>Ga0187783_10002706_pt1 | contig 13153 bp, 14 predicted proteins | sample 1015_SJ02_MP02_2_FD_132471 | JGI IMG/M metagenome (GOLD analysis project Ga0187783, IMG submission 132471) | Tropical peat soil microbial communities from peatlands in Department of Meta, Colombia - 1015_SJ02_MP02_20_MG | ecosystem: Environmental > Terrestrial > Soil > Wetlands > Peat | place...
AATCACGCCAGATGGAGAGATTCCATGGAGCGACCTATCGCGCTTCGGCGATCGCGAAATGAAGGCCTTGATGATCGACGTGGTAAACCGTTGCGACCAAGTTCTCGCAATCCTTTTCTCCACGCGGGTAGGCGACAAGTTGATCGAAGAGCTTGGAAGACGGGATCTGGTGCCGCACTGGAGCGATCCAGAACGGACAAGGGGAACCGATCACGAGCCGCAAATCGCGCTCGATTTGCCCACGAACCGTCCCGCTGGGAAGCGCAACGTGAAAAGGACAAAAACAGACAAGGTTCGGGGCCGTTCAGCCGCCAAGAAGTAGCAGGGCCTCCCCTCAACGTCTTCGTCTCTTGGCGGCTACAAGGACAGCACCGTCTTAGGTGCGGATCGGAGTCGCCACCGGGCCGCGTGACCTCGGTCACTATTCAATGCGCGCCAAAGAGCATCAGGATGGGCCTCATAAAGGTCTGAGTGACACGCATGCAACGCGAACTGGTTTGTCTGGCATTAGGCGCGATCGCGGCCATAGCAGCTGACTTCGGTGTCTCCTCAGTGCGGTCGTATCTGCAACTCACAGGGACGAACGCCTTGAGGGAGGGTGAGCTTGAATCCGTAGACCTCGAGATGGGCGGTCCGATCATGGCCCGACTTCATATAGTGGTCGCCGTCCCCGAGACGAGGAGGTCGCCCCCGACGATCGCCGTCAGCCATCCACCGTACGGCGAACGTACTGAACTACCCGGCACCGAGTACCCCCTTTCGCGCGATGATGTAAATTTCCTGGATACGGTACTCAGAGTTACCGACTTCGACGATTTATCCCGACGATATCATCCCGGACAGCAGAAATCCTGCCAGGTAACCGACGCAGGCTATGTCCTGCTCACCGTGCGCCGCGCGGGAATCACTCGAACCCTGTCGGACGACGGACAGACGCTCTGCCGTGGAGTCGGTTCGGCGGACGTCGTGCGAGTCAATTTGTTGACCGGCGCACTGGAGCAGCTGTCGCGCCGGTTCCCTCCAGGGACACCGGCGATGCTTCCCCAGCCGTAGGTTGGTTGACGCGGGTCCTCGACACCATCTCTCACAACGCGGACGGCCTGCCGCGATTCGCACCGACAACGGGCCGGAATTCTGTGGCAATGCGATGCTCACCTGGGCGCATCGCAACAGGGTCTTGTTGCGACTGATAGAGCCCGGAAAGCCGAACCAGAGCCCTACGTCGAATCTTTCAACGGGCGGCTGCGCGACGAGTGCCTCAACGAACACTGGTTCACGAGCCTTGCTCACGCTCCGGTCGCGAGGGTCCCTTGCGACACCAGCGGCGCTGGGACAATTCTGGGACAGTCCGGTCGTGACATTGCCTGATATCAAATGACATCACGTGATACCAAGTGCCTGTTGCAATTGGGAAGTGCGCTCGCATATGGTAGATCCGTAAGCCCCACGCCCGCGTTTCACACGGCGGGCACTGGTTCAATCCCAGTACTTCCTTGTGCCGCTTCACAGCAAGGTCCAGATCGTTCTCGGGCGCCTGGCCGTGTCTTCCTGATGAACCCATGCGGGAGCACCATCTGTCCCTGATGTATACAGAACCGAACGCGGGCGATCCGGTTTTGGGTCGGCTACGCTCATCGACGGGCAGCCGCCAGGAATCCCGGACCGCTGCCGGCCCACTTTATTAGCGTCGCAACAGTCGCCGACGACGCAAAACCGCGACGGCTAACAGCAATGACAGCGTCCACCCCACCGGAGAGACCAGCAGCACGCCGAATCGCTCCGCAGCGAGCAGAGAGGCTCGCACGAACAAGTGACCCGTCAATATCGCCATAACACCGACCATCGCGATTGCCCCGAATCGCAGGGCCAGCTGTGCGCGCCGTCGCAGGATTGCTCGAAGTATTAGCCGTCGAGCGAAATCATCGCCCGGAAGAGGCTCCGCCGTCGATGCGAACGCCCGCACCAACTCGCCATCGAGCTCATCGGTCATTCGGGTGGCCTTTAGAAATGGGAGCGTACAGGTGCAGCTGCGCCCGCAGGCGGGCCGTACCGCGTGTGATGTGCGACTTTACGGTGCCCAGGGGCAACCCGGTGACACCTGCTATCTCGCCATGGCTCATACCTTCCCCGTAGGCGAGTACGGTACAGAGGCGCGATGACGGCGGTAGCTGCGCGAGGGCCGTGTCGAGGTCGAAGCGTTCCTCGATCGATTCGCGCGGCGCGGGCAGGCTTTCCAGGTGTTCTTCGGGCACGGCCAATGACCGACGCTGGGCGCGCAAGTCCTGCAGCCATACGTTGATGGCCAGCCGACGCAGCCATGGCCAAAACGCGGCAGGACTCGCCAATCCGGGAAGCCCCCGCCAAGCCGACATGAAGGCCTGCTGAGCGAGATCATCCGCGAGACTCGGGTCCCGGCACAGGCGCCGCAGGAGGTGACGGAGCGAGGATTGCCGGCGGCGCACGAGCTCGCCGAATGCCCGGTCATCGCCGGCCGCAGCCAGAGCGATGACCGCTGCCTCTGCAACATCGGCAAGCCGGATTGCAGGCATCAACTGGCCCGGTCATGGGTGATCCGCGCAGCGGCGAGTAGCAGACCAATGCCTACGCACAGGGCCACAAGTGCAATCCCTGCGGCAATCCCGCTCAGGGGCATGCCGTACAGAGTGGGCACCAGCCCCAACGGGCGACTGACCAGAGCCAACAGACCGACACCGATTGCCGCGGCGATCGTGATGATTCCGCCGACGCGCAAGTCCACTGGGCTCAGGGGCTTACTACCATGCGGTTCGCGCGCCATGAGTTTCTCAATCAACGCAGGATCGAGCTGCTGCCCGCGCTCGATGGCTGCCCTTAACGGCTCCATCTCGAGCTTGCGCTTCTTGTAGTCCGCGACGATCCCGGCCACAGCAGCGGCCGCCAAAAACACCCAAAAGGCAACGCCTACCAACCAGGGCCCCATGGGGTCCTCCTCCTATTGCCCACGATACTGGCAAAGATGCCAGAACCTGCCTCTATGGATGCACCCTGCACCGGGTAATTTGATGCCGGGAGGACTTAATCGGCAGGCGCAGTAGAGGCCTGCATCCAAATCGCTGCTCTCCCGCATCTTGCTTCTCGCACTCTCGAGCCAGTAAAGAGCACATTAATGCAACCAACCTTTGACAAGGGCTACAAGGGCTTAGGGATGGAGGGTCGGATCGCGAACTGGTATGCACGCAACACAGCGCGTGACATGCCGTACTTCACCGCGCTGGCGAAGCGACTGACTTCGGAGCTGCCGGTAGGCAGCCGCGTCCTCGAGGTGGCCCCCGGCCCTGGCTATCTTGCCATCGAGATCGCGCGGTGCGGCATCTATCAAATCACCGGCCTCGATATCAGCCGCACGTTTGTCGCGATCGCAACGAAAAACGCTCACCGGGCGTTCGTCGATATTGATTTCCAGTGGGGAAACGCATGTGCGATGCCCTTCGGTGAGAGCACGTTCGACATCATCGTCTGCCGGGCGGCCTTCAAGAATTTCTCACAGCCCCTTACCGCGATGAACGAGATGCACAGGGTCTTGAAGCCAGGCGGCCGGGCAGTCATCGTCGATCTGCGGAAAGATGCTTCCATGGAAGATGTCGACGCGTATATCAGGCAATCAAAGCTGGGCTTCGCGAACTCTCTCATTTACAAGGCCACGTTCCGCTACATGCTGCTGCCACGCGCATACTCCAGCGGGCAGTTCCTGGAGATGGCCTCGATGTCGGCGTTTGCGCATGCGCGCATTGCTGCCTCTGCAATCAGTCTTGAGGTTGCTCTCGAGAAGCGCGCGCTCAACGAAACACGAGGGAGTGGTCGAGTCTGACGTCGCCGGCGCACAGACTTCCCGTGCTGGTTATTACCAGGGCGTGTAGGCGCGTCGCCAGGTCGGCCCGCAGAAGATGGCCGGCGGGAGCTCATTCGCTCTTACGGCCGCCACGGATACATCGCGAAATGCCGTTTGCTTCCCGGCGAGGGCATCGTCCTTATCCTTGCTCTTGCCGACCCCGGGGCAGTGCCACGGCGAAATCTGTTGTGCCAGCAGTCCCTCGCGACGCGTGCTTAGCACCTGCGCTGCAGGTCGGCGGAACTAGCGGGTCAGGGCCGCAGACCGGGGAACCCTACATGACCTCGGGACACTTTCGCACCCACGGCGACGACTGCATTCTTGACCCTGGCGCCCGCCGAACGCACGACCAACCATTTGCCGTTCCGTTTCTCGAGGAGATCTATCCAAACAAAGTCACCACTGGTGTCTTTGCCGTCACGAGTCCTGTGTTCGGAGACACTGCCGTAGGCCACGGCAACGTCGCCGAACACCTGCACGTCTATGGGACCATTTTCAAACGATTCGAGCTTGTCATGGAGGGATCCAAAATCGCGTAGCAGTTCCTGCTTGGTGATGACTTTGCCGGAGGCCCCTACGGTTGCGAAATCGTCCGCGTAGATTTGACTGAGCCTGTCGATATCGACCCGCACCATTGCATCTCCCATGTCCTGCTCGAGTTGCTTGACCGCCTTCACAGCGCTCGGATCATCGCTCGGCTGGGGTGGCCCGGCCAAAACCATCTCCCCAGATACACAGGCGAGAAGAATCAGGGCAATGAGGTTTCTCATGTGTCGTATCTCCGGGTTCCACGCAGAGCGTCCGGAAGTCTCGGGCCAAGTGTAGGTGCCGAGCCGCGCACCGGCCCAGGCCGCTCACTGCACCCGGGCGGCCATTCGTTGCATAACTGATCCGGTAGCAGCGGCTTGGCGTACAGTGACGGTCATGACTGGGACTGACGCTCGTGCGCGCCGCGCCGGCCAATGGCTTTGGGTCGCGGCGATCTGGTGCGCCGGTGGACTATTCGACGCGAGTCAAGCGGTACTCATCATGCGTGCTGAAGGCAGGCATCACGCGTGGTTACCGCTCTTCACAACCGAGCTCGTGTCGTGGCTACCCTGGGCACTGGCTACGCCAGCCATCGTTGGTTTGGCGCGCCGTTACCCAATGAGTCACGGCACGAGCGTGCGCGCGCTCGCCGTGCATCTCGGCGCCTTCGCGCTCGTCAGCGTAGTCACCGAAACATGGTCCGCGTGGCTGCAGGTGCTTTTCAATCCGTGGGGCAATCGGCAGTGGCCGACCTTTGTAGACACCTGGAGCACGACACTCATTTTCCAGGCGCTCACCTTTCTGATTGCGTACGCCCTGATACTGACAGTCACCTACCTGGTGGACGCGCGCGACAGCATCGCTCGCCAGGCAACGGAGACTGCGCGCCTCAACGAGCAGCTTTCCAAGGCGCAGCTCGCAGCGCTACGCAGCCAGATCGAGCCGCACTTCATGTACAACGCGCTCAATTCCATCGCGGGCCTGGTGCGCGACCGCCGGGATGACACGGCCGTAAACATGATCGTTGGGCTGAGCGAGTTCCTACGCCGGGCTTCGGAGGACTGCCACCGGTCGCAGGTAACGCTGGCGGAGGAAGTTGAGTATTTACAGCGCTATCTGGATATCCAGAAAGCTCGCTTCGGAGAGCGTCTTCAGGTAAGTGTGGATATACCGCCAGAATTGCTGCGCGCGCAGGTTCCCAATCTGCTGCTGCAGCCGCTGGTAGAAAATGCGATCAAGCACGGAATTGCCAAGCGAGTCGTTGGAGGAACCGTCCGCGTTGCCGGTGCCAGGTACGACGGCAACCTGTGCCTGAGTGTCTACAATGACGGGCCGACATTGCTCAGCGATTGGCAGGCAACGCGCGCTGGCGTGGGCATCGGCAATCTGCGCACGCGTTTGCAAATCCTGCACGGGAATCAGTCCGGGCTACAACTGAAGCCAGTCGCTGGCCAAGGCGTGGAGGTGCTGGTAACCCTGCCCTTCATGGAGGCGTAGATGCCCCTCGACACGCAACATACTCCCATACGGACTCTGGTGGTTGACGACGAAGCGCTGGCACGGCGCAACTTGAACGTACTCTTGCGCCGCGATCCGGACATCGGGTGCATCGCCGAATGCGACTCCGGGGGCGCGGCCATCGAGTCAATCAGAGAATCGAAGCCCGAGCTGGTGTTTCTGGACGTACAAATGCCCGAGTGCGGGGGCTTTGACGTCCTGGAGCTGCTCGGCAGCGAGCTGCCGCCGGCGATAATCTTCGTGACGGCCTACGAACAATATGCGCTGCGCGCTTTCGAAGCGGGGGCACTCGATTACCTGCTGAAACCATTCGACGACGCGCGCTTTGCCCGCACTTTGGCTCGCGCCAAGGACAAGATTGCCCGCTATTCCCCGCAGCGCGCGGAGCGACTGGTGGTCAAAGAGCGGGGCCAGGTGCTATTCCTCAAGGCTGTGGATATCGATTGGATCGAGGCTGCCGGCTACTACGCTTGCGTGCACATCGGTAAGGAGACGCACGTCATGCGGCGGACACTGGCTGAACTCGAGCGCGACTTGGGCGCGGAAAGGTTCGTGCGAATTCACCGCTCGATCATCGTGAATCTTGAGCGGATTCGCGGGCTGGAACTCCAGAAAACCGGCGAGTACGAGGTCATCCTGAAGACGCAGGTTCGATTGCGTTTGAGCCGACGCTTCCGGAAAGCACTGCAGAGGCGCCTGTGGGGCGCGTCGGGACGATGCCACGAGCTTGAGGCGGGCGACGCAGGCGAATGAACGGTACGGTGTCGTGCTTAACATGCTGGTCATGGCAGCCCTGATAGTCGGCGTGGATTTCGCCTTCTTCAGACACCGCTTGCGGGAACGGCTGGTGGCGAATATCGGCATCGTCCTGGTCTTTGCTGCTTTCTACTTCAGATTTCTCGGGCGTTCGTGATCGCCATGGAAGCGAAGATCGGTTTGCCGAGCGACGTCGGCGAGTACGACCGCGGGATGCAGGACCTTTTACAGATACTGTGGGGCGACGGATTTCTCTCTCCGGGCGGCCCGGCGGAGCTCGATCGGGTACTCGAGGGTTGCGATATCCGTGGCTGTCGGCTGCTCGATATCGGGGCGGCGCTCGGGGCGATCGACGTGCTGCTCGTGCAGCGCTACGGGGCGGGGTCGGTGGTGGGGATCGATGTCGATCCGGGATTGCTCGCTCAGGCGGAATCGCGGATTGCCCGCAACGGGCTCACCGACCGCATCCGCACTCAGTGCATCGTGCCGGGTGCGCTGCCCTTCCCGGACGAAAGCTTTGATGTTGTGTTCTCGAAGGACTCGATTGTGCAGATCCCCGGCAAAGCAGCCCTCTACGCTGAGATCGTCCGTGTACTGCGCCCGGGCGGTCGCTTCATCGCCAGCGATTGGCTGCGCGGCGGTGAGGGTGCATTCTCGCTCGATATGCTCGAGTTCTTTCGCCTGGAGGGCATCGCCTACAACCTGATCAGTCTGCGCGAGTGTGCCGCGCTGCTCCATTCGGTTGGGTTCACGGAGATCGAAGTCCGCGACCGCAATGCCTGGTATCGCGATCTCGCGCGTCGGGAGCTCACCGCGATGGAGGGTGATCTGCGCGACAACATCGTCGAGCGCATCGGGGCGGAGCGCGCGCGCCACTTCCTGGCGAACTGGCGCCAGATGGTGCGTGTACTCGAGGGAGGAGAATTGCAGCCCGCTCACGTGAAAGCCCGGAAACCGGCTTAATCCGGTCTGTCCGGCAGCCCCGTTGGCTCGTGACCCGCGCGGTAGCGACTGCCACCGCGCGGGTCGGGGATCAGCGCGGCTGCGACTTGGCCACGAGCACCGGCAATGGTGTCTTGTTCTTCGCGTTGTACACCACATACAGAGCGGGCTGGTTGATGCTGATCACCGCTTTTGCGGTTGAATCGCGCACGCAGCGATCAAAACCGTCGTTTCTCGTGAATACATAGTGCGAGCAAACACCGGCCGCCGCCTTTTGGATGCGCGTGTAAAGCGCCAGCGCGCCCTCGGGTGTCGATATGTCCAGATCGGCAAACCTCACGGTCTGTTTGGTCGGGTCGGAGCCGGCCGCGGTAGCTGTTACCGCGGCGAGCATCGCGATGGCAGTCAGGGCGCGAAGGCCCTGGTAAAGAGTGGCGTTTCTCATGGGGGCTCTCCTGCAGTGTGTCGGTACGAGGCGCCGGGGGGTGGTACCCATTGCCTGGGCTACAGTGAGGCTGCCTACGCTGCCTGCCCGGGTGCCCGCGCCGACCGAGTCTGCTGCCTCACTGATAAAGACACCGGCCGCGCACCAAACCCGACATGTGGCGGACGTTTCGTCATCTCGACAGCCCAATGGCGCCTCGCACGCCTGCCGCAGCTGCATTTCTCTTGGGAAACAGGGGTTTGGTGAGTTGGGGGGCGAATCGAGACCCGCCTGGGCCATGTGCACCAGCCAACTTGGCTATTATCCGAGGCATTGCAGATGCCAGGACCGCATCGCTCAATGGAGCAACTCACTGCGCTAATCGGTCGGATGCAGGCGGGCGATGCTGCGGCGCGCGATGCGCTGTTTGCAGCCGCCTACGAGCACCTTCGCAAGCTGGCGCGAGCCCGCCTACGTGACGGAGGACGCAGCACGGTGCTCGACACGACCTCCCTCGTTCACGAGTCGTACCTCCGCTTCGTGAACAGCGGGGAACTCCGCGCCGAGGACCGGCGGGCATTCTTTGCCTACGCCTCGCAGGTGATGCGATCGGTCATCGTCAATAGTGTGCGGGAGCGCATCGCGCAGAAGAGAGGCGGCGACTGGCGGCCGCTCACGTTATCAACCGAGCTTGCCGCCAATATCGCCGAGGGTGATGACGCCGTGCTGAGAGTACATGAGGCACTGGCGAGCCTGGAGAAGGCGGACCCGCGCTTAGCCGAGGTGGCGCAGATGCGCTACTTCGGCGGTTACAGTGAGCAGGAGATTGCGGAAACGCTCGAAGTCACCGAGCGCACGGTGCAGCGCTACTGGGAAAAGGCCCGGCTGATTCTCGCCGCAGCGCTGCGCTGAACGACTGCCGGCAGGGGGTGAGCGGGCAGTCCCGCACCTGAGGATGTATGGGCTTATCGATCCGTCAGATGGCAATGATGAGCCGCCTGCTGGACGAGGCGCTGCCGCTTGATGCAAACGCGCGCCGCGCGTGGCTGGAGAGACTTCCGCCCGAGTATCAGGATCTCGCCCAGGCGCTTCGCGATGCGCTGCTGCCACGAGACCACGAAGCTGCGCTCCATCAGCCACGGTTCACGCCGGATTTTACCGGTGAAGAAAGTCCCTGGAGCGGCTGTGGCCTGCACGGTGGCGCTCGCGTCGGACCGTACCAGCTGATCCGTCTGCTCGGCGCGGGCGGTATGGCGGAGGTCTGGCTTGCCCGGCGCGCTGACGGCGCATTCAAACGCGAGGTGGCTCTTAAGTTTCCGAAGCATAGCGGCCTGCGAAGGGACCTCCAGCAGCGCTTCGTCAGAGAGCGCGACATCCTCGCGAGTCTCGAGCATCCGCATATCGCGCGCCTCTACGACGCTGGCACCGAGGACGGCCTGTCGTACCTGTCGATGGAGTATGTCCAGGGACTGCCGCTGACCGACTGGTGCGATGGGCAGCGGCTGAGGATTTCTGCGCGTCTGGAGCTGTTCCTGCAGGTAGTCGGGGCCGTGCAGTACGCGCATGACCAGCAGGTCATTCATCGCGACCTCAAACCGTCAAACATTCTGGTGACCGAGACCGGACAGGTGCGCTTGCTGGATTTTGGCGTGGCCAAACTCCTGGAAAGTGAACAAGCGGACCACACACAGCTCACCAGCATCTATGGCCGCGCGCTGACCCCTGACTACGCCAGCCCCGAGCTGCTGCGCGGCGATCCCGTGGACGCGCATACCGACATCTACTCGCTTGGCGTGCTGCTCTATGAGCTGTTGGCGGGAGCCCGCCCCTACCGACTCGAGCGCGCTGCGACGTTCGGAATGATCGAACACGCCGTAGCGACGCTGGAGATCTGCAAGCCGAGCATGCGACTCGAGCCGCAAGCGCCAGCGGCCCGTGGCAGCACGCAGGAAGAGCTGACGCGCCAACTGCGCGGCGATCTGGACGCCATCGTGCTCAAAGCACTCGCCAAGGAACCGGCCGAGCGCTATCCGAGTGCCGCCGCCCTGGCAGAGGACCTGCACAGGTATTTCCGTGGAGAACCCATCGAGGCGTTGCCGCCGCACTTTACCTATCGGCTGCGGAAACTCATGCTGCGCAACAGAACGACGCTTGCAGTCGTCGCGCTGGCCGCCATTGCCATTCTCGCCTTCGGCTACGCCTTCCGCCGTGAGGCGACGAACAGCGTCGAGGTGTCGGCCCCGGTTCGAGCGGCTGCACCGCCCGCGGCGACTCCTCGGGCGACCGGGGCGGCTTTCCTGCCCCCCGCTCACTCCGTAGCGGTGCTGCCGTTTACCAATCTGAGCGGAGACGCGAAGCAGTAATACTTCTCGGACGGGTTATCCGAGGAGCTGATCAATGCGCTTTCGCACATCGGGGCACTGGAAGTCGTCGCACGGACGTCCTCGTTCTCTTTCAAGGGACGCAATGTCGATATCGGCACCATTGCCCGCCAGCTGAACGTCGCGGCGATTCTGGAAGGCAGCGTGCGGCGATCAAACAACAAGGTCCGGATCACGGCGCAACTGATCAACGCGGCAAACGGCTTCAGCATTTGGTCGCAGGACTATGATCTCAACGTCAGCGACATCGTTACCTCCCAGACGGACATCGCCCGGGCCGTCGCTCGGCAGCTTAAGGTCCAGCTGTTGGGCGACGAGGCGGCCAGGATTGCCACGGGCGGAACGCATGAGAGCGAGGCCCACGATGCGTATCTGCGCGGGCTGCATGCGGTGAATCTGCGGACCCGGCAAGGCTTTGCTCTCGGTATTGCTGAATTCGGCCGCGCCACGGCGATCGATCCCAACTATGCGCTCGCTTATGCGGGTCTGGCGCGGGCCTACAGCCTCGTGCAGATATTCGGTGGCGGCACGGCAGCGCAGACCATGCCGGAGGCGCGCGACGCAGCGTTGCGCGCCCTGCAGTTGGATGAATCGCTTGCCGATGCTCACACGACTCTGGCCTTCGTGAAGGTACATTACGAATACGACTGGGCTGGAGCACTGCGTGAATTTCGTCGCGCGCTGCAGCTCGATCCCGGCGATGCGCAAACACACTTCTTCTACTCGAACAGCTGGCTGTCGCCGCGTGGGCGGCACGACGAGGCGGTCGCGGAAATCCTGCGTGCCGCGAGCCTCGATCCACTCTCGATACCGATTCGAGCCTTCGTGGGGCGTACCTACCTGTGGGCGCGCCGCTACGGCGCTGCGCTGGCAGCGTTCCGGGAAGCCGAGCAACTCAATCCGAACGTCGCCATCGTTCAGGAAAGACTGGCTCACCTCTATACCTATACCGGCGAGTACGACAAGGCCATCGCCGCGGAGACAAGAGCGCGCGTGCTGGCGGGCGAAGCAGCCGCGAGCGCCTCGGCCAAGGAAGCCGCATTGCGCGCAGCACTGGTGAAGGACGGCCCGCCAGGATACTGGCGCGTGGTGCTCGGCTTCTCGAAGTCAGCGGACAACCCGCCGGAGGCGTACAGCACTTCGTTCGGCCGTGCGGTCGTGCTCGCGCGGCTCGGTGAACGCGGTGAAGCGCTCGCTGCTCTGGAGCAGGCTTACACGGAGCGGCAACTGGCGCTGACGGAGATCGCCGTAGAGCCCGCGTTCGATGGGCTGCGCTCCGATCCTCATTTCACCGCTTTGCTTCACCGCATCGGCCTCCTGGAGCCGGCCGGGACTGCCGCGGCCGCTGCTCCGGCTCATTGAGGTAGGTCGAGCTCCCCAAGCAGTACCTTCGGCCGCGGGTCGGGTACGAGGTGCTTGAGGCACGGGTCCAGCTTTATCCCGATCTCGTGCGAGTCCGGTCAGGAGCCGGAGCGCAGCGCAGGAACTGAGGGCGGCGCGTGGCAGCTGTCGCAGCCTGTGACCGGTCCGCGACCGCTCCCAGGAGGGTCGCGATGACAACTGAGACAGAAATCGTGAAAGCGTGCTTCGGCACCGACCCGCATGGCGGCGCGGTCGCTGCGATGACAGCTGATGCACGAGCCCTCACCCGTCCTATCGACGAAGTTGTGGTGGCACTCGATGCAGGTCACCGAACGATGCTTGTCGTGAGGGAAATTCAGGAGCAGCGGCTCGGCTCGGCGCACGAATGGCTCACGCAGCGCCAGCGTCGCGGCACTGGGCAGCAGTGCCAGCAGCACCACGAGCGCGCCGATGACGATCACCACAACGAGCCGCGCATGCCGTCCAAATGCGAGCCGGCCGGAGAGGCGCCACGGCTGTCGCGGCGACTGTCGCTGGGTGCGCGCCCGCAGCAATGCGAGCAGCACGCTGCCCGACAGCAGCGTGTACGCCACGGCGTGCGCACGACCATGGACGTACCGGCCCGTGGTCAGCACGTGCACCGCCAGGGCGATCACGAGCAGGCACGCCGCGCCGACGTGTGCGGCCTGAAACGACCGGTGGCGCGGCCAAAGCCGCTGTCGGACCGACGCGCCGGCCGGAACCGTGAGAAAGAGCAGCGCGAACAGCGCCAGAATCCCGGCGTATTCGTAACGGGGGGCGGTCAGCTTGACGTGCTCGGCGACCTGCCGATCGGCGCCGAGCAATAACCCGACGTGCAGAACAGCAGCGGTGAGCGCCGACCAGCCCAGAAGCTTGTGAAGACGCAGCGGCAAGCCACTGGCGGCGCCAGCGCGCGGGCGAATGGACAGCGCGCAGAGAATGAGGCAGCCGGCAACGGCGCACAGGCCGAGCGCCTGCGCGATCTCCCACGCTAGAGCGGTCACACCACGGTCTCCCGCGCGCTATTCGAGCTTGCCGCAGAGGGCGACTAACCTGCCCTGCCTGCTTTGCCTGGAATCATCGCACGGCTGCAGGGCGAGGCCTGCCCACCGTCCGGCCGAGGCTGCTATCTCACGAAGTGGATCGATCGCACCACGCCGTCGACGATCTTGAGGATTACCGGGAAGCTGGTCGAGCCGCGGTCGTAGCGCCACACCTGTGTGTAGGCCACTTGACCCGTAGGAAACGTGGCGCCGTCCGCCGAGCTCGCGTATACCGGCGCCGTCAACGTCGTTCGCTGCGTCGGCTCCCCGCACTTGGCGAGCACGGTTGAGGCATCGTCGCCTTCCTGGA
>Ga0187783_10002707_pt1 | contig 13153 bp, 8 predicted proteins | sample 1015_SJ02_MP02_2_FD_132471 | JGI IMG/M metagenome (GOLD analysis project Ga0187783, IMG submission 132471) | Tropical peat soil microbial communities from peatlands in Department of Meta, Colombia - 1015_SJ02_MP02_20_MG | ecosystem: Environmental > Terrestrial > Soil > Wetlands > Peat | place...
AGGACAGCCGCCCGGTAGTGGTGGCGGCCAGCGCATAGTTGGTATGGACCCGCCCGGTCTGCGGATGAATGAAGCCCGGCAGCGCATCGGTGTAGGTCGATTTGAGCTTTGCCACCTCGCGCCAGTCGAGGATCTTGCGCGGCAATTCATGGCCTTCGGCGGCGCGCTCCTCGAGCACCGAGGCCGACGTCGACCACGCGCCGGTCTTGGTCCGTTTGCCCCCGGCCAGACTCATCTTGTCGAACAGGATGTCGCCGATCTGTTTGGGACTGCCGGGGTTGAGTGGTTCGCCGGCAAGGTCGCGGATTTCCGCCTCAAGCCCGGCACATCTCTGGGCAAATTCCCCGGATAGACGCGATAGCAGATTGCGGTCGATCGAGATGCCCCGTCGCTCCATGCGGCCCAGTACCGCCGCCAAGGGACGCTCGAGCGTCTCATAGACCCTTGTCACATGCTCGGCAGCCAACCGCGGTCGAAACACCTGCCACAAACGCAACGCGACATCGGCGGCCTCTGCCGAATATTCGGTTGCCCGTCCAGGCGCAACGCAGTCGAAAGTGATCTGGTTGCGACCGCTCCCGGCAACCTGATCCGGCGTGAGGGTCTCATGACCAAACCATCGCTGTGAGAGCTCCGCCACACCGTGACCATGCTTTCCGGCGTCGAGAACATAGGACATCAGCATGATGTCCTCGCAGGCGGCGAGGTCGATGCCGTGCAGGGCGAAGATCAGCCAATCGTATTTGAGGTTGTGGACAATCTTGAGGAGGCTCGGATCTTCCAATAGCGGCTTGAGGGTCTCTAGCGCGGCGGCCAATGGAATCTGATCCGGCAACAGTCCGCCGGCAAACAGACCTTGGGCAGCGGCGCCTGTTTCCCGGTGCGTAAGCGGTGCATAGCACGCGTCGCCCGGAGCAACGGCCAGCGCAATCCCACACAGCTGGGCCTGCATCGGATCAAGGCTGGTGGTCGCGGTGTTGATGGCCACCACTCCGGTCTCCCGGGCTCGCGAGATCCACTCGCTCAGACGATCGAGACTGCGCACGGTTTCGTAGTGTGAGCGGTCGAACTTGGCGTGTCTGGCAGCCTCAACCCGCGCGGCCGCCAAGGCTTCAGGTGTCAACTCGGCCATCATGGCGGCGGCCGTCTGGATCCGGGCAGGCTTTTGACCAGATCTTGAGGCGGCCGGTCGCGCCGCCTCATCAGGGAGCGGCGAATCGGGCGGACCCGATCGGGTCGGGACACTCGTTGCGAGCCTCGCATCAGGCGCGATGCCGGCGGGATCCACAACCGCAGTTTCAGCAACTCGTCGGGTCAGCGAGTTGAACTCCATGGCCTTGAGAAAGCCAATCAGCCGCCGGTAGTCCGGATCGTGGACCGCAAGCTCGGCCAGCGGGACCTCCAGCTCAACGCGGCAATCCAGCGTTACAAGCTGGCGCGAGATGCGCGCTTGCTCGGCGAATTCGATCAGCGCCTGGCGGCGCTTGTCTTGTTTGATTTCGCTGGCGCGCGACAGCAGCGTTTCGAGATCGCCGTATTCGCCGATGAGCTGCGCCGCGGTCTTGACGCCGATCCCCGGAACGCCCGGAACATTGTCAGTGCTATCGCCAATCAGCGCCTGCACCTCGATGACCTTCTCGGGCGGGACACCGAATTTCTCAATGACTTCGGCACGGCCGATCCGGCGATCTTTCATGGTGTCGTACATGACCACCTTGTCGCCGACCAGCTGCATGAGGTCCTTGTCCGAGCCGACAATGGTCGTGGTGGCTCCGGCTTCTGTGGCCTGTCGTGCATACGTCGCGATCAGGTCGTCCGCTTCGAAACCTGCCTGCTCCAGGCAGGGTATGTCGAACGCTCGGACGGCTTCGCGGATATACGGGAATTGCGGAATCAAGTCGTCGGGGGGATCCGGCCGATGGGCCTTGTAGTTCGGATAGAACTCGGTGCGGAACGTCTTTTCTGATTTGTCGAAGACCACCGCCAGATGCGTGGGCTTCTCATCTGGCGTCATCTCCCGCAACAGCTTCCAGAGCATATTGCAGAAGCCGAGCACCGCGTTGACCTGGAGGCCGTCGGATTTGCGTGTGAGCGGCGGCAGCGCGTGGTAGGCACGAAAGATGTAGGACGACCCGTCGACCAGAAAGAGATGATCACCCCGCCCGACTGTGCGCGGTTCTGGTTCGGCGGATGCAGCAGGCTTTCTGGCGGGCATGGGAAGCTCGAAATGTGGGCGATTGCCACCCCAATATCAACCTCGGAGGTCGCGCGCCACTGCGCGGGCCTGTGAGGGCGCCGATGCCACCAGCTCTTGCGCCTCGCCCGAGCCGCGTGGGCTGGCAAGCGCCCGTGAATCGATCAGCGTCCCCAATTGTGGCGAGAGAATTCCTGTGTGGGGCGGCAATTCCATCGATGATTCCGGTACGGCGATTTCCGGGATGCAGCGCTGCGGACGTCGCGCTGATTGTCGAGCACGCGATTCGTCCTCCATTCACCCCCGTTCTGTCCGTCGGAGCCCCCCTGGCGGCCGCATGCGTCCCGCGACAGGACAGCGGCGGGACGCTGTCGTGAGGCTGCCGCGAGGCCGCAATGGTACGGGGCTCGTCACCGCGTGGAGCTTCTGGTAAGAGCCCGCGACTATCATTGACCGGTCGTCGACAATCGTCCAACGCCACGTCAACCAAACCGGCACAGGATTAGCATGCGCGTCGCAATGATCGGGACCGGATATGTCGGCCTGGTATCCGGGGCCTGCTTCGCTGATTTCGGGCATCACGTGACGTGCATCGACACGGACGCCGAAAAGATCGCGGCTCTCAAGAGAGGCGAACTGCCGATCTACGAGCCGGGCCTGAGCGATCTGGTGGCCTCAAACGTCGAGGCCCAGCGATTGTCGTTCGCGACGGAACTCGCTGCACCGGTTCGGGCAGCCGATGCGGTCTTCATTGCGGTAGGCACGCCGTCCCGGCGCGGCGACGGCCACGCCGATCTTTCCTATGTGTATGCAGCGGCCCGTGAGATAGCCGGGCAATTATCAGGCTTCACGGTGGTGGTCACCAAATCGACCGTACCGGTCGGCACCGGTGATGAGGTGGAGCGTGTGATCCGTGAGGCGCGGCCGGATGCCGATGTCGCGGTCGTTTCCAATCCGGAATTCCTGCGCGAGGGTGCTGCCATTCGTGACTTCAAGCACCCTGACCGTATCGTCGTGGGTTCGCAGGATCATCGCGCCCGGGATGTCATGGGCGAGATCTACCGGCCGCTCTACCTAAACGCGGCGCCGATCCTCTATACGGACCGGCGCAGCGCCGAATTGATCAAATATGCGGCCAATGCCTTTCTGGCCACCAAAATTACCTTCATCAACGAGATCGCCGACCTCTGCGAAAAGGTGGGCGCCGACATCCAGGAAGTCGCTCGCGGCATCGGCCTCGATAACCGGATCGGAGCCAAATTCCTGCATGCTGGCCCCGGCTTTGGCGGATCCTGCTTTCCCAAGGATGCGGTCGCGCTGATGAAGACTGGTCAGGATCACCAGGCGCCATTGCGCATCGTCGAGACGGTGGTGGCGGTCAACGATCAGCGCAAGCGCGCCATGGCGCGCAAGATTTCCGCGGCGTTGGGCGGTCGGGTCCGCGGATCCACGATCGCGGTACTGGGTCTCACCTTCAAACCAAACACCGATGACATGCGAGAGGCACCGTCGCTCGCGCTGATTACGGCGTTGCATGACTTGGGCGCAACGGTTCGGGCTTATGACCCGGCCGGCATGGAGCAGGCCAAGAGCATGCTGCCGGACGTCACTTTCCACGGCAGTGCCTATGCGTGCGCCGACGGGGCCGACGCCTTGGCCATCGTGACCGAGTGGGAGCAGTTTCGGGCGCTCGATCTCGATCGCCTCAAGCGTGCGATGGCGCAGCCGGTAGTGGTCGACTTGCGGAATATCTACTGGCCCGACGAAATGGCGAAGCACGGCTTTGTCTATGTCAGTGTCGGTCGCCCGTCCTTGACACCCGGCTGACCGGCGGCTGCCATCGCAGTCGTTGTCAGCGCGACAGGGTGGTTATGGCGCCATTCGAGCCGACCCTTCCGATTGATGCGGTCGCCAGTGATCTCTTGGCAGCGCTCGAAGATGGACGTGCGGCTGTGCTGGTCGCGCCGCCCGGCGCCGGTAAGACCACGCGTGTGCCGCTTCTGCTTGCTCAGGCGTCCTGGACCGCTGGCAAGCGCATCCTCGTGCTGGAACCCCGCCGGCTCGCGGCCCGCGCGGCAGCCGAGCATATGGCGGCGGCGCTTGGTGAGACGGTCGGCGAGACGGTCGGACTGCGGGTGCGCTTTGCTTCGAAAGTGGGCGTGAACACCCGCGTCGAAATCGTGACCGAAGGAGTCTTCACCCGTCTTATTCTCGACGACCCCTCGCTCGCCGGGGTCGCGGCGGTGGTATTCGACGAATTCCACGAACGTTCGCTCGATGCCGATCTTGGGCTGGCGCTTGCCCGCGATGCGCAACTCGGACTGCGCGAGGACCTCAGGTTGCTGGTGATGTCAGCCACGCTTGAGGGGGCCCGCATATCGCAACTGCTCGGCGGTGCCGCGGTCATTGAAACAAGTGGCCGTGCGTTCCGGGTTGAGACGGTTTATCGCGGCCGCGATCCCCGAGCGGCGATCGAGATCCAGGTGGCCGATCAGGTTCAAAGAGTCTTGCGCGAATATTCGGGCTCCGTGCTGGTGTTTCTGCCTGGCGCCGCCGAAATCCAACGTGCAGCCACCAGACTGCGAGACCACGTCGATCCCTCAATCGATATCCTTCCGCTTCACGGGATGCTACCGGCCGCCGCCCAGGACCTCGCGATCGCACCCGCCCCGACCGGTCGGCGCAAGGTCGTTCTGGCGACCTCGATCGCCGAGACCTCGCTCACTATCGAGGGGGTGCGCATCGTGGTCGATGGCGGCCTCGCGCGGGTGCCTCGCTACGAGCCGGACGTCGGTCTCACCCGGCTCGAGACGGTGCGGGTGTCACGTGCCGGCGCCGATCAACGGCGCGGCCGCGCCGGCCGAACCGAGCCGGGTGTGTGTGTGCGGCTGTGGGAGGAACCCCAAACGGCGTCGCTTGAGCCCTTTACCAAGCCGGAGATTCTTGTCGCTGATCTATCATCTCTGGTGCTTGATCTGGCGCTGTGGGGTTGCACGGACCCGACTCAGTTGGCCTTTCTCGACCCACCGCCGGCGGCGACTCTCAACGCCGCGCGGAAAATGTTGCGCGAGCTCGGCGCGCTCGATGCGGGTGGGCGAATCACCGAGTCCGGCCGCCAGCTTCGCGGTCTGCCCTTGCCACCGCGGCTCGCCCGCATGGTCCTCGACGGGGCCGTTCACGGACATGGGCGACGTGCTGCTGAGATTGCCGCGATTCTGACCGAACGGGGACTTGGCGGCCATGCGCTCGATCTCTCCGAGCGGCTCGACGCCTTTCGGCGGGATCGCTCGCGCTGGGCCGAAGATGCTCGCCACATGGTGCGCCGGTGGGCTGATCAGACCGCTCGGGTGGACCGCAATATCGGACACCAAATATCTGCAGAGTCGGCGCGAAGCCTCGACCGAGCGATCGACAACATGTCGGACGGCGTCATCCTTGCGTTGGCCTATCCGGATCGCATCGCCCGGGCCCGGCACGCCGAAGGCGGACTGTTCCTGCTCGCCAATGGTCGCGGTGCGTTCATTGACCCGGCCGCCGGGCTCGCGCGCCAACGCTTTCTGGCAGTGGCTGAGCTTGCCGGAACAGCCGCCCAGGCCCGCATTCTGCTCGCTGCTCCACTCGACCTCGCCGAAATCGAGACGTGGTTTGCTGAAAGAATTGATGCCCGCGATGAAATAACGGTCGATCCGGCCAGCCTGACCTTACGGGGTCGGCAAACGCGCCGGCTCGGTGCCGTCGTCCTGACCGACCAACCCCTTCACATTACGCCTGACGCTGAAACCGCCGCCGCCCTGGCCTCGGCGATCACGCGGTTCGGTCTTGACCGGCTGCCGTGGACTCCGGCCCTGCGTCAATGGCGAGACCGGGTGATGTTCATGCATAAGGTGGAAGGTGATGCCTTCCCCGATCTTTCCGATCGGGCGCTGGCGGACCGGGTCGGCGAGTGGCTAGCCCCGGCTCTGGCCGGCAAGACCTCGGTGGGCGAAGTGGCCTCGGAAGCGTTCGCCGCCGCACTGAAGAGTTTGCTGCCGCGCGATCTGCATCGCCGCCTCGACGCTGCGGCACCCAGCCATTTTACCGCCCCGTCCGGTTCGCGGATCCCTATCGATTATGCCAGTCCGGAAGGTCCGAGATTGTCGATCAGGCTGCAAGAACTGTTTGGTCTCGATCAACACCCGACGATTGCGGCTGGCACCAGGCTCTCGATCGAGCTTCTCTCGCCCGCCCAACGGCCGGTCCAGATCACCCGCGATCTACCGGGATTCTGGCGGGGTAGTTACCAGGCCGTTAGGGCCGAGATGCGAGGCCGCTATCCACGCCATCACTGGCCTGAAAGCCCGCTGACAGCACCGCCGACTCGCGGCGCCAAGCCACGCGCCTAAGCAATGCGGTTTCTTGCTTGAAATGTCGGGTCAAGCGCAACCATACCGCGAGCATTTGCCAGGATCGCCCGTTTGGTGTCCGGCACCGATGCCCATTTGGCGACTCTTGTGCACAATCCAGGCGCGTCATTCGCCTGATCATCGGTCTTGCCACCCGGCATGTTTCGGCCCAACATATGATTCCTGGAGCCTTTCGTTCGGCTTGCGTCGGCGAGGGGCTTTTTGTGTTTTTGAAGGGCGCGGATTGCCGCGTCACCGCCATGACAGCCAACCGGACCGGTCACATCCGGATCACGTCGCACCCGGGTGCCGGGACGCCTAGTCGGTTTCCGATTTCATGGGCTGCGCCGAGTGCCCGCCAACGCGGGCCGGTGATCGGAACCGTCACGGCCGGCCCGGACCGCAATGCGATCGGGGCTCATGGCGGCAGCTATGCACTCTATCGAGCCCTGGCGGTCTCGTCCGGCGCGCTCAATCCGATCGCGCGGCCGGATCTAACCAACACCGCGCCGGTGATCGATGTCGGCCCCCATCTGCAATGGAGCGAACCCGGCCGGATCGTATCGCTCGACCCCTGGGGGCACCGCGTCGCCGTCGACTTTCGCGAAGAGATCGCGGAGGGACTCGATCTGCGACCGACCATCGCGGTCACACGCGCGAGGCTGACCATTGCCGAATTCGCTGACGGAGTGACGCGGCGCGGCATCGCCGTCGACGGTGAAGTGGTTCGGGCCGGCGGCGACATCGCGGTCACCAAGGCAGCGATCGATCCGGTCTGGCATCTGCCCGGTATCGCCCAGCGTTTCGGCGTCGCTGAGGATGCACTCCGCCGCAGCTTGTTTGAACAAACTGGCGGAATGTATCCCGAACTGGTCACACGCCCCGACCTGTCGGTCTTCCTGCCACCGATCGGCGGCATTACGGTGTACATTTTTGGTGATCCCGCGGCGCTCGCCGACCGAAGCCGCACGCTTGCTTGTCGCGTCCACGACGAATGCAACGGTTCTGACGTGTTCGGATCGGATATCTGCACCTGCCGGCCCTATCTGATCCATGGCATCGAAGAATGTGTGAGGGAGGCCCAGAAGGGCGGCGCCGGTCTGATCGTCTACAATCGCAAGGAGGGCCGCGCGCTCGGCGAGGTCACCAAATTCCTGGTCTACAATGCCCGCAAGCGCCAGCCCGGCGGAGACCAGGCGGCCACTTATTTCGAGCGGACCGAGTGTGTCGCAGGGGTCCAGGACGCGCGATTTCAGCAACTCATGCCCGATGTTCTGCACTGGCTCGGCGTCACCCGGATCGACCGTTTCGTCTCCATGTCCAACATGAAGTATGAGGCCATCATCCAGTCCGGCATCGAAGTCGGGCAGCGCGTCCCCATTCCGGACGAACTGGTGCCCAGCGACGCCAGGGTGGAGATTGAGGCCAAAAAGGCGGCGGGCTATTACGCGTCTGACCGAACGCCGCTCGCTGACGATCTCAAGACCGTGGTCGGCCGCACGCTCGAAGAGCTTTGAGCCCGGAGACCCGCGGCATGGCCGCGCCAAGCAGTGAACGTGCGGCCGCGTTGTCCCTGCTGAGTGCTGCGGCTGTGCGTGAGCGCGCGCACGAGATCTTGGCGGTCGGTCTGCGGGACGATCTCGACCATTTTGTTGTGGCACCGGATCGGCTTGATGCCGCGGCCGATCTGGTCGCTGCCGTTACGGTTGAGAAATACCCGACCCTGGCCGTTCCGTTCCATGCTCGCTGGCGACATTTTGTTCTCGCCGGGCGCGATCAGTGGGCCGACTGCGCAAGGGGGCGAGGCTTCCCGGATCCGGCCGCCAAGGCCAGGGCCGCCTTTGATCTCGCGATTATCTCGGTGCTGCTCGACGCCGGCGCCGGCCCGACGTGGCATTATCGCGACGCCTCTACCGAGACGGTGCTGGGCCGATCGGAGGGCTTGGCGGCCGCCAGTCTGCGCATGTTCGAGGCTGGTCTGTTCTCGGCCAATCCGGGCGATCCGCTGCGAGCCGACGCCAGCCGGCTCATCAGCCTTCGACCGGCGGATCTTGCGACCGGCTTTCAGGTTGACGAGACCAATCCGCTGCCCGGTATCGAGGCGCGGCTCGACCTGCTCAAACGCCTCGGTGCTACTGTGGCGGCCAACGCGTCGGTGTTTGGTGCGTGTGACGCGCCGCGTCCCGGCGGGTTGTTCGATCATCTGGCGGTCGCTGATCGTCTTACGGCCCCAGCCATTCTCCGTGCCGTGCTTCTTCACCTCGGCTCGATCTGGCCGGGCCGCCTCAAAGTGGGCGGGCTTTGTCTGGGTGATGCCTGGCAGCATCCCGCGGTCCGTCGCTCCGATCAGACCGACCGGCTGGTGCCGTTCCATAAGCTTTCCCAATGGTTGACTTACTCGCTGGTTGAGCCGCTGGAGGAGGCGGGAATTTTTGTGGATGACGCTGACGGGCTGACCGGACTTGCCGAATATCGCAACGGCGGTTTGTTTCTGGACACCGGCGTGCTCACCTTGCGAGATCCGGCGGCGGTGGCCCGGCCGCACACCGTCGATTCCGTGCTGGTGGTGGAATGGCGGGCTCTCACCGTGGCGCTGCTCGACCGTCTGGCCTCATTGGTGCGGACGCGCCTGTGCCGCGACGCCGACAGTTTCCCGCTGGCCCGCGTGCTCGAAGGTGGCAGCTGGGCTGCCGGCCGCAGGCTCGCCGCCGAGCGGCGCCCGGATGGTGGCTCGCCGATCACCGTGATCAGCGATGCGACCGTGTTCTGACCGATCGCGGCCTTGATCGCGCGAGCGGATCGTGGTCGTTGATGCGAGCTTCGTGGATTGCGGCGGTTGTCCGCCAGGGCGAGGAAGGGACTCATGCAGGGCGTTACGGTGGTCGATCATCCGCTGGTGCAGCACAAGCTGACGTTAATGCGAGACAAACGCCGCTCGACCAAGGGCTTCCGACAGCTTCTCAACGAGGTTGGGATGTTGCTGTGTTACGAGGTCACCCGCGATCTGCCGCTTGATCTCACGGATATTGAAACACCGCTCGCACCCATGAAGGCGCCGGTGCTGGCCGGCAAGAAGCTCGTTTTTGCACCGATCATGCGCGCCGGCATGGTTTTTCTCGACGGCATGCTCAATTTGGTGCCATCGGCGCGTGTGGCCCACATCGGCCTTTACCGTGATCCCAAGACCCTGGTGGCGGTGGAGTATTACTTCAAGGCACCGGAGGATGTCGCCGATCGCTTGGTCATCGTCATGGACCCGATGTTGGCAACGGCCAATTCGGCAATCGCAGCAGTCGACCGGCTCAAGGAGAGGGGCTGCAACAATTTGCGCTTCATGTGTCTGCTTGCCGCCCCTGAGGGCGTCGACAAATTGCGAGCGCATCATCCGGATGTGCCAATTTGGACCGCCGCCGTCGACAGTCATCTCGATGCGCATGGCTATATCGTACCGGGACTCGGGGACGCCGGTGATCGCATGTACGGCACCAAATAGACCCACCGGCAGTTGGGAGGCTGGCGCAATTGCTAGACTTTGACACATTTGTGCAAGTCAGGGCTTACCGTCCCATCCGATAGTCCTGCCGACGGAGGCCGCGTTAGGTCGACCTTGGTCCGGTTGTGCTTTTCTGATCCGGTTCGGATCGGATGTGTGGCGGACCTCATGCGAAACATCATTACTTTTGCAATGACCGCCCTGGTGGCGGCTGTCCTGGTGCCGCGCTTCATCGATCGCATGCCACCGGCGGTGTCAGCCCCGACCCCGACCGCAGCCTCGCTGGCCGCTCCGACCGCCCCAAGCAGCTCGCCGACGGCCGGGCCACGGAGCGTGACGATAGAGCCGGATTGGCACGGTCACTTCCAGGTCGACGCCATTGTCGAGGGTCGCCAAGTCCCGTTCATGATCGACACTGGTGCTTCGCAGGTGGTGTTGACGACCCGCGACGCAGCAAGGCTCGGTTTCCATCCCGCGCCGCGCGATTACACCGTGCAGGTGCGCACCGCCAACGGCGTCGCGCGCGCGGCGCCCCTGCGCCTGGAAACCGTCGAGGTCGGAGCCGTCATGCTCCACGACGTGCCCGCGTTGGTGGGCGCCGAGGATGTGCTCAGCGACAATTTGCTCGGTTTGTCGTTCCTGTCGCGACTTCACCGGTTCGAGTATCGAGACGGGCGGATGATTCTCGAAGAATGACCCCCTCGTTGTGGCATAGCCGCAATGATGGTCACAGTGACCGGTTGCCGGACCACAGCGTCGCGTCGCAGACGGTCGCGGGCGGGCGCGGCCGGCTTTCCTAAAATCCCCAGTTCGGCTATGTGCTGACCGGCTCCGATCGTCGCCGAGAGTCAGGACAACGAGGGTCGTTTCCCGGTCGGTCGGTTGCACGCCCGCGCCCCGCGTCTCTTTTGCGAAGGGGCAATCATGATCCAGGTGGTTCAGTCAACGCCGCGCGCTTTGAGGTTTTTGATGTTCCCCAAGCCGAAACCCGTGCTGAAACCCAATACCTATGCGTATGAATCCGAGCCAATGGTCAAACCGACCGGCTTTCGCGAATATGACGCGCGCTGGCTGCTCGGTCAGGAAATCAATCTGATGGGTGTCCAGGCGCTCGGCATCGGACTTGGTACGCTCATCCGTGAGATGGGCGTATGCCCTGACATCGTCACCGGTCACGATTTCCGTGCCTATTCGGCCGCGGTCAAGACCGCGCTGGTGTCCGGCCTGCTCGCGGCCGGCTGCCGAGTTCGCGATATCGGACTGGCGCTGTCGCCGATGGCCTATTTCGCCCAATTCGCCCTCGACGTGCCCTGTGTGGCCATGGTGACCGCGTCTCACAATGACAACGGTTGGACCGGGGTCAAAATGGGAGCAAACCGCCCGCTCACATTCGGCCCTGACGAGATGAGCCGGTTGAAGGAGATTGTGCTGAATGCGCGCTTTGATCTGGCGGGCGGCGGCTCCTACCAATTCATCGACGATTTCCCGGCCCGCTACATCGCCGATCTAACCGATCGGCCCAAGCTCAAGCGCCCGCTCAAGGTGGTGGCCGCCTGCGGCAATGGCACGGCCGGCGCGTTTGCCCCACAGGTACTCGAGGCGATCGGCTGCGACGTAGTGCGGCTCGACTGCGAACTCGACCACAGCTTCCCAAAATACAATCCCAATCCCGAGGACATGAAGATGCTGCATGCGCTGCGCGACGAGGTGCTCAGCACGCATGCCGATGTCGGACTGGGCTTCGATGGGGATGGCGATCGGTGCGGCGTGGTTGACAACGAGGGCGACGAAATCTTCGCCGACAAGGTTGGCGTGATGCTGGCACGAGACATGTCGGCCCAGCATCCAGGCGCCACATTCGTGGCGGACGTCAAGGCAACCGGTCTGTTTGCTACCGACCCGGTGCTGGCCGCCAATGGCGCGCGCGCCGACTACTGGAAGACCGGCCACTCCTACATGAAGCGTCGCGTTACCGAAATCGGTGCGCTCGCCGGATTTGAGAAATCCGGTCATTTCTTCTTCAACAGACCGTACGGTCGCGGCTATGACGACGGCCTGGTGTCGGCACTGGCGGTCTGCGAAATGCTGGATCGCAATCCGGGCCGCAGCCTCGCTGACCTCAAGAAGGCCTTGCCGAAGACCTGGCAGTCGCCGACCATGTCGCCGCACTGTCCGGACGAGGAAAAATATCAGGTGGTCGACGACGTAGTCAGACACTTCCAGACCGCGAGTGCCAACGGGGACGAAGTAGCCGGGCAGGCCATCCGCGATCTGGTGACCGTCAACGGCGTGCGTGTCACCGTGGCGGACGGTACCTGGGGTCTGGTGCGTGCCTCGTCAAACAAACCCGAGCTGGTCGTGGTCGTTGAAAGTCCGGTATCCGAAACGCGGATGCGGGAAATGTTCAGCGCGGTGGACGCCGTTCTGAGAACCCACAAGACGGTCGGTGCATATAATCAGACAATCTAGTCGCGCCGGCGAGCCCCGGGAAACTCAATCTGGCGTTGCCGCCAGCGGCTGAGACGCTATTGCCGTTCCGCAAAAGTCGAGCGGAACGGGTGAGCCGGATAGACTCCAAGTACCTTCATTTCCTTGGAGAAGAATTTGAGTTCCTCGAGCGCCAGCGCGAGGCTGCGTTGATCGGGATGACCGTCGACGTCGGCATAGAACTGTGTCGCGAAGAAATTGCCCTCGACCATATAGCTTTCGAGCTTGGTCATGTTGACGCCGTTGGTGGCAAATCCGCCAAGTGCCTTGTAGAGCGCGGCCGGAAGGTTGCGCACCCGAAACACGAAAGTGGTGACAACCGGGCCGTCCTCGGCAGCCGCCCAGCGCGGCGCGCGCGCCAATGCAAGGAAGCGCGTCGTATTGTGCGCCTCGTCCTCGATGTTCTCAGCGAGGATCTCAAGGCCGTAGATCTCGGCGGCGAGCCGCGACGCGATGGCGGCTCGGGTGAGATCGCCGCTGTCAGCGACCTCGCGGGCTGATCCGGCCGTGTCGGCCGCAACAATCGGCTTCAAATCAAGCCGACCGATTGTGTTGCGACACTGGCCGAGCGCCATAACGTGGCTCTCGACCGATCGG
>Ga0187783_10002708_pt1 | contig 13152 bp, 5 predicted proteins | sample 1015_SJ02_MP02_2_FD_132471 | JGI IMG/M metagenome (GOLD analysis project Ga0187783, IMG submission 132471) | Tropical peat soil microbial communities from peatlands in Department of Meta, Colombia - 1015_SJ02_MP02_20_MG | ecosystem: Environmental > Terrestrial > Soil > Wetlands > Peat | place...
GTGCCTTGCGAATCTCTACCGGATAACGCACCAGCAGCTCCAGTCCGGCATCGGCAAATTGAAGGCGCGCCTCCGGGCGCGGTGCCTCAATCTGAATGTCGACACGGCGCTCGACGGTGGCATGCTGGCTTTCGATCTCTTCTTGATATTGGGAATAGACGCTGTTGACTGCAGCGACCAACTTTCCCTGTGCCGCCTTATGATTCCCATCCGGTGCAATCATTACCACCACTTCATGCCACGCGTATTCGGTTCCCGGGATTTGCTTGAAGAGCGGCGTGCCCGTCTGAAAAAGGACGGCATTCGAGAACACAACGATTCGTCCCGTTGGATAGAAATCCAATCCCGTGCCTGCCAGTTCCATCAGGTACAGCCTGATCAGCCCGATGTCGACTACATCGCCAGTGATGCCAGCCACCGTAATCCGGTCACCGACCCGGATGCCGTACCGTCCAATGATGAAGAAATACGCGGCTACGGAAAGAAGCACGGCTTGCAATCCCACCGCGATGCCCGCCGTGATGAAGCCGGCAAAGGTCGCCAGAGAACTGAACTCGCTGATGAAACCCATGGTTAGTACAATCGCGATCAAGAAGCCGATCACGACGCGGCGCAAGACCAAAAACTGGCGTCGGCGACGGGGGTCGCTCACATAGCGGAAGGTGATATGGCGCCAGATCTCTGAGAGAACTAGAACCACCGCCAACGCCAAGGCGATTCCAGACACTCGAACCAGTACGGAGCGCAGAACGTACTTGGATTCGCGGTTAATCGACTTGCCCCACTCGACCAGGTTCGTCTTGCTGTCGTTCAGCACGATGATTTCTTGGCTGAGCGGGAGAAGTGCAGCGGAAAGCTGTTTGAAACGCTCGGTGAGTGCTTGGAAGCCTTGGCGTTCGGCTTGAAGCTGCTGGGGATCGCTGGCGGGCGACTGATTGGCCAGCTTCTCGCTCTGCTTGATGGTTTCCCGCAGCGCGACACGCAGCGGCGTGCGCAATTGGTCCGCCACATCTCGGGTTAGACTGGTTTCCTTGATGAGCCGATCGATCTGATGCGCGGCGCTCATGTAGTCATACAGCGTCATTGCCTGGCTAATCAGACCGCCGGAGCTGGCCAGCGAAGCTTTGGCTGAAGTGGGTGTCGGAACCGTTTTTTGAGGATTGACAGTCGAGGCGAGAACTTCGGGAATCGATCGCGCCAGCTCGTTGATGCCGCCTTCGAGCCCGCCGACAGCCTCCACATTGCTTTCAACGAACGCCGACATTTTTTCATTTGCATCGAGGAACGCTTTCTGTAATTCCAACTCACCCTGCGAGGCGTCTCGTTCGGAAAGTAGCTTGACCCGGCGGTCGGCGGTGGCTTTCGCGATTTGCGCGTCCAGGGTTTCGATCTGCGCTTGCAATTGCGCAATCTGGGAAGAGGTCTTGGCCCGCATCCGGGCCAGCGCTTGCTGCTGTGTAGTTTCGCCGGATCCTTGGTTCGAACCGCCGGTTTTCTGCTGGGCCGCGATCATTGCGGCCTCGGCCTTTGCGGATTGAAATGCGAGCCGCACGACCTGAGTTCCGAAGTCCTGCGTATTGTCTTGATAAATGGCGTCGCTAGGCAGACCGATAGGTTGGATGCTCAGGCAATGGCGATACCAACTGATGACCCGATTGAGGTGATGTAGCGTGGCATCGCCCTCAAGTTGAACCGGGGGCAAGGGATTGGTTGAGGGAGAACTCTGTTGCGCGGGCGTTTCCGGGGGGCGGAGCGGCTTCGACTGTTGCGCCCATAAAACCACTCCGCCAATCAGCAATGGCGTGATCGCTCCAACCAGAAGCTTTGGGGTACGGCGCAATGACCCAACTGGATGGTGCCCGATGATTCTTCGCATTGTTCTCGTCCCCTGTGACATGCCGTGTCTCTTGATCGCCGGATCTCTTGATTGTGTACGCGATGCCGTCGTGAAACGCTGGGCGTCGAACTCAGACTCACTCCCCCGTGGCTCGTGGGCTAGTTTCGAAGCGTCCGGGCTCCGTTGGAATTTGGCGAGGAAGCACAGACTCTGCTTGCGGTCGATGGTGACCAGCTGTCAAAGAAAACCCAGAAGCTCCGGATGTTCGAAGGCCCGGGCTCCCGCGCTTTTACATCAGTCCACAGCCCCTGGCACGACTACCCGCACACTTGGATTGGGGTATTCAATTGGCGGAACCCGAACATTAGAATCCGAGTAAGGATTAACGTCAGCAGTACGACGCTCAGGCCACTTCCCCAAAGAGACCTGAATCTGACCGCGATTAGCTCAGTGTAATAAGCTTTGTACCACAGAAAGGCAGGCTCCTTACTACATTCTGCTCGATGCAGGTTGGCATACGAGGTGACCTGGCCGATTGAGGATTCGAAGTCAAGGACCGAGCGGATCTTGAAAAATCGATTGGTTCTTAGTGACGGTGCTGCGGATTAATGCGGGCCCAACCGCCAGAGCTTGATCGTGCCGTCTTCGCCACCCGAAGCCAGCCAGCGGCCATGGGAGTCGAAGGCCACCGTATAGATGTGATGGTCATACCCTGTGAGGGTACGCACCTCCTGTCCGCTCTGTACGTCCCAAATCTTGATGGTCTTATCCCAGCTGCCAGAAGCTAGCCAAAGGCTGTCGGGACTAAAGGCAATACTGGTGACGTCACTGCCATGACCGGTGAGCGTGTGGATCTCGCGGCCCGTGGCGGCATCCCAAAGCTTTACCGTCGTGTCAGCGCTGGCAGAGGCGAGGTAGCGGCCATTCGGACTGAAAGCTGCGGCGTAAACATCTTTCTTGTGGCCGCGCAACGTACGTATTTCCTGCCCGGTCGCTGCTTCCCAAATCTTGATTGTATGGCTGTCGCCCCCGGAAGCGAGCCAACGCCCATCCGGGCTAAAGGCGATGTAGATCACTGACCTGTGGCCTGCGGTCAGATCGCGTATCGGCTGCCCGGTGGCGACGTCCCACAGGCGGACGGTCGTGTCGTCCACGCCCGAAGCTAGCGAGCGGCTATCAGGACTGAATGCGATCGAATAGACCCAGCTACTGGCGACGCCCGAGGCCTTATTGTTGGACAGGGTACGGACTTCCTGTCCCGTTGCGGCACTCCAAACGGTGACGGCGTTGCTCGAAGTTTCGGCTGCCAGCCAACGCCCGTCGCGACTGAAGGCCAGCGCTTGCACATCCTTGATCTCGCTCGCGACGGTGGTCGCCTCTTGGCCCGTCGACACATCCCAGAACTTGACTGTCTGGTCCGAGCTACCCGAGGCGAGCTGCCCCCCATCGGCACTAAATGCAAGGCCGGTAACCCAGCCGGAGTGGGCTTTGAAGGTGCGATAGGGCACGAACTCGGGAACCGATGGGGTATCCGAACCGCTTGTGCTGACCGGCAGACCGGGACCTGTCGCCGTTTCCCGGGGCAGTTCGAGCGGTTCCAGTTTCAGCGCGATTTTCGAGGTCTGGCCGGCCAGCAGATCGATACCTTTTTCATAGTCCTGATAACCAGGAGCCGTGATGCGCAAACGATGTCGGCCAGGAGAAAGGCTCGAGACTTCAGCCTTCCCCGTGTACTCTGTTGACGCGATGAGTTCGTCATCCACAAAGATCTGCGCTCCAGGCGGTGAGCCCTCGATGGCAAGCACGGGCACAGGTACGACCGAATTGGGTTCGGCGGAGTTCGCCGCCGAGGGCGCTGTCAGATGGCTGGTGGCAGAGAGTGCGTTACTGGGGCGGTGAAACAACTCGAACCAGAGCCCAAGCAGACCCAATAAAAGAGCCGCTGCCGCGACCGGGATCCAAGCGCGCCTTTGCTCCATTTGCACTTCGTTCGGCGCGGGTTCCTCGCGTTGCAACAGGGGAATGAGTGACCGGGCGATGCGCTGCAGTTGGGCAACATGCTCCATGCCGAATGCTGCCGCTCGAGAAGAGAGTACCTCCACTACCCCCAGAACAGAATCTTGCCCGTATATAGGCACGACCACGACCGAACGCAGCCGAAAGCGCGTCGCCGCAAATCTTACCCGGAAATTTTCGTCGGTGTCTTCACAGACCACGAAGTGCCCGCTCTCAATGCACTTTCTGGTGAGGCTGGGTTCAGACTGGAGTTTGGACCCAACCTCAGGCGCTTCTCCCGCACTGGCTCGACACACAACTCCCCACACGTCACACAGAGCTATGAGAGCGCCGTCGGCGTCTGTCAGCGAACGAACCTGCTCAATCACTGCCTTTAGGACACCGGACAGAGGCCGATCTCGATTCTCCTGGATCGTCCTCTCGATCTCACCTAGTTCGATTTCTGCTCTGCTCTGAAAATGGGTAAAGTCGCGAAGCGTGGCGCTAGCGATTGAAGGTTGGGTGCTTTCTGTGGGCATAGAACGCTACCATTCCTTCCGTATGAAGGGCGCGGGGAAGAGAACCCGGCATGCCAAAACTTAGGTAGGAGTATAACCTAGAGCGAGGGTTCAGGCGATCTTCTGCGGCATTCCGCGCGCAAGATTGGGGCAGCAGAATGTTCTTAGGACATTGGCCAGGAGCTCTCGAATGGGTTCGTTTTCCCAGGATATTCGCTACGGCCTACGCTGTCTGGCTAGGTCCCCAGGATTTTCTCTAGTTTCGATTGTGACGCTCGCGGTTAGCATCGCGGCCAACACGTCTATTTTTAGTGTGATAGAGGCGGTCGTTCTGCGGCCCCTTCCGTACCGAAATCCCACCCGCCTGGTGCTGCTTGCCGATCCCGAGGATCTCGAAGATGGCGGTTTGTTGTACAGGGATTTCGCAGCTCTCAAATTCGAAACCCTGGCGTTTCAAGATGTGGCTGCATACTACCGCGACAGTGGGGTTTCGCGAGTGACGCTGACCGGGGCAGGGGAGCCTAAATCCGCGCAGGGCGGGTTCGTCACCGCCAACCTCTTTCCCCTGTTGGGAATACCACCAATCCTTGGCCGCATCTTCACTGCAGAAGAAGAAATGCGGAGAGACCACGTCGTCATATTAAGCCAGGGACTTTGGCTGAGGCAGTTCGGGGGGTCTCCTGACGCGATCGGAAAGGCGCTCGAGATCGACGGCGTCAGCTTTCAAGTGATCGGCGTGATGCCGGAAGAGTTCCGGTTTCCTGCTCGGGACCAGCAGTTTTGGGCGCCAATGACCACCAATTCCCGCTGGGGAGATCGAGCGCTGACGACCAACTTTGACCCTAACCACGGACCCCGGTTTTACCAGCGGTGGCAAGCCATTGGGCGTTTGAAGCCGGGAGTCAAGGTTCAGCAGGCACAGGTGGAGATAGATACGATTTTTGCCCGAATCAGCCAGTCAGACAAAAGTCCCGGTCGTGGTAGGGGCATTCTTCTCCGTCCTCTTGGTATCCATCTTAGCGGCAACACACGCTTGGCCTTCAGTGTGCTTTTCAGCGCGGTTATCTTTGTGCTGCTCATCGCCTGTAGCAACGTAGTGATTCTTCAACTTGCCCGCGGGTCGGCCCGCGGACGAGAGATTGCGGTTCGGGTTGCATTAGGTGCAAATCGCAGTCGCCTTGTTCGGCAACTGTTCACCGAGAGTGTGCTGCTTGCGTTGCTCTCGGGCTGTCTAGGTCTCCTGCTTGTGCCCCTGAGTCTGCGTGGCTTGCTTGCCCTTGCGCCGGCCGATATGCCCAGGCTCCAGGAGGCGGGGTTGGACGGTGCAGTCCTGGCCTTCAGCGTGGCAATCTCCCTTCTTGCAGCCGTGCTGTTTGGACTTGCTCCGGCCTGGAAGGTCTCCCATGCCATCGGTGCGCTTAACGGCTGCGGAACTGCCGTCCTGGGAAGCGTGGCGGGCAAGCGGGCTCACGGCTTTCTAGTATTTGGAGAATTCGCAATTGCCACGGTGTTGCTGGTTGGGGCCGGTCTGCTGATTCGTAGTTTTATCGCCGTCGAGACGGTGGACCCGGGGTTTCAGCCCGAACACATCGTGACCATGAACATCCTCCCCGGAAATACACGAGAGGGGACCGGCGATTTGTATGGTGCGCTCCTGGAACGCTTGCGCGCCTTTCCAGGGATTCAGTTTGCCGGCGCGATCGACAGCCTGTTTGACTTGGGAGAGATCTCGAATCTTGGCTTGCGCATGATCGAAGGACGCGAGCCCGAACCTCGAGAACGCTGGACGCCCATGCGCTGGTCGGTGGTCCGGGGAGAGTATTTTCAAGCGATGGGAGTACAACTCGTGCGAGGCCGCTATTTCTCCGCACAAGACCGCGCGAATTCGCCGCTGGTTGCGATCATCGATGAGCGCATGGCGCAACGCTACTGGCCGGGAGAGGACGCAATAGGGAAACGGTTTAAGGGGCAAGATACAAGGGGAAACAACGATGAATGGCTCACGATCGTAGGAATTGTTCGAAATATGCGCCGCAGTGGACTCGAGAGGGAACCGATTCCACATATTTTTCAGCCATCCACGCAGGCAGGAGGATCGACTGCCGACGTTATCATCCGGGTGGTTGGTTCTCCGGTATCCACTGCGCACGCACTGCGCGCCGTGGTTCGCGAGGTCGATGAAAATGCTGTCGTTTCCTCGGTCACGACCATGGAAGAACAACTCTCGGAACAACTCTCGCCTCGCAGGTTTCAGACCTCACTGCTCAGCTTATTCTCAGTGATTGCCTTATTGCTTGCCGGCGCTGGCATTTATGGTGTTCTCCATTACTCCGTTACGCGGCGGACGCAGGAGATCGGGATCAGGATGGCCTTGGGAGCACATCCTCATGATGTGGTGAAACTGGTGATGGAAGACGGCGCTACATTCGCAATCGCTGGTCTCGTGACAGGAGCCCTAGGGGGCGCCGGCCTGGCTCGCGTCATAAGAAGCCTTCTTTTCGAAGTTCCTCCCTCGGATCCGGTGACGTTCGCGGGTGTCGCGATTCTTCTCGTGGGCATTCTGTTCCTTGCCTGCTATAGCCCGGCTCGCCGGGCGGTGCGGGTTGCTCCGATGGTGGCATTGAGAAGCGAGAAGTAGGCTCGCCGGGAAGGTCGTTTTGCGGGCTGCCCCCCGTGCGACTGCAATTCTATCTCGAGGAACTCGCGCTAATGATCCCTCTGCGCTGCGGTTTCGTGTGCCAGGTGCTGGTAGTTGAGGATCGCGTTGAATACCAGGGCGTATGTGCCAATGGTTTCGCCACGATAGATGGGGTTGTTGCCGAACAAAAGCACGTTTCCCTGACCAAGGTGCGCATTTACCACTACGGCATGCTCAGCAATCGACGAGGCTTTGTCGAGGAGGCCATCGAGCAAAAGAGTTTTAGCATCGGAGAAACGCAAGATGACATCTGGCCTGCTCTGAACCGGAATCACCTGCGGGTTATTGCGCGTCTGCTCTTCATCCAACTGCTTGGCTTCCCACGGTTGCTGCCGAACGAGCGGCTCGGGTTCGGCGATGGTTCTGCCTTGTGGTTGGTCGCTGTCGTCAACGCTCCCGCGGCCAGTGGGCCGCGCCTCGTAGGGATCCTTAAAGGGCTCGAGGGGTTCGGTCAGCATGCGGCCCCCCATGCGGACAACAATATTGCTCACGTCGAAGGCCATGCCACTGGCGCTGATGACCGGGACACCTGGTCCGTAGCCGTAGGCCACGGGATTGTCGGGGGCGACAAAGACCGTGTTGAGTACGCTACCGACGACCCGAGCGTCGCCACGAGGAGCGACGCTGACACCCGGCGCAAGAGCCGTGTCAATAGCAAACTGAGCGGTGTCTTCACAGGTGATGAGGAGCCCGCCTTGCTCAACGAACTTCGCCAAATGAGCCAGGCCTTCATATCCTAGGCCGGGTCGTATGTCGGGGGTGCTGTCGATGGCCCCCAGGTTTGGAGTTAAGTCGGACTTTTGCCACGGCATCGGATTGCTCCACCTTGGGATGCCGTTAAGAATTTCCAAAGCGGAAGCATGGCCTACAGGGGCAAAGACAATGACGTCGTAGCTTGCGCGGAGGTCCTCTTGCTGGCCTACGGTCTGTGTGCTGATGTACGAGAAAGGCACGCCCGCGGTATCGAAGGCAAGGCGCCACCATCCCTCCGACTGGGTGCCGAGCCACGTATGCATGAAGGCGATGCGCGGAGCCGTGACGGCGTGCAGCGGCACAGAAGGCGCTGCCCCGAGTCGCGATGCATCGAGCGATAAATCGCGCAGAATTGTGGCCGTGTGGTCATCGACAGGAGTGGAGATCAGCAGCGACCCGGCCGCGAAATGCTTGCCGTCGACATCGAAGGACTTTTCCGCCACCTGTATACCTGCACCTTTGAGCTTGTAGATCAGGGACAGGAGCGAAATCTGGCCGGTGTTACTAACCGCCAGCACCGGGCCAGAGCCGGAGACCTTTCCCGCCAGGATTGCTGGATCCCCGAGGGGTGTCATCTTGGCCTTCAGGATCGAGGCATCGAGGACGCGGATCACTCTCACATCGAACAGATGGGGGAAGGACCACGCAGTATCGTCGTAGGGATGCTTCTGCGGGTCGCTGGGGGCCCAGAACTGCCGGTCGAGCAGGGCATCGGCAATGCGGGAATAGGGCTGATCCATGCGAACAACGACGCTGCCGGCAGGGAAGGTTTCCTGTTTTGGCTTGTCTCTTCGCTTCTCAGTGGGGACGGGGGAAGTGACTGCCTCCGCTAGCTGCTCAATTTCGACATGCTGGCGCTGCAGGGCCTTGAGTAACTCGACCTGGCGATTCGTGTCGGCGGGATCGGCGGGAATCACATAGGCAGCCGGTCCTTCGAACCACGGCTTCTGCACGGAGCGCTTGCTCTTGATGTAATAGTTCTCGAGAAAGTGCCGGCCATTGTGCGAGAAGTACGAGAGAGTCGAGAGCAGAGCGCTTTCTTCATAGTTATTGTTATCGCGCTGCGACCAGATCACCACGGGTAGCGGTGGATTCTGACGATACCAGGTGCGCGAATATTCTTCAGGTCCGAGGATGCGCTTTTCCGTATCGGCACCACCGTTGCCGAAGGTTTCGTACAGTCGGCTGATGCCGTTGTGCAACGCGGCCAGGAACATCAGATAGCCCGGACTCCAGGTGTCGAAGTCGCCGTGGGTGAAGACTCCCGGCATACCGAATCTCTGCATCTGGTCGACATTGTTCGCGCCCAATTCCGCCCACTCGTCGGCGAGGATGGGATCCACCCACGCATTGTAGGGTCCGTCGCCCACCGTGTTGTCGTAAAGAAAGGGGACCGACTCATGGAGGTCGTGCAACACCTGCGCATGCCAGCTAAGGTAGGTATCGAGAACGTTCCGCGTTAGAGCGAGGGTCGTCCCCATGGCGTCGCGATTGTTGTCGTGAGCGACGTAGTGTCCCCAGTACAGGAGGCGAGGCCAATCCTGGGCTGGATGGGCTTTGTGCCAGCGATAGATATCCACCATGCGGTCGCGACCGTCGACTTCGACCACGGGAGTAATGAGCACGACCATATGGGAGCGGATGTACTTGATATAGGGCGCGTCGTCGACGGCCAAACGATAGGCCAGTTCCATCAGAGCCGTGGGCGCGCCGGTCTCGGGAGAGTGGATTGTGCCCGTAATGTAGTAGACGGGCCAGGACTGGTCGAGTATCTGCCGAGCTTTGGCGTCATCGAGGCCGAGCGTACGAGGATCGGAAAGCCGGGCTAACCGTGCATCATTCGCTTTCTCGCCGGAGAGGAGTGCGGTGTCGGCAAGGGCAACGGCGATCATCTCGCGCCCCTCCTCGGAGTGACCGATGGTGAAGACTTTCACCCGCGGACTGCTGGCCGCCAATAGGCGGAAATATTTGTACACGTCTTCGGCGTAGGGAAGCATGTCGGGTGCACCAGAGACGTCGCCCAGCACCTTGGCGGGTGTGGGGACGGTTGGCGAGGCCGGAAGGTAGTCCACCAAGGGAGAGAGGAAGGAGGGATCCGTGGTGTATTTATGAATCTGGTCCGTGTATTGCTTATCAATCGGCTGGTTGGGATCTCGCGCCAGGTCTGTGTCCAGTTGCTGGCTGAGCAAAGGTAGAGCCAAGCACAGGATGAAAAAAAACAGGAGTAGGGTTCGCTTGAAAAGAATCATGAGGTAGTTTTGGACTCGCCTTTCGTGGGCATAAGTGTCACACAAAATGGCGGTAGGGAAAAGAGCCGGCCGGTAGCAAACCGGAAACTCGATCCCGTAGTGAGATCACCGAGCCGTACTTCGGCCTCTCCAGATGCACGACGGCATCCCTTGAATCGTTTGCGCGGAGATTTCTGCGTGAGCTCTCCGGTATGGAAATAAGACTGCTGGAACAGCCGATGGGGAGGCCATGTTCTATCGCCCCTGCTTCATTAGGCTGTTTCTTAGCTGCTGGCAACCCAAACGTCATCCGTCATCTATGATTAGATGGTGCTGGTTCCCCAGTAGCCCGCGCCGCCACTCGGTTCTGCAGTTGATGCCGTACCGCCCAAAGTTCCTGGGCTGGAGTGTAACGTGAATGTCCATCTGATCGATGGCACCTATGAATTGTTCCGACACTACTATGCGTTGCCCTCGGCACGCGACAAAGATGGTCGGGAAGTGGCCGCGGTTCGCGGCGTCCTCGCATCCCTGCTCGGCATGATCCAAGGGGGCGCAACCCACCTCGGGGTCGCGACCGACCACGTCATTGAGTCGTTTCGCAACGACCTGTGGCCGGGCTACAAGACCAGTGCGGGCGTCGAGCCGGATTTGTTGGCACAGTTCCCATTGCTCGAGCAGGTCCTCCAAGCGGCGGGTATCGTTGTCTGGCCTATGGTCGAATTCGAAGCCGACGACGCTTTAGCTGCCGCGGCTGCGGGGGCGGCTCAGGATTCGCGTGTCGAACAGGTGGTTATCTGCACGCCCGACAAGGATCTCGCACAATGTGTGCGTGGCTCCCGCGTCGTGCAATTAAACCGGCGCACACGCATAACTCTGGACGAACCAGGCGTGGTAGAGAAGTATGGCGTCTCACCCGAATCAATCCCTGACTATCTTGCCTTGGTCGGCGACGCCGCCGACGGCTATCCTGGGCTCGCGGGCTGGGGGCCCAAATCGTCGGCTGCTGTTTTAGCCAGATTCTTTCATCTCGAGTCTATTCCAAAGGATGGCCGCGAATGGCACGTGAACGTCATCAACGCGGGTGCTCTCGCCGACACCCTTTGTCGGGAGTGGGATCATGCCGTGCTTTTTCGAAAGCTGGCCACGCTCCGGACGGACATCGCCCTCTTCAAGGATGTAGAGGAACTGAGATGGATTGGTCCAAGACCCAGCTTTGACGAATTGGCATCGCGACTGGATACGGCACGGACAGAGAGTCGGCGACGAGTCGTCGAGCGAGGCAAAAGCACGCGGACGGTTTGATGTCGTTGCCGCTTGCCAGCCAAGCGCCATCGCACAGCCTCTTCGTGGTTTCTGCTGTGCACGTGAAGGAGTCGGCTTGGCGGGTTGATGGCTTGATGAACCATGTTCGTGCCGGTCGCGGGTCTTGATCCAGCGGGCGAAGATCCCCCCTCCAACCTGTTCAGGCAGCATCCTGTGGGGACAGCCAGTGCTGTGGCTGGGCAATCTCGAACGTGAAAAGATTCCGATCGCTTCCAAGGTGCTGGAACCACGACCGTCGACGTTCCTGAAAAAGCGCCTGGATTCCCCACTGAATCCAGGGGATGGCCCCCTGATGAACTCTTTCCCTTTTCCCCGGGGCAGGGTGCCCCAGTCTAATGCGCCGGCGCTGGTTGCGGAGCGGGCTGTGGGGTCATGCTGGGATTCGAGAAATTCACCTTAGGCACCTGGCGGGATTCTTCCGAGGCTGCGAAGTAGGCGTCATCATTGGGTTTGAATCCGGCGTATGCCGCCAGGACGTTATGAGGAAACTGTCGGATATACGTGTTGTAGTCCTGCAGCGTGTCGTTGTACCGTTTACGTTCGACGGCAATACGGTTCTCGGTGCCCGCCAGTTCGTCCTGCAGTCGCAGGAAGTTCTCGTTGGATTTGAGTTGCGGATAGTTCTCTACGACCAGAAGAAGGCGCCCAAGCGCTCCATCCAACTGCCCGTTTGCGGCGATCTTTTCCTGCGGCGTTCCTGCCGAAAGCAGCGCCGAACGCGCTTTGGCGATGTCGCCAAACACGGTTTGCTCCTGCTGCGCGTAACCCTTTACGGTTTCCACCAGGTTGGGGATTAAATCGGCACGGCGTTGCAGTACGATATCCACCTGGGACCAGGCGGCTTTTACCGCTTCATTCTTGCTGACCAACGTGTTCCGAACGCCCACGTACTGGCCAAATACGATCAGCAGCAAAACGACAAGGATCGCGACTACTGCGATTAGACCTTTAGCCATAAATCCTCCTTCAAGTCCTGAATCCGGCCGTCGTCACCCGCGGCCCGCTGCGTCTGAGTCCAACGCCGCATCGACAGCGGCCGCGACTTTCTCGACCGCGGCGAGGTAGCGCGCAGCGAGATCGTAGACATCTGTTTTCTTACGTTCCGCCTTATGTTCCCGCGCCGCCAGGACCGACAGCATCGCGGACGGATCGAATCCTGTCCGCCGCGACAGAGCCTGCAAGGCTGCGGGCCGTGCTGCTGGGGTTGTATCTCCGAGAGCAATCAGGGCATGGCGAAACAACGTGCTGAAGGACGGTGCCGAACGGATCAGCAATTCCCACAACCGGGATTCGCTGTCGGCGGCTAATAGCAGATGCTCCCGCAGCAGGATCAACTTCTCGCGCAGCTCATATTCCACTTGAACACGATGCAAGTCCATTGAAATGGGCAAACCCTGAAGCACGTCCTCGCCAAACAGAACGCGGTGATGTTGCTGCATATCCAGCAATTCGATGGTAAACACGTCGGCTGACCGCTCGAGTTCATGTCGGGTCATACAGAGCGGCGGGGGCTGCTTTTGCCGGTCCCACCACTTCGCTACCGGCGTGAGGAGACGCAACGCGCGAAGCGAGGTGTCGCGTAAGATGCAAAGCAAGTTCACGTTCGAAAATCCGGCATGAAAATCGCCCGCCACGGCAGACCCAAACAAGGTCACGTTCTCGATGTTCGGTCCATCGGCTGCGCGCGCTCGCCTTACAAACTCTTCAATCGTGTCGCTGGGTATCATCGCTTCCTCGCATGCTACCAACTGCTGCTGGCCCCGCCTCCTCCCGAACTGCCTCCCCCAAAGCCACCAA
>Ga0187783_10002709_pt1 | contig 13150 bp, 15 predicted proteins | sample 1015_SJ02_MP02_2_FD_132471 | JGI IMG/M metagenome (GOLD analysis project Ga0187783, IMG submission 132471) | Tropical peat soil microbial communities from peatlands in Department of Meta, Colombia - 1015_SJ02_MP02_20_MG | ecosystem: Environmental > Terrestrial > Soil > Wetlands > Peat | place...
CGACACCAAGGGCGAGGCGCTGCGCATCCTCGCTATCGTGCTGCTGGCAGTGCTGCCGTGGTTCGCGGCGAATCTCGTCGGCACCTTGTTGCTTGGCCGGCGGATGGAGATCCCGGGCTCGCCGCAGATGATGATCGGTCTCGTGATGGGCGGCGGGTTGCAGACCGTGGTGCTGTCGCTGACTGCGGTGATCGCCTCGCTCGCCTTCGTTGCACTTGGCGCGCAAGTGCGGCGCGCTGGCGCCGCCGCGCCGCGTGCACCGACTTAAGCCAGCGGCTTGCGCTATTTGCCGGACGCCTTACGCAGGGCGGCGTTGATGCGGTCCTGCCAGCCGGGGCCATCTTTCTGGAAGAAATCGAGCACGTCGCGGTCGATGCGCAGCGTGACCGTTTCCTTCACGCCGGGCAGCGCCAGCTGAGGCTTCGGCGGCCCTTCCACCGGCTTGGTGGTGACCGCCTTGAAGGCTCTCTCGGCCGCGGTGCGGGCATCGGGAGTGCGTCGGGTCATGGCGCAACTATAGCAGATGCCGCCCGATCCGAGCTACGCAATTGCGGCAGGCTGATTTACTGCGCTGCCGCCTTGCTCTCCTGCAGGCAACGGCCGCGGGCAAGCGCCAGATCAGCATCGAGCACGGTCGCGATTGCGCCCGGCAGCGCGCATTGCGGCGAAGCGTCGCGCGCCCCGTAGGACGCTTCGCAATAGGTTTTCGGCAATTTCAGTTTGTCGAGGCAGTCGGCACGGTCGGCGGCGACTTTTTCGGCGAGGTTTTTGCAATTGTCCGCCACCGCCGCGTCGTGCGCGGCGGCGGCGGCGTTGAGACAAGTCTGATAGCGCTGCTCGGCCCCGGCGTTCTGCGGCGCCGCGCGCCCGGCGCCGGCCGCGGCCAGCGCGGCCGCAAGAAGCGCGCCGAACTTGAAAATCCTTCCCGCCACGCTCATCCCCCGTGTTGCCGGCGGCCCAAGATATATCGAGGCGGAGCGGCGGAAAAGCGTGCCGCTGCATCGGCCAAGGTCTAATCTCCCGCCGCGTCGTCGATGGCGCGCAACAGCGTCAACAGCGCGGTGTTGAGCGGCGTGGCGATGCCGTGCCGCGCGCCGGCGGCGACGATGGCGCCGGTGAGCGCGTCGAGTTCGAGCTTGCGCCCGGCGAGGCGGTCGAAATACATCGAAGTGCCGAGCTCGCCGGAAAACGTAAACAGCGTCGCCAGCGCGCGTTTCGGCTCGTCGTCGGCGAGCCGTGCGCCTTCGGCGCGGGCGACTTTCACCGCTTCCTCCAAGATGGCGATGCACAGCTCTTGTACGTCGGGCCGACGCAGCACCGCTTGGCGCTGCAGCGTCAGCGTGGTGATCGGATTGGCGACGGCGTTGATCAGCAATTTGCGCCAGGCAAGCGTTGCGAAATCGGCGCTGAGCTGCACGCGCAGCGGCGTGCCCTCAAACAGCCGCTTAAAGAGGCAGCCGAGCTCGTCGTCGGCGACCGCGATGTCGGTATCGAAGCCCTGCCGCAGCCGCACCCGGTCCGGCGCCAGCCGCTCGCCGTTGTAATAGATGATGACCGGCAGCACTGCGGCGCCTCCGGTGAGCGGCGCGACGCGCCCGACGTGGCCGATGCCGTTTTGCAGCACGGCGACGCGGGTTGCCGGCGTGCACAGCCATTTCAGCCATGGCGCCGTCGCGGTGGTCTGATGCGTCTTAGTGCAGACCAGTACCCAGTCGACCGCTTCGGCCTGTGCCGGCTCGGTCAGCGCGCGCAACGGCACTTCGACGGTGCCCTGCGGCCGCTCGACAATGAGCCGCCCGATCGGCTGGCGTACGCAAGCGATCACGTCGTGCCGGCCGGCGGCGGCGAGGCAGCCGGCGGCGACCCCACCGATGCTGCCGAGCCCAAGCACCGCCACGGTCAGCCGCGACGCTTTTCCCGGTTCCGTCATGGCGCGACCGTTGGCCAGATCGGTCGGGTGAAGTCAAATGCCGATTTCGCAAGAACCCCGCGGTGCGGGAACAGGGTTTTGCTTTACGTGTTACGCGCCGGCCGCCGTCGTCGCGCTGGTAGCAAGCGCCAGCGCAAAGCGCACTTCACCGTTACGACTCAGCATCCATGCCGCGGCCGGGGCCGCTGCTGCGGTCAAGCTCACAATTGCCGCCGTAGCCGTAATAGCCGTAGCCCGGCGCATAATCGTCTGTAGTCGTAGTACGGACCATATGGCGGGCCGTAGAAGTAAACCTGCGCCCAACACTCCGACATCGCCGCAACGGCGAATCCGGCAGCGATGAGAAGCTTCTTCATGGTTCGGTCTCCAATTTCCTGCCTCACCTATAAATGGCCGGCGGCCCCGCCCGTTCGTTCACAAGATGCCGCGAGAATTGCCGATCGGGTTGGCACCTGCGGGGAGCCGTTGCGGTTCCAAGCCGCGCGGTTCCGTATTACGCTGCGTCTTCCCGGCCGGGGGCTTCTCCGCGATGTCCGACTACCTCGAATTCGATCCCGCCGCCGTCGACCGGCGCCAAGTCTATCGCCTGCTCGTCGGTTCCGTGGTGCCGCGGCCGATCGGCTGGGCGTCGACGGTGAACGCCAAGGGCATCACCAATCTGGCGCCGTTCTCGTTCTTCACTGTGGTCTGTGTCGTGCCGCCGATGATTTCGCTGACCATTGCGCGCAATCCTGACGGCAGCGAGAAACATACGCTCAAGAATGTCCGAGAGACCGGCGAATTCTGCTTCAACGTGGTGACGCACCCGGTGTGGAAGGAGATGGTCGACTCCGCCAACGCGTTTCCCGAGGGCGATTCCGAATTCAGCGAAACCGGCCTCACCCCGATCCCGAGCGTGAAGGTGAGACCGCCGCGGGTCAAAGAGGTACCGATCCACTTCGAATGCAAACTGCATCAGGTGATCGAGTTCGGTCCCCATCGTCACCCGCTGGTCATCGGCGAAGTGGTCTATATCCACGTCGATCCGGCCTGCATGACCAACGGCTATATCGATATGAGGAAGCTCGATCCGGTGGGGCGGCTAAACGGCTTCCGTTATGCGACGCTCGGCGAGATTCTGGAGCGGCAATTCGACGACGGCCAGCCGCGCTGAACAATGAACACTTTTGACGCCGTCGTGGCCGCCTTTGCGATCCTCGCCGTCGTGCTCGGCTTCATGTCGGGTTTGCTGCGCAGCCTCGCCACCATTCTTGCCTATCTGATCCCGGCGTCGATCGCGATTGCGATCACGCCCCGCATCATGGCCGGGGCCGGCCAATTCATAATCCCGCCCGACCAAGCATGGGCAGTGTTGGTCGTGGCATTCATCGCCATCGGCATTTTGTTTGGCGCGCTCGGGGCAACCCACCAAATGCATCGGTGGATTTCGCTGCGCTCAACCCAACCTACTTCTTGAACACCTCGAGGCGCAGCGGCAACACGGCGCCGAACCAGGCCGCATGCGCGGTGTGGTCGGTCAGATCGTCGCCGGTTTCCGGATGCAGGAGAACGGTCAGGCCGTCGCGGTTGAGCATCAGCCACGGCACGAAAGTGCCGAGCATCCGGCTCGGAAAGGCGATCTGGTACATCGATTGCGGGTGCGGCCCGACCAGCTCGTCGTGCCAGCGCCCGAGCTTCGTCTGCGGAAACTCCTTCGCGACGCGTTCGCGCAGGCGTTGGGCCCGATCGCGGCTCGTTGCTGGGTCGTAATAGACGTGAACGTGATAATGTGCGATCGCGCTTTTTTTCATGGCGGTTGCCGCCGCGCGCCGGCGCGGCTTTAAGGATGGGGGGCGCTATTGCGCACTTTGCCGAAATGCTTGGCAAGCCACACTGCGGTAAGGAGCGCGCCGAGCGCCGCGGCGATACCGACCCCGATCGGCCGCGGCGGTGAGACGAAAAAGTAGCGCAGCAAACCGAGCCCGACCAGAACATTGAACCAGCCCCACAGCACGTTGACGATCGCGGACGACTCGCCGACGCCGGGCGGCGACGCGAACGGCGTCTGGAATTTGTTGCCGCACATGCCTTGCACGAGATGCGGCACGCTGTTGGCGAGAAATGTGCCGGCGAAAAAATAGGCGACATAGTAATACCACGGCATGACACTATCCTTTGCGGTTACAGCGGCTGCATCCGCCGCCGCGAATACAGGCTCGCCAGCAGCACGGCGAGAATGCCGGTGAGAAATATGCCGTCGAAAGTGCCAGCGCCGCCGATCGAGGCGACGGGCGCGCCTAAGCCGCGTACTTTATCAAGATTGGTGAGATCGGCGCCGATCAGAGTGCCGAGCCCGCCGCCGATGTAAGCGAGCGGGGCGGCGTCCACGCGCGACAGGATGAGAGCAACGATCGCGGTGATCACGACCGGCAAGAACACCGGCACGGCGATGCCGAGGCCGGGGACCGGTTCGGCCAGCCAGTGAATGACCAGCGCTACGACCGCGGTGGCAATAAGGCCTTTCGCCCACAAATCGCGCTTGGCCATCAGATAGATCGACATCAGCGTCGGAATCACCGCGCCGCCGACATTGACCGCAATCACCGTGCCGGACCAATGGCTGACCACCGGCACGGTGTAGTGCATGCCGAAGAAATCAACGACCTGGTCGGAGATCACCCGTTCCGGCGGCAGCTCGGCCACCGGAATGTTGAAAATGCTGCCGAGCAACGAGGCGAACAGCAGAAAAATCGCGGTGTGAGAACTGACGCCGAGACTTTCATAGGCGTAGCGCACCGAGCGCAGGATGAGGACGATGATGAAAAATCCGATCAGGATCGTGAAGAAGGCGGGCGTCAGCGGCAGATAGTGCATCTGGCTCATCTGCATCGGTTCTGCTCCATGCCGCTTAACCACGCCGCCAGTTGCACGATTATAGCCGCCTTGCACCGATAACGCGCGGCCCTATAATCCGGCGCTTCCTCCGCGCAAGGAATTTTTTCTGTAGCGCCGCCGGGAGCGAAAACCATTACAAAATCAGTGGCCATTATCATGGGCAGCCAGTCCGACTGGCAGACCATGAAACATGCCGCCGAGACGCTCGATGCGCTCGAAGTGGCCTATGAAACGCGCATCGTGTCTGCGCACCGCACCCCCGAGCGGCTTTATGCCTTCGCCAAGGGCGCCAAGGCGGAAGGCTTCAAGGTCATCGTCGCCGGCGCCGGTGGCGCAGCGCACCTGCCGGGCATGACGGCGTCGCTGACCAGCCTGCCGGTGTTCGGCGTGCCGATCGAGTCGAAGGCGCTGTCGGGGCAGGATTCGCTTTATTCCATCGTGCAAATGCCGCCGGGCGTGCCGGTCGGGACGCTGGCGATCGGTCAAGCCGGCGCCATCAATGCCGCCTTGCTTGCCGCCAGCGTGCTGGCGCTGAGCGATGCCGCGTTGAGCAGGCGGCTGGAAGCCTGGCGCGCGCGGCAAACGGCGGCGGTCGCCGAAGCGCCGAAGGACGGCGCGTGAGCCAAGCCTCGCCCGCGCTCAGGCCGGGAGCCACCATCGGCATTCTCGGCGGCGGCCAGCTCGGCCGCATGCTGGCGCTGGCCGCCGCCCGGCTCGGCTTCAAGTGTCACGTTTTTTCGCCCACGCCCGATTCGCCCGCCTTCGACGTGGTGCATCGCGTCAGCTGCGCCGATTACACCGACGCCGAGGCGCTCGATCGTTTCGCCGCGGATGTCGACGTCGTCACCTATGAGTTCGAGAACGTTCCGGCGGAGACGGCGACGTTTCTCGCCGCCCGCGCGCCGGTTCTGCCCGATCCGAAGGTCCTGGCGACCACACAGGACCGGCTTGCCGAGAAGAACTTCATCACTGCGCTCGGCATCGACACAGCGCCGTTCGCCGACGTCGCCTCGCCTGCCGAACTCGAGGCGGCGATTGAGCGGATTGGCCGCCCGGCGGTGCTGAAGACGCGCCGTTTCGGCTATGACGGCAAGGGTCAGGCGATGATCGAAAACGGCAGCGATCCCGCCGCGGCCTGGAGCGCGGTCGGCGGCCAGCCCTGCATCCTCGAAGCCTTCGTGCCGTTCGCGCGTGAGGTTTCGGTCGTCACCGCGCGCGACCGCGACAGCACGGTCTGTTGTTTCGACGTGACCGAGAACGAGCATCGCGATCATATTCTAAAAATTTCGCGGGTTCCGGCGGCGCTGAACGAAGGCGGCGCGATGCAGGCGCGGCGCATCGCCGGGGCGATTGCGCAAAACTTCGCCTATATCGGCGTGCTCGCGGTGGAAATGTTTGTGCTGCGCGACGGCGGCTTGCTGGTCAACGAGATTGCGCCGCGGGTGCATAATTCCGGCCATTGGACGCTGGACGGCGCGTCCGTGTCGCAATTCGAGCAGCACATCAGGGCGGTGGCCGGCTGGCCGCTGCAACGGCCCCTCCGGTACGGCCGCATCGAGATGACGAACCTGATCGGCGCCGAGGTCGAGGATTACCGGCGCTGGCTTGCCGTACCCGGCGCCGCGGTGCACCTCTACGGCAAGGCTGCGGTGCGGCCGGGCCGCAAGATGGGCCATGTCACGCGGGTGTTTGCGGAGTAGGGTGCCCAAGTCCAAGCCGAATCCAAGCCTCACTTGTGGACATTTCTGCGCGCTTCTGCTACACGCCGCGGCGAGGCGGCGCGGGTCGCTGTGCCCTGGCCGCCATGCAATCCCTTGAACCGACTGCAAAAGGAGCCCGCGTGCAGGTTCTCGTCCGTGACAACAACGTCGACCAGGCCCTCAAGGCGCTGAAGAAGAAGATGCAGCGCGAGGGCATTTTCCGCGAGATGAAGCTTCGCGGCCATTACGAAAAACCCTCTGAAAGAAAGGCGCGGGAAAAGGCGGAAGCGATCCGCCGCGCCCGCAAGCTTGCGCGCAAGCGATTGCAGCGCGAGGGCCTGTTGCCGATGAAGGCGAAGCCGACCCCCAACGGTCCCGGCGCCGGTCGGTCCGGCCCGCCGCGCGCGCCGCGGTTCGGCTGAGATATTGCCACGCGTTTGACGGCCGCGGGTTTCGGCCCGCGGCGTTTTTTTGCCGCGCCGCGGTGTTATCCTTTTCCGGCGATGATCGTCGCAGCTTTCGTCCCGATCGCGATTGCACCCAATGGTCCGGGCCGCGCGCTGGTGTTGGCCGCGGCGCTGGCGCTCGCCAGTTGCGCCACGCTCGGCAATCCGCCGGGGTCGGGCGCCGACACCGCGCTGTTGGCAACCTCGCAATCAAACCTGACGTCGCTCGGCGAAGTTATCGAAAAACACCCCGACGACCCGCAGGCCTACAACATGCGCGGCGCGGTCTACGGCGAAGCCGGCCGCGACGATCTGGCTCTTGCCGATTTCAACAAGGCGATCGGTCTCGACCCGAATTACGCCCAGGCCTATGCCAACCGTGCGCTGATCTACCGTAAAACCGCCAGGCTTGACTTGGCGCTCACCGACGACAACAAGGCGCTGGCGATCGACGCCAATTACGCGCCGGCCTATCTCGGCCGCGGCATCGTGTACCGCGAGCAAGGCCGGGCCAAGGAGGCACTCAACGATTTCAACAAGGCGATCGCGCTCAAGCCCGACAATGCCGACGCCTATTACAATCGCGCGCTGTTGTATCAAAGTCGGCGGCAGCACCAATTTGCGGTCGACGATTTCTCGGTTGCGATCGGCCTGCAAAGCGACAATGCCGAACCCTATGTCGCGCGCGCGCTCAGCTATCTCGCGATCGGTGACGACAAGTCGGCGGCGAACGATCTCGATCAGGCGGTGCAGTTCGATCCGCGCAGCTTGCGGGCCTGGACCAGCCGCGGGCTCGCTTACGAACGGCTGGGCGAGACCGCCAAGGCCGCCGGCTCCTATGCCAAGGCGCTCAATCTCAACGACAAATATGAGCCGGCCAAAGCGGGCTTCGCCCGCGTCGGCGGCAAGATCGGCCAGACCTATCCGACGTTTTAAACGTCGCCATTGTAGCCCGGGTTGAGCGCCAGCGAAATTCGGGGCCAAGCGGGGCGCCAGATCGGGCTTTCGCTTTGATCAAGCCGGACTACATAGGTTGAGAGAGGAAACGCCATGACCATCACGCTCAACCACACCATCGTGCCGGCGCGCGACAAGGTCGCCGCCGCCAAGTTCTTCGCCGAAATCTTCGGGCTCAAGCGCGGCCGCGCCGGCTATTTCGCGCCGGTTCGCGTCAACAAGTCGCTGACGCTGTTGTTCGACGACGACGACAAGTTCGAGAGCCATCATCTGGCGTTTCACGTCAGCGATCGCGATTTCGACGCGATCTTTGGGCGAATCAAACAGGCGAAACTGGCCTATGGCAGCGCGCCTTGGAGTCTCGACGACGGCAAGCTCAACGACTGGGGCGGCGGCCGCGGCGTCTATTTCCGGGATCTGGACGGCCACGTGCTCGAATTGATGACGGTGGCGCAGTGAGGTTCCGTCATTCCGGGCTCCTCGCTTCGCTCGGCCTCGGAATGAGGGATCAATTATCTGGATTCCGTATGAACCGTCCAGCGCGGCCGCCACGCCGTGTGTCCTCAATACTGCCCCACAAGTGCGTTTTCGGGACGAAGCGGAAGTGGGCGGCGAGGAACAACCCGCTGCTCGGTCGAAAATGACCCAACTGCGACATCGGCGGCTCAAAATTGCTGCTATGCAACTTGGTTTCTGAACCCCGTTCCGTTTATCGCCACCGACCCATAGACTTGGCTCGTAACCTCGCTGGATCGGGGCGGTTTGATGGTCGAAACGCGGGTAGAACGACGACTGGCTGCGATCTTGGCGGGCGATGTCGCCGGCTATAGCAGGCTTATGGGTGCCGACGAGGAAGGCACGCTCGCCCGCCTCAACGCCCACCGGCGGGAGTTCTTGGAACCCAAGATTGCCGAACATCGCGGACGCATTGTCAAACGGACCGGAGACGGAGTTCTGATCGAATTTGCGAGCGCGGTAGACGCGACACGTTGCGCGGTGGAACTCCAATCTGGGATGGGTATGCGCAATGAATCCGTGCCGCCGGACCAACGCATTGAACTACGGATGGGTATTCACGTCGGCGACGTCATCCTAGAGGAAGGTGATATCTTTGGCGACGGGGTAAACATCGCAGCACGTATCGAAAACCTCGCCCCGCCTAGCGGCATCTGCATTTCCGATGATGCTTACCGCCAAGTGCGCGGCAAGATCGACATAGATTTCCAAGACATGGGCGAACGGTCGCTTAAGAATATAGCCCGACCGCTACGGGTCTATCGCCTGCTGCTTGAGGCGGAAGGCAGCACGCGCATCGAACCCGTTCTTGCCTTTACCGCACGGCCCGCGGTCGCGGTTCTGCCGTTTGATAACTTGAGCGGCGATCCCGCCGAAAATTACTTCGTTGATGGTCTTACCGACGACATCATCACCAGCCTGTCCTACTGGCGGTGGTTTCCCGTCATCGCCCGAAATTCGACCTTCGCCTACAAAGGCAAGCCTAAGAACGCGACCCACATCGGCCGAGAGCTCAACGCCGCTTATCTCCTCGAGGGAAGCGTGCGACGCGACGGCAACCGGATCCGCATCTCCGCCCAACTCATTGACGCCGCCAGCGGGCAGCACCTCTGGGCCGAGCGATTCGATCGCGACCTAGCCGATGTCTTCGCGCTGCAGGAAGAAATCGCGGAACGCGTCGTGGTCGCCATCGAACCGGAGCTTCACCGTGCGGAAAAGCAACGCGCTCTGCGTACGCGGCCCGAACACCTCGGCGCTTGGGACTTCACGCTCAAGGCGCTAGCGCTGCAGGAACGAATGACCCGCGCCGGCCACAGGGAGGCCCGCGATCTACTGACCGGTGCGTTGAAGCTAGATCAAAACTTCGCCCTCGCCTGGTCGATGTTGGCGCTGTGTCATTATCACGAAGGCATCCTCGGTTGGACCGCAGACCGCGCGGCTTCGCTCAAGGCTTCTCAGGAAGCGGCCGAGCGTGCGGTCGAACTCGATGAACTTGATTGGCTGGCGCATGCACTTCGCGGCATGGGCCGGCTTTGGAATGAACGCGATTATGACGCCGCACTGGCTGGCCAGCAGCGTGCCCTCGGGCTGAATCCAAGCGCTCCGCTGGCGCGGCATTTTCTCGCCTGCGTCCATGAATTTTCGCAGCGGCCAGCGGAAGCGATTCCCCACATCGAGGCGCTGCTGCGCCTCGACCCGCGCTATCGCTTCACCTCGCTGGCGCTGGCGGATCAAGCGCTCTGTCGATTTCTCCTCGGCGAACTTGAGCAAGCGCGCGTCGACGCCGAAAAAGCGGTACGTCTCCAGCCCGCGAATGTGCGCGCGCGGCAACGCCTTGTCGCGGTACTTGCCGAACTCGGCCATTCAGAAGCGGCGCGGCAGGCCGCGTCAGAACTGCTGGAACTCCAGCCGGAGTTCAGTCGCGAATATATCGAGACAACCTATCCCTTTCAGTCGGCCGAAGAGCGTGAGCGCTTCATTGGTGCGCTGCGATCGGCGGGACTTCCGCTCGACTAGCGGCCGGCGCAGCCAGGCCCCGTAATGCCGTTGCGGCAAAGCAAAACTAACTCCTTCTTCCGCTCCCGAGCATTCCTTGGAATGACCCGATGACTTCCGGCTTTGGCACCAAACGGAAATCTTCGGTCGGCCATTCAATGTCTGGTCTTGGAAGTGAAGCTGACATCGCTTTGAACCGCCTTCACTTCCGGTGTCGACCCAACTCGGACATGAGCGACCCAGATTCGCTGCTGTGCAACTTGACCGCTGAAGCCCATTTCGCCGGTCGCCAATCCCTGCTGTAATTACGTAGTGTCCGCGCAGTCCTGGGCCTCGGGGGTGGGCAATGCGACGACGCGATTTCGTCAAATCAATTGCAGCTTCTGCAGCGACATGGCCGCTCGCCGCGCGCGCACAGTCTGAACAGATTCGACGCGTCGGCGTGCTCATGAACCGAACTGCGGACAATCAATATGGTCAGGTCCAACTCGCCGTGTTCCAGAAAAGCCTCCAAGAATTTGGTTTGAGGGACGGCGACAATGTGCGGATCGACATTCGGTTTGGTGCCAATATCGTCGAGCTTGAGGAAAAATACGCGGCCGAATTAGTTGCGCTCGCGCCGGGTGTGATCTTGGCCTCTGGCGCTCAGAGCGTGACGGCATTGCAACGGGTCACTAGCACGCTACCGATTGTGTTCGTAGGTGTATCCGACCCGGTCGGCGCCGGTTTCGTTGATAATCTGGCCAGGCCGGGCGGCAACGCTACCGGCTTTATGCTGTTCGAATACAGTTTGACCGGCAAATGGCTGGAACTTCTCAAGCAGATCATGCCCGGCATCAAGCGAGCCGCCGTGCTCCGAGATGCCGCCAATCCGTCCGGAGTTGCTCAGTTCGGGGCAATCCGGGCCTCGGCGACCACCCTTGGGATTGATATTAGCCCGATCAATGTGCGCGACGCTGCTGAGATCGAACGCGGTATCTCGGCGTTTGCCCGGTCTGCCAATGGCGGCCTCATTGTGACCCCAAGCGCATCGGAGCGGGAGCACCGCGATCTGATTATCGCGCTCGCCGCGCGGTACAAGCTACCTGCGGTCTATGGACTTCGGTACAACACCGCCAGTGGCGGCTTGATCTCCTATGGCCCCGACTTAGATGACCAATTCCGGCGTGCGGCCAGCTACGTCGAGCGCGTGCTCAAGGGTGAGAAGGTGAGCGACCTTCCAGTACAGGCGCCTAACAAGTTCGAACTCGTAATCAATCTAAAAACCGCTGAGGCACTCGATCTCGCCATCCCACCCGGTCTGCTCGCCGCCGCCGACGAAGTGATCGAATGAGGCGGTCCACTTCCGTTATTGGGTGCAGAGCGGAAGTGCCTGATTTAGGCTCAGAATGTAGCGATTGACCCGGAACGGACCTGGGCAGCAACATTTTGCTGCGGCGCAACTAGCTTCCCATTAACTGCTGGCGGGGCAGGAGCAGGGCCGGACCATCCCATTGGCGGACATTGACCGGCCCCCTTCAAACCACCCGCGCGGATTGGTAGCCTGCTCCCAAGCCTCAGGGCAGCGATGATGCGTCCTTCGGCAATTGGATGTTTGATGCATCGAGTGTGACCTAGTGCACACATAACTGGCCGTTCGAGGCCCTATGGTGCAGCAGGCTCAAGTAGCCACGGCCGGGAGGGTATCGCCATGGCATATCATCGAATCTCAATAGGTTTCGTTGCCGCCGCGCTGCTGGCGTTGCCGATCCAGGAGTTGCGGGCGGACACCGCACCCAAGGTCACCGAGGAAGTCGATTTCGCGATCTCCTGCGGGCCGACCTCGCAAGAAGCGTTCAAGCACGCCGCCTGGACCCTGCATTCGTTCTGGTACCCCGAGGCGTTAAAGGAGTTCGCCGCGATCACCGCGTCCGAGCCCGGCTGTGCGATGGCCTATTGGGGCATCGCGATGAGTCATTGGTACCCGCTGTGGTACCCCCCGGGGCCGGCCGCGCTCAAAGCCGGCTCCGAGGCGGTCGCCAAGGCGATGGCGGCCCCGACCCAGACACCGCGCGAGGCGGATTACATCGCAGCGATCGCCGCCTTCTACCGCGACAATGACAAGCTCGACCATCAGACTCGTGCGGTCTCTTACGAAAAGGCAATGGAGCAAGTGTATGAGCGCTACCCGGACGACCGTGAGGCCGCGGTGTTCTATGCCCTGGCGCTGAACGCCAGTGCGCTCAAGACCGACAAGACCTTTGCCAACCAAAGGAAGGCGGCCGAGATCCTCAACAAAATTTGGAAGGAAGAACCGAACCACCCTGGCGTCGTGCATTACCTGATCCACAGCGACGACTCGCAACAATTCGCCGCCGCGGGGCTGGATGCCGCGATCTGCTATGCCAAGATCGCGCCCGACGTGCCGCACGCGCTGCATATGCCGTCGCACATCTTCACCCGGCTTGGGATGTGGCAGCAATCAATCGACTCCAACCGCGCCGCTCACACCGCCGGCCTTGATTATGTGCATAAGACCGGGGGGAGCTATGACCAGCTCCTCCACACGATGGACTATCTTGAATACGCCTATCTGCAGATCGCGCAGGATGGCCCGGCCAAAGAGGTGGTCGACGAACTTAACGGCTTTCACCAGAGTGAGGATGCGAACCTGGTCGGGGCTTACGCTGTCGCCGCGATCACGGTGCGTTATGCGCTCGAACGCCGCGACTGGCCGGCCGCCGCCGCGCTGA
>Ga0187783_10002710_pt1 | contig 13148 bp, 13 predicted proteins | sample 1015_SJ02_MP02_2_FD_132471 | JGI IMG/M metagenome (GOLD analysis project Ga0187783, IMG submission 132471) | Tropical peat soil microbial communities from peatlands in Department of Meta, Colombia - 1015_SJ02_MP02_20_MG | ecosystem: Environmental > Terrestrial > Soil > Wetlands > Peat | place...
CCGACGTGGCCGCCGTACCGGAGGCCGAGCTGGCCGTCGTGCGCGGCCGCGGCTGGGCCGCGAGCGTGGCCGAGCGCGAACCCGGCGTGGCAAGCGTCAGCGCGCCGGTGTTTCGCGACGGCATGCTGCTCGGCGCCCTGTGCGTGTCCGGACCGGTCAGCCGGCTCGGCCAGCAGCCCGGCCGCACGCTCAGCGGCCCGGTCACCGCTGCCGCCGCCGAGCTCTCCGCCCTGCTCGCCGAGGCGGCAGCGGCGTACGCGTCCCTCAGCGGGCCGCGCGCCGGGTTACCGATGGGGATTCTCGGCGACTATCGCTGAGAACCCCAATCGTTCCTTATCCACAGGCCCTTCGGCGGCCCAGCGGGATCGCCGCGGCGGTCACATTCTGAGTCGCATGTGGCTGGCACAGTCCACGGAACTCCGCGTGCTGCTCGAACGGCAGTGCGGTGTGCTGTCACGGCAGCAGGCGGTGACGGCCGGACTGGCACCGACGGTCATGGACAACCAGCTCCGCAGCGACCGGTGGCAGCGCCTGCAGCACGGTGTTTACGCCACCTTCACCGGCACGCCGAGCCGGGACGCGGTGCTCTGGGCAGCGCTGCTGCGGGCCGGGCCGTTCGCGGCACTCAGCCATCAGACCGCCGCGGAGTTGCAGGGGCTGACCAACCAAGGCTCGGTGCCGATCCACGTCACCGTGCCGACGTCGCGGCGGGTCGAGCCGATCAGCGGCGTCACCGTGCACCACTCTCGGGTGTTGGCCGCGGACGCTCGGCCGACGGCTTCGCCGCCGCGGACTCGCGTCGAGGACACCGTCCTCGACCTCACCCAGACGGCCGCGAGCTTTGATGATGCGTTCGGCTGGCTCTGCCGGGCCGTCGGCCGGAGGCTGACCACGCCCGACCGGTTGCGGGTGACGCTGGATGGCCGCTCTCGGGCCCGCTGGCGCCGTGAGCTGCTGATGGGTCTTGGCGACATCCACGCCGGGGTCAGGTCACCACTGGAGCGCAGGTATGTGACGAAGGTCGAGCTCGCCCACGGACTGCCCGCGGCAGAGCGGCAGGCCAGAGTCGTCATCGGCGGCCAGCACCGGTACGTCGACAACCTCTATGAGGACGCGCTGCTTGTCGTCGAACTGGACGGCCGCGCGGCTCACCCGGCTGAGCAGCGCTGGGCAGACAGCCACCGCGACAACGCCCTGGCCGGGCTCGGCATGGTGACGCTGCACTACAACTGGCACGACGTCGATGCCCGCTCATGCTTCGTCGCCTGCGAGGTAGCCGGGCTCCTGGCCCTTCGGGGTACCGTCGCCACGCTGCGCAGGTGCGGACGCACCTGCCCTGCCGCGGGCGGCGGGTGAGCAGCGCGGCTCGGTGGCTAGTGCGAGTCGGGTAGCCAGCTGCCGTGGAAGCCAAGGGGTACCCTGGCCGGCAGGTGCACGGTGGCCACCGGCTCGCCGGTGAAGTCCTGAGCACCGAGGATCACCAGGTCGGAAGCACCGCGATCCGGGTTGTGGACGAAGGCCATCACGTAGCCGTCGTCCTCGGCGGCGTCCGGCGCCGATGGCGCGAAGACCGCCTCTCCCACGGTGGCTTCGCGTCCGAATGCGCGAGTCTCCGTCGTCCCGCGCGCCAGATCGTGGCGCAGCAGCGCGTTGGCGAAGGCGTCGTCGGAGAAGTCCCCGGCCACGGTGATGGCCCGGGTGACCTCGCCGATCACCGCGCTGTACCCGTAGCGATGCTGCTCGGAGACAACCCGGTCGTCGACGCGCGGGAACTCCTGGCCGCGGTCATCAAGACGCTGCTGCGACACCGTGCCCGCGGCCGGGTCGATGATCCACCGGTCCAGGGTGACGGGTCCGTGCGCGGCCCACAGCGTCGACACGTCGAAGGAGTCGTTGTACTGGCACAGGTCGAGTACGACGCGGCCGCTCTCGTCGTCGTAGCCGTTGAGGCAGTGAAACACCCAGCACGGCTCGATGTTGATCCACCGGACGTCGCCGCTCTGGTCCCGCGGCAGCAGGCCTACGCGGGCCTGATGGTCTGGATTCCACACGTACGGCAGCTCCGTGCCCGCAGAGACCGCAGCGAGGCTGAAGGTCACCGGCAGGTCGAGCAGCACGACATATCTGCTGGTGAGCGCGAAGTCGTGCATCATCGGGCCGTCGGCGACCGGGATGTTCGTGGCGCGCGCGACGATTCCGGCCGGGTCGACGACGACGTGCTGGACATGGTCGGAGGCCCAGAAGTATGCGATCGCGTGCAGCTCGCCCGTCTGGCGATCGAGCTTGGTGTGCGCGGCGAACCCGCCGGGCAGCGTGCCGCCGAAGTCACTCGGGCCGATCGTGTCGAGCTCGTAGGTCAGCTGGTAGGGCAGCGGCCCCGCCTCGACCGTGGCCAGCGTGCGGCCGCCGTGCGCGATGATGTGCGTATTGGCCGCGAAATCCATGTTCGCGTGCACGGGCCCGCCGGGCCAGGGCTCTCCTTGTGCCTTGGCGACCGCTTGGGACCGGACCCAGCGGTTGCGGTACCACACGGCCTTGCCGTCGCGCAGGGCCACGCCGTGGACCATCCCCGCACCCAGGAACCAGTGGTAGTGCGGGTCGTCCAGGCCGATCGGATTCGGCCCGTTGCGCAGGTAGCGACCGGTCAGCTCGGCGGGGACGTGACCGGTTACCGGGAGGTCGTGGGCGGTGATCTCCTCGGTGACCGGCGCGAATGAGCCGACCAGAAACCGGTCTGGGTCCGGCACCCGTTCCGGCACCTGTTCCTCCTCGGACTCTGGCCTGAGCTGATCTGGCTCTACCCGGGTCCTCGCCGGCTCGAACGCGATCGGCCGGGCCCGCCCGCCCGTTCAGGAATGCAGGTCCGGGTTGAGGCCGGTGAACGTGCTCGACTTCCACGGCACGGCCTCGACGTTGCCGCGCACGCTGTTGCGCCGGAACAGGACACCCGGCTGACTGCTGAGCTCGATCGCCTTGACCACCGTTCCGTCCGGCAGCGTGACGAGGGTCCCCCTGGTCACGTACAGGCCGGCCTCGACCGCGCTGTCGTCCCCCAGCGAGATGCCGGTGCCGGAGTTCGCGCCGAGCAGGCAGCGCTTGCCGATGCGCGTCACGTGGGTGCCGCCACCCGACAAGGTGCCCATGATGGATGAACCCCCGCCGATGTCGGAGTCCGCGTCGACGACGCTCCCGGCGGTGATCCGGCCCTCGACCATGCACGGGCCGAGCGTTCCGGCGTTGAAGTTGACGAACCCCTCCTGCATGACCACGGTGCCCTCGGCCAGGTACGCACCGAGCCGCACGCGGCTCGCGTCGGCGACCCGGACGCCGGACGGCGACACGAAGTCGGTCATCCGCGGGAACTTGTCAATGCCGTGGACCGTGAGCGTGGTGCCCGCCAGCCGTCGCCGGGCCCGCAGCTCGTCGAGGTCGGCCGGGTGCACGGCGCCGAGGTCTGTCCAGGCGACGAGGGCGAGCTGGCCGAAGATGCCGTCCACGTTCAGCTCACGGGGCCGGACCAGCCGCGCCGACAGCAGGTGGAGCCGCAGGTAGGCATCGGCCGCGCCATCGGGCGCGGCGTCGAGGTCGATGCGGGTCTCGGTGGGCTGGAACCGGACGCGCCGCTCCTGGTCGGTGTCCGCCGCAAGGACCAGCGGCGCGCCGGGAGGATCCCCGAGCGCGAGGGCGGGATACCAGACCTCGAGCGTCGTGGCGTCCCGGTCGGCGATCGTGGCGATGCCTCTGCCCGCTGCGTGCATGGCCGGAGGCTAGCAGCGAGCCCTAGCGGAGGCTCTCGGCCGGTGCCACCGGCCGCACGCCGGCGGGCTCGTCGGCGAGGTACGGCGGGGCGGGGTCGTACTGGATATACCGCCGCACCTGCCGGGCGTGGTCCCGGCCGTGCAGCGCGCCGATGAGCCACAGGGCCATGTCGATCCCCGCCGATACGCCCTGGCTGGTGACCACGTTGCCGTCGACCACGTAGCGGGCGTCGCGGACGACGGTGACGTCGCCGCGAGCCTCGAGCGCGTCCTCGAAGCCGTAGTGGGTCGCGACGCGGCGGCCGCGCGCCGGACCCGCCTCGTGCAGCAGCAGGGCCCCTGTGCACACGCTCGTCGTCCACCCGGCCGCGGCCGACACCGCGCGGATCCAGCCGGTGATCGCCGGGTTGTCGACCTCGCGCCTGGTGCCCATGCCGCCCGGCACCAGCAGCACGTCCAGCGGCGGATGGCTGGTCAGGGTGTGGTCCGGCAGCACCCGCAAGCCCTTGGCGCAGCGCACCGGGTCGAGCCGCCCGGCGACGAGCACGACGGTGTCGGCGTCGCCGCGCATGGCGCGCGAGGTTGTGAACACCTCCCACGGTCCGACGAAGTCCAGTTCTTCGGCCCCGTCGAAGACGAGCAGCCCATACGTTGTCATGCGATCTCCCTCGTCGAGCGGAACCGGTTCCGGTAATCCGATGGCGCGACCCGGGTGTGCCGGTGGAAGGTTCGGCGGAGTGTCTCTGCCGTGCCGAAGCCGTAGCGCCGCGCGATCGCCTCGACTGGGTCGTCGCCCGTGGTCAGCGCGCGCTGCGCGGCCTCGACCCGGACTCGCTCGACATACGTGGCGGGCGGCACACCGACCTCCGCGGTGAACCGGCGCTGAAAGTGCCGGGGGCTCAGCCCCGCGCAGCCGGCCAGGCTCTCGAGGCCATGCCGGGCGCCGGGGTTCGCGTGAATCGCCGCGACGACGGCGCGGATGGGGTCGGTCCGGGGCTGGCGGGACCACAGCGGCACGCTGAACTGGGACTGACTACCGGGCCGCCGCAGGAACATGACGAGTTCCTGCGCGACCGCGTGCGCGACGTCGCGGCCCAGGTCGTCTTCGACGAGCGCGAGCGCGAGGTCCATGCCCGCGGTCACACCGGCCGAGGTCCAGACATGGCCGTCGCGAACGAAGATCGGATCGCAGTCCACCCGGAGCTCCGGGTGCTCGCGGCGCAGTTGCGTCTCGCGCGCCCAGTGCGTGGTCACCCGGCGCCCGGCGACGAGCCCGGCGGCCGCGAGCAGGAACACGCCGCTGCACACCGACGTCACTCGGCGGGCGCCAGCTCCTGCCACGGCGACCCAGCCGACCAGGGCCGGGTCGTGCCGTGCCGCGTCCACACCGCCCCCGCCGGCTACCACGAGCGTGTCGACTCCGGCCGGGTCGGCGGTAGCCACGGTGGCCGCTCCCTGTACCAGCAGGCCGCTGCCCGACGCGACGGGCCCAGCGGCCGGCGCGACGATCTCGCAGTGGTACCCGCCGGTGAGCCCAGAGGCGTTCTGGAACACCTCGAGGGGCCCGACAAGATCGAGCGACTGGAAGCCTTCGTAGATCACGAAGACGATGCGCCGGACAGCCATGTGACCACCCTGCGGCAGGCCCGGCGATGACGTCAACGACGGCTACCCCACAGATCGCGCCATGACGAAACCAGCCCGCGGTAGCTGCGCGCCAGCGTGCTGGGCGCCGACGCGCCTCGATGCCGGTCAGGCGGCAGAGGCCGCCGAGCGGCGAGGCAGGAGCGAGCCGTGCTCCAGATGGGGCAGCACGTGCCGCGCAAACAGGTCGCACTCGGCCGCGTTCGGGTAGCCCGACAGAATGAACGCCTCCATGCCGAGCTCGGCGTAGCCGCGCAGCTTGGCGAGCACCTGATCGGGGTCGCCGACGATCGCGGCTCCGGCGCCCGAGCGCGCGCGGCCGATTCCCGTCCACAGGTTCGGCTCCACGTACCCCTCGTCGTCGGCCTCCTCGCGCAGCTCCCCCTGCCGCAGCTGGCCGACGGACGCCACGTGCAGCGACCGTTCCCTGATGCGCCGGCCGGTCTCGTCGTCCAGCTGGGACACCAGCCGACGGGCGGCGGCGCGCGCCGCCGCCTCGGTGTCGCGGACAATCACGTGTGCCCGGTACCCGAACCGAAGCTCCCGGCCGTGCCTCGCGGCCCGCGCCCGCATGTCCGCGAGCACCGCCTCGACGGCGGGCATCGTGTCCGGCCACATGAGGAAGACGTCCGCCGCCTGGGCCGCAACCTCCCTGGCCGCGTCGGACAGGCCGCCAAAGTAGAACGGCGGACAGCCGCCCGCCGGGCGGTTACGCGGCGGATCGATGGTCAGGGTGACGAACTCGCCGCGGGTGTCGACCGGCTTGCCGTCCAGCAGGTCGCGAAGCACGTGCATGATCTCCAGGCTGCGGCGGTAGCGCGGCGCGGCCTCCAGCTGCTCACCCGGCCGGTCGGAGGAGATGATGTTGATCGTCAGCCGACCGCCGAGCATCTCGTCAATCGTCGCGAGCTGGCGCGCGAGCTGCGGCGGCCACAGCTCGCCCATCCGGACGGCCACGAGCAGCTGCATCCGCCGGAGCTGCGGCGCGATCCCTGCCGCGAAGGCAACCGAGTCGATGCCGATGGCGTAGTTCGACGGCAGCAGGATGTTGTCGAAGCCGGCCTCCTCGGCGCGCAGTGCGATACCGCGCGCGTGCTCCCAGCTCGACAGCAGGGCGGGGTCTGGCCTGCCGAGGAACTCGTAGTCGTCGTCACACAGCGGCGCGAACCAGGAAATCTCGCAGCCCAAGCCAGCCTCCTCGGCGGATGCGCGACGCTTATCCCACTACAACAGCAGAGAATACGTCGGGCGTCCTGCACGCAGTCGACCACCGGGCACGTGCGGCGCTACCGGTCAGCTCCCGGCGGCCGAGAAGTGCGAGCCGCCGGGAGATGCACGGACCCCGTTCCCCCGCTAGTGCTTCCCCGCGAGCCGGTGCATCCAGCCGTACCGATCCGGCTTGCGGCCGTACTGGATGTCCACGAGCTCGGTGCGCAGCAGATTCGTGACCGGGCCTGCGGTGCCGTCGCCGATCGTCCAGTCACCGCTGGCGCTGCGCACGGCGCCGATCGGGGTGATCACCGCCGCCGTCCCGCAGGCGAACACCTCGGTGATCTCGCCCGAAGCGCAGTCCGATCGCCACTCGGCGACCGAGATCTTGCCCTCGTAGGCCGGGATGCCCAGGTCGGGGCCCAGCTTGAGGAGCGAGTCCCTGGTAATTCCCGGCAGCAGCGATCCGGTCAGCGAGGGTGTCATGATCCGGGCATCCGACCCAGAGCCGTAGACGAAGCAGACATTCATGCCGCCCATCTCCTCCACCCACTGGCGCTGCGCGGCGTCCAGCCAGACGACCTGGTCGCAGCCGTGATCCAGGGCCTGCCGCTGGCCCGCGAACGCGCCCGCGTAGTTGCCGCCGCACTTGGCCTCGCCGGTGCCGCCGGGCGCGGCCCTCGTGTAGTCCTCCGACAGCCACACGGTGACCGGGTTGACCTCGCCGCCGAAGTACCCCGTCACCGGCGAGGCGATGAGGGTGAACAGGTAGTCCGACGACGGGTGGTTCACGCCGAGCCCGACCTTCGTGGCGATCGCGAACGGGCGCAGGTAGAGGCTGTGCCCGTCGGCCGTCGGGACCCAGTCCCGATCCTGCCGCACGAGCAGCTCGATGGCGCGGACGAAGACCGGCTCCGGCAGCTCGGGCATGGCCATGCGCACGGCGGACCGGTTGAACCGCGCGGCGTTGGAGTGCGGCCGGAAGGCCGCGACCGAGCCGTCGGCCTGGGTGTAAGCCTTCAGCCCTTCGAAGATCTCCTGGCCGTAGTGAAACACCTGCGCCGCCGGGTCCAGCGTGATCGGGCCGTACGGCTCGATGCGCGCGTCGTGCCAGCCATCGGCCTCGGACCAGCGGATGGTCGCCATGTGATCGGTGAATACCCGGCCGAACCCCGGATCCGCCAGCAGCTGCGCCCGGGCGGCTGCCGGGACGGGGCTGATGCTGGCACGAATGTCGAAGTCAAGCTCCTCGGTCGGGCTGGCGTTCATGGCGGTCCTCTCGGTTCTGCGCGGCCGGCAGCCGGGCCGGAAAGACCCGGCTCGGCCACCCGCTGGTGCGCTAGTTGTACGGGTCGGTGGCGGTGGCACCGTCACCGCCGTTGTCACGGCGGTCCATCGCCTCCTGGACCGCTTCCTGAGCTCGCCGCCGGGCGTTCTGCGACTCGGCCTCGGTGGCGCTGGACTGTGTTCTCGACATCGCGGTTTCTCCTCGCGGGCGTCCTGACGTGGCAGGCAGGCCAGCTGAGGCGGAACCGCGGCTATCCGGTCGTGTGGCCCCCGGTTGATCCGCGTCGAGCCACCGGTCTCGCGCTGATCGCCCGGCACTCGAACGGAGCCAGGCGGGCTGCGACGCTGGGCTGCGGCTGAGGATGCATCCCCGGAACCCGGACTGCGGCCAGCGCCTCACCCCCGCAGCGGGTCGCCGGCCTGCCCTGGATCAGGTCCCGCTACGGCTGCTAAGGATGAGTACGAAGCGCCGCATGATGATCAGATCGTAACCGACGGTTTCGACCAGCGTCAGGCCGTGGCGCAAATTTTGTTGGACGACCAAGTATTTTTTCGGTCTCGCCGGCCGCAGGCCGTGACCCTGGTGCCGCGGTAGGCGCCCGGTTATCCTCGGATCAGCGGCAGCGCACCACCTGCCCGCTTCCGAGCCGTGCGCCGGCCCGCGCCGCGGCGGCCACGAGGACAAGGGTCGATGACTCGGGTGCGCGATTTTTGTCATGCCATCTACCGTGGCGGGCAGACGCGGGCCGACCCGCCAGGAAGAGATGCAGCGTGACTCGCGACAAGGCCGTGAAGGCCGCGATCCGGCAGCGCATGGCAGAATCCGGGGAGCCGTACAGCGTCGCCAGGCGCGCCGTCATCGGAGCCCGTGACCAGGAAGCCGCCGACGGTCCGGAGGCGGACGAGCTGCGGGACCTGGCACACGAAGCCCAGGACCTGGCCGACGAGGCGCAGAACCTGGCCGACCAGGCCATCAGGCGCGGAGCGTGGGCGCGCCACGAAGCGCGCTGGGCCGAGCGGGACCGGGAGCGGGCAGACCGGCTCCGGGGCCGGCTTGACCGGGTGTGGCAGCGCACGGACCGGTTGCGGCAGACGGCCGAGCACCTGATCCGGACGGCAGAGGAGGAATGGTCCAGGGCGCGGACGCCTGACTCGCAGACACCCGCCTCGCGTGCAGACGAGGACAAGTGACGGAGCCGACGGGGCCGGGCCAGTACTGGCCGTGGTAGCCGCCGCTCGACGACCCGCTCGACGCCGCCCGCCGGTTCCACGCCGGGCCTTGCCGAGACGCAGCAGGACCGGTATAGGTGACAGCGAATGGGTGTGAGCGGTGGGTGACCGCCCTCGCCCCTGGGTACAGGTGCGCGTAGCGACGCGCACAGGCCGGCTAACGGCGCTCGCGGCACGGCCACGGCCGTGCACGCGGAAGACGAGGAGGTGGGCGCCATGCAGGCAGCTGTCGGCGACCGACTGCACGTGCACGGCAAGGTCGTAGGCCAGGCCGAGCACGCTGGCGAGATCGTCGAGGTCCACGGATCCGACGGCGCGCCTCCGTACCTCGTGCGCTTCGACGACGGGCATACGCGGCTGATCTTCCCCGGCCCCGATGCCGTCGTCGAGCATGTGCCGCACCCGCGGTCGTCCAAATCCCGCCGCTGACACCCGGCCCGTCAGCCGGGCCGTCTGGCTGCCAGCGGACCGCTTCGCACCTCGGCGGGAGCTGTCTGCCTCGCAAGCTCCCTTTGTGTGGCAATATATGTTAGTGCTGTTATACTGCTTTCATTTTAACGGCGAGGCTGGTCCGAGGATGGTGGGCACCGGTGACAGAGCCGGCCGTGCGGGTCAGGTACCCGGAGATCGAGCCATTCGAGCACGGCATGCTCGCGGCCGGTGACGGCAACCGCCTCTACTGGGAGGCCTGCGGCAATCCCGGCGGCAAGCCCGCCCTCGTGCTGCACGGCGGACCCGGCTCGGGCTGCAGTCGCAGCATGCGACGATATTTCGATCCGGATGCGTACCGGATTGTGCTGTTCGACCAGCGCAACTGCGGGCGCAGCCAGCCGCACGCGAGCGACCCGTCCGTCAGCCTGGCCGCCAACACGACCGCGAACCTGCTTGCCGACATCGAGCTGCTCCGCGAGCACCTGGCCATACCGCGCTGGCTGATCTTCGGCTGGTCCTGGGGCTCGGCGCTGGCGCTCGCCTACGCCGTCCAGCACAGCGACCGACTAACCGAGGCGGTCCTCACCGGCCTCGGCACCGGCCGGCGGGCCGAGGTCGAGCTCTTCACCCGGGGACTGGGCGCGCTGTTCCCCGACGCCTGGCACCGGTTCCGCGACGGGGTGCCGGCCGGACACCGGGATGGCAGCCTCGCGGCCGCCTACGGCCGCCTGCTCAGCCATCCCAGCCAGGCCGTGCGGGAGCAGGCGGCGCGGGACTGGTGCGACTGGGAGGAGGGCATGCTGCCGACCTCGGGCCACAATCCGCGCTACGACGACCCTCGGTTCCGGATGGCGTTCGCGCGCATCGTCACGCACTACTGGAGCAACGACCACTTCCTCCGGCCCGACGGCGTGCTGCTGTCGGCCGCTAGCCGCCTCGGCTCCGTTCCCGCCAGGCTCATCCAGGGCACCCTGGACCTGACCAATCTGGTGGGCACGCCGTGGCTGCTGGCGGCGGCCTGGCCGGGCAGCGAGCTGGAACTGATCGATGACGCCGGCCATGGCGGCAGCGATCGGCTGCTGTCCGCGATCGTCGCCGCCACCGACGGGTTCGCCAGCGTGGGCGGCGGCCGTGGCTGAGGCCGCCATGACGGCGCCAGGCGCGGCGGCCGATTCTCTCGTCGGGCTCGGCACACTGCTCCGGCACGTCCTCGACCAGATGGATGACGACATCGCCGGGGTGCTGGCCGATCTGGGCACGCCCGGCTACCGGCCGCGGTTCAGCGCCATCGTTCGCGCGCTGGTCGCGCTCGGGCCGGTGCCGATCGGGACCCTGGCCCGCGCGATCGCGGTGACCCACTCCGCCGCCAGCCAGACGGTGGCGCAGATGGCCAGGCGCGGCTTCGTCGAGCTGCGGCCGGGCGAGGACGCCCGGCAGCGGGTCGTGCACCTGACCGACAAGGCGCGCGCCCTGCTGCCGAAGATCGAGGCGGAGTGGGCAGCCACCGCGTCGGCGGCCGCCGAACTGGACGCCGAGCTGCCGTTCCCGCTCGCCGACCTGGTGCCCGCGATCGCGGCGGCGCTCGCCAGGCGCCCGTTCCGGCAGCGCATCATCACCTCGGCGTGGGCGAAGGCGCATCCTGACTTCGGCGCGGCGCTCGCCGCCACCCGGTCGGCGGGCTAGGTCGGGCCGGATGCCCGGTCTCGCCGGCCTGCTCACCGACGTCACGCCGCTGCGCGCGTCTGCGCAGTTCCGCCGGCTCTGGGTCGGGACCACCCTGTCTTCCGTCGGCAGCGCGCTGACCGGCTTTGCGGTCCCGCTGCAGGTCTATGACATCACCCGGTCCTCGTTCGCGGTCGGCGCCGTCGGCATTGCGAGCGTGGTGCCGACGATCACCATCGGGATGTTCGGCGGCTCGCTCGCCGATGCGGTAGACCGGCGCACGCTGGTGCTGGTGACGACGTGCGGCCAGGCGGCGGTCTCCGCGGCCCTCGCCGCGCAGGCGGTCGCCGCCGTCTCGTCCGTGTGGCTGCTGTACGCGCTGGTGGCGCTCTCGTCCGCCGTCAGCGCGATCAACCAGCCAGCCCGGCGCACCTTCGTGCCGAGCCTGCTGCCGCCCGAGCTGCTGTCCGCGGGCCTCGCGCTCAACCGGATCAGCTTCCAGGTCATGCTCACGGCGGGCCCGGCCCTGGCCGGCGTCATCACCGCCGCGGCCGGCGGGCATCTGCAGGCCTGCTACCTGCTGGACGCGGTGAGCTTCGGCGCGTCGTTCTACGGCGTTGCCCGGCTGCCCGCGATGCCGCCCCAGCCGGGCGCCGGCCGACCAGGACCGCGCGCCGTCGTCGCGGGCCTAACCGTCCTCCGCCGCAGCCAGGTGCTGGCCGGGGCGTTCCTGGCTGACCTCAACGCCACCGTCTTCGGCCTGCCCCTGGCGCTGTTTCCGGCGATCAACGCCGAGCGATTCGGCGGGAACCCCACGACGCTCGGCCTGTTCACCGCCGCCATCGGGCTGGGCGGCCTGGTCAGCTCGGCGGTCACCGGCCCGGTCGGCCGGCTCCGGCGGCACGGCCTCGTCATGCTGACCACGGTCGCGATCTGGGGCGCCGCGTTCGCCGGATTCGCGCTCGCGCACCCGCTCTGGCTGGTGCTGACCCTGCTGGCGGTCGCCGGCGCCGCGGACACGTTCACGGTGATCATCAGGGGGATCATCGTCCAGGCGGTCGCGACGGACGAGTTCCGGGGCCGGCTCACCGCGGCCGAGTACGTCATCGGCGTCGGCGGCGGGTCGCTCGGGGGCCTCGAGTCGGGCGCACTCGGCTCGCTCACATCGCCCACGATCAGCGCGCTCGCCGGCGGCCTCGCGACCGTCGCGCTGGCGGGCGTGATCGGCCTGGCGATGCCCGCCTTCGTCCGGTACCAGGCCGGGCCGGAAAGGAGCCTGGCAGACTCCGGCACCAGGACGGGAACGGCGTCGGCCTCGCCCACGGCCGAGGAAGCCGCGCCGCAGCAGACCTGAGCCCGTGAACCGCCCCTGGCGCCGGCGACCCAGCGGCCCGCGCCGCCGCGCCGCCGCGTCGCCGACACGGTGCCGACACGGTGCCGACGGAAAGCTGCTTGGCTGGCCGGCCGCGGATGAGGTAGGCATGGCCGTATGGCTACCGAGGTCGCTCGGTACTGGCGGCACGCCGCCGTGGACGGAGTTGACCTGCTCCGCGCCCGGTTCATCACGCACCGGTACGGCCGGCACGCGCACGAGACCTACACATTCGGGCTGATCGAGGACGGCGTCGAGGAGTTCGACTACGGCGGCACGCTGCTGCGCGCGGGGCCGGGTGCGGTCGCGCTGCTGAATCCGGACGTGGTGCACACCGGCCAGGCCGCGACGCCATCCGGCTGGGCGTACCGCGTGCTCTATCCGGACGTCAGCGTCGTGGCGAACGTGGCCGCCGAGCTTGGCTGGCGACGCGGCACGCCGTGGTTCCCGGAGACGGTGCTCTATGACCCCGCCACCGCTGCCCTGCTCCGCAGTGCCCACCGGGCCGCCGAGCACGGTGACCGGCTCGCCTCCTCGTCGCTGCTGACAGCCGC
>Ga0187783_10002711_pt1 | contig 13146 bp, 13 predicted proteins | sample 1015_SJ02_MP02_2_FD_132471 | JGI IMG/M metagenome (GOLD analysis project Ga0187783, IMG submission 132471) | Tropical peat soil microbial communities from peatlands in Department of Meta, Colombia - 1015_SJ02_MP02_20_MG | ecosystem: Environmental > Terrestrial > Soil > Wetlands > Peat | place...
CGCGCGTCAATGACTACACGCTCGACCGCGCCTGGGAAAACTGGGCAAGGCGCGCGGGAAGGGAAATGCAAGCTTAAGCCCGCCGGCCAAGCCGGCAGCGCGCGGGGAGTGCAGCAATTTTGAAATCAGCCGTTTCGTGACCGGTTGCCAGAGTTCTTTGCGATATGCTACGCTGGGTAGCGTTATGATGGGTAACACAGCGATGACCGACCAAATGCCGGAACGCATCCGGGCCGAAAAAATCCTCCCCCGGGGCATGGACTGGAAAGCCTGGGCAGCGGTCGCGACTTGCATCGTGCCGCTCGCCGCCACGGCCGCGGGCGCGTTGGCGCAGGCACCCGTGCAACCTTCGCAGGCGGCGCCCGTCGGCGAGCAGTTCGATCCGGAAACCGTCCGGCAGCGCCAGGCGGAGCAGAAAAGGCCGCGTCGGGAAGTCCAGGTCAATCTGGGGATAATCGACAACTATCTCGGCTATTATCAGCTCGAGGCCTATCGGGTCTTCAAAGTCACCCGCCAGGACGATCACCTGTTCATTCAGCTGACCGGTGAAGAGACGGTTCAGCTCTTCCCGGAAAGCCCGACAAAATTCTTTTATAAAACCGTCCCCGCGCAGATTTCGTTCAACGCCGACGCGCAGGGCCGGGCGACGGGGCTCGTTTTGCATCAGAACGGATTCGACTGGCCCGCGCCGCGGATCGAGCAGGCGCAGGCGCAACTGCTCGAGGAAGCCTTCGCAAAGCGGCTCAAAGGCGACGCGCCGATGCCGGGCAGCGAAACGGCGCTGCGGCAGCAGATCGTCGCGTTCGCGCAAGGCCACCCCGATTTCGACTCCATGACGCCACAGCTGGCGGCGGTCACGCGTCCGCAGGTGGCGAAGATCGAACGTGAGTTCGCTTTGATCGGCCCGTTGCAATCGCTGTCGTTCCGCGGCGTCGGATTCTCCGGCTGGGATATTTATGAAGCCAAGTTCGCGAACGGGATCAACATCTGCCGGATTCTGCTGACGCCGGACGGCAAGATCTCCGGCTTGCGCTTCGAATGGGGACCCTAGACCCTGATCCATTCGATTGAATCGGATCAGGATCTAGATTTTCCGTTTGAGCATGATCTTATCCGAAAACCGGTTACCATTTTTCGGGATCATGCTCTAGCGCTTCGCACGTCTTACCGCATTTTCAGCCGAAGATCGCGCGGCGGCGCTCCAGGCTCGCGGCAGGCCAAAGCTTGCTGGAGTCATAGTACGCCTCAAAGCTGGCAATGCCCCCGGGCAGTACGACCCACGGCAATCTGGAGCGAACATAGATATGCACGTCCGGCGTCAACGCGGCCGGTTCGTCGAGCGTGCCGACGCGGACGAAGCGCAGCTTCTGAACGCCGCCGTAGACGCTCCAGACCGCGACCTTGCAGGACGGGCAACGATAAATTTCCTGCGGGCGGCCGGAAGGAGTGGGAACCGCGGCGCCTTCGGGATTGCCGGATAAAAGCACGACGTGATCGGTCTCGATCAGCGCGTTGATCACGAAGGCGCTTCCGGTTTGCCGCTGGCAATCCCGGCAATGACAGCAATGCACGAACATCGGCGGCGAGGTCAGACGATAACGTACCGTTCCGCAGGCGCATCCGCCTTCCAGATTGTCGCTCATGCACTTTCTCCTATCTCGGCCGCTTTCCGTCCGCGTCCAATGTCAGCCAGGTTGTTCGCTGTCCATGTGCGCCAGCACCGCCGGCATATAGCGCGTGCCGGCCACGGCGTCGGCAGGCACCGCCTGTTCGATGCCGGCGAGATCGTCCGCCGACAATTTTAGATCGACGGCGCGCAGCGCCTCGACGAGCTGGTCGCGGCGTCGCGCCCCGATCAGCGGCACAACGTCAGTGCCGCGCGATTTGACCCAGGCGAAGGCCAGTGCCTGCGTCGCGACGCCTTTCTCCCGAGCGATTTTGCCCAAGGCTTCGACCAGCGCAATGTTCTTGGAAAAGTTCTCGGCGAAAAACCGCGGCCGCCGGGTACGCAATTCGCTCGGCGCGGCTCGCGCAGCTTTGGCGCCGTCGCTGATCAGCCCGCTGGAGAGCACGCCATAGGCGACGAGCGCGATGCCGAGCTCGCGCAAGGCCGGCAAGATCTCGCGCTCGACGCCGCGGGAAAACAGCGAATATTCGATCTGCAGCGCCGCGATCGGATGCGCCGCATGCGCGCGCCGCACCGTGCTCGCCGAGGCTTCCGACACGCCGATATGGCGCACATAGCCCGCCTTCACCACGTCGGCGATGGCGCCGATCGAGTGCTCGATCGGCACCTGCGGGTCGACGCGCGACGGCTGATAAAGGTCGATGTAATCGGTGCCGAGCCGGCGCAGCGAGTAGCTCAAGAAATTCTTGATCGATTGCGGTCGCGCATCGTCGCCGACGATCTTGCCGTCCGGGCTGCGCAGCGATCCGCACTTGACCATGATGAAAGCGCGATCGCGTTTGCCGCCCTTAAGCGCCTCGCGGATCAGCATTTCGTTGTGGCCCATGCCGTAGAAGTCGCCGGTATCGATCAACGTAATGCCGGCCTCGAGCGCTGCATGAATGGTGGCGATGGATTCGCGATCCTCGGTCGGGCCGTAGATTCCGGACATGCCCATGCAGCCGAGCCCGAAGGCGGAAACCAGTGGGCCGTCACGGCCAAGTTTTAACTGTTGCATCGCTGTCATTCCGGGGGGAGCGCGACCCGCCCTCGCTCGCTTAAGCGAGCTACGGCGGGTTTGAGTCCGCCGCAGCGCAGAGCGCGTAGGCGGAAGCGCGAGCCCGGAATCCATAATCCCTGGGCAGGTGAAATTTGCGCCGAAGCGAGGGCCGTTGTCGATGGTGGTTGTGGATTCCGGGCCCGCGGGCGCTGCCCGCGTCCCAGAATGACGAACTCTTCCGCCGCCAGCCGTCCTTCACTTCGCCGGCGCCGAACCTCTTACGTCACGCGGTTCGGATGCGCTCAGTAGCTCGGGATCATTTCATCCGACACGCTGACGACGCCGGGAATCTCCTGGGTGAGCGCCAGCAAAGCCTTGCGTTCGGAGGCCGAATAAACCAGGCCCCACAGGTGAACGACGCCGTCTTTGACGATCACGTTGATTTCGCCGAAATCGGTCCATTTTTCGTGCGCCAAACGATCGAGCAGATCGAGCCTGATGGTGCGATCTGTATTGCTTGAGGGTTGAACCGGCGGCTGTGCGGATGCCGAGGCCAAGGCCTGAATAAGGTTCGAACGGCTGACGATGCCGACAAGCCTTCCTTCGCGCACGATCGGAATACGCTTGATGCGGTGGCGCTCGACTAGCGCCGCGATTTCTCCGAGCGGGGTATCTTCGGACGCGGTCACAGGATTGAGCGTCATGATTTCGTCGACGCGATGGCCGTGCGATTTGGCGAATTCGCTTGCCAGTTTGGAAGCCGGCATCACCGCTTCGAGCCACCACGGATGGTGCTTCTCGGTGCCGATCTCCTCGCGGTGAACAAGGTCGGCCTCGCTCAGCATGCCGACGACCTTTCCGTCGTCGACGACGACGGGCAGGGCGCTGATATCGTGTTCGAGCAGGAGCTTGACGGCGTGACCGACGTCATCATCGGGCTTCACCGTAATGACGTTGCGAACCATAACATCGGCTGCCTTCATTCTGCCCTCCCGTCGAAACAACGCCGAGACGCGCTTGTCTCGCCAGCCGCCGGAGTCGGGACGCGCGCCCGGGAGCCACTTCAGACGCGATTTGTTACGTGCGTGTGACCGCGACAGATGGGGCGCGCTCGCGGGCACGGCGGGGCGCAACGCGGCATGGAAGACAGGTAGGGGTTCGCGGCCTGTCCGGCTCGGCCGCCGCGATAGCAGATCTTACTCCGCCGCCAGCCGCACTTCAGGCGCGGCGGCGCGGACTTCCGCGTCGACGTGCTTTTCGTGTTTGACGAAATTGTCCTGGAACATGCGCACGAGCTTGCGCGCGGTGGCGTCGAAGGCGGCTTTTTCCTTCCAGGTCTTGATCGGATAGAGGAGGTGCGGTTCGACGCCGGGCACCGAGGTCGGCACCGCGAAGCCGAAATAGGGATCGGTGCGGTAGCTGGCATCTTTCAGCGAACCGTCGAGTGCGCCGGAAACCAAAGCGCGGGTCGCCTTGATCGGCATGCGTCGGCCGACCCCGTAGATGCCGCCGGTCCAGCCGGAATTGACCAGCCAGCAATCGACATTGTGCTTCTTGATCAGGTAGCGCAGCAGATTGCCGTATTCCGTCGGCGGCCGCGGCAAGAACGGCGCGGCGAAACAGGTGGAGAATTCCGGCTCCACGCCGACCAGACCCTTTTCCGTGCCGGCGACCTTGGCGGTGTAGCCGGACAGGAAGTGATACATCGCCTGCGCCGGCGTCAGCTTGGCGATCGGCGGCATGACGCCGAAGGCGTCGGCGGTGAGGAAAATAATGTTCTTCGGCTGCCCGGCGCGGCCGGTCCGCGAGGCGAGCGGCATGAATTCGACCGGATAGGCGGAGCGGGTGTTTTCCGTCTTCTTATCGCTGTCGAAATCGCAGATGCGGGTGTCGGGTTCGAACACGACGTTTTCCAGGACCGTGCCGAAGCGATTGGTCGCCGCGTAGATTTCCGGCTCCGCTTCCTGCGACAGCTTGATGCACTTGGCGTAGCAGCCGCCCTCGAAGTTGAATACGCCGTCCTCGCTCCAGCCGTGCTCATCGTCGCCGATCAGCGTGCGGTTCGGATCGGCCGACAGCGTGGTCTTGCCGGTGCCCGAGAGGCCGAAGAACAGCGCAACGTCGCCGTCCTTGCCGACATTGGCCGAGCAATGCATCGGCATGACGCCCTGCGCCGGCAGATAGAAATTCAGCGTCGTGAATACCGATTTCTTCATTTCGCCGGCATAGGACGAATTGCCGATCAAGATGATCTTCTTGGTGAAATCGATGGCGATCACGGTGTCGCCGCGCACGCCGTGGCGCTTGGGGTCGGCCTTGAAGCTCGGCAGATCGACGATGGTGAGGTCGGGGACGAAATCTTCGAGTTCGAAAACATTCGGGCGGATCAGCAATTGACGGACGAACAGCGAATGCCAGGCGAGTTCGGTGAATACCCGCGTTTTTATCCGGTATTTCGGATCGGCGCCGCCGTAGAGATCCTGCGCGAATAATGTCTTGCCGCGCGCGTGCGCGATCATGTCGTCGTAGATGAGCTGGAAATTGGCCTGGCTGAGCTTGCGATTGCCGTCCCACCACACGGTGTTTTCGGTCAGCGCATCGACGACGGTGTGCTTGTCCTTGGGGCTTCTGCCGGTATGCACGCCTGTCGCGGCGCAGAACGCGCCGCCGGCAACCAGCGCGCCTTCGCCGTTTCTGATCGCGTGCTCAACCAAAATCGTGTCGGGCAAATTCCAGTGCGCGCCGGCGAGGTTTTTGAAACCGAATTTGTCGGCGCCATAGGTCGCGTTTCTTGCTCCCGTTTCCTGCACCTTTTGCCTCCGCCTACCGGCACGCGTGCGATCCTATATCGGCCATCCTAGCATCTGCCAAGACTGCAACCCACCGCATGCCTAACCGATCACGGCCATCGCGCGTTCGGCCGCTGCAGTTCAGCAAAACCGGAGTGCCGAGCGAGCGAAATTTGCGCCTAGCGCGCCCGCGCCTGCTTGGCCAGATTCACCACCATTTGGCGCAATTGCTCGGCGCTGACGACGCGCTCGGCAAACGGCAACCGCAATGTCGCGTCGCCGCAGGCGATATCGAGCCCGTCCGGGTCGAGCCCGGTTAGCCGCCACGGTCCGTCTTCGGCGCGCAAGAGTTTGGTGGCGTAGAGCCGCACGGCGTCGGCGTGGTCCGCGGTCATATGCTCGATCGCGCTTTTCTCCGCCTCAATGAGATCGTCCGCGCCGGAGATGTCGGTCAGCACGTCGGTGGCAGTCAAATCCGCGGCGCGGGCGAAGCCGCCGTTGAGATGGGCGGACACCGCATCGAGCCGCCAGAACGAGAAATCGGCAAAGCCGGCATAAAGCTCCGATTTCGGATGGCGGGCGAGAAAGCGCCGTCGCAGCCGCGGCTCGCTGGTATCGTCGCGCGGTACCCGGGCGAAGCTGCCGATCAGCGTCAGCCGCGGATGCGCCAACGGGTCGCCCTTGCCGCTCGACGCCAGCAAGAGCGAAGCGCGGCCGTCGGCTTCGAGATTGGCGGTATGGGTCGAAAGCCGGGACGTCAGGATGAGCGGCGCGCCGTCGCAGTCGGTCGCGATATTGACCAGCGAGGCAAAGGGATGCCCGGTATTGCGGTCAATGGTCGCGAGCGACCCCACCCGGATGGTCCGCAACAGGCTTTTGGCCAGCGATTTCGGATCGAAATCCGGGGGCGGGGCGTTTTCGGGCAGCCGTTCCGGCATAACGCCGGGGAGCGGCAAGGTGGCTTTGCTGGTTTCGGGCATGGCAGGCTGCGACGGGTGCTTTGAGGCTGCTTTGGCAAAGGGTTTTTGGGTCATTTCCGGTCTCGGCGGTCTTAACCGAAGCCACGGAAATTGCCCCGATTTTGCCTTGTCTTGTCACACTTCCGCCCCCACATGGGGCTTCAAAGGCTTATGGGGCCGGGCGTTAGATGCTGCGGCCGACTCATGTTATTAGAAGGCCGCCATGCCGACCATCGCTCTCGTCGACGACGACCGCAATATCCTCACCTCGGTGTCGATCGCGCTGGAAGCCGAAGGATACCGCATCAATACCTATACGGACGGCGCCTCGGCGCTCGACGGCTTTAAGACCGCTCCGCCGGATCTGGCCATTCTCGATATCAAAATGCCGCGCATGGACGGCATGGAGACGCTTCGCCGGCTGCGCCAGAAATCCGATCTGCCGGTAATTTTCCTCACCTCGAAAGACGAGGAAATCGACGAATTGTTCGGCCTGAAAATGGGGGCCGACGATTTCATCCGCAAGCCGTTTTCGCAGCGCCTTCTGGTCGAGCGCGTGAAGGCTGTGTTGCGCCGCTCCTCGCCCAAAGACGGCGCCGTGCCGAAGGAAGCCGATAGCAAGGTGCTGGAGCGCGGCCAGTTGCGCATGGATCCGGAGCGTCACACCTGCACTTGGAAGAACGAGGCGGTGACGCTTACCGTCACCGAATTTCTCATCCTGCAGGCGCTGGCGACCCGTCCGGGCGTGGTGAAAAGCCGCAACGCCCTGATGGATGCCGCCTACGACGATCAGGTTTATGTCGACGACCGTACCATCGACAGCCACATCAAGCGGCTGCGCAAGAAGTTCAAGGCCAGCGATTCGGAATTCGACATGATCGAGACGCTGTACGGCGTCGGCTATCGTTTCAAAGAATAAGCGCGAGAGCTGATCCGGAAAAGCAAAAACGATCTTTCCCGAAAAGATTGGGCTCGATTAAAATAGCGCGCATAAGGCCACGGATGGGCCGGGTCCTGGACCGCCAAACCGTGGCCCTGACTGGGCGGCTGACGTGCGGTAGTAATGGCGTCCATGCCCCCGCAGTGGCAGGGGCGTGATCGAAACCCCGGCAGACGACGTGCTCGATCGCATCGCAGAAACCAAATCGACCGAGGCCGAGCCTCCCGTCGAGAATCAAATCGAGAGCTCGGCCGACGGCGCCGGCCTCGACGAGGCGGAGGCGCACCCGCAACTGCGCGGCTTCGCGCGCGTCGGCGACTGGCTGCAGCGCGCCTGGCAGTTCTTCATCACCCAGAGCTTTTCCAGCCTCACCCGTCGCATCGTCGTTCTCAACCTCACCGGTCTGGTTGCGCTCTCGATCGGTATCATCTTTCTCTCACAGTTCCGTGCCGGGCTGATCGACGCGCGCATCCAGAGTCTTCTGGTGCAGGGCCAGATCATCGCCGGCGCGATCGCGTCATCGGCAACGGTCGAAACCGGCTCCTCGATCACGCTCGACCCCGACAAGCTCATCAATCTGCAGCCCGGGCAAAGCTACGGCCCCAACGAAGACGCGCTGTACGGCATCGACTTTCCGGTCAATCCGGAGCGGGTGGCGCCGATCTTGCGGCGCCTAGTCGCGCCGACCAAGACGCGGGCGCGCATCTACGACCGCGACGGCGTGCTTCTGGTCGATAGCCGCAGCCTGTTCGGCCGCGGTGACGTGCTGCGCTTCGACCTACCACCGCCGAGCGCGGAAAAGCCCGGTTTCTTCGAGCGCGCCTTCATCGCGCTGCGCATGTGGCTTGGTCGCGGCGACCTGCCGCTCTATCGCGAGCTCGGCCCCGATAACGGCCGCGGCTATCCCGAGGTGGCGCAAGCCTTGAACGGCCAGGACGCCAGCATGGTGCGCGTCAACGACCGCGGCGACGTCATCGTTTCGGTGGCGGTGGCGGTGCAGCGCTTCCGCGCCGTGCGCGGCGCGCTGATGCTGTCGACGCAGGGCACCGATATCGACGACATGGTCGAGGCGGAGCGGCTGGCCATCATCAAGGTCTTCCTGGTCGCCGCCGGCGTGATGGTGGTGCTGTCGATCCTGCTCGCTGGCACGATTGCCGAGCCGGTGCGACGGCTTGCCGCCGCCGCCGAGAGCGTCCGCCGGCGTATCCGCACGCGGGTCGAAATTCCCGATTTCACCCGCCGCCGCGACGAGATCGGCCACCTTTCCGGCACGGTGCGCGACATGACCAATGCGCTCTATTCGCGCATCGAGGCGATCGAAAGCTTTGCCGCCGACGTCGCCCACGAGCTGAAAAATCCGTTGACCTCGTTGCGCTCGGCGGTGGAGACGCTGCCGGTCGCCAAGACCGAGGAAAGCCGCGCTCGGCTGCTCAACATCATTGAGCACGACGTGCGCCGGCTCGATCGACTGATCTCGGACATTTCCGACGCCAGCAGGCTTGATGCCGAACTGCAGCGCCAGGAAGCGGCGCCGGTCGACTTCGCCAAGCTGCTCGGCACGCTCGTCGCCGTTGCCAACGAAGTCAAGCGCGACGACGGCGTCAAAGTCACGGTCAAATTCGAAGGCGGCGGCGCGCTCGCCTTTCGCGTGCCGGGCCACGACTCGCGGCTCGGCCAGATCGTCGACAATCTGATCGAGAACGCGCGCTCGTTCTCGCCGCCCGGCGCCACGGTGCGCATCACCTGCCGGCGCTTGCGCAATCAGATCGAAATTTTCGTCGACGACGACGGCCCAGGCGTGCGGCCCGACGCGCTGGAAAAGATCTTCGAGCGCTTTTACACCGATCGCCCGCACCAGGGATTCGGCCAGAATTCCGGTCTCGGCCTTTCCATTTCCAAGCAGATCGCCGAGGCGCATAGCGGCAGCATTTGGGTCGAGAACCGCACCGGCCCGCCGGGTCCGGACGGCGAGCGCAAGGTGCTCGGCGCGCGCTTCATCGTCCGCCTGCCGGCGATGTGATTGCCCATGGCGGCAACCGTGCACGCCTCCGCCGTGCTGGTCGGCGCGCGCGCGGTTTTGATCCGCGGCCCGTCGGGTTCGGGCAAGTCTCGGCTGGCACTCGAGTTGATCGAGGCGGCGCGCGCCGGGCGGCTCCGGTTCGCACGCCTGGTCGGCGACGATCGCGTTCACCTGGAGAGCGTCGGCGGACGGCTTCTGGTGCGCCCGGCGGCTACCATCGCCGGCCTGCTCGAACTGCGCGGCGCGGGCTTATTGCGGCTCGATTACGAACCGTGCGCCGTGGTCGGGCTGGTCGTCGATCTTGACGCCGCGGACGCCGCCCGGCTGCCGGACGAAAAGGCCGTCGAAATCGGGGGTATAAGCTTGGCGCGACTTGCCGTCGCGGCAAGCACACCGGCTTTGCCCGCGGTACTCGCGCTCCTCACGGCGCCCGGCGCCGTCGTCGACCGTGAAATTTGCTGATTGTTGGCGGGCCACCCCGTCGATTGGCAATTGGTTAACCATAATGGTCCAAGACTGGCCCGGCTTGCCGGCTAGGCGGCCGGTGCGGATCGTCGCCGGCAGGCTCGACGACTTGCTCTAGTGCAATGCAGCAAGCCCCCGAATTCGCTCAAAATGCCTCTTGCGCCGAGGCTTTGGATAGTCATGATGAGGCCCCTTGCGTGCGGTGCAACCGGGACGCACCCGCGGGGAGCTTCATGATCGGTCTTGTGCTTGTAACCCACGGGCGGTTGGCGAACGAATTCCGCGCGGCGCTGGAACACGTGGTCGGGCCGCAAGACCAAATCGAGGCGGTCACCATCGGCCCCGACGATGACGTCGAGGAACGTCGCAAGGACGTTATCGAGGCGGTGCGGCGCGTCGACACCGGCGACGGCGTCGTCATCCTGACCGACATGTTCGGCGGCACGCCGTCCAACCTCGCCATTTCGGTGATGAGCCGGCCCAACGTCGAAGTGCTGGCGGGCATCAACCTGCCGATGCTGGTGAAGCTCGCCAAGGTGCGTGACGAATGTCCGCTCGCGGCAGCCGTCGCCGCCGCCCAGGACGCCGGGCGAAAATATGTCACCATTGCCAGCCGCGTTCTCAACGGTAAATGAGCGAACCGGGCCCGGGGCCTGCATGTCCGATCAGCAGCCGCTGCCGAAGGGCGCTGTCCGCCGGGTCTTCGTTATCTGCAACAAGAAAGGACTGCACGCGCGCGCGTCGGCCAAATTCGTGCAGATCGTGGAAAAATTCGACGCCGAGGTGCGCGTCAAACGCAACGGCGAGAGCGTTGGCGGAACTTCGATTATGGGCCTGATGATGCTGGCGGCAACGCCGGGCACGCCGATCACCGTCGAGGCGACCGGCCGCGAGGCCGCCGAAGTGATCGACGCTTTAGCGGCCCTGATCGATTCGCGCTTCGGCGAAGCCGATTGATCCGGCCGCGCATTTAGGCTTGGCTAGACCATGATCAAGCGGCTGCGGCGAAAAGAGCCGGCATCTACTGCGACCGCAAAGCATGGTGGCGCATCGCGCAAGTCGAACCGACAGGAGACAAGACAGATGAGTCCTGAATCGACAGCTTCTAAAGGCAATCCCGCGCCGGCCGGTCAGAGCGAGCGCCAGCCGGCGACCATACGCTACCTCGATCGTGCCGATATGGCGGAGACTTTCGCCGATTCAATCACCGGGCTGATTTTCGACGGCCAGACGCTGCGTATCGAATTCGGGGTCACGCGCTTCGACGACGTCAAGCCGAACAGCCCGATCAGCGGCCGTCGTTATCCGGCCTGCCGCCTGGTACTGCCGCCGGCGGCCGCCGTCGATCTCATCAACCGCATGCAGCAGATCGGTGCGGCGCTGACCCAGGCCGGGGTCGTGCGAGCGCGCGGCGCCGCCGCCCCCGAAGCGCCGAAGGCGGGGTGATCCACTCATCATTGCGAGCTAAGCGAAGCAATCCAGTCTTTTAGCTCAATCTGGATTGCTTCGTCGCTTCGCTCCTCGCAATGACGCCACCTTCGCCGCGGCTATCAGATCGGCGACGATTCGTTGTAGGCGGTGCGCTTGTCGGCTTGGTCCTTGATACGCAACAGCTCGCGGTCATGTTGCATCAGGCATAAAGGTATCTTTATGTCTTTATTGCCGTCGCGGCGCTGCCCTGCTATAGCCCTCCACTTTCCAATCGCCCGCAAAGGATCGCTATGAGCACGTCGCCCAAGCCGAAAACCCACGCGTCGTCCGCCGATTACGTCGTCAAGGACATCGCCCTCGCCGACTGGGGCCACAAGGAAATCGCCATTGCCGAGACCGAAATGCCCGGCCTAATGGCAACCCGAGAGGAGTTCGGCCCGGTGCAGCCGTTGCGCGGGGCGCGTATCGCCGGCTCGTTACATATGACAATCCAGACCGCGGTGCTGATCGAGACGCTGAAAGCGCTCGGCGCCCAAGTGCGCTGGGCCTCCTGCAACATCTATTCGACCCAGGACCACGCTGCCGCGGCCATCGCCGCCGGCGGCACGCCGGTGTTCGCGGTGAAGGGCGAGACGCTGGAAGACTACTGGAACTATACCCATCGCATCTTCGAATGGCCGGGCGGCCACGGGCCGAACATGATCCTCGACGACGGCGGCGACGCCACGCTGCTGCTGCATCTCGGCATGCAGGCCGAGGCCAATCCCGGCGTGATCGCCAGACCCGGCAACGAGGAAGAGGAGGTGCTGTTCGCAGCCATCGCCAGGCGTTTGCGGGAGAAGCCGGGCTGGTATTCGGCGCTCGCCAAGCACGTCAAAGGCGTCACCGAGGAAACCACGACCGGCGTGCACCGGCTCTATCAGATGGAGAAGGAGGGCCGGCTGCTGTTCCCCGCCATCAACGTCAACGACAGCGTCACCAAGTCGAAATTCGACAATCTCTACGGCTGCCGGGAGTCGCTGGTCGACGGCATCCGCCGCGGCACCGACGTGATGATGGCCGGCAAAGTGGCGATGGTGGCCGGCTTCGGCGACGTCGGCAAAGGCTCCGCCGCTTCGTTACGCCAGGCCGGCTGCCGCGTCATGGTGGCAGAGATCGATCCGATCTGCGCGCTGCAGGCGGCGATGGAAGGCTACGAGGTCACCACCATGGAGGACGCCGCCCCGCGCGCCGACATTTTCGTCACTGCCACAGGCAATGTCGACGTCATCACCATCGAGCACATGCGCAGGATGAAGGACCGCGCCATCGTCGCCAATATCGGCCACTTCGATAGCGAGATTCAGGTCGCCGCATTGCGCAATTTCAAATGGGTAAACGTCAAGCCCCAGGTCGACGAGATCGAATTCCCCGACGGCAAGCGCATCATTCTGCTGTCCGAAGGCCGGCTCGTTAATCTCGGCAACGCCATGGGCCATCCGAGCTTCGTCATGTCGTCGTCGTTCACCAACCAGACGCTGGCGCAGATCGAGCTGTGGACCAATCCCGGCAAATACGACAAGAAGGTCTACACGCTGCCGAAGCAGCTCGACGAGAAAGTGGCGCGGCTGCATCTCGACAAGATCGGCGTCAACCTCACCAAGCTCTCCGACAAGCAGGCCACCTATATCGGCGTGCCGGTGAACGGGCCGTACAAGGCGGATCATTATCGGTATTGAGGCTCGTCATTCCGGATCGCCGCGCAGCGGCGAGTCCGGAATCCATATTCGCTGACTGCGAGTGTGGATTCCGGGCTCCTTGATGCGCTCGGCCTGGAATGACGGCCCTTTCGGGCCGTCACTTGCCGCTCCCTCCCCCCGATGTTATCTGCGCGCCA
>Ga0187783_10002712_pt1 | contig 13146 bp, 12 predicted proteins | sample 1015_SJ02_MP02_2_FD_132471 | JGI IMG/M metagenome (GOLD analysis project Ga0187783, IMG submission 132471) | Tropical peat soil microbial communities from peatlands in Department of Meta, Colombia - 1015_SJ02_MP02_20_MG | ecosystem: Environmental > Terrestrial > Soil > Wetlands > Peat | place...
CAGGGAACACCACGCCTAATATCGGCCGATGTACCGAAATCTGGCGGGTTGACCTGGCGTGACATGATCGCAGGCTCGGCGGGTAGGTCCTGTCGCAGCCGATCGCAGCAGGGAGCTCAGGCGGGGAGCCCGAGCGGGGAGGTAGAGCGAGCATGATCGACCTACAGACGGACGGCGGCAGCCCGGTCCTTGACGAAGCGGCGCGCGAACTTCAAGCCGCCCAGCACGACGCGCGGGTGGCGTTCGACTGCATCGCCCTCGGCGAATTCGACCGGGCCCACACCCACGCGCTGACCGCCCGGGTGGCGGTCGACGCGGCGGTCACGGCCCTGACGGCCGCGCTCGCCGAGGTTGGCCACCCCACCGGCCTCTAGCCCAGGCCGGCCAGGCACCAGCCAGGCACCGGACGATTTGCACGCGCGGAGGGCGAGCTGACAGGCTGGCCGGGACCGGGGTGCTGCCCTGCATGGAGGTCCCGCACGTGAAGCTGCCCGCAGGCGATGTGGTCATCGGTGCGAACGGGATCGTCCTGCGCGAGTGGATGGTAGCGGACATCCAGGCGATGGTGACGCTGTTCGATGAGGATTCGATCGACGTCTGGACGCCGCTCGAGTCGCCCTTCGACGCTGCGGCCGCGCAGCGGTACTTGGAGCGGGCGTACCGGCTGCGCGCCCAGGGCCACGGCATCCAGCTTGCGATCACCATCGACGGCCGTGCGCCGCTCGGCGAGGTGCTGTTGTTCGACGGCGATTCGCCGGACACCTGCGAGCTCGCCTACGCCGTCGGGATCGCGCACCGAGGCCAGGGCCTGGCCGCGCGGGCGGTAAGGATGATGATGGAGTTCGCGGCTGACCAGTGCGGCGTGTCCAGCTACCTGCTGACCATCTCGCCGGCCAACCTGGCCAGCCAGGCGGTGGCGCGGGCGGCGGGCTTCCGCCAGAGCGACGAGCCGGTCAAGATCCGCGAACGAAAGGGCCGCCGCCTGGAGATGGCTACGTGGCGCTGTTAGTGAGTGTCCGGTAAATCGATGTCGGGGCCGGGCACCCGGCCTTGGCGCGGTTTGCTCATACGGCTGGGGACGTCGCGTCCGGCCTGATTTAGTTACGCGTCCCAGTAGCCCCAGCCGCACCCTGTCGCTCACCAGTACGATACAAGATTATTTTTCTGGGGAGGATCCGGGTTTTGGGGAGAATCCAGGGGGTTATAGTGCACCGGATCCTCCCCGAGACCCGGATCCTCCCCGATCTTTGCGGCGGCCGGGCGCATCATAGCCCTCTGGTGCGCCCACGGTGCACACCAGCATCACCCTGCACAAGGGGTAGCCGCGCAAGTCACCCGGACATGATCGTGAGCCAACCGGCCTAACGGGGCATGATCAAACCGCTCACTTGATCACGGCCCCGCCTGCCCCTGCCGCCGACACGCGCTCGCATCCAAATCATCGCGAAGTGTCGCTGGAGTTACTAACTGCCCGCCGGGTTCTGCAGGGCCCGGAGCAGCGCCTTCATCCACGGGCCGAGGTCGGCCGGGGTCCTGGCGGAGATGAGGTGGCCGTCGACCACCGCGGCCTCGTCCACCCAGTCGGCGCCCGCATTGACCATGTCGTCGCGGATGGCGCCGACGCTGGTGGCCCGGCGGCCCTTGATGATCTTGGCGGAGATCGGGACCCAGCCCGCGTGGCAGATGAAGGCGATCGGCTTGCCCGCGTCGTCGAACGCCCGCACCAGGTCCAGCACTATCTCCGAACGCCGCAACTTGTCCGGCGCGAACCCGCCGGGGATCACGAGGGCGTCAAAGTCGCCCGCGCTGACCTGGCCGACCGTCGTGTCGACGGGCACCGGACCATGGCCCTTCTTGCCTCGCACCGGGTGGTCATCAAGCCCCGCGATCGTCACCGCCACGTCTTCTTCGCGGAGCCGGTACACCGGATACAGCAGTTCCATGTCCTCGAAGTCGTCAGCGGCCAGCACGAGCACCGTGCGATGTGAAAGCCCCATGACCCGACCCTACTCGCGGCGATCACGCGTACCTCAGGTGCCGCCGAGACCGGTCAGGTGCCGGCGAGGCGGGCGAGGCGAGGCCCGGCGACGGCGCGCCCGCCGTGCGGCCGCCGCGTACCTGGCCGCGATGGCTTGCACGTCCCTGACGTACCAGTGCGCATGGTTGTAGGCGAAGATCGCACGCTTGAGCCCCTTCGGCGAACCACCTCGCCCGCCGTCGGCGCACAGCATCCGGGCGGCGGTGAAGATCGCGTCCTCCGGGTCGTAGGGGGTGAGCTTGTGCGCGCGGTCCGCGCGCACGGCGTATTCGGCGAACGTGGCAGGCTCGAACTGCATCGGGCCCTCGGCGCCTTTGGGGTTCCTGCCCCGGTGCACGCCGCGTGCCGTCGACCGGCCGTTGTCAGACTCCATCGTCCCGATGCCCGCCAGCACCTCCCAGGAGAGCCCGTGACAGGTCCGCGCGGCCTTCTTGTACCAGGTCAGGTAGCGCGCCGGTATCGCGGCCAGTGCGGAGACCTGCCCACGCGGGCCGACCGCCGTGGCCGTGCCCGCCGACACCAGCCAGACCGTGGCCGAGGTGAGCAGCGCCATGGCCACCCCCAGCGCCGCCAGCCCCCGTACCCTGCGCCCCCGCACGTAGCAGTTATGCGCCAAATAAACGCTGGGTAATCGCCTGACTGCTATTTGTGGTAAGGGCGACCCGCCCCGCCCCGGCCGGCTCAGCCCTGGACCGCGACGGCGATCCGCCGCGCGGCCTCGCGCAGCTGATCGGGGGTGTGCGCCGCGTACCCCAGCACGAGCCCGGGTGGCCCGGGCAGCCGGCGGTGCCAGGACAGCGGGTGAACCAGGACCCCGGTACGCAGGAGGCTCTCGGCAAGATCGGTGTCCGAGACGGCCCCGTCCGGGAACGTGATGAGCAGGTGCAGCCCCGCGGCCACGCCCTGGACGCGGGCCCCTGGCAGCTGCTCGCGCAGGGCGCGCCGAGCAGAGCGTCGCGCCGGGTCCGCTGCCGCTTGCGGACCTGGCGGATGTGCTGCGCGAGCTCGCCACTGGCGATCAGCCGGGCCAGGACCAGCTGCGGCAGCGCGGGGCTACCCAGGTCGGCGGCGTGCTTGGCCTCCACCAGGTCCGCGTGCCGCCGGACGGGCGGGACAAGCCAGCCCAGGCGCAGGCCGGGGGCGAGCGTCTTGGAGGTGCTGCCCGCGTAGGCGACGTGGGCGGGGGCGCGGGCCTGCAGCGCGGGGACGGGCGCCCGGTCGTAGCGGTACTCCGCGTCGTAGTCGTCCTCGATGATCAGGGCGTCCGCCGCGGCCGCCCAGTCCAGCAGCTCACGCCGGCGCTCCGGGGCCAGCACGACACCGGTCGGGAACTGGTGGGCAGGCGTGAGGAGCACCGCGCGGAGCTCGGTGGCCGCCAGGTGGGCGACCTGCAGGCCGTGATCGTCGACCGGGACGGGGCACGGGCGCAGGCCCCAGTACGCGAGCTCGTCGTGGGCTCCGCGCGAGCCGGGGTCCTCGACGGCGATTCCCTTTCTCCCCTCGGCGTTCAGCCGCTGGGCGACCAGGGCCAGCGCCTGGGCCACCCCGGTGACCACGATGATGTCGTCCGGGGCGGCGCGCAGGCCGCGGGTGCGCGCGAGCCAGCCCGCGAGCTCCCTGCGCAACCACTCGTTGCCGCGCGGGTCCCCGTACCCGAGGTCGGCCACGCTCGCCCGCTCCAGGACCCACCGCTCGGCGCGCAGCCAGGTGGCGCGCGGGAACCCGGACAGGTCGGGCACGCCTGGGGAGAGGTCAAGCTCGGCGTGCGTTCGCCAGCGCCGGGGGAGCACCGAGCCCGGATCCGCCGCCCGGCCAGCAGGCGGGAGCGGTGGCCGCTCCACGGCCCGCGGCGGCATCCCCGACACCGCGGTTCCGGCTCCCGGCCGGCCGCTGACCAGGCCTTCGTCCGCAAGCCGCTGGTAGGCCTCGACGACCACGCCGCGCGAGACGCCCAGCTCGCCGGCGAGCAGCCGGGTCGCCGGCAGGACCGCGCCGGCCCGCAGGCGCCCGTCCATGATGGCGGCCCTGATCGCGCTCACCAGCCAGCTGGTCAGTCCCCTGCCGGGCGCCGACTCGGGGCTCAGCTGCAGGAAGTCGGTGCCGGTCATTGGTCCACTATAAAGCCGGGTAGTTGGTTCTGTTAGCTAGACCATCCAGCCCATACCGTAGGCGTCATGTCAGCCCTCCGCGCTCCCGAGACGGCCCTCGGCGCTCCCGAGACCCACGCCCCTTCCGCCGCCACGACCCGCGAGACCTGGGCCACGCGAGGAGGAAGCCGACTGGTCGGCGCCGCGGCGGGGACCGGCGCCATGATCTGCGTGGGCGGGAGCGTGGCGGTCTCGGGGGTGCTGGCGGGGGCACCGGTGTTCACCGCCGAGGCGATCAGGTACGCCATGGCGTGCCTGATCCTCCTGGCCCTGGCCCGCCTGACCGGTCGGCGCCTGGTGCTGCCCCGCGGCCAGGAATGGCTGTGGCTGGCCGGGATCGCGGTGACGGGCCTGGTCCTGTTCAACCTCGCGCTGGTGGCGGGGTCCCGCCACGCCGAACCCGCTGTCCTCGGCGTGGCCGTCGCCTGCGTCCCCTCGCTGCTGGCCGTGATCGGCCCGCTCCTCGAAGGGTCGAGGCCTCACCCAGCCCTGGTGACCGCCGCGCTGGTGGTGACCTGTGGCGCCGCCCTCGTCACGGGGGTGGGGCGCACCAACGCCATCGGCGTCGCCTGGGCGGCCGTGGTCTTCGCCTGCGAGGCCGCGTTCACCCTGCTGGCCATACCGGTCCTGCGCAGGCACGGCCCGTGGGGAGTGTCGGTGCACGCCACCTGGCTCGCGGCGGTGATCTTCGCCGCGATCGGGGTGGTGCATGAGGGCCCGGCCGCCGCCGCCTGCCTCGGGCACCAGGACTGGCTCGCCGTCGCCTACCTCGCCGTCGCGGTCACCGCCGTGGCCTTCGTCCTGTGGTACTCCAGCGTGGGCCGGCTGGGCGCCGGCCGGGCCGGCCTCCTGGCCGGCGTCGCGCCGGTGGCGGCGGCCGCGACCGGCGTCCTGCTCGGCGGCCCGGCTCCCCGCCCGCTGGTCTGGGCCGGCCTGGCCGTCGTCGCCGCCGGCCTCGCCCTAGGCCTGCGGCATTAACCAAGACCTTTTAGGCGGAACGAGGCGTGTGATACCCACCCTTCCACCATTGCGGTGCAACTGGCGTGACGCCTCGCCTACTCCGCCTTGCGCCAGCTCAGCAGGTCGCCCGGCTGGCAGTCGAGCGCCTCGCAGAGCCTGGTCAGGGTGCTGAACCTGATCGCCTTGGCGCGCCCGTTCTTCAGGATCGACAGGTTCACGATCGTCACCCCGACCTGCTCGGACAGCTGGGTGAGCGTCATGCCGCGTTCGGCCAGCAGTTCATCCAGGTGGATGTCGATGGCGTGTTCGGGTCCCGGTTCGGCCTCGGTCATCACACCGTGCCCGCGAGGTCGTCGCTCATCTGGGCCCCGGCGCGGATCACCCGCGCCAGCGTCAGCAGCCCGCACGCGATGAGAAGGGGCACGAAGATGACGGAGAACCCGGCCCCCACTGCATTTTTCAACACCGGCACGGAACCGCTGAACACGGTCGAGGCGAAGGCGCTCCGCGCCGCGCTCTGGCCGACCGCCACGATCAGGGACCCGGCCAGGACGAACCAGCCGAGGAAACGCAGCCGCTGGGCGATGATCACGGCGAACGGCCCGGCGCTGCGGATACCGCGCAGCAGCTGCACCAGCAGCAGGATGACAGCCAGGTACAACGCGAATGAAGGTGCCCAGGTCAGGGCCCACAGCACCCGCTGGCCGGCGTCCGGGTGGCTGGCGCACAGCGAGACCGTGTTCCCAACGGTGGCCCCCGGGCGCAGGTGCGCTACCGCGGCGCCGGTTATCGGTATGCCGTTCAGGACCATGACGGAGCACCAGAGCCCGGTCCCTTGCCCATGCAGTGAGGTCGTGCCGAGAAGGGCGAGGAGGAGCGCGCCGCCGAGCAGCGCCAGCGCCAGGACCAGGCTGAATGTGACCGCCCGGCGGAGCGGCTGGGTGAGCTTCTGGTCTGCGCCCTGGTCCGGGGCGGCGTCGAGGTCCGGTTGCATGGCAGCCTCCGCCAACTACTGCTTATCGTTTCTCGATAATATCGAAAAACGATAACAGGACGCTCGCCGATGCGCAAGCCCACCGCGCGACTGCGCGCCAGCCCGCCGCCCGCCTCCGCGCAAGCCCTCCGCGCGCTGGCCCCACGCGCCGAAACGCCGTACCGCCGGATCGCCAGACCTGCCGCGGGCACGTTACGCCAGCGCCGCGACCGGCAGCCCGCCGTTCCGGGTCAGCAGCTCGTACTCGGCCTCCTGCACCGAACGCGGCTGGCCTGCGCGCCCCCGGTACCGCCCCGGGGCGACCACACCGCGCTCGTACGAGCTGATCGCGGCGGTCGCCAGCTCCACGCTGACCGGCCCGTAGTACAGCCCGTGCGGCAGGATGACCAGGTTGGCGGCGAACCGGTGCCCGCCCACGTGCGTGGTCTGGAAGACCTGCCCCGGGTACCGCGCCGCGAGCTCGACCGCCAGCGGCCCGCCGAACCGCGCGCAGCAGGCGTTCCGCTGCGCGTGCCCGCAGACCAGGAACACCGGCTCGCCCACTGGCGACCCGAACGCCAGCGGCTCCCCGGCCGCCAGCCGGGACAGGTCGAGCCCGTCCGGCCAGCCCGCCTCGCGAGATACCGAACCGCGCAGCAGCCAGGGCTCGCTCCCCGCGACCCATGCGGCGAAGACCTCCAAGACGCCCCCCGCGGCCGCCCCCCGGCCGCGACCGGCCGACGACCCCGGCCTGCGGATCAGCTGCACGCGGATGCCCAGCTCGACCGCCGAGGCGACCACGGCGTCCAGCGGCGCGGGCAGTACCGCCTCGGTCGGCTCGTACGGCCACGGCCCCGGGTGCTCGACGAGCAACCAGGCCCGGGACGCCTCGGGCGCCGAAGCCATGGACGGCTCCGTACCGTCGTGGCTGGCCGCCCCGTGCTCGCACACCACCGTCACCCCGGTCAACCTCCGCCCTCAGGCCCGGGGCGCCGCACCGGCCCGGGCTCGTCCCGCCCGGGCCGCGTACCGGCCCCAGGCCCGGTCCAGCCTACGGCCTCACCGGCGCCAGGCGACCCAGCCGGCGGCCCGGTCCGAGGCCACGACCCGCCAGCCCGGCGGGGCCGCAGGCCAGCTGGCCCGCGCCGACTGCCCGGGCTGCCACTCCGCCTCGACGACCGTCGCGTTCGCCGGCGGCGGGCCCTTCGCGGGGTTGAAGAACTCAAGCTGGGCCCACCAGATCTCGAACGCCTGCGGCATCCACGACTCCCAGCTCACGCCCTGGGCGTGGGTCCCCTCGTCCACCGCCAGGACCTGGCCCGGCCGCAGGCCGCTGGCGGTCACCAGCCCGGTCGTGTTGGCCTCTTGCGCGGTCAGGCTGCCCTGCGCGATGTTGCCGGTCATCTGGACCACCGCGACCAGGCTCACCACCCCCAGCAAACCCAGCACCACCTCGCGCCCCCGCCCGCGCCAAAGCCCCCAACCGCCACCCAGCCGCCCGTTCCACCGGTCGGCCGCGAGCACCACCCCGACCCAGGCCGCAAGCAGCAGCAACGCCACCGCCGTGGCCAGGAACACGTTCGCCTGCGTCCAGTTCTGGGTCAGCACCGCGGGCTCGGCAAACGCGAACGCCGCGCCGAACCCGGCCGTGGGTACCGAGGCTCCGGCGTACGCGAACACCGCGATCCCCGCCACCAGCGTGGGCGGCACCACGCACGCGGCGTAGACCAGGATCCGCCGCCGGTCCGCGCGCAGCAGGACCGCCACGCCGGCCACGAAAAACGCGACGACCATGCAGTCCAGATACCGCCCCGAGGCCCAGGTCTGCGACTGGTCAGGGGGGAGCGCGGCCGGCGCGGTGACCGCGATGGCCAGCGTGACCGCCACGCAGACCGCCGCCATGACCTTCAGGTCCCTCCGCCCGCCGCGCCGCAGCAGGAAGGCCACGGCGGCGACCAGGCCGATCCCCGCCACCCCCCAGCCGTCCAGCACGAACCGCCACATCTGCCCGGCCGCCTCCTCGGCGACCAGGACCGCGTCGTGCAGGTTGTTCACCCGGATGATGATCTCCCCGCCCAGGCTGCGCGCGCCGCTCGGGTACATCGCCCTCGCCAGCGTGCCGTTCAGGACCGAGGTCGCCCACAGCGGCACCGCGAGCGCCACCGCCGCCGCCAGAACCGTGCCCCGCGGCGCCCAGCCCCGCCAGGCGATCACCGCCCCGAGCACCACGTAGACGACGACGATGACCAGGCCGCGCATATGGACCGCGTCCGCGTACCCGGCCAGGAGCGCCGAGCCGAAGGCTGCGGCGTACCGCCCCCGCGGCGACGAGGCGGTCAGCCAGCTATGAACGGCAAGCAGCCAGCCGAGCGCGAGGACCGGGTAGATCGCGTCGGTCATCGCGAACTCGCTGTAGAACAGCGCCGCGGGCAGCAGCGCCGCCACCGTGGCCACGCCGTACGCCGCGGGCCGGTCCAGCCGGAGGCGCCGGCCGGCCAGGTAGGCCAGCGGCATCACCGCCGCGCTGATCGGCGCGTTGATGAACAGCAGCGTGGTCCGGTACACGGTGACCGGGTTGTGCGTGAACCAGTACACCGGCGCGATCAGCAGCGGGTAGCCGGCCGGGTAGAGCGTCGAGTAGGAGAAGTTGGCCGGGACGCCGCCGGCGAGCACCCGCGCCGCGATCAGGTACGCCGCCTCATCCGGCGTGGCCAGCGGCACGGTCTGCATCCGGCTCAGCCAGACGCGCAAGCCAGCCTGGACCAGCCACCCGGCCACCAGCAGCAGGCCCCACCGGCGCGCCTGCTGGTCGCGCGGCCCGGGCCGGGTTACCTCGCGCGCCGCCTCGCTCGGGCCGACCTGGCCCGCAATCTCGACAGGACTCACCACGCTCCCTCAGCCTAAGGCTTTGGCCAGCGAAAACCCGGTTATGACACCCCGGATCTCATCGTCTCCAGGCGACCCAGCCGGCGGCCTGGTTCTCGGCGACGATCCGCCATCCCGCCGGGGCGTGCGGCCAGCTGGACCGCGCGGGCCCGCCCGTCCACGACGTCTCGACCACGCTCACGCCCGCGGGCGGCGCCTGGTCCGGGTTGAAGAACTGCAGCGTGGTCCACGGCACCTCGAAGGCCTGCGGTACCCACACCGCCCAGCTGACGTTGGAGGCGACGGCGATCTGCTCGCCCGGCTTCAGCCCGCTCTCCTTCACCAGCCCGGACGCCTCTGCCACCTGCGCGACGGTGGAAGCCTGGGACACCTGGCTTGTCATCTGGGCCAGGGCCACCAGGTTCACCCCCGCCAGAGCCGCGACGCCGAGGCACCCGGCCAGAACGCGGGGCCGCCCGGCAGGCCAGCGACGGGCGGCCAGCGCGGCCAGGACCCAGATCGCGAGCAGGCCGAGCGCGACCCCCGTCGCCAGCGCCACGCTGGCCTGGTTCCAGTCCTGGGTCAGCACGGCCGGCTCGGCGAAGTTGAACCCCGACCCGAACCCCGATGTAGGCAGCGACGACCCCGCGTAGGCCGCCACGGTCACGGCGGCCACCACCGTGAGCACCGCCACCCCCGCCGCGCACAAGAGCACGTCGCGCCGGCTCGCCCGCACCAGCGCCACCAGGCCGATCAGGAAGAACGTGACGATCATGCCGTCCAGGTAGCGCCCTGACGCCCAGGTTTGCGACTGGTCCGAGGGCAGCGCGGCGGGCGCGGTGCAGGCGGTCACCACGGTGACCGCCACCGTCAGCGCAGCCATGAGCCGAAGGTCACTCCGGCTCCCGCGCCGTACGGCCACGGCCACGGCCGCGACCAGCCCGATCCCCGCGATCCCCCAGCTGTCGAGCACGAGCCGCCACATCTGCCCGGCCGCCATCTCGAACACGTTGATCGCGCCGTGGACGCTGGCCATCCGGGACGCTACCTGTTCGCCCAGGCTCCGCGTCCCGCCCGGGTAGATGGCCGCGGCCAGGTAGCTGTTCAGCCGCCACGCCGCGCCGAGGGTGGCCAGCAGACTCGCCCCGGCCGCCACCGCGGTCCAGCGCGGCGCCAGGCGGCGCCAGGCGATCACCACCCCGAGCAGCACGTAGCCGGCCACCATCACCAGGCCCCGCACGTGGACCGCGTACGCGTACCCCACCAGCAGCGCGGACCCTACCGCCGCCGCGTAACGACCCCGCAGCGACGTGGCGGTCAGCCAGCTGTGCACCGTCAGCAGCCAGGCCACGACGATCACCGGGAAGATCGCGTCGGTCATCGCGTACTCGCTGTAGAAGAACCCGGCCGGCAGCAGCGCCACGACCATCGCCACGCCGTACGCGGCCGGGCGGCCCAGGCCGAGCCGCCGTCCGGCCACGTAGGCGAGCGGCATCAGCAGCGCGCTGACCGCCGCGTTGATCATGAGGACCGCGCGGTACACCTCCACCGGGTTGTGGGTGAACCAGTACACCGGCGTGATCAGCAGCGAATAACCGCCCTGGTACAGCGTTGAATCGGTCAGGTCCGCCCCGGGACCTCCCGTCAGGACCCGGGCCGCGATCAGGTACGCGGACTCGTCGGGGTTGGCCAGCGGCACGACCTGCATGCGGCTGAACCACGCCCGCAGCCCGGCCTGGACCAGCCAGCCCGCCATGAGCAGCAGGCCCCACCGCCGCGCCGAACGCCGGGCGGCACCGCCCCAGTGCGTGCCACCCTGCGCGGCGACGACGTCAGCCGGCGCACCGGCGTGCGCCGAGATCACCAGGCGTGCCAAGGCAGGTTGCCTCCCGTGCTTGAGGTAAGGACTGGTCCCGGCCTTGGCCCCGGACCGCGCGCGGTCGTTCGCGGGTGCCTACAGCCTGGCCATAGTTCCTGTGAATCCGGTAGGCGGAGCGTGTGCCAGCGTCAAGAACTCCCTGGCGGGCGCCCGCACACCGGGTCACCCAGGGGCACCGTGTAGCATCGGTCGGGCAGTGGCCCGCCCGGGAGGAGACGCGCCTGATGCCGCGCACCAGGGATACCCGGATCACCGGCTACGAGCCCCTGCTGTCCCCCGCGGCCCTACTCGACGAGCTGCCGCTCACCGATGAGGCGGCCGCCACCGTGGAGCGCACCCGCGCCGAAGTCCGGGCCGTGCTCGACGAGACCGATGACCGCCTGCTTGTCATCGTGGGCCCCTGCTCGGTCCACGACCCGGCAGCGGCCCTGGATTACGCGTGCCGCCTGGCCGAAGTCCGCCGCCAGACCCATCCGGACCTGCTGATCGTGATGCGCGTGTACTTCGAGAAGCCCCGCACGGTCACCGGCTGGAAGGGGCTGATCAACGACCCAGGCATGGACGGCGGCCACGACGTGCACCGCGGCCTGCGCATCGCCCGGCGGCTCCTGCTCGACATCGTGGCCCTCGGCCTGCCGGTGGGCTGCGAGTGGCTGGACCCGATCACCCCGCAGTACATCGCGGACGCGGTGACCTGGGGGGCGATCGGAGCCAGGACCACGGAGAGCCAGGTCCACCGCCAGCTCGCCTCGGGCCTGTCGATGCCGGTCGGGTTCAAGAACGGCACCGACGGGGACGTCCAGGTCGCGATCGACGCGTGCCGCGCCTCGGCCACCGCGCACACGTTCTTCGGCGTCACCCCCAACGGCGCCGCCGCGGTCGTGACCACGGCCGGGAACCAGGACACGCACGTCATCCTGCGCGGCGGCCGGACCGGCCCGAACTACGAGGCCAGCCACATCGTCAAGGCGCTGGACCTGATCGCGGACGCCGGCCTGCCGCGCCGGTGCATGGTCGACGCCAGCCACGGCAACAGCGGCAAGGACCACCGCAGGCAGCCGCTGGTCGCGGCGGCCATCGCCGAGCAGGTGGCGGCGGGGGAGCGCGGCCTGACCGGCGTCATGCTGGAGAGCTTCCTGCGCGAGGGCAGGCAGGAGCCTGGCCCCCCGGCTACCCTCACCTACGGCCAGAGCGTGACCGACGCCTGCATGGACCTCGACACCAGCGCCGCTGTCCTGCAAGGCCTGGCCGCCGCCGTCCGTTCCCGCCGTCAGTCCTTATTTCCCGAACGGCCTATGGTCCCCCTCCCGGGACCCCGCTGACCCCCGGGTCCACGCCGGGACCCTCCCCCCTCCGTCCTACCCCGGAACGGCCGGCAGGCTGGCGATGGCCGCGTCGATGCGCTCCTGGGGCAGGTCGTAGTCGACCATGTTCCCGTGCAGGTACTGCTCGTAGGCCCCCATGTCGAAGTGCCCGTGGCCGCACAGCGCGGAGAGGATCACCTTCGGCTCGCCGGTCTCCGCGCAGCGCTTGGCCTCCTCGATGACGGCCGCGAGCGCGTGCGACGGCTCCGGCGCCGGGATGATGCCCTCGGTCCTGGCGAACGCGACCGCGGCGGCGAAGCACTCCCGCTGCGGCTTGGCCACGGCCTCGAACAGGCCCAGCTCGTACATGTGCGACAGCAGCGGCGACATCCCGTGGTAGCGCAGCCCGCCGGCGTGCACGGGCGCGGGGATGAACTCGTGGCCGAGCGTGTGCATCTTCAGCAGCGGCGTGAACCCGGCCGTGTCGCCAAAGTCGTACGCGTAGATCCCCCGGGTGAACGACGGGGCGGCCGTGGGTTCGACCGCGCGGATGACCGGGTTGGCCCGCCCGGCCAGCTTCTCCCGCAGGAACGGGAAGAACAGCCCGGCGAAGTTGGACCCGCCGCCCGTGCACCCGACGATGAGGTCGGGCATGTCCTCGCCGGCCTCGTGGAACTGCTTGATCGCCTCCTGGCCGATCACCGTCTGGTGCAGCAGTACGTGGTTGAGCACGCTGCCGAGCGCGTACCTGGTGTCGGCGCTGCCGCCCGCCGCCTCGACCGCTTCGCTGATCGCGATGCCGAGGCTGCCCGGCGAATCCGGGTCGGCGGCGAGGATGGCCGCGCCCGCGTTGGTGGCCCGAGACGGGCTGGCGTGCACGGTCGCGCCCCAGGTCTCCATCATCGTGCGCCGGTAGGGCTTCTGGTCGTAGGAGGCGCGGACCATCCAGATCTCGCAGTCGATGCCGAACTGCGAGCAGG
>Ga0187783_10002713_pt1 | contig 13142 bp, 10 predicted proteins | sample 1015_SJ02_MP02_2_FD_132471 | JGI IMG/M metagenome (GOLD analysis project Ga0187783, IMG submission 132471) | Tropical peat soil microbial communities from peatlands in Department of Meta, Colombia - 1015_SJ02_MP02_20_MG | ecosystem: Environmental > Terrestrial > Soil > Wetlands > Peat | place...
GTGAACCTACGCCTCTTACCCGATCGATATCAGGAAGGGTCATTTTGAAATCGCTTTCATCGCTTTCGTCTAACGTCGAGCCCGTTCCTAGGCGGATCGAACTTACGTACGGTCCCCGCTTAGCTTCTTTTGCGCTGATCTGCCTGATCTACTTCGCGAGCTGCCAAAAAGCCCTCGGTCTTGAACCGATCGTTGGAGCCGTGGGATTGGGCTTGGAGGGCTTGGCCGCGTTCGTCACCTTCATTGTGGTGAGCGGTGCGGTTCTTTATTTCATTCGACGCAGAGTCTCGGTGCCACCTCGGATCCCCGGTCGAAAGGTTGAGTTCCTGGTGGACTCGTCATCCCTCGATGCGGAGGAGGTGGCCTGGCGATATCTACGGAAGCAGAACCTGGATGGAGGAGGTTAATGTAAAAAGAACTGTGCACCCGCACGAAGCTCTCTCGACATTATCTTTGCCGGCAGGAAATTTGCCTGGCGTCCGCAATTTCGAGCGGTGACTGCCGGTCGGAAAAAAGTCTGGCCACGAGGAGTCGAGACCAGCAACAGTGGACAGCTACGTGCAGCACATCCTAACTGAAAGGGTTGTCGGGGATGCAATCGAAAGGTCAAGAGAGGAAGGAGTGAAGCTTATGGCAGAGTCCATCGACCAGTTGAGAAGTGTGTTTAGGGGAGAACTAATCCTGCCAACAGACAGCACCTACGATATAGCGCGCAAGGTCTACAACGGAATGATTGACAAGCGGCCGCAACTCATCGCGCGTTGCGTGGACGTCGCCGACATTATCGCCGCAGTGCGGTACGGGCGCGAGAACGGAATGCTGACCGCGATTCGCGGGGGCGGCCACAATGGAGGGGGCCTGGGTATATGCGACGGCGGTCTGGTCATCGACCTGTCGCGGATGAGAAGCGTTCGTGTCGACCCGGGGGCCCGCACAGCGCGGGTTGAGCCAGGATGCGTCTGGGGAGACGTGGACCACGCCACGCACGCCTTTGGCATGGCCGTGCCCAGCGGCTTTATCTCCACTACCGGAGTTGCCGGCCTCACTTTGGGGGGAGGCATCGGTTACCTGACGCGCCGTTACGGCCTCACCATCGACAATCTGCTCTCGGTCGACATGGTTCTCGCGGACGGCAGCTTCGTAAGCGCGAACAGCAGCGAGAACCCCGACCTCTTCTGGGCCGTGCGCGGCGGCGGCGGCAATTTTGGAGTGGTGACTTCATTCCAATTTCGCATGCATCCGGTGAGCACCGTCCAGTTCGGGCCGACCTTCTGGCCGCTCGAGCAGGCAGCCGAAGTACTGAAGACCTATCGCAAATTTATTCTCACGGCGCCGGAGGATGTCGACGGGTTCTTCGCCTTCACCGTGATTCCTCCGGCGCCGATGTTTCCCGAGCATCTTCATGGGAAGATGGTCTGCGGCATTGTCTGGTGTGGCACGGGAACTGCCGCCGAAACTGAGAAAGCGACCCGCCCCATGCGCAGCGTAGGGAAACCCTTGCTGGATGCGGTTGGCCCGGCACCGTTTCCCGTTGTGCAAAGCACATTCGACGGCCTTTACCCTTCCGGGCTGCAGTGGTACTGGCGAGCGGACTACTTTACAGAATTGAGCGACGCGGCCATCGCTCAGCATGTGGAACACGGTTCGAAACTCCCGTCGATGTGGTCCACGATGCACCTTTACCCGGTGAATGGTACGGCGCAGCGCGTGGGCAACAACCAGACGGCCTATAGTTTCCGCGAGGCGCTTTTCGCGGAGGTTATCGTGGGCGTGGACCCCGACCCGGCCAATGCTGGCAAAATTACCGACTGGTGCAAGAAGTACTACGATGCGCTGCACCCGTACTCGGCGGGCGGTGCTTACGTGAACTTCATGATGGACGAAGGGCAGGAACGCGTCCAAGCATCCTTCCGCGACAACTACGCGCGTCTTGCCGCCATCAAGAAGAAATACGACCCGACAAACTTTTTTCGCGTGAACCAGAACATTAAGCCGGCAACCTGAGAGGCGCGAGGTTAGCGTCTCCATGCCGATCGCACAGTCCGTTCGGGCTGTCGGTGCTACACTCTGCCTCCGGCGGGTGCCGAATGCCCTCCATGCGCGCGATTGTCACGTTTGACGATGAATGCTCCGTGGGTCAACAACCGCATCGGAGGGGAATTCGTATCGGGTCAGTTGCAGGGCAAAACATGGCAATCGGTACAGAAGTTGCTCGAATTGCACTTGAGGCAGGAACCATCCGCCAAAGTGCAGAGCCGCATCATTCCCTTCATCTTCGTTGTTATGATGATTGCCTTCCTCGACCGTATCAATATTGGCTTTGCGGCTTGAACCATGAATAAGGAGTTGGCTGTCACCAGCCAGCTGTACGGACTTCTAGCGGGGATCTTTTTCCTCGGGTATTCCACTTTCGAGATCCCTAGCAACTTGCTGCTGCACAGGATCGGGGCACGTATCTGGATCGCAGGGATATTGATCAGTTGGGGAATTGTGGCAATGCTGACCGGCTGGGTGCAGACCGCCGTGCATTTGTATGTTGCGCGGTTTCTGCTGGGAGTGGCGGAGGCGGGGTACTTTCCCGGAATCATTCTCTATCTGACGTACTGGTTTCGGCAGCGGCAATTGGGTCATAGCTTAGCCTCGTTCACGGCCGCGGTTCCTGTAGCCAGCGTTATCGGCACTCCTCTTTCGGGTGTAATTCTGGATCACGTTCATAAGCTTGGAGTCAGCAGTTGGCGTTGGTTGCTCAGTTTGGAGGGCATTCCAGCCATCGTAGGAGGTGGTCTCACATACTTTCTGTTGCCGGGCGGCAGGCAGAGGCCAGTTTTTTGACCCTAGAGGAAAGGGAATGGATCACTGCAGAGTTGGGCCGTGAAGAACAACAGAAGGTTGTCATGCATCCGACCGGCGCAGCTCGTGGCCTGGAGGACGGGCGTGTGTGGCATCTCACGGCCATCGAATCCCCGGCGATGGTCTCTTGGTATGGTGTGACGTTATGGATGCCGCAGCTAGTGAAAGTGTTTTCCGCCCAATACTCGAATACGACAGTAGGCATCCTCGTGATGATTCCTTACCTGGTAGCGCTCTTTGTGATGATCTTCGTCGGTCACCGCTCGGATCAGACGCTCGAACGTCGCTATCATGCAGGGATTCCTCTGATTGTCAGCGCAATCTCTTTGGCGTGGTTAGCGATGGGCATCACGTCTTCGGTTCTGATTTCGGAAACGCTTTGGTGTTTCGTGGTTTCGTTTGTTCACTCTGAGGACCTTTCTGATCGTTGCCCAAATGAGTTCCTCGCACGCTACTCCGCTGCGGCGGGAATTGCCCTCATTAATTCCATCGGGAATCTGGGTAGGTGGCCTTGTCGGGTCTTACGCAGTAGGTACCATTAAACGCACGGGAAGCTTTTCACGGCGGTCTCCTACTTTCTTGCTATTTCGCCTCTCGCATCCGCGATGCTGATGCTTCGGTTCACGAGAGAGCGCAACTGGAGGCAATAAGAGGCAATCAGGGGGGATCGCGCTTCGTACTCGCTAGGTCCCTATAGGCAGTTGCCGTGTAACGAATCAGCTGTTTCCAGGATCAGGATTCACCTTCCGTTTCTAGAATGCCTCCTACCAGTTTTCATAGGCGAATCCGCCTCCGAATCCTGCTAGAACGCCGTCAACCTATTGAAAACACGATTGGTTCCTCCTGGCACGTCAGTTGCCGCTGCCGGGTGAGTTTTTGTCGCGTGCTGCTTGAGCCAGGACCCAAGATCAGTTTTTCAAGGTGCGCAGGAGGAACAAATGCGTGGGACACGTCGAATCGCGTTGACAGTCCTGTTAGTTATCTGTTTGGCCGAGTTAGGTTTAGCCCAGGGCGGCGCTACTGGAGCCATTGTCGGCACGGTGCAGGATAAATCGGGCGCGGTGATCGCCAAGGCGCAGGTGAACATTGTCAACACCAGCACCGGCCAATTCGTGCGGCAATTGACCACCGACGCGTCCGGACTTTTTTCCGCCACTCTACTCCCCGTGGGTGCATATTCGGTAGAGGTCAGCGCAGCCGGTTTCACCACGACGAAGTTTCCTGATGTGGTGGTGCGGATCACCGAAACTACGCGCATGACGGCAGTCCTCGCGGTCTCCTCCGTCCAGCAGCAGGTGGAAGTTTCCGCCGAGGTGGCAACCGTCAACACGGTGAACTCGACTACGGGTCAATCGTTGAGTTATACGACCATTAATAATCTGCCGCTGGCCACGCGGAACTTTCAGCAGATCCTTACCCTTTCCGCAGGTGCTACTTCGGACTTAAACAACGCGGCTCAGCTCGGCCGCGGCCAGGTGTTTATCCATGTCAATGGTGGGCGAGAAGACAATAACAATTATCTGATTGACGGCATCTCTGCCGCCGACTACGCCTTTGGGGAGTTGACATATACCCCATTGCCAAACCCCGATGCCATTCAGGAATTCAAAGTTTCCACCAGCCTCTACGACGCTAGCCAGGGCCGAAACGGCGGCGGGAATATCAACGCAACCCTGCGAGGGGGAACTTCCTCGTTCCACGGCGACGCATGGGAGTATTTCCGCAACACGGCCTTGGACGCCAACGACTACTTCCTAGGCAAAGTCGTAGTCAAGCAGAACATCTTCGGCGGCGATTTCGGGGGACCAATCGGACCCGGCGCTAAGTTGGGCTACTTCTACCTGAACTACCAAGGAGCGCGGCAACGCAGCGGCGATTCTCCCGGGACCTATATCAATACCAGCATCCCGGTTCTCCCGACAGACCGATCGGCCGCAAGCTTGATCAGCACATTCTTCCCCAGCACATTGTTTCCCAAGGGACTGCCGGCAGGGATGAAAACGATCGATCCTGTCGCGCTGGCGCTGCTCAATGAGAAGGGCGATCAATTTGGCGGCGGTGGCGGTGGCTGGCTCTTTCCCACGGTGCCGGGAACTCCCGGATTTACCAACGGCACGCTAAATTATGGTCCCCTGCTTTTGTCTGATCCCGGCAAGTTTACCGACGATCAGTTCACGACGAATTGGGATCGTGACTTCCGCGGCGGCAAGGACCACCTTGCCGTGCGCTTCTTCTGGTCTGATTCTGCCACGTTCCAGCCTTTCGGGGCCGATTCCTACCAAATACAAACCGGGGGCCTGCCCGGGGTCAACAACCTTAATTTTCCCCTGAATATTCCTCTGCACAGCCGCTTCGGCAGCGTCACGGAAACTCATATTTTCAACAACGCACTCGTCAATGAATTCCGCTTTGGGGTCAACATTATTAGCGACAAGCTGGATAATGAGGCGCCCATCACTGGAGCCGATATTGGCATTGACCTGCCGACGGCCAATCAAAATCCCAATATGTATCGACTGCAGTTTGGGACTTGGGCTTTTGGGCCTTATCCGACCCAGTTGCAATACGCTCTGTCCGACAATTTCAGCTGGATCGATACCCTGAGCTGGACTCACGGCCCGCACCAGGTCCGAGTGGGCGGGGAACTCAATCGCATTACCATACGTCGCAGCTTACCGGTGGCTAACAATGGGCTGGTGTTTTTCACCCCCCCTGCGCCTGGCTTCACCAATGATTTTCAGAGCTTTCTGGGCGGTGACCCCTCCCTCGCGAATGGTGGCGGCGGGCTCGGCACGCACGACTATCGCGTTCCCAGCTACGCTTGGTTCGTTCAGGATGACTATCGCATCCGCCGGGACCTCACCCTGAACCTGGGTTTTCGCAATGAATTTGTCGGTGCTCCTTACGATACGCTGTGCCGCACCGGCAACACAGATCTGTCGATTGCCAACTCGACCGGGCAGCCCTTCGTATACCCGACGTGCGCCAATAGTTACCATCTCCCCGGTTTGAAAGGTACTCTGAACCAGGCAGGCCTGAATAACGAATACGCAACCGTTTGGGAGCCTCGTATCGGCTTCGCTTACGATGTGTTGGGCCACGGTACGACTTCGATTCGCGCTGGCTACGGCTATTACAGCGTCCGCGAAGATCTGGGCGCTGTGGACAATCTCGGCTTTTCGCCTCCTTATTATCCGTTGCTTTTCCCGGGACCGCCAGGACCAGGCGGGCTAGCCAACCTGTTTGCGCCTAATCCTGCCACTGGGTTTCCAGGAATCCCCCCAATGGGTGCTCCGCCTACCGAGCCTTACGTACCGAAGCCTTCGTTCTTTACCGGCTTCCCGGCTGCAGGCTGCACGCTCGGAAATGGAGTGCCGGGAATCCCCACGCAATGCGGCCCTAACTTTTCCGGGAACATACCCTCCATATTCGCCCTGCAAGTGCCCTTGCACTGGGTGATCGGTACGACGCAGCAGTGGAACTTGAGCGTCCAGCGCCAGCTTGGCCACCAGTGGTTCGCGGAACTCGGTTATGTGGGGACCAAAGGCTCTCGTCTGCGCGCTGACCAGGATCCCGATCAGGCCACCCTGGCCACGCCGCAGAGCCCGGTTACCCTTCCCTACAATTGTTTGACCGGCGGCCCTGGCACCTGCAGAATTATCGACTCGACCGTAGAAAACGCCGGTGCAAGAGCGCCATACTACCCGATCGGTCCGAGCTTGTTTGAAGTATTCGCGCCGAATTCCGACTCCCACTACAACGCGTTTCAGGCCACTTTGGGGCACCGCTTCGCCAGAGGGCTCTACTTCCAGAGTGCCTACACCTATGCCAACTCCATTGACGATGTTTCCACCGCTTCGGTAGCCTTTGTCGCCCGGATCAACGACCAGCTCAATCCGCGTGATTCTCGCGGCCTCTCCGACTTTGCTAAGCGCAACCGGTGGGTCACCAGTGCCGTTTACGATTTACCGTCTCCGAGCGGGGGAAACAAGTTCATGAAGACCGCCTTGGGGGGATGGCAAGCTAGCACCGTGTTCATTCTGCAGTCGGGTTCGCCCTTTACCGTCTTCGATCCGGCGGGAGGAAGCGCCTACCAGCTGGCCAGCCCGTCCGCCAGTGCCACCTTTGTGCCCGGATTTAGTTGCGCCAACGCGGCCAGCAGTGGGAGTGTTGGTTCCCGGTTGGGAAATTGGGTAAAAGCAGCCGCTTATCAGCCTGATCCGTTTGCTACGCTCTCGACCGGCGGGTCGAGCGACGCGACCCTCTATGGGGATACTCCGCGCAACTGTATCATCGGACCGCCGCAGAGGAACGTGGACTTCAGCCTGGGCAAGATATTTCAGATCACGGAAAGACAAAACCTTCGGTTCCTGACGGATTTCTTCAACATCTTCAATCATCCGTCGTTCGCAAATCCGGCTGCGCCGGCCGTGGGATCGACCCCCGGTTCCGGTTCTGCTCCGATCACCTCGACGATCGGTACGCCGAGGCTGATCCAGTTTTCTCTGAAGTATTCGTTTTGAGGGGTGTAGAGGCGTCGCAACCCGCGTCTCTACGCCAAAAGTCGGGAGTCGTGGCGAATGGAAATCGCCGCCCTCCTTGCTCGACCGCAGTTGCGGCTAGAGAGAGGCATGCATGCGCTTGAGGACCAGTCTGATTTTCGTGCTCGTCATCCTGGGGGCCACGGCGGAGGCCCAGAACGTGGTGAAATACCACACCACCATGAACGACGTGAAGTATGTGTACGGTGTCGCTCCGCCCGTGGCCAGACTGAAACCTGGCGATATTCTCGAAACCAACACGGTCGATGCCTTCGGAAATGCAATCCAGAAGCCCGGAGACACGCTCAGCATGGTGAAGGGCGACAATGCTCTGACCGGTCCCTTCTACATCGAAGGAGCTGCGCCGGGAGACACACTCGCTGTAAAGATTCTGGATTTGCAAGTAGACGGGGAGCAGGGTGTCGGGGCGTTCGCGCCTGGATTTGGTGCGCTCAATGAGACAAACTATACGCCCATGCTGCACACGCCACTGCCAGAAAGGATCTGGTTCTATCCGATTGACCATGCCACCAATACCGCGACCTTCAAGGCGCTGGATTCGGATTTCTCTGTCAAGATTCCTCTGCATCCCTTCTTTGGCTGCATTGGAGTGGCGCCGGCCAATGGTGAAACACGAAACGCGATTGTTCCAGCGGAGTTCGGCGGCAACATGGATGCACCCGAAGTAAGCGTAGGCAACACACTCTATCTTCCGGTCAATGTTGCGGGAGCCCTGCTGTACATGGGGGATGGCCACGCGGCCATGGGTGACGGAGAGGTGGCAGGGACTGCGATTGAAGTTCCGCTGCGCACGCGCTTGCAGGTTGACGTAATCAAAGGCCAGAAGATCAACTGGCCGCGCTTTGAAAACGAACAAGCCATCATGACCGTCGGCGCCTATCGGCCCCTGGACGATTGCCTGCGGATTGCTTTCACCGAGCTGGTGGGGTGGATCCACAAGGACTACGGACTTTCGGAGTTCGATGCGTACGAACTGTTATCGAAGGTGGCGAAGATTCACTTGGACGAAATGGTCGATCCGAACTACGTGATCGTGGCCTCGATCGAGAAAAAGTATTTGCCTCCTAAGAAGAAGTAACTTTTCGGTGAACTTGCAATCTCGCCTCGCTAAGAACAGCGACGCACAGCTCGAGATACCTCATCAAGGCTTCGAAAATCGCGCTCCAGGCAATGCACATCGGCCATGGTAGGCGAATGCCAAGAACGGGAAGTGCCGACGTCGCTCAGTGGGCAGAGCAGTCGATTCGTAACGCGCCCAGCCTTGTGTATGTTGTTGTGAACAGAGGTGGAGTCCGGGTGGCTTTGGGGGTGTTTGGGCGTCTCCGAGCACGCTTTGTACAGCGTTGTGTACGGCAAGTTGCCCACTTCGAGTCGGCTGGTCTTTAATTCGCCGTCGCCTCTTCTCGCTTCCTTCACGCCTTCTCCGATGGTTCTGTCCCGCGTGACTTCTTCGTAGGAGTGCCTGCCTATGTTCACAGCCCGATGTATGCGGTCACTCGGTTCTTGCACTCGACCTCTCGGTTGAAACCGTCCACGAACAGGAGTACTCTCGGCTCGCAACTTTTGGTGCCTTAAGGAGGCGCTTCATGCCCTTCGCGCAAACTGAGGATGGTGTTCGCATTCAATATGAAATCTTCGGCACCGGATCGTTGCCGCTCGTGCTGCTGCACGGTTGGGGCGGGTCGTCTTCCTACTGGCACGAGATGGTGAGCCACTTGGAGTTGGCGGGACTACGAGTGATTGCCCCTAGCTATCGAGGGCACGGGGATTCCGACAAGCCTGCGACAGGATACACGCTTGATCAATTTGCAAAAGATGTGGTGGAAGTGACCGATGCCGCAGGGGCGAAGCGATGGGTGCTTGTCGGCTTCAGTATGAGCGGCAAGTTTGCCCAATATATTGCCGCCCTGCACTCAGAGCGCGTACTTGGATTGGTTTTGATCGGCTCCGTACCCGCCTGCGAGTTTCCAATTTCTGCGGAGATTGGGAGGACGTGGTGCGATGCCCAGCAAAGCCGCGAAGACTTCAAGCGAATACTCGCCCCCTTCGTGAAAATACCGATCAAAGCGGAACTCACCGAAGCGTTTCTCGACGATTTCCAGAAAGCCACTCGGGTAGCGCTCGAGCACACGTTGGAGATGTGCGCGGTTTCAGTCAGTGAACATGCAGTACAGATTCGAGTTCCAACGCTGGTGTTGGCAGGCAGCTACGACCCACTGGTACCGCCTGACCTTTTACGGAGCACAATCCTCTCTCAGATCAGTGGTGCAAGGATGATTGCTTTAGCGTGCGGGCACGAGATTCCACAGGAGATGCCCGAACAAACGGCCGGGCTGTTGGAGGCGTTCGTTTCGGGTCTGGGTCAATCTGGTGCGATTGAATCCGCCGCGTGAAAAAACAACTCTCATTGAGTACACGACTTGCGATGGCAGTTTTTCGGTCGTGCAAGCTTCCTGTTTCTTATGATTCACGTGACGTTCGGCAACTATCGGATACAGATCGGCACGGCATACCACTTGTACAGCAAGAAAGCTCAAGCGGTTTGGTAAACGGGAGAAAGCAAACCAGAAGCCGACATAGCTCAGTTGGTAGAGCAGCCGATTCGCAAATCCAGGCTCCGGCTGCGGGCCAGCAGTCAGTTGTTCGGATTCAAGCATTTAGTTCGGAGCCGGAACCATCATTCGGAGCCATTTTCTCTCATTCGGCGTAAGCCGTTGAGCCGATTAATACAGAACTCGACTGCATTCCTGCGCCACAGCTTGGGCAGGACTAGAAACGATTATCTAAACCCTACTGCAGCCTTGCGTACTCGGCCTTGGCTTGCTGCAGAATGGGGATGTCGGGGTCGGCGTCTTTCCAGAGGGTGAGGAAGTCTTGGTACGCAGCCTTCGCTTTGGCAGTGTCGCCTGACAAAGCGAACGTTCTTCCTAACTGGAGATGCACCAGAGGGCCAATCGGGTCCTCACCGACAATCCCGCGATGAGCGAGAATCTTCTGAAACTCGGCCGCGGCTTCCTCATAGCGGTGGGCGGCAATGAAAGCCTCGCCGCGCACGTAAGCCGAGTGCAAACCGCCAAGATAAAAGTGATTGAAGTTGAGGCCGTTCGCTGCCAGCTCATAGGGAAGAGTGACTTGCAGCCGTTCCAAGCTGTTTCTGGCGCTTTCCGCCGACTCGCCCCGCCCCAGTACGGATAGCGCTCCAAGAACCGGTGCGTAGGTGAAGTGCACGAACGTATCTTCCGGGAAGCGCTTTTCCAAATCAGCGGCAAGAGCGTCGGATCGAGAAAAGTCTCGCGAAAGGGCCAAGGCAAAACCGGCAGCATATTCGACTTCCCGGCCCCTGGAAAGCTCGAGCGCCGCGATGGCGCTCTTTGTCCCCTCGGTGGCATTCCCGTAGATGGCTTCCCACACCGCTTGTGCGGCCCGGTAGCTCGCTGCCTTCTCGCGTTCACCCTCTTGCAGCGCCAGATCAACAGCCCGGCTCGACAAGCTCCGGGCAATCCTTTGTAAGCGGCCGGAACGAGCCATCGCAAGAGCCTCTGCGTGCGCTACCCAGTGTTCCGCGCCATGCTTGCCCTGGGCCAGAGCCACCACGCGATCCATCTCCTCCTGGTCACCCTCTAGTGCCGCGAGGTTGTAGCGGAGGACCAGAAGATATGGCTCCTCCACCTTGCGTTGGGCAGCTTGATCAAGAATGCTCTTGGCTTCGGCGAAGCGGTCGAGGAAAAAAAGGCTGGACGCGAGATTGTGGTATCCATAGACAACGCTGGGATCAGCCGCGATTTGTTCACGGGATACTTCGATTGCCCTTTCAAACCGGCCTGTCCCGTGGGTAGACAGACCACCTAACAAGCCGTGGGGACTTGGTCCCTCGGCGCGAGGATAAGTCCGAACCCACGATTCAAGGGTCTGATATGCCTTTTCCAGATTGCCGGTTACTTGGCGGTCGTAGGTAAAGTTGATGAAAAATCTCTCCCGATCGCTGACTCGATCCCGCAATTGCCAAGCTTTGATGGTGCTCTCAGCCGACAGTACGGACTCCCCAATGTCGCTGTAAGCGAGACCCATAGACGCGTACGCCATGGCGAACTTCGGATCAAGTTCGACAGCGCGGCGGTAGAAAGGTATCGCCGCAGCGCTCCCGGCGGAAGTGTTGGCCTTAAGTCCGGTGCTGTAAGCTTTCAGAGCTTCGAGCGAAGGCGTAGTCGCTTCTTCCAGAGGGGTATCGAATTGTCGCACCGTGCTCAGGGACTCACCCAGCTTGTCTCGCAGCTGCGATGCCGCCTTCCCCAGTGCATCGAGCACATGGCTTTTGTCGCTCGCCTGTGCTTCCGTGCTCGCCAGCGTTTCCCCATTTGAGCAGTTGACCGCCTTCACGGTCAAAAGGTATGGCGTTCCAATCTGACCTATCGAGCCATCGAGGACTGCGGCGCTTGCCGTCCGCTGGCAGAGTTCCCGCGCAATCTCCGGCGTCAGCTTCGCGTCCGGCTTCTGGCCCATCAGGCTCAGTGCTCGTTGGATTTGCTGGTCGGAAATCAGGCTTAGGAAGGGGGACTGTTCTAGTTGTATAGAAAGCCCCTGCCGGAGTGTGCCGTCAAACATGGCATCACCTGTCGTGTTGGTGAAATCGGCAAGCACAATCGTGTCCTTGTCAGTGAGCTTGGGTGTGCGATGCAAGTAAAGATACCCGCCGCCCATTGCGAGCACCAACATCGTGAGGGCGACTGGAATAAGCACCTTCCATCGTTCTCCAAGGTGACTGGTGGCCCCAGTATCCGTCGCCACTCCGAGCCGCCCCGACTCTGTGTCGCGCTTCAACCTTTGCAGGTCGGCGCGAATCTCCGACGCGTGTTGGTATCGTAGGTTCCGATCTTTCTCCAGACACTTTGCGATGATCCGTTGTAAGTCGGGAGGTACGTCAGGATTGAGCTGTATCGCAGGAGCAGGGGCCCGGCTCAGAATGGACTCGAAGACCACGCCCGTGCTTTCACCACGAAACGGCAATTGCCCGGTCGCCATTTCATACAGCACCGCACCAAACGAGAACAAGTCAGTGCGTGCGTCCAATTCCTTGCACCTGACCTGTTCAGGCGACATGTAGGCGATGGTTCCGACCACTGTGCCCGGACTGGTCAGATGCTCTTCCAGCGTCACAGTCGATTGGCCTGATACTACCGCGTCTGCCGCGTTGCTCACGACGGGTGTAACCTTCGCCAGCCCGAAGTCAAGAACCTTCGCGTGACCCCGCTTGGTAATGAAGATATTTGCTGGCTTGATATCACGGTGGACAATACCTGCTGAGTGGGCAGCATCAAGCCCATCGGCAATCTCAATCCCCAGAGAGAGTACAGTTTCGATCTCTAAAGGTCTTCCTGCGATCCGATGTTTCAACGTCAGTCCATGCAGAAATTCCATGACGATGAACGCTTGTCCGTTCTGCTCATCAATTTCATGGATCGTGCAGATGTTGGGGTGATTCAGTGCAGAAGCCGCCTTGGCCTCGCGCTGGAAACGTGCCAATGCCTGCAGGTCGTTGGCTACGTCGTCGGGCAGGAATTTGAGGGCGACAAACCGACCGAGCTTTACATCCTCGGCTTTGTAGACGACACCCATCCCCCCGCCGCCCAGCTTCTCGACGATGCGATAGTGAGAGATCGTCTGGCCGATCATCGGTTGAAATCTTAGGACCGCAGGTCAGGCAAGTCAATGAAGGCTGGGGAGTTGGAGGGA
>Ga0187783_10002714_pt1 | contig 13137 bp, 11 predicted proteins | sample 1015_SJ02_MP02_2_FD_132471 | JGI IMG/M metagenome (GOLD analysis project Ga0187783, IMG submission 132471) | Tropical peat soil microbial communities from peatlands in Department of Meta, Colombia - 1015_SJ02_MP02_20_MG | ecosystem: Environmental > Terrestrial > Soil > Wetlands > Peat | place...
CCGTCATGTTATGCGGTATTAGCCCAACTTTCGCTGGGTTATTCCCCACCTGAAGGAAGGTTATCCACGTGTTACGCACCCGTTCGCCACGCGCCCATCCGGTGTATTGCTACACTAAACTGCGCGTTCGACTTGCATGTGTTAAGCACGCCGCCAGCGTTCGCTCTGAGCCAGGATCAAACTCTCGTTTGAAACTGGTGCACCCAATTTCGCCCGTCTGCACGGGGATTCTAACCCGGTGCTCCGTTGACGCTATTGGGGCGAACTGTTGAATCGCTCGGTTCTCAAAGTTCCATCCGTCCGCTCGCGCAGACGAATAGTCAAACCAAACGGGTTCTGGCTTGTATCATCCGATTGTCAAAGAGCAGGTACTCCCAGGCCAGCTGGAAGGAATAGCAGACAAACGCTGATTTTACACGACCTCCTGGTCATGTCAATAGAAGTTTTCGGCCCGATTGGCATCATAACGTCTTCGTCGGCATCTACGTGCACAAATAACTGACGCGCGATTGCCCGTGATCCCTCTCTTCCCGGCTCGGCACAACCAGCCGGCGCGGGGCCTGGGGCGCTTCTCGGATCCAGCAAACCAGCGAACGCTAGGTTAAGATTGCAAATGGGCCGAGATGGCACGCATAATCCTTCGTCGGGCGCTCTGGTTGACCGCGGTTGCGCTTTGTGTGCTTTATGTGGGTGACTACCTCGCCCTACATTACCGCATCGCCCGAGGTGGGCCGGCGACGGAGACGGTCACCATCCTGTACGGGACACCCCTAAAGAATGGTCAGGTCAGCATCTTCTGGGACCAGCCGCAAACCGAGCAGTGTACTCGGTCCATTTTCCCTCACCTCGGCTACCCGCCCTGCTGGTACGCCAAGCGACACGCGACCAGACTCATCACCGAAAAAGATCGGAACCTCCACCACGATCTAATCTATCAACTCTGACCTCCACCTGAGTCGGAGTGACGCAAGCCACGCGAGGGCGTGATACGCATCACAGCCGATCGGCGCGGCTTGCAGCAATCTGCTCTCGGAGGCGAGCAATGAGATCCGCCGCACTCACTGCCCCAGTGGCAGTGCACACCATTGTTTTCGCGACCGATTTTTCAGACGCGTCCGCGAAAGCACAGTCCTACGCAACCGGTTTGGCCAACCGGCTCCGCGCCAAGCTCGTTGTCGCACATGCCAACGAGCCTCCCAACTACGGCCTTCGCCCCGAGAACTGGCGCGCCGCAAACGAACAGACCGCCGCCAAAATGCGCGAGCTTGAGCGGATCCTTGCAACCACTTTCCCCGGTTTTTCCAGTGAGTTTTGCGTCGGCGAAGGCAGCGCCTGGCAAGTCGTGGAATCGCTTCTGGACAAACGCAAGGTGGACCTGATCGTGGTAGGCACGCGAGGCAGAACGGGCTTGGGGAAGTTGCTCCTAGGGTCGCAAGCAGAGGAAATTTTTCGTCACGCCCCGTGCCCTGTGCTAACCGTGGGGCCGCACGCACCCGGGATGACAGGCAGAGAAAACGAGCTGAACGAGGTTCTCTACGCCACCGATTTCAGTCCGCCGTCGCAGGCCTCCGCGCCTTTTGCCGTCGGCTTGGCGCTGACGCTTCAGGCACATCTGAATCTACTGCACGTCGTCGAGGAGCAGAAGGTGGGCGAGCTCGTCCATCCGGAGGAAGTACTCACCTCATCGAAGAGGTTGCTGCGCAGTTTGATTCCCGAGGAAGCACAATTCTGGCGCGAACCACGTTGCTTCGCGGAGCGAGGCGAGCCCGCGGAGAAAATCCTACAGGTGGCCAAGAGCGTCCATGCGGGGCTGATCGTTTTGGGGGTTCGCAAGCCCGCCGGAGTGCCCGGCGCGGCGTCCCATTGGGGAACCGGCGTGGCCTACGAGGTGTCCTGCTCTGCGGCGTGCCCGGTTCTGACCGTGCGCGGTTAGCAGGGTCAGGGCGAAAGCGGTAAGATTTTGGCTTGGGAGGCGGCCTATGACACAGGTAAAGCAGGATACGCGAATCGCCATCAACAATCTCCTGTACTTAACAGACTTCTCACAGCCGTCCGAAGCGGCACTCCCATTTGCGGTGTCGATCGCCCGCGAGTACGGCGCCAAAGTGTATGCCTTTCACGTCCTGATCCCGGCGGTATACACCTACACGACGCCGGAAACGGCCGCGGCCGCATTGGAGGCGCAGGAGGACGATGCGCAGGCGAACATGCAGCGCGTTAAAGCGCAACTCGTCGGTCTGGCGCATGAAACCGTGGTCGAGCGCAATACCGGTGTTTGGCTGGCCCTCGAAGCAGCGATCCAGGACTATGCAATCGATCTGATTGTCGTCGGTACGCACGGACGCACGGGAGCGCAAAAGCTGCTGATGGGTTCTGTGGCCGAGGAAATTTTTAGAAGGTCCCACGTGCCGGTGCTCACGATCGGGCCCTTTGAGAAACATGGCGCCCATCGGGCCGCAAGGTTCCGCCATGTGCTCTTTGCAACCGACTTCTCCGAAGACTCCCTTGCGGCTGCGGCGTACGCGTTATCGATGGCTCAGGAAAACGAAGCACGGCTGACACTTTTGCACGTGCTGAAAGAGCCGGAGGCGTTTGACAAATCCACTGAAGACCGGATCGCAAGCGCCAGTTTTCAACTGCGCGAAATCGTCCCGCCATCAGCTGAATCCTGGTGCCGTCCGGACGCCGTGGTTCGTTTCGGAGCGGCCGCAGACGGGATTCTCGCGCTCGCCAAAGAACGCGATGTCGATTTGATTGTCCTCGGGGTGCGAGGAAATCGCGGAGTGCCGGGAGCCGCCACACACCTCGAACGGGCCACGGCTCACAAGGTAGTCGCGCACGCCCCCTGCCCGGTTCTCACGGTCCGCTAACGCAGCGGACTTGTCAAAAACGATCGGGCAGCCGATAGTGTGGACGTGTGCTCACCAACCACGCCGCAGGAAGCTCCTCGTCCCTCACCTGAACGCCGCCTGAGGAAACGTGCCTCCCTGGACGGCATTTTTCACCCGCGCTCGGTCGCGGTTATCGGCGCAACGGACCGCGAGGGCAGCGTGGGCCACTCGACGTTTCGAAACCTCATCCAATCGCCCTTCCCAGGGAAGGTCTATCCGGTCCATCCGCGCCTTCCCAAGATAGACGGCCGCCGTGCGTATGCTCGAATTGACGAGATTCCCGAATCCGTCGATCTAGCCGTGATTGTCACGCCGGCGGCGACCGTGCCAGGGATCATCGGCGAGTGCATCTCGGCCGGCGCCCGGGGTGCGGTCGTCATCTCGGCTGGATTCCGCGAGCATGGGGAGGAGGGAAGAGCTCTCGAGCGGCAAATTGACGAGCAACTCAGGCGCGACCGCCTACGGGTGGTGGGTCCGAATTGCCTGGGCGTCATGAACCCGACGATCGGACTGAACGCCACGTTCGCGCAGGCGAGGGCGCTGCCAGGGAGCGTGGCGTTCCTTAGTCAGAGTGGCGCGCTGCTCACGGCGATTCTGGATTGGAGCCTCCGCGAACGGGTGGGGTTCAGTGCCTTCGTATCGACCGGATCGATGCTCGACGTTGGATGGGGCGACCTGATCGATTACTTCGGCGACGATCCAAGCACGCAGAGCATTCTGATCTACATGGAATCGGTCGATGACGCGCGTTCGTTTCTTTCCGCGGCGCGCGCTGTGGCGATCAGTAAACCAATTATCGTCATCAAGGCCGGGCGCAGCGAAGCAGCATCGAAAGCAGCATCGTCGCACACGGGCGCGCTGACCGGCAGCGACGAAGTTTTCGAAGCCGTGCTGCGGCGCTGCGGCGTGCTGCGGGTAGAGAGCATTTCCGATGTTTTCTACATGGCCGAGGTTCTCAGCAAGCAGCCGCGTCCTCGTGGCCCGAGACTTGTGATTGTGACCAATGCCGGCGGACCGGCGGTGCTGGCAACCGACGCGCTCGTCGCGGAAGGCGGTCAGATCGCAACCCTTTCCGAAACATCCCGGAAAGCTCTGGACGAGCTGTTGCCTCCGTTCTGGAGCCATGGAAATCCCATCGACGTTTTGGGAGATGCCGATCCCGAGCGATACGCACGCGCTATGGAAATCGCGATCAAAGATCCCGCTAGTGACGGCCTGCTCGCGATCCTCGCACCGCAAGGGATGACCGATCCAGCCGGCGTGGCCGAGCGGTTGGCACCTCACGCCAAGGCCCACGGCAAACCGCTTCTGGCAAGTTGGATGGGAGGAGAGTACGTCGAGGCGGGCAAGGCAACGCTCAATGCTGCGGGGATCCCCACATTCTCCTATCCGGATACAGCGGCGCGCGTTTTTGTCAACATGTGGCGCTACACCTATCATCTTCGCGGACTCTATGAGACTCCTGCCATTGCGGACGACCCAGGCGTGGCGGGTGAGCGGGTCCGCAAGGCCGCCGAAATCCTCGCTCCCGTCCTGGCCCAAGGCCGCACGCTACTCACCGAAGTCGAATCAAAACAGGTGCTGTCTCTCTATGATATTCCCACGGTTACGACCAAGGCTTTTTCAAGCCCCGAGCAAGCCGCGCAGGCCGCTTGTGAAATGGGTTTCCCCGTTGTGCTGAAACTCCACTCCCGCAAAATCACGCACAAGACGGACGTCGGGGGTGTGAAGCTGGACCTCAGGAGCCCCGACGCCGTGCGCAAAGCATTCAGCGAGATCGAGTCCACGGTCACGTTGCAGGCAGGAGCGGACAGTTTCGAGGGCGTCACTGTCCAGCCCATGGTACAGCAAGACGGCTACGAGCTGATTGTGGGCAGCAGCGTGGATGCGCAATTCGGCCCCGTTATTCTTTTTGGTTCGGGAGGCCGGCTGGTGGAGGTCTACCGGGATCGCGCACTGGCCCTGCCGCCGCTCAATACCACACTGGCACAGCGGATGATGGAACAAACCAAAGTGTATGACGCTTTGAAAGGGGTTCGCGGACGAAAACCGGTTAATTGGGAGGCCCTGGAAGGTGTGCTCGTCCGTTTCAGCTACATTCCAGTCGAACTACCACGGATCAAGGAAATTGATATCAACCCGCTGCTCGCATCGGCCGAAGGGCTAACGGCATTGGACGCTCGCATCGTGCTTTTTGATGCCGCGATACCGAATTCAGCCCTGCCGCGTCCGGCAATTCGGCCCTATCCGACCCAATATGTGTCGCCTTGGACCATGAGGGACGGACGACAGGTTCTGATCCGTCCGGTTCGACCTGAGGATGAGCCTCTCATGCGAAGTTTCCACGAACTGCTATCGGAGCAGACGGTCTACCTGCGCTATTTCCATATGGAAGGGCTCAGTGCGCGCGTGGCTCATGAGCGGCTGATCCGGAAGTGCTTCATTGACTACGACCGAGAGATGGCCTTGGTCGCAGAGGCTGTGAACCCTGAGACACATCGGCCGCAACTGCTGGCCGTGGGACGGCTGGCGCGCCAGCGGGACCCACAGGAAGGCGAAGTGGCCGTTCTCGTCGCCGATCGTTTCCAAAACCTCGGGTTGGGAACCGAGTTGCTCGGCCGTTTGATCGGGCTTGCTCGGAGCGAGGGATACGCCCGGATGGTGGCTCATATCCTCACCGAAAACGTCAACATGCGGAAACTCGCTGAGCGCTTTCGATTTAAAATCGAGCCCCACGAGGATCCCACCGAGGTCCTAGCCGCCCTAAATCTGCAAGTACCAATCTAAACGCCAGCTGCCTCTCCCGTCCGTTGCACGTTCAGTCGCGGTCATCACAGCCCGAGCGATTTTGGAGGAGACATGACGGATCGTATAAGGTGAAGACCCGATTGCCTTATTGCGCGACATGCTTCAATAAGACAGAGACTCGTCGAGAAGGGCGTGCATCTCAGAGATCGGCGGATCGCTGGGCCCGAGAGGACGATCGAATGGTATCGAAATGCGCCAATCCGAATTGCCAAGCCCCGTTTGATCACCGCCAAGGGAGATTATTCCGCTTTCCCAAACGCCCGGTCGAAGGCGACCGCCCGGCGAACACCCATGCCGTCCAGCATTTTTGGCTGTGTGGAAACTGTCTCTCCGCATACTTGCTGGAGTATCATGACGGGGTAGGGGTCGCTTTGACAGGCCGCCTCGACGGAAAGGCCACGCCCGTTCCGCACAAGTTCATCGCAGCGGCCTGAAACAGCACGGAGTTTTCCGCAACCCTCGCCGTCGACAATCCCCCGATCCGAGTCACTTGCTAGCTGGCAAGAATTCGCCGGATGGGTGCCACCGAACCGGCCATAACTTGCCCTGGCGCGGCGCAAAGTGTTAATTTTTTCCTCTGCCATGGAGCCAGAGGAGATTCTGGGGGAATCCCATCAAGGAGTTCCCTCCGCTCAGCGGTGGAGGCTGCTCGAATCGGCACCCGACGCGATGGTCATTGTGGATCGCGAGGGGCGAATTGCATTCGCCAATTCGCACACCGAAAGGATGTTCGGCTATGTCCCAAGCGAACTGCTGGGCCAATACATCGAAGTCCTTACACCCGAACCAGCGCGGCAAGTGCACGTCCGGCATCGTTCCGAATATGCCGCGGCCCCGCGCACGCGAGAGATGGGATCGGGTCTTGAACTCAAAGGAAGACGCAAGGACGGGAGCACGTTTCCTGTCGAGATCAGCCTCAGCCCATTAGCGGAGCCCGACGGCTGTTTTGTGGTTGCAGCGATCCGCGATACGACCGGGCGAAAACGAGTCGAGGAGGCGCTGCGCCTGAGCGAAGAGCGGTTCCGTCGGCTCACGTCCGAGGTGACTGATTACGCCATTTTCATGCTGGATCCCGAAGGCCGGGTCAAGACTTGGAACGTAGGGGCGCAGCGAATCAAGGGGTATCAACCTGACGAAATCATTGGGCGGCACTTCTCCTGTTTCTTCCTCGCCGAAGATGTCGAGCGCGGATGGCCTGCCGAGGAACTCGCCGCCGCGGCAAAGGAGGGCCGCACCGAGCACGAAGGCTGGCGCGTGCGGAAAGACGGATCGCGATTTTGGGCCAACGTGGTGATTACGGCGCTCCACGACGAAAGTGGGAAGCTCCTGGGTTTCACGAAGGTCACCAAGGACATTACCGAAGAGAAACGCGTCCGCGACTCTTTTCTTCTCGAAGTCACCAACACCCTGCTTTCAAATCTTGACATCACGAAGCTGCTGGCCGCCATCGGCGTGTGCGTTCGGCAGGTGAAGGATTTCGACTACGCGACGCTGTCGCTCTACGACAGCGAGACGAAGATGCTGCGCGTGCAGCCGGTCGGAGCACCGCCAGGCAAAGATTCGCTTCCTTCTGGAATTTTGCTCCCGATCACGGGATCACCGGACGGCTGGGTCTATGTCTCCGGCAAACCTCTTATCCGAACGGGCTCTCTGGGAGAACAGTTCGCGTTTGAACTAGCGGAGCATCTTGCCTGCGAGTCCGTAAAGTCAGGCTGTTGGGTGCCCCTGATCGGAAGAGAAGGACCGTTCGGCACGCTGAACCTCTTCAGTCGTCAACCCGGCGCCTTCGCCGATAACGACCTTGAAGCGCTCTTGCAACTGGGCAGCCAGATTGCCGTTGCGCTGGACAACGCACTCGCCTACCGGCGCTTGACCGATCTGAACGCACGATTGGAAAAAGAGAAGCGATACCTCGAGGATGAACTGCGCATCAGCAGTAGTTTTGAGGAGATCGTTGGCGAAAGCAAAGCGCTAAAAGCTATTCTGAAGCAGATCGAGACGGTCGCGCCGACGGATTCGACTGTTCTGATCCTGGGCGAAACGGGTACGGGAAAGGAGCGGCTGGCACGAGCAGTTCACGATCTGAGTCCGCGGCGCCATCGGGCGTTTATTAAGGTGAATTGTGCGTCGGTGCCGGCAGGACTGCTTGAGAGCGAACTGTTCGGCCACGAGAAGGGCGCGTTCACCGGGGCGATTGCACAAAGGATCGGTAGATTCGAACTGGCGCACCAAGGAACGCTTTTCCTGGACGAGGTCGGTGACATTCCTCTCGACCTTCAGTCCAAGCTTCTACGCGTGCTGCAGGAGAGGCAATTCGAGCGCTTGGGCAGCAGCCGGACCATGACGACGGATGTACGCATCGTTGCGGCGACGAATCGCGACCTCGGCAAACTCGTAGCAGCCGGGCAATACCGCAGCGACCTCTATTATCGCCTGAGCGTGTTTCCGGTTCTGGTGCCCCCGCTCCGCGAGCGCGCCGAGGACATCCCGTTGCTCGTGAACTATTTCCTTTCCCGGTTTGCGAAGAGCATGAGGAAAGCAATCGACGCGGTCCCCCCGGACACGATGCAGGCGCTCATCCGGTATCCCTGGCCGGGCAACGTCCGGGAACTAGAACATCTGATTGAACGAGCCGTGATTCTGTCACCCGGATCGAATCTGCGTATCCCGTCTTCCGAACTCGCCTATGCCGACGAAGTGCTTCCAAGGACGTCCTCGACGATGCATGACGTCGAGCGAGAGCACATCATCCGTGTGCTGCGAGAAACGAAGGGTAAAATCGGTGGCCCGGGCGGCGCAGCCGAGCGCCTCGGGATGAATCGAACTACTCTAAACTCCCGCCTGCAGAAGCTGAGAATCTCCCGAAAAGACTTTTGATTTCAGCGCCCTTGGCCCGCGTGTGGCTCGTCACATCTAAAGGTGATGGCGATCACTGTACGTCTCGCGCCAATCTGAAATCTTACAAATTGAGCGGTGGCCTTGATGATTCATGCTAAACGAGTTCGAGGACAGAGCGCAAACGGCGCCAATCGTTTGGGCCAGCGCTGAAACTGAGTCGAAAGCGAGGTAAGGACCGATGATCGAGAAAGCAGCGGCAGTGCAACTGGCCAGGGAGCCGACAACTCTTCTGAAGCCGCTTGCTTCCGACTTTTTCGAGCGCGCCGACTCCATTTTTGAACAGATTTCGCGTCGGGCTTACGACATTTTCGAGGGCCGCGGCCAAGTGTTCGGCCGTGATCTCGAAGATTGGTTGCAGGCAGAGCGAGAACTGCTCCATCCTGTTCACATTCAAGTGAGTGAGACAAGCGACGCGCTGGAAATCAAAGCGGAAGTACCGGGCTTCAACGAAAAAGAACTGTCCATCAACGTCGAGCCTAGCCGGTTGGTTATCACCGGCAAACGCGAGACGAAAAACGAAAAGACCAAGGGCCAGGCGGTTTACTCGGAGACCTGCGCAGATGAGATCATGCGCGTCATCGAGTTGCCTGCCGAAGTGGAAACGGGGAAGGTAACAGCTACGCTGAAGGATGGGATTCTCGAGCTGAGTCTGCCGAAAACGGCGAAAGCAAAGAGCGTTCGCATTGAACCGAAGGCTGTGTGAGGTGGCCGTTTGAGCCCGGCGGCCCAGCCGAGTCGCCGGGCCAGACCCTCAGCCAAATCACACGGTGCGATCGGAAGGAGCGGAGCCATGAAAGTTCAAGACGTCATGATGAGAACACCTGCTTGCTGCACTCCAGAAACGAACCTGGGTGCTGCCGTTGAGATCCTCTGGAGCCGCAATTGCGGCATGCTACCCGTGGTGGATGCAAGGCGAAAGGTGATCGGGGTGGTGACAGACCGCGACCTGTGCGTCGCTCTGGGTACGCGGAACAAATTGCCAGGCAAAATGACCATCGGAGAGGTGGTCAGCGACGAGGTCTATACCTGCCGGGCCCAGGATGATATCCACGTGGCGTTAGAAACCATGGGCCAGCGCAAGGTCCGGCGCTTGCCCGTCGTGAATGGGGACGGCGTGTTGGAAGGAATTCTGTCCATGGACAATGTTATCCTTCACACAGAGGTCGGCGTGTGGGGCCGTGCGAGCGATCTGTCGCACGAGCATGTCATCAAGACTTTGCAGCGCATCTACGGCCCGTCGCTACCGCAGGTTGTGGAGGTGCGCACGGCGGCAGTGAACTGAAGCGCTTTGACGAGGTGAGTGTGATTGAGAAACTGCATGATCGCGAGCAAGCCGGCCAACTTCTTGCGACCAAGCTCCCGTCGTTGCGAAATCGCTCCGATGTCGTGATTCTCGGCTTGCCCAGGGGCGGGGTGCCCGTTGCCTGCGAGATCGCGAAAGCCCTGAGCGCCGAGTTGGACGTATTCTTGGTGCGAAAAGTAGGCGTGCCTGGGTATGAAGAACTGGCGCTGGGGGCGATCGCCAGCGGTGGCGTGGAAATTATTGATCCGGATGTCGCTGAGGAGTTCGGTCTGAGGTCTAGCGAGATTGAAAGGCTCGTGAGAGAAGAGCAAAAGGAGTTGCAGCGACGGGAGACGGTTTTTCGGGGCTCTCGCCCAATGCCTAATCTTCGGGGCCGCACCGTGGTGCTCGTAGATGACGGTATTGCCACCGGATCGACAATGCGAGCGGCCTTGGAGGGAGTTAAGAGACTAGGAGCTGCTCGCCTCATCGTGGCTGCCGGAGTGATGCCGCTGTCGACGAGTTTACGCCTGCGTCCGGAGGTGAACGAAGTCGTATGCTTGCTCACCCCTCGAGATTTCCGGGCCGTTGGCCTTTTCTACGAGCAATTTCCCCAGCTGAGCGACGGCGATGTGGGCGGGCTTCTGGAAAATGCCTGGCAGAGCGGCGCACGCAAAGCGGCATAAGGACCGGCGCGGAACGAAGAGGATTCATCCCGGTTGCGCGCACTGTGGTCGTGTGGTTAGATAGCGGAGCGCGGTGGTTTCTCGCGACGACACTCGCGAATTTCACGAAGCATTCGACCGAAAATGGATGCTGGCCTCGCTCGATAGCGACAGACCCGCGGCCGGTTTGATTTCTCCGCCGTGAGCCACGGCTTTTTCCTCTCGATGCCTTCCCCCTTGATACGCTTCGATTGGGCGAGGCTGGCCATGCCGGTGTGTTTCGTGCTCAGCTTCATCGCCCCGACAGGCGCCGCGTCGTCGAAACCGATCAGCCTGCAAGAATATGTTTCGGAACTCGACCGCTGTTCGGCAGCCCTGGTAAGTTCTGGAAACGATCCGGGGGCACTCCAGACACTAGAAATGTCCCTGCCGAGCGAATGGCAGGTTCGCGTCGGCAACCAGCACTACACCGTTGCTGCCGATTGGCTCAGAGCCGATCTTGCGAGAGCTGAAACCGCTCTTCACCAGGATCACTCGGCCGTTGAACAAGCCCAACGGGAGATTCGATCGCGCCGCCAGGCCGCGCAAGCGCTCGCACAATCGATTTCGTCGCGAAACCCGGAAGAAGCCCGGGCTGCCCTGAACCGGATTCTTTCTGCCAAGGAGTTTCAGACGCTTCGCGGACCCACTTGGTTCGATAGCCTCCGCGCACGCATTTTCGATTGGATTGTGCGCCAGATTGAAAACCTCGTCGGCAGAATCGGCCACGGCCGAGTCATCGGTAACGCAATTGCCTGGACGTTGATCATCCTTTCCACTCTCTTGCTTTTACTCTGGATGGTGCGCACGAGCACACGCGCCGCGGTGCATCCGGGAATGGATCTGCGCGGCGCCAGCGCCGCGGGCGAGGATTGGCAGCACTGGCTTCGTGAAGCACGGGCTGCTGCTGCACGCGGCGACTATCGCTCCGCCATTCACGCCAGCTATTGGGCCGCCATCGCGCGCTTGGAACAAGCGCAGCTGCTAACGGAGAACATCTCCCGAACTCCTCGGGAGTCTCTCGGTCTGATCCGACGCGGAAGTCCGGAATATGGGCCACTTCTGCAATTGACACGACGGTTTGAACTGGTCTGGTACGGCTACCGCTCCGCCGATCACGCAGATTGGAGCGATGCCATTGAGCAATTGGAGAAGCTTGGATGCCTTCCCTCCTCGATGCCGGCGATCTCCGCCTCCTGATTGCTGCTGGAGTCGTGATGGTGACGCTTCTCGGGCTAACCGTCGCCGTCAGTCCCCCGCCCCCCCAGCAGGCACTTGGCTATCCGTCGAGCTATTCCTCTGATTGGGCGGGGGCAAAGGCGGGGTTTCTGCTACTTCGCGAGCTCGGCTATCACGTGGAGCGTTGGGAGCAATCGCCGGAAAATCTGCCGTCTGATTCGCAGGGCTCTGTTCTGGTTCTGGCGGCGCCATCAGAGAGTGCCACCGCGTCCGAACGCATCGCCATCCGACGCTTTGTTTCCGGAGGGGGACGCGTACTCGCCGCGGGTGCTTCTGCTGCGAGGATCGTACCGGATGCTGACGCAACCGAAGTTCCAGACTTTAGCCCGCAAGCAAGAGCGTATCGAGCGCTACTGCCTTCTCCCTATACGCGAGATGCTCCCGAAATCACCATGGTAGCGCCCGACGTGTGGACATCGAGCGCGACTAGCTGGCTCGGTCTCTATGGACAGGACGACAAAATCGTAGCGGTCTCCTACCAAGTCGATAAGGGCGAGATCATTTGGTGGGCTTCGCCATCGCCCCTTGAGAACGGATCGATTCGCGACAAGGGCAATTTGGCGTTCTTTCTGGACTCGATCGGAGCGCCTGGCAAATCATACGTCTTCTGGGACGAGTATTACCACGGTGTAAAAGGCTCGCTTGGCTCCTATATCCGAGGCACCCCGCTTCCTTGGGCAGGCGCGCAGCTTGCGCTGGCGTTTCTAGCGATTCTTTTTACGTTCTCACGCCGCTTCGGCCCCATCCGAGCGCCCGCGACCGAGTCGCGCCTGTCTCCGCTTGAGTTCGTCGAGACTCTTGGAGACCTCTATCGATCGGCACATGCCTCGCCGGCGGCCGTGACCGTAGCCTATCACCGCTTCCGGTTTGCGCTCTCGCGCCGGCTCGCGGTGCCCGCTACGGCAAATCTCCCCAGCATCTGCCATGCTGCCGCCGCGCGATTCGGCTGGAAGGAAGCGCCGCTTCTCGATACACTCGCGCGCTCAGAGCGAGCAAGGGGAAAGATCAGCCTGGACGACGGTGAGGCCCTCGATTTGGTTCGCCGCCTGCACGATTATTGGGCCAGCCTGGAACCTGTCGGCCGAGCCGAGCCGGAGATACCTCGATGGAGATGAGCGCGGCAGATCTGACGGCGCATGTCCGCCAGGAATTCTCAAAGGTTATCGTCGGGCAACGTCAAGCGCTCGACCAGCTGCTGCTGGTCGTCCTCACGGGCGGCCATGCGCTGATCGAGGGTGTGCCGGGGCTTGCCAAGACGCTCGCCGTGAAATGTCTCGCCCGTATCTTTTGCTTGCAGTTTCAGCGCGTCCAGTGC
>Ga0187783_10002715_pt1 | contig 13136 bp, 12 predicted proteins | sample 1015_SJ02_MP02_2_FD_132471 | JGI IMG/M metagenome (GOLD analysis project Ga0187783, IMG submission 132471) | Tropical peat soil microbial communities from peatlands in Department of Meta, Colombia - 1015_SJ02_MP02_20_MG | ecosystem: Environmental > Terrestrial > Soil > Wetlands > Peat | place...
CGTGATGACCCGACGATGACTCGTGATGTCCCGACGTGATGCGACGTACGTTCCGTATCCGTCGTTCGTCGTGTCCGTCGAGTGCCATGGTCACCGACCAACCGCTCGACGCGAAGACCGGGGCTGGCGGCGGACCCCCCGGACGGCTCTCTCCTCGTCTCTACTCGGCGAGGGCACCGAAGACCGACATGTCGAGGGTCCCCACGGCGAACGCCCCTATGGTGCCACCGTCCGTGAGCACGTTCTCGCCGGTGATGGCCGACGCTGCCCTCGAGTTGAGGAAGACGAGCGGATACGCCTGCTCCTCGGGCGTCTGACGCCGGCCCAGCGGAATCGGGTAGTTGTCCATGAACGCCTTGCCCACCTGCTCCTCGAAGTCCGGCATCATCGGCGTGTCCGTCGGACCGGGGCTCGTGCAGTTGATGCGGATCCCCTGCTTGGCCAGCTCGAAGGAACGCCAAACGGTCCAGACGATGATCGCCTCCTTGGAAGGCGCGTAGCCGGTGGCGATCTCATCGGGATGGTCCTCGATCCATGTAATCGTCTCTTCCCAGCCGTCACAACTGACAAGCGGCAGCCACTTGGCGATGTTGCCCTGCCATCCGGCGCCGGCCCCCGACGAGATGCTCACGACGGCGGCACCCTGCCCCATGTTGGCCACGGTGAGGTCGGTCAGATGGCGCATGGCGGCGAAGTTCACCGTGAAAGTGTCGACGTCGGAGAACCGTCCACCCGGCAATCCGGCGCAATTGAACAGCGCGTGCACCGGACCGCCGATGGCATCGACCGCTCCGGCGATGGCGTCGGGGTACCGGAGGTCCACGGCGTGATATCCGGCAACGTCGATGGGCGGCTGCTTGAGATCGAGGACATGGATCTCGGCCCCGAGGTTGGCCAGCTCGCGGACCGTTGCCGCACCCATGCCCGCCCCTCCCCCGCCGCTCACGACGACCCGCATACCTTCGTAGCTCCACACCGACGTCATGTCCCCACCCTCCTTGTCGGGGCCTCTCGGCCACCTGGCACGTTCAGCTCCCACACCTGGTCCGACGATCCGACGCGTCTCAGCGCGGCAGACCGAGACCGTGCTCGGCCACGATGTTGCGGTTGATCTCGGTCGTCCCTCCCGCGATCGAATTGGACCGCGTGTTGAGCAGTGACCAGGTCCACTGGTTCTCCGAGCCATCACCGAACAGCGAGAACCCGATGTCGGCCAGCTCCTGGCCGGCCCCGGCCCACATGAGCTTGGTGAGGCTTCCCATGGCCGGCGACGGCTTGCCGCCGGCCCCCACGGCCTCGAGCTCGCGAGAGGTCATCCATCGCATGCACGAGATCGTCGAGTACAGGCGGACCATGCGGTCCCGGAGCACGGGAGGGATGGTGACTCCCGACTGGCGGGCCTGGGCGACCAGTTCCTCGAAACGGGCAGCCAGTCCCAGGTGGAACTTGGCCACACCCGCACGCTCGAAGCTCAGCGTGGTCATCGCGACCCGCCATCCGTCGTGCAGCGGACCGAGCAGGCAGTCACGTGGAACGTGCACGTCGGCGAAGAACAGCTCCGCGAAGGGGGAGTCACCGGTCATCGTCCGGAGCGGGCGCACCTCGACACCGGGTGTCTGCATGTCCACCAGCAGACAGCTGATGCCCTTGTGTTTCGGCACCTCGGGGTCGGTTCGCACGTAGAGCTGACACCAGTCTGCGTACTGACCAAGGCTGTTCCACGTCTTCTGACCGTTGACCACGAACCCGTCGCCCTCGACCCTGGCCGACGTCCGCAACGAGGCCAGGTCACTCCCCGCGTCCGGTTCGGACATGCCCTGGCACCAGATCTCGTCGCCGCGCAACATGGGCGCGAGGAATCGCTCCTTCTGCTCAGGCCGGCCGAACGCCATGATGGCCGGGGCGATGTTGGCCAGGCCGATGACGTTCAGGGGGCCAGGAGACTCGGTCTCCTGCATGACCTCGTGGTACGCGAGCTGCTCCGCCACCGAGGCGTCTCGCCCTCCGTGCTCGGCAGGCCACGAGATGGCCGCCCATCCGGCGTCCGCCAGGCAGCGGTTCCACTTCCGGAGCAGTTCGACGTCCCCTCGGCCGTGGTATCCGTGGCGCCCGGCCGCCCTGATCTCCGGTGTCAGATTGGCATCGAGCCATTCGAGGAACTCGGCTCTGAGCTTGGACGGACCCGCCAAGCCATTGGACGCCTCATCGTCGTCCGCGTCCGGGCGTTCTGCAGCCAGCGCGCTCATGCGCTGCCTCGGGAACGAACTGGGCAGTGCGAAATCCCTGGTCGCACGACGCGGCAGGTTAGTCCACGCCTCCTGCCAGCGACAATCTCGTTTTCACTGCCCGGACGGGCGCTCGGAGCGGGCTCACTCCTCAAGGAAGACGGCGTTCTCCGGACAATTCAGCACCGCGGTCCGAGCCTGCTCCTCGAGTCCCTCCGGCACCTCGGGCATGATCACGGTCCCGTAGCCACGGTCGTCGCAGTCGAACAGGTCAGGAGCCAGGGAGTAACAGCGTCCGTGGCCGGTGCAACGCTCCGTGTCGATGGCGATGCGCACGAGGACATCCTACGGGCCGGTACCGACTCGACCGCTGCCGAATCGACCGGTGCCGAATCGACCGGTGCCGACCCGACGAGTGCCGACCCGGCGAATGCCGACCCGACCGGTGCCGACCCGGCGAATGCCGGCCGGGACGAGGCTGGCCGACTCGGCGAAAACCCGGCCGAGGCGAGGCCGACCCAGCCGACCACCCGCGGATGACCCTGCTCCGCTGCCGACAGTCCCCACAGGAGCGGGACGGGTCGGCGAGAGCAGTCAGGCCGGTGGTCGCGCCGAGGGCGTCGGCTTCCGGAGCGCAGCTCTTCCCGGCGGTCCTACGCTCCTCGGGTCGAGCCCGAGCGAGGCGAGGTACTGCTGGTAGCCGATCCCGTAGTCGCTCGCTGTCCCGTCGTAGCTGGTGATGAGGGACGGTTCCCCGGCACAACTCCCGACGAACCACGCCCACGCCAGATACGAGATCCCGTTCTGGTCGGCGAACTTAAGGAACGGTGGATAAAGAGTGTCGCCGCAGTCGAGCTCGCCGAATTCGCCCACGACGATGGGAACCGTTTCGGCCAACGGTGCCAGGGTTCCGGTCCAACACGACTGCGACCAGCACGGTGACCAGTCCGGTTGCTCCGGGTTCTTCCAGTAGATGTGGATGCTGGCGGCGAGCTGGTGCAACGGATCGACTGGGGAGTAGGTGCTCCACCGGTCGAGGACACCGGCGTACTGCGGGCCGCCGACCATGACGACATTGGTGGCCCCTGCGGCCCGGACGGCATCGAGCAGCTGTTGCATGCCGGCCGCCCGGTACTTGAAGCCGGTGCAGGTCCCGCCCGCGCTGCCTTCGAGGTCGCACTCCCAGGCGCCCCTCGTGTCCCTGTTGCGGTCGGGGTAGGGCTCGTTGAACAGGTCGAAAATGACGCCCGGATTGTTCTTGAAGGCATCGGCCACTGACGTCCAGAACTCTGGGGCGTACGTCTCGTCGGGCATGGGCTCCTGCCGGGTGGCCTCCTTCGACCCACCCGTCGACGACCAGTGCATGTCGATGATCACGTACATACCGGCATCCTGGAGGGCATCGACATAGTTCTCGATTGCCTCCTGGTACGCCGCGCCTGAGACCGAGGGTGCTACGCCTTGGATGCCGAGCCAGCACGATTCGTTCAGCTCGACCCGGGCCGCGTTGAAGCCCCACGACTGCATGGCGTCGATCGACGCCGGGCTCGCCTCTTGGTCGCCGTCGAAGATCGAGTGCTCCTGCACGCAGGCGTACTCGGTTCCCGAGGTGTCGGCGCCGCACAGGATCACCGTGTTACCGTCCGCGTCGACCAGTCGGTTGCCGTCGACCCGGATGGAGAGCGCCGACGTTGCCGACCGAGGAGAGCCCACCGCGTGGACGGTCGCCGCATCCGACGCCGGTGCGGCGGATGTCGATGCGGAACCGACCAACACCAGCACGGCTGCGGCGGTCACTGTGGTGACTGCCGTCGCGGCGAAGCGGTACAACGCCCCTCGCATCGGCCGCGACCCTACTTCACGTCGCGGACTCCGAGGGCCGGCAGACAGAAGCGAAGCACATGTTGGTATGCGTCTCTGTGCTCGAGTCGCTGACGCACCTGAGGACCGGCGACACTCCATACCAGCTCGAAGATGGAATAGGCGTCGGGCATCGGATCGGCTGCCGGGAACGACCCATCCGTAACTCCCGCTTGCAACGCGTCGAGCAACGGCGCCACGAGATGGTCCTTCAACCACGCGACCTCGTCGTCATAGCCCACGGTCTGCCGTGCACTCCTGTTGAACATCACGAGACGCTGGATCCGCTTCCGGTCGTAGGCGATGTCCATGATCTCGTCGACCCAGATGCAGACTGCTTCGACAGGGGACGGGGCTCCCGCCACCGTCTGGGCGACGTGGTCGACATCCGGGCCGGCAGCCGTCCGGAACATGGCCAGGAGCAGGTCGTCCTTCGATTGGAACTGCCGGTAGAAGGCACGGGTCGACAGACCCGCGTGGTCCAGGATGTCCTGCACGCTCGCCCCGAGGAAGCCGTTGCGACGCATGACCTTGAGCGCCGCGTCCATGAGCTGCCGCCGCTCGGCGTCGGGCTCCATCGGCGGTACGGGAGCCGTTGTGGCGGCGTTCGGAGCATCGTCCGTGGCCTGGGGCACGGCCCGAGGATATCGGTGGCCCCTCGCACCCGCTGGTGCGGGGCCGGACCGGGTGGCGAGACCGGCGTGAGTCTGGCGGGGACCCGATGTGGACGCTGGGCGGTGGGACGTCGGTGGTCAGTCCGCGAAGAGGTACGCGTCCATGGCACGGTGATAGTTCCAGATGGTCATCTCTTGCGCCACATTGAGGTGATGGCCGTCGTAGGAACGTGAGTGCAGCCCGGCCGTGACCTCCGACATGTTGGAGAAATCCTGGGTGAGGATGGCGCCGACGTCGCCGTCCCTCCAGTCCTCGAAGAACAACGGCGCCGCCGTCTCGATGCCTTCACGAGGAGGCACCTCGAGTCCCTGCACGTCGAAGATGCAGCTATCCGGATCGCGCCCGTTGGGCCGAGACCGATACGTCAGGCAGCACGCCATGTCGATCAGGAACACGGTGTTCGGAAACAGGTGCCAGTCGTACATCGCGCCCTTCAACTGGGCGTCGCTGACAGTCGGGTAGTCGATGCCGGCCGCCTCTGCGTGCTCTCGTCGCAACCTTTGATAGATCGCGTTCCCGTCGGGCCCGTCGGCGGCCTCCGTCCGGCACAGCTCTTCGGCCGCAGCCAGGTCCGTTTGCAGATAGAGGGCGCGGAGTTCCTTGAGCGAGTACTCCACGTTGCGTCGCACAGCCTCGGGACTGGCGCGGTAGGCCGCGCGCAGCTTCGTCGAATCGCCTTCGGGCCCGTAGCGAAACACGTCAGCGTGCCGGGAGTGGAGCCGGAAGAGCTCGTTGAAGGTGGCGCCGTAGGCGTCGCACTCGGCGACGGTTGCCGGCGTCGGGCGCTTGTCCGGACGGAGCAGCTGCGGGTGGGTTCCCGGGACGTGCCAACTTTCGATGAAAGCGTCGAGTGCCGTCTTCCAGTTGGCGGGGAGGACGACCGTCTTGTACCAGGCGATCCGCATGTCCTCGAGCTTGAACCCCTCCAGTCGGTCGGGGATCGGAGCCAGGAACTCGTCGAGAGGCTCGGCCTTCCCGTCGATGTTGACGAACACCCAACCGCCCCACGTGCCGACCCGGCACTCCGGCAGGCAGAGGTCCTCCGGCGGACGGGGATCGAAGTTTGCCGCGTCGGCCTGATAACGGAGCGACCCGTCCAGGTTCCACCGCCACGAGTGGAACGGGCAGCGGAACTCGCCGACTCTGCCCTGGCCCCGGACCAGGCGAGTGCCGCGGTGACGGCAGGAGTTGGCGAAGGCCCGCAGTTCTTCGTCGGTGCGCACCACCAGAATCGAGTCGTCGCCGATCTCGAACTCCACGTACTGTCCGACGTGCTCGACCTCGTCCACTCGGCAGGCGTTGAGCCACGTCGCCGGGAACAGCCGCTCGATCTCGAGGTCGAGGAACTCGCGGTCCAGGTAACGCCCCTTCGGCACGTACGCCGGGCCGAGCCGCCACCGGGCCGGCACCGCCGCGGTCTGCTCGGGCCTCTCGGTGGTGGTCTGGCTCATGGCGGGCTCCCTTCTGCCACCGGCCGGTGGGCCACCCTTCGCACGAAATCGCCCACCGCGTCAGCCGGGCCCTCTCCATTCTCGCGGCCGGCCCGCGTGCCGCCGCCGTCGGCCGTCTGTGGCCGGGCCCCGGATCCGGCCTGCCGGTCGCCGAAGACCGAGGCGGAGACGCCCCGTCGCTCCAGCTCCGCACGGGCAGTCGCCGGGTCCGCGTCTTCGACCTCGCCGTCCGCCACAACGAGCACGGGCGGGCCGTCAGCGCTGGCCACCAGGCTCTTCGGGAGCAAGGCGAGATGCGATGAGAGAACGTTGATGGCGACCACCGCGCCCACCGACCCTGGCGCGAGGAGGCCTGCACCGATGGCCACCGTCGCCCCTTGGCGCCAGCCCACGAGCACCGGCCGGTCAGCAGGCGTGCGAGACCCGGTGGGCGTGTCAGCCACATCGGCCAAGAGGTCCGTGAGCTGCACCACCGCCCTCGTGAGGGTCAGAGGATCCGTTCCGGCGTCGCCCGGAAGTGACCGGTACCAACAGAGCCCTCCGACCTCCATTCCACTCGGCGTGGTGGCGTAGTTGCCGAAGGCCACCACGATCGGCCCGTCGAGTCCGGCGCTCCGCGCGAATCCCACCATGTCCTCGACCGGCACGCCGCCCTCGCCGTGGACCAGCACGGCAGACGGCCCCGACCCGTACCCGTCGGACCGGGGAGCCTCGAGGGTGAGATAGGCGAGCTTCATCTGTTCGCACCGACCCGGGCCGCCCGCCCTGCGGCGTGCTCCCCTGCCAGGAACCCGAAGACCATCCCGGGACCGATGGTGGACCCCCCTCCCGGATAGCCCTCACCGAACACGGGGTCGACGCAGTTCCCCGCGCCATAGAGGCCGGGAACGGGCGCGTCGGGGCCGAGGACGCGACCCAAGCTGTCGATGCGAGGTCCGCTGTTGGTGTCGAAGGTCGTGCCCACCAGGGCGATGGCGTGAAGGAGTCCGTCGGCGTCGAGCGGGTGCATGAGCGGGTTGGGCAGAGCGTGATCGGGAGCTGGCGGACCGTGGAACGCCGTCTCCACGGCCTTCGTGCCCCGATCGAAGTCGGTGTCGGTGCCGGTCTCGGCCATGCCGTTGAAACGGGCAACCGTGGTACGCAGACTCGAGGCGAAGCTCGGATCGAGGGCGATCGGCCCGATGCCGCTCGGCAGCACGGCGGGGAACCGGGTGCGCACGCGCTCGTCGATGGCGGCGGTGAGACCCTCGATCCCTTCACCGGAGACGACGTGGTCGACCACCGCGCCCGGTGGCGGGATCGGGTAGCGCCCGCCGAAGCGCTCAGCCGTGCGGCGGTCGTAGACCATGAACAGCACCCGGTTCACGTACTCGTCCCCGCTGAAGACGTGGTGGGCACGCCCACGCGTCTCGTACTCGCGCTTCTCGTCGACGACTCGGACACCGAACCGGTTGACCAGGACCATCCCGTCGCCCGGGACCGACCAGACGTCGAGGACGGAGGGAGCGTCGTCGTCGAGGGCTTCGAGGACCTGCTGGTTCCACCACCCGTTGTGCATGCCACCGAGCTCGGCGCCGACGCGGACGGCCAGGGCGACGAAGTCTCCCGTGTTGGTCGAGACCCCCGAGCCGCCGCAGATCGGGCCCCGAAGGAAACGGTGCCGGAGCTCCGGGCTGTGGGCGAAGCCACCGGAGCCGAAGACGACCCCGCCGCGGGCCACCACACGGCGGCACGCCGTTCCGTCGTCGACGACCGCCCCTTTGACCTCGCCGCGGTCGACGACCAGGTCCACGACCCGGTGCCCGAGCCGCACCTCACTCCCCCGTGCAGCGCAGTACGCCATGAGCTGGCGCACGAGCTCGGATCCGTTCCCAGCGCCGCCCCCGGGGGCCACGCACTGCAGACCCCGACCACGCACGGCCTTGTTCTCCGGGAACTCGTAGTAGTCGGGGAACGGCTGGCCGTCCCACATTCGCCAGGGAGCCTCCATGCGGACGGCACCGGACGCCGCCAGCCGGGCCATGACGTCGGCTCCCCGGTCGTAGTACGCCTCGAGCTGCCGGAAGTCGGAGGGATCGAGTCCGAGGTCGGGCGCGGCAGGGTCGTAGAGCGTCGGGTAGCCGACCCTCGCCATATAGGCAAGAGCATCGGAACGCGGATCGTCGATGCCGGCTTCCGCCATGAGCGAATTGGCGTAAATGTGGGCGACGCCTCCCGAGCAGGCGGTGGTCCCGCCCACGACCGATCCCTTCTCGCAGATCACGACCGATCCGCCGGCGGACAGGACCGCCGAGGCCGCCGTCAGTGCCGCTCCCCCGCTGCCCACCACCAGCACGTCGCACTCCTCGGGCGGTCGGTCGTCGGTGGCCGGCTGTGAGCGAGGCGCGCCACGACGGTGGGGAAGGTCGGCGAGATCAGCGACCCGCTGTCCGAGAGTGGGGCGGCGCGCATCCTCGGACATGATCGACGCCCTCCCGGCACTCCAACGGACGGCCCCGTCTGGGCGCCGTTACGATAGCAGCGGCCTCCAGACGGACCACCGGTGCTCCGTGCGCGCCGGCGGCCTGTGCGCATGCTGCGCATGCACTGGATGGGTACCGAGTCGACGACGGAGAGGACATGGCACTCAGCATCGAGGACCACCTCGCCATCCAGCAGCTGGTCGCCCGTTACAGCCATGCCATCGACAGCGGCGACGGCCGCGGGTGGGCCGAGACCTTCGTGGAAGACGGCGTACTCGATGCCGGACTGCTCCAGCTGGAAGGGCGTGACGCCCTCCGCTCGTTCGCCGACTCGTTCCCGAGCTCGGTCCGTGCCCCCCGGCACATCGCGACCAACCTGGTGATCGAGGGTGACGGTGACACGGCCCAGCTGCGGGCATACGTCCAGCTCTACGTGCTGGCGGGCGATCCACCGCGCCAAGAGATCAGCGCCTCGGGCACCTACACGGACACGCTCGTCAAGCAGGACGGGCAGTGGCGGTTCGTCCGCCGGACGTTCGTGAACGACAGCGAAGCCGCGGGTGCACGGGTCTGACGCGACGAGCTGGCGACACGTCTGATCACCCCTCGCCGGCTGAGTGCGTCTCGCCGTCCGTTCCGGTCGGGCGAGCCGCAACCTCTCGCGGGAGGCGGTCGCCGCGCGATCGCATGAACGCCTGGACATCGGCGGCCATCGAGGCGATCGACGTGAAATCTGCCGTGCCCTGCAGGTGGACGCGCATCCCCATCTGCTCCCAGGCCCGCTTGACTCCCGCCTTGACCGTCAGGATGGTCGTCATCGGCATCCGGGCGATGGTGGCGGCCGTCTCCTCGACCGCCGTCTCGAGGTCCGCCCGAGGCACGACTCGGTTGACGATCCCCCACTCCTTCGCCTCCTCGGCGCTCAAGGTCGGGGCCAAATAGAGGTATTCGAAGGCACGCTTCCAGTTCATGAGCAGCCAGGGCTCGACGAGCGTCTGGGCCCCGGGCAGGCCGAATCCCTGGGGCAACGGCATCTGGAAGTAGGCGTCGTCCGAGGCGATGGTCAGGTCGGTGAGGTCGGCGTACATGGTCCCGCCCCCCAGGCAGTAGCCGTGGACCTGCGAGATGGTCGCCTTCGGGAACTCCCAGAGGCGCAGCACGGGCCAGACGAAGAGGTCGTAGTTGTGCCGCTTCCAGGTCCGCTCGGGCGTCGGGCCGGTGGTCGGGTAGACGGTGGCCATCTCCTCGTGGGGGACGATGGCGTGGCCGGCGCAGAAGCCCTTGCCGTTGGCCTTGATGATGAGGACCTTGACCTCCTCGTCGCGGTCAGCCATCGCCAGGACCTCGTCGAAGTCCCAGACCTGCTGGGCCGTCTGGATGTTCGCCTTTTCGGGGGTGTTGAGGATGAGCCGGGCGATGGTGGCGTCCTTTTCGTAGACGATCGTCTCCATCTCGATGCGTTCCACCCGTCCTCCTCGTCGTCCGTCGTGGGTTCCCTGTTCGTCCTTCTCGCCCTTCGCCGGAGCAGCATGTCGGTCGACGCGATGCCTACAGTTCCAGCGGGCCAAGGGTAGTGCCGCCCTACTGGCCGACCGCCAGCCGAGCTGTCGACGGGCTCGGGGTGATCAATCTGGCGGTGGGTCACGGACCGACGGAACGCTCGACCAGTTCGTCCAGCACGTCCGCGACCGGAGGGGCCGCAGCCATCTCGGCACCCAGGATCTCGGCGGCGCGCCGGTGGCGACCATCGGCCAGGACGTCCTCGATGGCGCGGGTGAGCCGAGCGGAAACGTCGGGTCCGACCGGTCGCCGCCTGTCCCTCCCCCCGGAGTCGTCACGGACCACATCGCGTCCCGCGCCGGACTCGGCGACCCGCTGACCGTTGACGAACTGATCGGCGAACACGGGAACCGTGACGATCGGCACTCCCGCCTGCAGGGCGCCGAGGACCGTGCCCGAACCGCCGTGGCATACCACGAGCGCGGCGTCGGCCATCACCCGTTCCTGATCAACCCACGCCTCGATGTGCACGTGCTCGGGCAGCTCTCCGAGCGTCGGCGGGTCGACCTGGCGGCCGACGGTGACGAGCACCCGTGCCTCGAGTTCCCGGACGGCCAGCAGGGCCGTGCGGAAGACCTCCGACGCGAACGACATGTGTCCGAGGACCGTGCCGAAGGACACGTAGACGAGTGGCGCCGCACTACCGTGCCACCAATCAGGTAGCGGTCGCTCGTGGCGAACGGTGGGGACACGAAAACGTCGGGTGACGGTGAACGAGGACGGATCGAACGAGGATGGAAAGCGGGTCAGATAGGGACCCGACATCAGCGTGTCGGTGAGGCCCGGGCGGTGTTCCTCGAGCGCCGGACGGGCGACCTCGAGCGCTCCGGATTCGACCTCGGCCAGGGAGATGGCCACCTGGGCGGAGGGGATGGACCTTTCCGCCGCCACCACTGCCGAGGCGTACTCGGCGGGGTCGCGGAAGACGAGCGAGGGTCGCCATTGGTCGACGGCGTCCGTCATGGCCGGCAGGAGCGCGCTCGCGGCCATCCGGCCGAACAGCTCGCGATTGGCCAGCACGGAGGCTTCGTACGCAGCCCGCACCGGAAGCTGCTCGCGGATCGGAGCGATCTGCGCTTCGGGTGGTTCCCCGCCCGGCCACAAGAGGTGGCCGGTCCCGCGGACGGACGACTCCATCGACGCCGGTCCCACGACCAGGACCTCGTGGCCCCGAGCGGCTGCCGCGTCCAGGAAGGGGAGGAGAGGGTTCAGATGACCAGCTCCGCCCAGCGAGCACGCGGCGAGCAGGTGCACCCGACGAGGATAGGAGGTCGAGGAGAACCGAGGGTGAGAGTGTCCGGGCGCGTGGAAGGACGTGAGCCGACTCGGACCGGCCGACTCAACGTCGCGATCCTCAGACCGGTCAGTGGTGTGGCCAGTCCGAGGTCATGGATCGAGGCCGGAGGTGGCGTGCTCGGCAGTCCGGACGGGATGGGACTGGCCACCCCAACGGTCCCTCGGGCACCTGTCCACGAACCACGGACCCTCGATGTTCTGGATGTTTGCAGCTCTGCCGACTACCGTGACCGCGGCAGATCTGATGGTGGAGGACATTGGTGCAGCAACCGATCGCGGACGTGTTCACGTGGCCGGCGGATGACCCCCAGCTGATCGGCAGCCGGTGCGAGACGTGCGGGGCGGTCACGTTCCCGGTGCAATCCCGGTGTCCGCGCTGTAGCCGCCCGAACATGGCCGAACTGCCCCTGCCTCGCCGCGGCACTCTTGTCTCCTGGACGACCCAGGGGTTCCCGCCGAGCTTCGACTACAAAGGCGATCCGACGGGGGCGTCCTTCGAGCCCTATGGGGTCGGACTGGTACAGCTTGACGACGTCGTGCGGGTCGAAGCGCGACTCACCGAAAACGATCCCGAAAAGCTCGACTTTGGCATGGAGGTCGAGCTGCGAATCATCCCCTACTACCGCAATGACGACGGGAACGAGATCATGACCTTCGCCTTCGCGCCGGTCGGGGCCTAGAGCAACAAGGAGCGTTGAATGGACGAGGTCGCCATCATCGGAGTCGGGCTTCACCCCTTCGGCCGTCACGGCGACAAGTCCGCGTTCGAGATGGCTGCCGACGCCGTCGAGCTGGCCTTGACCGACGCCGGTGTGCCCTGGAGTGATGTTCAGCGCGCCTTCGGCGGGAGCTGGGAGGTCTGGACCGACCCCGTCACCAGCCTGATCGGCCTCACCGGCATCCCGTTCATCAACGTGTTCAGTGCGTGCGCCACCGGCGTCGCCACCATCCAGCAGGCCGCTAACGCCATCCTCGCCGGTGCCGACGACATCGTCATCGCCATCGGCACGGACAAGCACGCCCGGGGCTCGTTCAAAGGTGACCCGACGCTCACGAACGTACCCGCCTGGTATGGGGAGAACGGGCAATACGTCACCACCAAGTTCTTCGGCATGAAGATCAACAAGTACATGCACGACTACGGCATCTCCTCCGAGACACTGGCCAAGGTGGCGGCGAAGAACTTTCGCAACGGCTCCCTCAATCCGAAGGCCTTTCGCCGCAAGCCGATCTCCGAAGAGGAGATCCTCGGTTCACCCATGCTCAACTACCCGCTCACCTCGTACATGTTCTGCGCCCCCGACGAAGGCGCCGCGGCGGTCGTGCTCTGTCGAGCCGACATCGCCCACCGATACACCGACACACCGGTGTACGTGAAGTCGACGGCCATCCGCACACGCAACTACGGCGCCTACGAGGTCAACACAACATGGGCTGCTGTCGAGGAGGACGTCGCCCCCACCGTGTACGCGTCCCGCGCCGCCTACGAGGCTGCCGGGATCGGCCCCGAGGACGTCGACGTGATCCAACTCCAGGACACCGATGCTGGCGCCGAGGTCATCCACATGGCCGAGAACGGCTTCTGCACCGACGGCGAGCAGGAGAAG
>Ga0187783_10002716_pt1 | contig 13134 bp, 11 predicted proteins | sample 1015_SJ02_MP02_2_FD_132471 | JGI IMG/M metagenome (GOLD analysis project Ga0187783, IMG submission 132471) | Tropical peat soil microbial communities from peatlands in Department of Meta, Colombia - 1015_SJ02_MP02_20_MG | ecosystem: Environmental > Terrestrial > Soil > Wetlands > Peat | place...
AGCGTTCAATCCAGGCACAATCTCGCCCGCCGCGAACACCTGTATCTGGAACTTGTTGTCGGTCAGCTCCGCCACCGCCTTGGCGAAAATCTCGGCAGCGCCGTAGATGGTGTCGAGCGACTTCGGAAAACTCGAGGTGCAGCGCCACTTCAGTTCCGGCGTCGACTGCGCAATAGCCGGCATAGCCACCCCGGTGGCCGCAGTGGCGACGCCGGTCAGCCCGGCAGCTTTGAGAAATTCGCGACGCTTCATGGTCTCCTCCCACACAATCGTTAACGCCCCTGGGGCGATGCCGCCCGCCATCTTGGCGTTTTGTTATCACGAACAGCGGACGGGCGAAAACACTCCCCGCGCGTACACGGGTGCGCCATTTCCGCCTATAGATACCCCTGAGGCGCCAAGCGCTTCAACCTGACTGCAATCCGTCCTAATTTTCGGCTGACCGCTGAACCCCGCTGTCACATGCTTGTTGTGGAATGGGGCAAGGAACGAACACGGGCGCCGCGAAGCGCCTTTGCGTGCGGCTATCCAAGGAGAAATCGAGGGGACGATGTTTCCATTTCCCAAAAGCGTATTCCTGACCCACGGTGTCGGCGTCCACCGCCATGCGCTAACGGCGTTCGAGTATGCGCTGCGCGATGCCGACATCGAGCAGCAGAATCTCGTCTCGGTGTCATCGATTCTGCCGCCGCAATGCGAGCTGATCAGCCGCGCGGCCGGGGTCGCCACGTTGCGGCCGGGAGAGATCACGTTCTGTGTCATGGCGCGGTCGGAAACCAACGAGGCGGGGCGCCGGATAGCGGCCGGGATCGGCCTCGCCCGCCCCAAGGACCCCGCCCATTATGGGTATATCTCGGAGCACCACGCCTTCGGCATGTCGGATGCCGAGATGCGCGATTACGTCGAGGATCTGGCCGCCACCATGCTGGCGTCCACGCTCGGCGTGGAGTTCAATCCGGATGCCGCATGGGACGAGCGCAAGCGGGTCTATCAAATGAGCGACCTCATTGTCGACAGCCTCTCCATTACGGCGTTTGCCGAGGGTGCATCCAATCGGGATTGGACTTGCGCAGTCGCAGCCGCGGTGTTCCGCTTCGCGGCCGCGACTGCGGATGACGTGACGGGCACGCCGTGACAGGGCCCCCCCCGACCTACGCGATTCCACCAAGCTTTCTTGGCCTCGGCCGCCGCGATCCCGCGTCCCGCTACTGCGTTGCCGGGATCCCGTTTGACATCGGCACCACCAATCGCAGCGGCGCCCGGTTCGGGCCATCGGCCATCCGGGCGGCGAGCCGCATGTTGGTAGACGGTGCGCATCCGCAATACTGGGTTGATCCCTCCTCGATCGAGGTCGCCGACATCGGCGATTTCGCCACCGCTCTCGGCGACATCCCGGCCAGCATGGCGCTGATCGAAGCTCAGGCGGGCAAGATTAAGCACCTGATCGCGTTCGGCGGCGACCACAGCATTACCTTGCCGCTGCTGCGCGCGCTCGCGAGCCGCCACGGCCCGCCGGCGCTCCTCCATTTCGACGCCCATGTCGACACCTGGCCCGACAGCTTCGGGCAGGCGTTTGGGCATGGCTCGGTGTTCTACCACGCCATCGAGGAAGGGCTTGTGGAGCCGCGCCGCATGATCCAGGTCGGCATCCGCTCGCCGATGTCGCGCAAAGTCCATGATTGGACGCTGGCGCGCGGCGTGACGATTATTACGGCCCTCGAGGCGCACGAGATGGGGCCTGACGCCGTAGCGGCGCGGATTTGCGATACACTGGGAGACGCGCCCGTCTATCTCAGCTTCGACATTGACGTGCTCGATCCCGCCTTTGCGCCGGGCACCGGGACGCCGGAGATCGGCGGCCTTGCGACCTGGCAGGTGCAGGCGATCCTGCGTCGTCTGGCGAAGCTCTCCTTTATCGGGATGGACGTAGTCGAGGTTGCGCCCGCCTACGATGTCGCCGAGATCACGGCGCTCGCGGGCGCCACGGTGGCATGGGAGTATCTGTGCCTGGTCGGCAGCGAGACGTAGCATTCGTACGGTACGTAGGATGGGTTGAGCGAAGCGAAACCCATCTTGTGCTTTGCCGCACGGCACGGCGGATGATGGGTTTCGCTGCGCTCGACCCATCCTACGGTTCCTCACGATGACGCCGTGGCCAATCCAGGAGACCGCCGCTCTCAAACCGCTTTCTTCAGCCCCTCAAGCCCAGCGCTTGTCGCAGCGCGTCGCCACTCATTCCGGTGTTATAAACGGGCGTGCCGACATCGAATCGCTTCGCCGTATCGAGGTTGCCGACCGCGACCGGATCGAAACCCGCATCTCGCACCAGGCGAGCACCGACTTCGAGAGCTTTGCGATCATCCGCGGCGAGCGGAATTCCAACCTTGGGGTCAGGCCGATGCGCCTCCTTGGCGAGGGTCTGGTCCCAGACCGAATTGAAGGCTCGCACCACACGCGCCCCCGGCAAGTGCTCGCGTGCGAAGGCGCCGGTCCCGCGGCCGGAGGCGATCAACTCCTCGGCCACTTTGCCATCTCTCCCAGGATAAGGGTTCCCGGTTTCAAGCACCACCTCGATTGCGCTGGCGAGTTCCTGGCCAAGAGCCGCGAGCGCATTGAGCGGGACCGAGATGAGCAGGACTTCCCCAAAGCGGGCCGCCTCCAGGACCGAGCCGCGTGTTGCGCGGTGCCCGACCTTGGCGACGAGCGCATCGAGCGCCTCGGGATGGCGGGAGGAATACATGATTTCATGACCCGCATCCGCGAACAGCCGCCCGACGACGGAGCCGATCCGCCCCGAACCGATAACGCCGATCTTCATGCTCTATTCTCCCTCGCTTTGAGTCTCGACATTCGAGGCTTTGCAATCTTGCGAAGCGAGCAAAGTACCTGGCGACGGCGTCCGGAAATTTCAAGCGACCTCTCGGCAGCCTCAACCTATCCCAGCGTCTGCAAAACCGGTCGAGGCCGATCTTTTGGAACCGCTCGCATGGCCCTACCCTAAGACGGGGCTGGACTGGCCACGCAATGTATCCATATATTGGATATATCCAATAATTGGGCGTATCCATTATTGGACGTATCCAATAAATTGCAGCGCCCTAACGAGAGCCAAGCCATGCGCACCGTTACTGTAAAGGCCGATTGGGACAATGAAGCCCAAGTTTGGTACGTGAAAGAAAGCGACTTGCCTGGCCTTCACATTGAGGCCGAGACGCCTGTTGAGCTTTACAGCAAGCTTCCGGGTGCCATTGAAGATTTGCTTGAAGGCAGTGGAGAGCGAGAGGTTTCGTTTGACTTCATCACGTCTGGGCGGGTAACGACCGCCGCGTGAAGGGCTATGGCAAAGGGTCAGAGAGAAGCTGAGAGCGGCCGGTTGGTTATTCCACCATCACGGCAAAGGTGACCATGACGTATGGTACAATCCAAAGACGGGTCAGAAGGTCACCGTTCCTTGGAAGATCGAGTCTCGCCACACCGCGAACGCTATCCTGAAAGACGCCGGACTTGCCAAGGCTTGGTGATAGACGGCGCTCCGGACTCTGCCAAAGATCATCACCGCGTCGCCGCAGCCGCGAGTTCTCTTGCGCCGGGGAGGTTCATCCCGCGGTCCATCGTGGCGTTGGTCGCCGCCATGAGCTTGGCAACTACGTTATTGCGGATCGCGACGGGATTGCGCTCGTAGCCGCCCTGGAGGAAAAAATTGGCGGTGGGCACCCGTTCCCGCAAGGCGGCCGGCATCATGACGATATCCAGTCCATTGCCGTCGCCGGTGAGGTTCATCATTTGCAACTCGGCGGCGCTCATCGGCGCCTCGTGTCCCCGCCGGCGCGCGAAGGTGACTGAATCGAGGAGCTTCTGGACCTGCAGCAGCGGGCCGACATCGATGTCCAGCAGCATGGCGTGGACCCCGAGGCCAGCGGCCGTGTTGGCAAGAGCATCATGGGCGTTCCACTCATCCGGCACGGTGCGGCAGAATTTCACCATCCGGCGCAAGGCGTCGACCTTACGTTCCAACACTTGTCTCGCCTCGCCATCCGATGCGGCGGTTCGCGCCTTGAGCACGGCGACGAACTCGTCGCCCTGTTCGGCCAGAAGCTCAACCGAGTTGGTGTTTAGAAGCTGGTTATAGCCGAGCGCCGGCGATATGGCGCGTCCGCGGGGCGAGTATTCCAAGCCGGCCTGGGCGTCATAGGTCCCGTTGCCGCCAGTTTCAAACACGTAGATGCGAACGATCTGCTCCTTGGTGAGACCGGCGTCGAGCGCAAGCTTGGCGTAAGCGCGCTTGAATTCCGCCTCGCTTCCCGGCCGTTGCGGCGCAAAGCCAAAATGCTCCAGCGCAGACTTGAGGAAATCCCCCACCACGGGAATGTATTTGCGCGGGGGCGCGGGAGTCTCCGCACCGTCCTTGCCCACAAGCGGGGGGGGCGAAGGCGGCCCCATATAGACCGGCGGCTGCGTCAGCACGTAGTCGTCGAGCACAATGTCCTTGTGCTCGCGACGTTTGGCATTTCGCAGGCGCCGCTTTTGCGCCACCGCATCCCAATAGGCCGCGGCTTCCTCGTCGAATTTCTGGCGTGCCTGCGTATAAGCGGCGAGCTTGGCCTGGTATTCCGCGGTCGAGGATGATGGCGCAGCGGGGCTCGGCTTGCCCGGCGCCTGCGCGCCCGCCTCGGTCACTGCTCCGCATCCCGGCAGCGTCAGGACTGCGGCGATCAGCAGTGCTCGGCGGAGCATAGTGGACGCCCGGATTAGTTTAGGCGCCCTATTTTGGGGCCTGCTTGAAGTAGCGCAGGTCGGGCGGCGATTGGCCTTTGCGCGCCGGCATGAGATAGCCGTCGCCACTCATGAAGTAGTTGTCCTTGCCGATGACGACGTGATTATTGTTCTCGTTGCAATTGTCCTCATACCAAATCACGTTGCGGATGCGGCGATAGCGCTTGTCCACCGTCCACGGCCGCGTGAAGGCGTGGTCGATGATCGTGATCTCGTTGTGCATGACTTCCACGTCGGATTTATCGAGATGGATCCGCTCCTTCACGATCGTCTGATTGTCGTCGTGGAGCGCGATGCCGGAAAATTCCACCGTGCGCGGTCCCTTGAAGTTGCGGGTTTCGACCTCGAGCGTGTCGAACCGGCCATCTCCATCGGTGTCGAGCCATTTGCCGACGGAGTAGCCCATGAAGCTTGGTTCTTCGTCGGTCGGAAAACCGCGGCCGTCCGTATAGATACGGCGCGGCATGAAGGCCTCGAAGTTCACGTAGGTGATGTTCGGGAGGATGACGAACTCAAGCGGGAAGATGGCCGCCATGACTCGCGGCATGCCGTTGGTGATGCACTTGTACCTGGTGTCGAGACCCTGGCCGCCGGCCGCCTGGTCGGCCAAGCTCGCTTCGAGCTTGGCCTGGTATTCGGACGTCAGCGGGGCCCGCTGTCCGAGGCCTGACGGCTTCGTCTGATCCCATTGCGTGGCAATACCGCGCGGACGCACCCACTGGCCGGACCAGTCGGGGTATATCGTTTCATCGAACGCTGTAGCCTCGGCGACCGCAAATATGAGCGCCGCCGCCACGGCCATCGCACCGATTGCACTTCGACAAGGCAGCATGATTCCATCCCCCGAGGTTTGAGCGGCGAGACTACACCGTTTGCGCCGTCACGCGGAAGAGCGGCGCGGGCCGGGGCGGCCTTCCCTTGGAGGGCGCCCTTGTGGGAAGGGTCGAGCTCTATGACACACCGGGTATCTTCGCCGCGCTCAGCCCGGTCATCTGTTTCGGATAGATCTATCGATGACCACCCTCATCCCACGACATATCGTTATATTTTGAGGATTATAGCGGTGTCAAACATGACCGATCGAGCACGTCCCTACGGCGCATTTTTCGGATGGTTGTTACAGCAGTAAAGCGGGCAAAGCGATGACGCCCATCGCGCCGGGTGCGAGCAAGACCTTGCGGCGTGCGAAAGAAGCAGCGACTACTGCGGCCTCTGGAATTTCAGCACAAAATTGTCCACTGGACCGATCGGCTGTAGTGTAGAGAAATCGCGCATATCCTCTGTATGGCGCCAGAAATCGCCCTCAGCGACTAACTTGAATCCTGCCGCCTCGACCTCCCGGCGCAGCATACTCTCATCGATGCGGTGCAACGTCTTGCCCACCGACGGATCCGAGCCTGGCTTGGCGGAGTGGTCGGCGATCACCAGTACGCCGCCGGGCTTGAGCGCCGCAAACAGCCTGCGGTTCATCTGACCGCGATCGACGTTCAAGTAGGTCGTGTCGTGGTAGAAGAACAGATACGTGATCATGTCGAGATCGTGCACCTCCGCCGGCACCGGATCATCGTAGGGTCTCACGAGAGCCGCACTATTTTTCATTGCCGGTGTCGCGGCGCGCACCGCGAACGCCGTCCTCGCGCGCTCAAAGTTATCCGGAGGGTTCTGACCGTAGACCATACCGGTCGGACCAATGACGCGGGCAACAAGCTCGGTGCTGTAGCCGGCGCCAGCTCCCATATCGAGCACCTTCATGCCGGGCCGCAGCCCGGCGAAGGCGAGGAATGGCACAGGATCGCGGCGCCTGTCGGCCTGACGGTCGGCATCGGTCCGGTCAGGCGCTGCCATCAGGGCCGCGTAGTCAGGCGCGTTTTGGGCTGATGCACTTTCGATGCCGAGCGAATTGATAGCCGCAACAAGGAACATTGCCACGCCGATCACTGCGGCGGCATGGCGAAGCGTGGCGCAAAGTCCGATCATTTTCGTCTCCTCCGGCGAGATGAATTCGTTCCGTGACCTTCAGTTCATTTCATCCCTTTGAGGGCGCCGCCAGATTGATATTGATATTCTTCTCCTGCGTGAACGAGAGCAACTCTTCCAAGCATTCCTCCCGGCCGATGCCCGATTGCTTGTAGCCGCCGAAGGGCACGCCGAGGAAATGCTTACTGACGTCGTTGATCCAGATGAAGCCGGCTTCGACATTTGCAGCCGCTCGATGAGCTGTCCTAAGATCGTTGGTCCAAATCGACGCGGTCAGGCCATAGTCAACGATGTTGACCTGCTCCAGCATCGCAGCCTCGTCGCTCCATCTAAGCACGCTGACGACCGGCCCGAAAATCTCCTCGCGCGCGACCTTCATGGTGGGCTTCACGTCTGCGAACACGGTCGGCTCGATATAGAGCCCTTTCGCCAGCGCCGGGTCGCTTGGAGGACCGCCCCCGGCGATCAGCCGCGCCCCCTCGCTCTTGGCGGACTCGATGTAGCTGATCACGCGATCGAATTGCGTCTTGGAGATGATTGCGCCCATGGTGGTCGCCGGATCGGTCGGGATACCGGGCTTCCACCGGTTGATGCGAGCCTTGATGCGCTCGATCACGGCGTCATGGATTTTTTCGTGAATGAAGGCACGGCTGGTCGAGCCGCATGACTGGCCGCACCAGGTAAAATTCATGCCACCAACCACGCCGGCCGCGACTGCGTCGGGGTCAGCATCCGGATAGGCGATCAGCGCGTTCTTGCCGCCCAGCTCCAGCAGGACTCGCTTCAGTGTGTCGGCGGCGGCGCGCATCACTGCTTTGCCGGTCGGAACGCTTCCGATCAGCGCGATCTTGGCGACGCCCGGGTGACCGGCCAATGCGGCCCCCGCCTCCTTGCCGCCCGGCACCAGGTTGAACACGCCCGGTGGGAGCAGGCCATCGATCAATTCGGCAAGCCGCAGCGACGACAGCGGCGCTTGCTCCGGCGGCTTCATGACGATCGTATTGCCTGCGGCGAGAGGAGCCGCCGCCTTACCGGCGATGAACATGAACGGGTGATTGAACGGCACGATACGGCCAACGACTCCCAACGGCTCACGAACCGAAAAGTTCAGTCGGTCCGGCCCTTGCGGGATGGAATGACCCTTCATTTCGGTAACCAGCCCGGCAAAGAACTCCACCTGCGCGGCCGCCACATTGGCGTCGCCGATCATCTCGGAAATGGGATTGCCGCAATCGGCGGAGTCGATCATCGCAAGCTCGCCGGCGTTCTCGCGCAGCACCTGCGCGATCCCTCTGAGCATTCGAGCGCGTTCGAGCGGTGGCACCCGCCGCCATTCGGCGAACGCAGTCTTTGCGGCGCTGACCGCGGCGTCGATATCCTCGGCGCCGCAATCCGCCACTTGCCCCAGCGAGTCACCGGTGCCCGGATTGATTTGCTCCGCATACCGGCCGTTCCTCGGCGCGTGCCACCTGCCGCCATAGTAGCTCCCGCGCTGCATTGGCAGGTTGAGCTTAATAGCGCTGAGCGAGTTCGGCGTAACAGGCGTATTCATGGCGCTCTACTCCCGGGGCGGTCTTGTCAGTGCGAAAATAGCCTTCAGTTGTCCAGCGGTCCAGGACGTCCCCCGCCATGGGCAATGACAACTCGGCATGACAGTCAGAGGAGCTTTGAGGGCAGGCGCGTGAGGTTCACCCGTGAGGGCCATAAACCGATTGGCGGCGGCGCAATGCGTTAATCATCCGCTCGAACCACGAGCTGCAAGGTTGAGCGCAAACGAGAAACCGTGGGGTGGAGACCGTTGTATTAACTATTAAGGCGTGAACAGTATCACGACCTTGATCGCTCCTGGTGTGCCTCCCTGGAGAGGGGGATCACAGCACGAATGGCTGCCGTTAGCGCCACATTCCCAGCTCGCGTCGCGTGGCGGCTGATCGTGATGAAGCTCTTCGTGATCGGTCGGCGCCGGTCAACAAATCCAAGCATGCCGCCGGAAGCGCTACCGCGCCTGTCGCTCCTGCCTCCACCTCAGAAACTCTTGGTAAAGCGCCGCGTCCTCCTCGGGCCTAGCAGCAGCGGCGGCGGGGCTGCCCCGGCGCGTAGCCCCACCTGTCGCCGCTGTCTGATTGAGGTTCGGCCGCGCTTCGATCCGCGCCGCGCTGCGTTGGTTGTCAAGCCATTCTTGTGCTGCCTGGAACCGATTCCAGCCCGCTAGCGTCGCAGCGACGTTGACTTCGGTCCATTTGGGATGGTGCGGCGGCTTCTGGAAATCCGTGATCTTGGAAAAGAATGCATCGACGAACGCTTGAACGCGTCGATAGCGATCAATGTTGGTTTTTGGCCAATTGTACGCGATAAGAACCGCGCTGACTCCAATCGTTTCAACGGACTGACTTGGGGCGATCAAAGCCGGGTAATCGTCGTGGGTAAGCTTTGTTGGAAGATAATCGGTGATAAGCTGCTGCGGATACGGAATTGACAAGAAATGCAGGTTATCGGTCGCCTTCAGAGTCACCATCGAGCGGACCGGTTTTCCGGAGATGAGCACCGTAGCGGCGATCTCCCCGTCCTTGACCTTCTCGAAGGCCTCGCTCTGCGACATGCTGACTTCTTCGACTTCGATGTCCAGACTCTTGAAGACATCGCGCATCGTGTAGCTTGTTCCGCTGCCTTTTGCGTCAAGATTGACCTTGCGGCCTCGCAACTGGGTAATCGAATTGATATCGGAGCGGGCAAGTACGTGCGCTTCCTCGATAAATAGCGGTGCAATATATACAATCTTATCTTTCTCGGTCTGTCCCATCAACGCATCGTTTCGACGAAAACTATTTAAAATGTTGGTCTGCGTGAGGCCGATATCCACTCCCCTTAGGTACCGCACGTCGCGAATATTCCGAGTGCCGCCAATTCCGACGATCGGAACAATCCGAAGACTGGAATCGTCGTTGAGAACCTCGGCAAGATCATACGCGACGCTCAGGTAAGTATCGTCGGAATGGGGGCTTCCTGATATGAGGCCAACCGTATTCTCGTTGGGCCGCTCATTTTTATAAACGCCCACGCCGACGAAGTATTTATCGCTGATCTTTAAAATATAGATCGATTTATCCTCGATGGTCTTGGTCACCGGATTGAACGCTCTAGTATCGAACCAGCCATGCCCCGGCCCTGCGGCAATATTGAAGAACTCTCGACTGAGGAATTTTCCATTCTGATCTTTATCATCGCCAAGATACCTGCCTCGCAGTGCGGGTAACCAGCTCGCTACGCCGAACAGCCGATCCATGTCGGTAATGACAGGGAAAAGGTCGCGATCGTGAAATCCTGGCGCTCCCTCGTTGATCGCCTTAAAGGTGGCCTCCGGACCATCTTTCGACAATTTCTGCTGCACCCGTCTCGCCATTGCTATGGCTTCTTCTCTCGTGCCGAATTGAGCAACAGGCGCTGCAAATGTGGAGATGTCCAAAGCCGAGATGATGCCCAAAGCCGAGATGATGATCATGAGAGTTGAAAGCATACGGCGCATTTTATCTCTCCTGGAACTCGCGACCGGGCCAAGCTGTCTTGATATCTTTGGAATTCGACGGCGATCGTAACCCGCCCCTGGGTTAGAGGCTGTGCGTGCGAAATGCGCGAAGCGCGTTGATCGCTTTAGCGATCAAACAATGCCTCGCCACGATGTCGGTAATCTATCCGCGCGCGATGTTCGTGCGTAAAGCAGCCCATCCATGTCACGATCCCCCACGACCCGATGATGTGATGGTGCGCCAGACTATCATCACCATCATTATTTGCAAATGAAAATCGGTATCCGATTGCCCGGAATCATTTGTTTCTGCCAAGCGCGATTGCGCACCGAAACATGCGCGGTCAGATTTCTGTCGTTTCGATCAAGCGAAGATTTCACTTTGTGGCAATTCTTCGAAAATTCGCAGGCATAAAACCACTTTGTCAAGGAACGTTGGCATGAAAAAAAACCTATCGCGTCGCCGTTATAGCGGGCGATGGCATCGGCAAGGGGCGCCGGAAGGCGTGCGCGCCGTTGAGCGGCCGCCAGCCGTCGTACAAATTTTGTTTCTGTATATCTAAGGCATCACTTTTGTCGTCGAGGCGATATCGCACCGGACTTCGGCCGAATCTCCTTAATCAAGACAACGAAACAAATACTCGACGAGTGCAGCAATCTAGACCATAGTTCATCTGTGTTGAGCTTCGTCAATCGACGCCAGTTGCCGCATGTCCAAAATCCAAGCGGCGGCTAATCCAAGCGTCAAAGCAAATCCGAACATCAAACCAAATGGTGCACCCCAACCGATGGCTCGTGCGGGGGAGGAGGCCGAGGAGGGCCGGACCATGAGTGAGGCTGTGATCGTAGCAGACGATGTACCGTGGTATCGCCTTTTGAGCAGGAGCCAATGGAGCACGCTAATCGCCGCCAACCTCGGCTGGACGTTCGACGGCTACGAGATGTATGCGGTGGTGCTCACGGTCGGTGTCGCACTGCGCGAGCTGCTTGACCCATCCCAGTACGGCCAGATTCCGGTCTACGCCGGCACTGTTATTGCGCTGACGCTTTTGGGCTGGGGCATCGGCGGCCTGATCGGCGGCGTGCTGGCAGACTATCTGGGCCGCAAGCGGACCATGATCCTGGCGATCCTCGCCTATTCGATCATGACCGGGCTGAGCGTATTTGCGTGGGACTGGGTGTCGTTTGCGGTGTTGCGGTTTCTGGTCGGGATAGCGATCGGCTCCGAATGGGTGACGGGGGCCTCAATCGTCGCGGAGCTGTGGCCGGACCGGGCGCGCGGCCGCGGCGTCGGCCTGATGCAGTGTGGCTTTGGGATCGGGTATTTCATTGCCGCTGCTGTTTGGCTGTATGTCGGGACGATGGGTCCCGAGGCGTGGCATTACGTGTTCCAGCACCTCGGCGCAGCGATCGACCAAGTAGGGACGGTCGGACCCGAGGCATGGCATTCCGTGTTTCAGCGCCTCGGCGCGGCAATCGACCAGGTAGCGACGATGAACGCCGGCGCATGGCGTTACATGTTCATCATCGGGGTGCTGCCGGCCTTGACGACGCTTTGGGTGCGCCGGTCGATCCCCGAATCGGAGCGCTGGGAGCATATCCGGGCCCGGCGCCGGGCGGCGGTGAAGCGCAAGCGCAGCGGGGCGATGCTGGGGGCCGAGGAGCGGGCGTTGGTGCGCGTCACGTTCGTCGACCTGTTTGCCGATCGCGAGATTCGACGGCGCGTGATTCTTGCCTTCCTGGTGTCGCTCGCCGCCACCCTGGCGTACTGGGGGATCGGCGCCTGGATTCCGCCCTACGTGGCTGCAGCGGCCACCAAGGCAGGGCTCAATGGCCAGCAATGGGTGAGCTACGCCGGCATGGCGAACACCGGCGCCTCGATGATCGGATTTATCGCCTTCGGCGTCCTCGCCGACGCCTTTGGACGCAAGCCGGTGATGATCTTCTACGTCATCGCCGCATTCCTGACCGTACCGATGATGTTCGTATGGGCGCAGGACTTGTCGATGATGCTCATAGCCGCCGCGCTGAGCGGCATATTCGTCCAGGGACAGTTCACTTTCATGGCGGCATGGCTGCCGGAGCTGTTCCCGACCCGGATGCGCGCGACCGCTTTGGGGTTCGTCTTCAACATGCCGCGCCTCATCTCATGGCTCGGACCGCTCATCTCAGGCTGGATCATCGCTAATCTCGGCGGTTACGGAAATGCCGCCATGACAATCGCCTTGATCTATATTCTCAGCCTCGCGGCGGCTCCGTTCCTGCCAGAGACCAAAGGCAAGCCGTTGCCGGCATAGTCTTGCCGGCATTTCCGGCGGCACCTAGAGCGTGTTTCAATCACGCGTAACGGAGTCATGGCCGGGCTTGTCCCGGCCATCCACGTCTTGCTTGTTGAGGCGCCGCAAGAGAGACGTAGATGCCCGCGACGACGGGGTCCCCGCCGCGTGACGCGGCGGGGTGTCATTGCGCGGGCATGACAGAGGAGAGGTGATTCGATCTCATCGGAACATGCTCTATCGGTCATGACCGGCTGGGTGCTGCTGGCTTCGAGCGACGCGCAATGGACGCGGCGGTGCGGCACCGTATCACGACGAGGAGGCCGAACCGAGCGCGTATCGTCCGTCGTCGCCTCGCTGCAGGCGACCTTGCTCGCGCAGGTCGTCGAATGCTCCGAGAATTTCGCGGCCGTCGCAGGATCCGATGGCCTTCATGATCTCGAAGAACGTTTTCGGCCCGGTCGCGAGGACTTCCTCGACCGTACAGCGGTCCGCCATCGCGTCCAAGTGCGGTACGTCGGGAACTGAGAATTCCGGGCTGCCCTTGGCTCCGAACGGCATCGTGAGGTCAAACCCGACCTTGGA
>Ga0187783_10002717_pt1 | contig 13130 bp, 13 predicted proteins | sample 1015_SJ02_MP02_2_FD_132471 | JGI IMG/M metagenome (GOLD analysis project Ga0187783, IMG submission 132471) | Tropical peat soil microbial communities from peatlands in Department of Meta, Colombia - 1015_SJ02_MP02_20_MG | ecosystem: Environmental > Terrestrial > Soil > Wetlands > Peat | place...
CTTCTCCGCTCGGCCGACGAGATGGAAGAGGAGCGCCGGCTATGCTATGTCGCCATCACCCGAGCGGAGAAGAAACTGTTTCTCTCCTGGGCGCGTTATCGCCGCCGCTTCGGCGCGGCGCAGCCTGAAGCTTCGATCCCATCGCGCTTTCTCAAAGAAGTGCCGGCGAAGCTGATCGAGAAGGAATGGGCGGCGAACGGCGGACGAGGATCGGTCGATTTGACCGCGGAGCGATGGGAGGTGCGCGAGACGGCTCGCCGGAACCTCTATACTGGGAAGACTTATAATTCGGTCGATAATATCCGCCAGTTCTTCGCTGAGCGGGGAATGCCGGCGCCGCAAGGCTTGAGTGGGACCAAGCCCGAAGTGAAAGCGCCGGTGGCTGGAACGCAGCCCAGGTCGGCCGCTCCGAGTAAGCCGAAGAAGCTGCGGGCGGGTTCGACCATCGAGCACGAGAAGTGGGGAAGGGGCCAGATTCTTCGACTGGAGGGATCGGGCGAAGACACCAAGCTCACAGTGAATTTCGAGCGCCACGGTTTGAAGAAACTGGTCGCCAAATACGCAGGAATCAAGGTTGAATGAACACAAAGAACATTACTGACAAAGCCGAACGAAAGAAGCTCAAACGCGCCGCCCGCAAGAAGGCCGCGCCCAAACCTAAGCGCGCCGCGGACGTGGCTCGCGGCTCTCAAAAGCGCAAGGTGAAGAAGATGGCGAAGGGACAATCGAAGAGGTAGTAGGGAGTGGGTAGTGGGAAGTAGGCGCCCCATTTCCCATTTCCTACTTCCTACTCCCTACTCCCCAACATGGGCTTCCTCCGCACCAAGTCCATCGACGAGCTGGTTGCTTCCTCTGAGGAACCCTCGCGTAGGCTGCGGAAGACTCTGGGACCATGGAGCCTCGCGTTTCTTGGGGTCGGAATCGTTATCGGCTCGGGCATTTTCACGGTTACCGGGACTGCCATCGCGGGGAAGGTCGAGACAGTGCAGTCCGTGCTGCATGCCACGGTGCTCGATCTGGTGTTGCACGGCGGGCAGACGGGAATCACATTAGGCCGGCCAGGCGCGGGACCGGCGATCGCCTTGTCATTTCTGCTGGTGATCGTAGCCTGCCTGTTCTCAGGGCTGTGTTTTGCCGAGCTTGCATCGATGATCCCGATCGCCGGCAGCACCTACACATACGCCTACGCGATCCTCGGCGAGATTTTCGCATGGATCATAGGCTGGGATCTGATTCTCGAATACGCTGTGGCGAATATGTCGGTTGCGGTGGGATTTTCCGCGTATTTGCAGGATCTCTCCGACAATCTCTTCAGGTTCCATCTCCCTCCCGCGATCGCGTATCCAATGTTTCCCGCGCCCGGCGATCCGCATGGGATCTTCAACATCCCTGCGCTGCTGATCACCATGGCGGTCACTTGGGTTCTGGTGCGCGGCGTGCGCGAGAGCGCTAATTCCAACACGACTATGGTGATCATTAAGATCGGCGCGATCGTGATTTTCTGCCTGGGCGCGGCCAACGCGATTAAGCCGTCGAACTGGCACCCTTTCCTGCCTCATGGAATCTCTGGAGTGATCACCGGCGCGTCGATCGTGTTCTTCACCTACATCGGTTTCGATGCCGTCTCGACGGCCGCGGAAGAGTGCCGGCGCCCGCAGCGCGACCTGCCTTTTGGGATCATCGCGACGCTAGTGATTTGCACGATACTTTACGTCTCGGTGTGCATGGTGCTGACGGGCATCGCGAACTGGAAGACGCTCGATCCGGATTCGCCTGTCGCGGTTGCGCTCAAAGCCATCGGCTACAATCGCATCCGGCTAGTGGTGACGGCCGGCGCGCTCACGGGCATGATTTCGTCGTTATTGGTCGGCCAGTATGGGCAAGCGCGAATCTGGTTTGCGATGTCGCGCGACCGTTTGCTGCCCGACATGTTCGCGGCAGTTCACAAGACTTTCCAGACGCCTTACATCGGCACGTGGATCGCCGGGATCATCGTCGGGATTCCCGCCGGATTGTGGGATATCGCGACATTTGCCGAGTTGACTAATATCGGGACCCTTTTCGCGTTCATTGTTGTGGCGGCGGGCGTGATCGTGCTCCGCAAGAAGCAGCCCGATCGGCCACGGACCTTCCGTGTACCTCTGGTGCCGCTGGTTCCGATTCTGTCGATCGCCTGCTGTCTGCTGCTGATGATGGGACTGCCGCTTATCACGTGGATCCGTTTTGTGGTGTGGCTTGTGATTGGGATGTTTATTTATCTGCTTTACGGCCGATACCGGACCGCAGCCGCTGCGACGAGTTGATGCCGGCAGCATCATGATGCTATCATCATCATGATGCGGACTACTCTTAATCTCCCCGATGACGTTTACGAAATCGCTCATGCTGAAGCTGACCTGCGTGGCGTGTCTCTCGGCGAGGCTCTGGCCGAGTTGGTCCGGCGCGGCATGCGGCCCTCTGCATCGGTAGGTGGCCGCAAAGCCTTTCCATGCTTCGAGGTTCCGAAGGGTGCGAAGCCGATCACCTTGGAGCAGACCCTCGACGCGGAAGACGAGCCGTGAAGACGTACCTGCTCGACATCAACGTCCTGATTGCGCTGGCTTGGCCCTCGCACGTCCATCATGCACTCGCGCAAAGATGGTTCGCGGCGAAGCGGCGCTCTGGATTCAGCACCTGTCCGATAACTCAGACTGGATTCGTTCGCATATCCAGCAATCCCCGCTTTATCGCCAACGCGGTGACGCCAATTGAAGCACTTCAGTTACTGGATCGGATGACCGCGCTACCAGAGCACTTGTTCTGGCCGGATGACCTCGAACTCAGTGAAGTTGTCCGTGGAGTGAACATGCTGAGCGGACACCGGCAGGTTACGGATGCCTATCTTCTCTCGTTGGCTTCAAAGCATGGAGGGCGGCTCGCTACGCTAGATCGCGCCGCTGTCACGCTCGCCAGGCACTCTCACCTCACGGCCGAGCTATTATCCGAGCCGTGATTGTGATGCGGCACGTAATCGTCGGGACCGCCGGGCACATCGATCACGGAAAAACCGCACTGGTCAAGGCGCTCACCGGAGTGGATACCGACCGGCTTGAAGAAGAAAAACGGCGTGGAATCTCGATTGATCTGGGATTCGCGCATCTCGACCTGACTCCTAACCTCCGGCTCGGTTTCGTCGATGTTCCGGGTCATGAGCGGTTTGTCAAGAACATGCTGGCGGGCGCATCGGGCGTCGATCTCGTGTTGCTGGTGGTTGCCGCCGACGAATCGATCATGCCCCAGACGCGCGAGCACTTTTGCGGTTGCCGTCGGCTTTGGACTCGCGCCGGCGTCAGTGCTGTGACGAAAGCCGACATGGTCGAGGAGACTCTCACCGAACTGGTCCGCATCGAGGTTGAGGAATTTGTCAAAGGATCATTTCTCGAGGGCGCGCCCATAGTGCCGGTCAGCGCGAAAACCGGAGTAGGATTGGACGGCCTTCGCGTTACCTTGAAGCTGGCCGCTGAGAAGGCCGTACAGAAGGACGCCTCGCGCTACCCCCGCTTGCCGATCGACCGCGCCTTTTCGATGCGTGGCTTCGGGTGCGTGGTTACAGGAACCCTGGTAGCAGGCAGCGTCTCGATCGAAGATCAGTTGGAGCTATATCCGGTCGAGAAGCGCGTGCGCGTGCGGGGGTTGGAGGTGCACAACTCGCACGTCGAGCGGGCCACCGCGGGCGAGCGGACTGCGGCGAATCTCTCAGGAATTGACGCGTCTGAGATCCGCCGCGGAATGACACTGGGGCCACCCGGAATCCTGCGAGCGACGCGGCAGGTCGATTGCGCGTTCGATCTGCTCCCCGGCGCGCACCCGTTGAAGCACCGAGCTCCCGTGCATCTTCACGCCGGCACTGCCGAAATCGAGGCGCAGGTGCGGCTTCTTACCAGTCTCGAGCCGTTGAAACCAGGCTCGCGAGGCTTGGTGCGTTTTTTGCTCCGCGAGCCGATACTGATGCTGCCTGGAGATCGCTTTATCGTCAGAAGTTTTTCTCCGGTGGTGACGATCGGCGGCGGAGTTGTTCTGGATATTGCCGCCCCCCGGCGGATGCGGCGTGCGGGCCTCGCGGAAAGGCTGGCGCGGCTTGAAAAGGCGACCTCCGCAGAGCGAATTTCGACGTTGATCGCCGAGTCAGGCTCGGGCATGGCCATGGCGGAGCTGATCGCGCGCACGGGCTTGCTGGAATCGGAGATCCGGACGAGCACGGGCGCGGGCGCGTGGTTTGTCGATCCCGCCTGGGCCAAGGAGAAAACCGAGAAAATCCGCCGCATTCTGGCCGATTTTCATCGAAAAAATCCTCTTTCGCCGGGTGTGCAGAAGGAAGAGCTTCGCAGCCGGGAGTTGCCCGGTGCGCCCGCATCCTTGCTTAATGATCTGATCGCGGCGTCGCGCGATCTGGCCGCGGAAGGCGAGGTTGTGCGATTGGCGACGCATCGGCTGTCTTTCAAACAGGACGAGGAGCAGGCACTCGAGAAACTCGAGGCCCAGTTTCGCGATGCAGGCCTGGCTGTGCCTGCAACTTCGGAAGCTCTGGCGAAATCCGGTGTCGAGGCGCCCAGAGCGCGATCCCTGCTTGAGATTCTGCTGAAGCGGCGCTCGCTGATCCGCGTGGGCAGCGATCTGGTGTATCACGCCTCAGCACTCGAATCCCTCCGAAGGACGCTCGCCCCTCGGAAAGGAACGCGCTTCTCGGTAGCGGAATTCAAGGATTGGACGGGAGTTTCTCGAAAATACGCGATTCCGCTGCTCGAATTCCTCGACCGTGAACGGGTCACCCGGCGTGATGGAGACAGCCGGATCGTCCGCTGAGGATCGTTTGACTAAGGGCGAAGAAAGAGCGAAACTGATGATATGTCACAGCTCGTCGGCATCGCCAAAATGGCTGCCGAGAGTCCTTCGATCGAGGTCAAGCGCCGCGTTGAGTACCTCGATCTGGCCTCCCGCAGTTTGCTGACGCGATGCACTTCCCCGCGAGTGCCTTTCGAGTGGACCATCAATCCCTATCGCGGTTGCGAGTTCGGTTGCAAGTACTGTTACGCGCGTTACACCCACGAGTTCATGGAGCTGCGCGACCCGGAATCCTTCGAACGGAGGATTTTCGTGAAGCATTTCGAGCCGGCGCCGTTTCGGAAGGAATTAGCGCAGGTAAGCGACGGCGAATCGATCGCGCTGGGGACCGCTACCGATCCGTACCAGCCGGCCGAGCGCCGCTTTGGGATCACCCGTGGCATTCTTCAGGTCTTCGCTGCATCTGGGGGCTTTCGTCTAGGAATCACGACAAAATCGGATCTTGTCGCGCGCGATGCCGATCTGCTGCGCGAAATTGCGCGGCGAAATTATCTTTCTGTGCACATCACCGTGACCACGCTCGACTGCGACTTGGCGCGACTGATCGAGCCACTCGCGCCGCGCCCCGATCTTCGGCTGGACGCGGTGCGCAAGCTGAGCGAAGCGGGCATCCGCGTCACTGTCGGGTGCATGCCGGTTCTTCCCCTGATCAACGATAGCGAGGCAAGCCTCGACGCTGTGGCGGGTGCTGCTCGAGCGGCAGGAGCGGTCGGCTTTATCGGGCATGTTGTGTTCTTGAAACAGTGCGCACGCGATGTTTTCTTTCCATTTCTTGAGCAGCATTTTCCCGCCCTGCTGCGCCGTTACCGGGAACGGTTCGAGAAGAGCGCTTATGTGAGTGGCGCATATCCCAAGATGATCTCCGAGCGTTTCCGCGTGGTCCGCGAACGTCACGGTTTCGTGAAGGGCTTCGCCGGTCCAGAGCCTGAGCTGTGGCCGCACGATCCGCAGTTGCTCCTATTTCCGTAACGTGAGCGTGTCTATCATGGTAGGAACTTGGATCACGAAGCGTTTTTGAGACAGGCTCTAGACTTGGCGCGCGAGGCCGAAAGGGCCGGAGAAGTGCCAGTGGGCGCCGTCGTGGTGATCCGGGACAAAGTGATTGGGCGCGGCCGCAACTCGCCGATGTCTTTGAACGATCCAACGGCGCACGCCGAGATTCTGGCGCTCCGAGAGGCCGCTGCCGCAATTGGGAATTATCGCCTCGAGGACGCAACGCTGTATGCGACGCTTGAGCCCTGCGTGATGTGCGCCGGGGCGTTGGTGGCTGCTCGTATCAAGCGCCTCGTGTTCGGCGCCCGGGACCTGCGCTTCGGCGGAGTCCGCGGCAAATTCCAGCTCGCCGATTCAGAGATTCTGAATCACAGGGTTGAAGTGCTGGAAGGGGTGCTCGGCGTCGAATGCGCAGAGTTGATGCGAAGATTCTTTGAAGGGAGGAGGTAAGAGGCAGGCGGTGAGCCTGCCTCTCCAGAATTCAAGCGGACTTGCGAAGCGGAGATGGGAATTCGAGATTGGAAGGGCGCTTCGGCATCACGGTAACCTTCGCGTGCGACCTCCTGGAGGCCTGGTCGAGCCGGGAGGGTCCGTGGAAGTATTCGTCGAGCGGGAAGAGCGAGTACGGCTCCAGCTCTCTAAACACGCGGCCGAGTTTCTGCTCGATGCGATAAACGGCGTGGAAGAAATTCCCACGATCCATCTTCAACTGCCGCGCGCACAGCTTCCAGTCCGCGCCCAGCAGAAAATGGTAACGGAACAACTTATGCTCTGCGTCATCCAGGGTTCTCCGCGCGACCAGACAAAAATCGGCGATATATTCCTCGTCCTTGCGTCCCCAGGTCATGGGGCGCTGCCGGCCGGCATGGGGTTCGAGCGAGACCCAGCTCAAGTGCCTTTCCTGCTGCACACAGCGCAGGAAACGGTCGTAACAGATGCGAAAAATCGATCGCAGAACACAATTGCAGGGATGAAGATGCGAACCCTTGCGATCCAGCCGCAATCCTGAACCATGGCATTGCGTGCAGTTATGTAGGGCGAGCGCCAGCGTTTCCGAACGGCTCCACTCCATCTTTCCGATTAGCTCTCCTTCCGAACACCCGCCGGCGGCGAGAAGAATTACCGTCGGCATGTTTCAACAATATATTCGGTGAATAAATGAAAGTCAAGACATTTTACAAATTAATCGGAGAAGACTTTAATCTGTATTAGGACATTACACACTCCCGATACAACTCGAGAGTCTGACGCGCAGTGGTATCCCAATGAAACCGCTTTGCCTGGTGGAATCCCATCTCGCGTAACCGCTCGCGGAGGCTGTGATCGCGTAACAATGTGACCAGGCCGCGGGCGATGTCGAAGACGTTATCGGGGCGCACCAGCTCGGCGGCATCACCAACTGCCTCGACCAAAGCAGGAATATCGGAGGCAACCACCGGCGTTCCACACGCCATGGCTTCCAGAGGCGGAAGTCCGAAGCCCTCATACAATGACGGAAACGCGAATAGCGATGCGGCGCGATAAAACGCGCGCAGGGTGACGCTCGGAACAAAGCCCAGGAAACGCACCCAGTGCTCAACGCGCGATTTGACGACGGCCTGCCTCACACCTGGGAACCGGGCGATTTCGTCGCCAATAATCACAAGCCGGAGATCGCGCCATGAGGAATCGGCTTCAAGCTGTTGCCGCACGACAGCGAAGGCCTCAATCAGGCGTGGAATATTCTTTTCGGGCCGAATGGCGCTCGCGTGCAACAGAAACGGCCGCTGGATTTGATAGCGCTCAAGGATGTTGCGCTCGTCCTCCGGATCACCCGACGAATCTGAAAAAGCCGGGTCCGGGGCGTTGTAAATCGTCGAGAAGCGCGCGGGGGGAACGTGCATGCTCGCTTCGGCGTCGCGGCGGGTCGTGTTGGAAACCGCGATGACGCGGGCGGCTCGCTGGAGTCCCCGGTGGAAGCGGTATTCGTGAAACCAGTGCCTCAGATCGCGGCGGACCGGAAACAGCAGCGTGCTCAGGTCATGCACCGTGACAACGTAGGGCCGCTGCATCCACCAAGCCACCGAATTGAGTGGAATGTGGTGTAAATCTGCGTGATATTTCCGCATAAATATCGGAAACTCCAAGTTAGTCCAAATATCCCGATCCGAGCGCGGGTAAACAGCCGCGGCAAAATTGGCAGGAAGGCCTCCCAGAGCGTCGACGTCCGCCGGACGGACCACGATGGTGTAGCGGTTTTCGCTGTCGATGCGCGCCAGCGCCTGAATCAGATTGCGGATATAGGTGCCGATGCCGAAATACGCAAGGCGCCTGGCGTCAATCGCGATGTGGATCGGAGCGGAATGAGGCGGAGCTCTGAGCGGGGCGATGGGAGCCGCTCCTAACGGGCCGCCACAGCGGTCCGCTTCCAGGCGTACAACGGGAACCGCTCGACCAAGGCGGCGACCTTCCGCCGAACACCCGCGATTACGTCTTCACTCGAAATGTTTTCAAGCACTCGCGCGATCAAAATCGCCACCTCGCGCATTTCAGCTTCGCGGAATCCCCGAGTAGTTATGGCGGGACTCCCGAATCGCATGCCGCTGGGATTGAATGGCGGGTTCGTGTCGAACGGAATCGCGTTGCGATTGGCGGTGATACTCGCGCGCTCCAGAGTAGTCTGTGCTTCCTTGCCTCGCACGCCTTTTTGAAACACGTCGATCAGCAGCACGTGCGTGTCAGTGCCTCCGGAAATAACCCTGAATCCTTCTGCCGCCAGTCCCTCGGCGAGCGCCCGCGCGTTGGCTAGCACGTGCTTCTGGTAAACGGCGAATTCCGGCGTCATCGCATCCAGGAAGCACACAGCCTTGGCTGCGACGATGTGCACCAACGGTCCGCCCTGTGTCCCGGGGAACACGTTCTTGTCGATCGCGGCGCCGAATTTCTCGCGCGCCAGGATCAATCCACTGCGAGGTCCACGCAGGGTCTTGTGCGTGGTCGAAGTCACGATATCGGCCCATTCGCACGGATTGGGATGAAGCCGGGCCGCAACCAACCCCGAGATGTGGGCCATATCGACCAGAAACACAGCTCCCACTGAATCGGCGATTTCGCGGAAGCGCGGGAAGTCCAGGGTGCGAGGATAAGCGCTGCCGCCCGCGATGATCATCTTCGGCTGGTGCTCTTCGGCGAGCTTCTGAACCTCGTCGTAATCGATGCGCTCATCGTCGCGGCGGACGCCGTAAGGGACAACCTTGTAAGTTTTGCCGGAAAAATTCAGGGGATGTCCGTGCGTGAGATGACCGCCGTGGGCCAGATTCAAGCCTAGAATCGTGTCGCCGGGATTGAGCACACTCGCGTAGGCAGCTTGATTCGCCTGGGACCCCGAGTGTGGCTGGACATTGGCGTACTCCGCGCCAAAGAGTTTCTTGACGCGTGCGATGGCGAGATTCTCGACATCATCGGTGACCTCGCACCCGCCGTAGTAACGTTTGCCGGGATAACCCTCCGCGTATTTATTGGTGAAAACGCTGCCGGCAGCTTCGAAGACGGCTTCTGACGTGAAGTTCTCGCTCGCGATCAGCTCAATCGAGGAGTGCTGGCGCTCGGTCTCTTTCGCAATGAGATCGTAGATCTCGGGATCGGCTTCCGCTAAGGGTCGCGCCATTCTCTCCTGTTCGGTCATGATTTTATGATCGCTCGAAAAAGCATCACGATTCTCGCGAACGCACTCACTCCCAGGTTTCCTCTGAATCATCGAACTGGATCTCTGATTTCGCAAGCAGCTTCCACTGTTCGAGCGCGTCGGATCGTGCACCGTGCGCCTTCAATCGATCCAGGACCGCGCCGGTCTCGGATTTTAGCTTCGGGAAAGCAAGCAGTAGCAGGGCGAGGTCTCTCCAATCGGTTCCGCTCTTGGGTTGCCCGCGACGCGCGGAGAAGGCGACGACCTTTTGCGCGATCAACTCCTCGGGTGTGGGCACGCGCACCTTGTTGACCAACCTGGAGGGGGGAAGCTGCTGTACTTGACGAACATCGGCGAGGTGGCGGTTCCCTCCCTTGCGGATTTGGAAAACTCGAAACCCGTGGCCTCCAGCAACCTCGCGCACCTTCACTGCAACGTGAAATCGGTCTGCGAGATGCTGCCGCAGTTCCTCCGCCGTGCCTGCAGCATTCGTCGAGAGAATATCCACGTCTTGAGTCATTCTGGGGGTTTCGACATATGCGTTGACCGCCTGCGCTCCAAAGAGCACAGAGTCCTTGCTCTGGCGCAAGAAGTCCAGAATCGCGTCGTGGATTTCGGCTAGCGGCAGGGGCTCGCGCATGGCAAACTCTTTCAACGTCAGAGCGCCGTCCCCGAACATGCAAGCCGATTGTAGCAGAAGTCTGTTTCTACTCGCCCACAACGTCCAGAAACGCCTGCGCCGCATGGCTCAAAGCACGCCGCGCCGGGTACACCAGACGTATCTTTCTCTCCACCTGCAACTCCGGCACACGAACCTCGCTCAAAATGCCATGCGACACTTCCTGATTCACGCACATTCGCGGCAGAAACGCGACGCCTTCGTTGCGCTCCACCATCTTGCGGATCGCCTCGACGGTTGGCATTTCGAGATCCATCCTTAGCGGGACCTTGTGCCGCTGGAATTCCCGGATCACCATGCCCCGATAAGGCGAGACCACATTGTGCGCGATAAATGTCTCCTCGCCCAGCTCCGTAATCGATACTTCCTCTCGTCCGGCGAAACGATGCGCCGGCGAAACCACAAACGCCAGATGATCCGTGAAAATGACTTTCGACACGAGCCGCTCGTCCTCGGGGTCGTAGGTAAGAATGCCGAGCTCGAGTTCGCCATCCAACAGCTCGGCCGGAATGCGGCTCGATAAGCTGCGCCGGACCTGAACCTTGATCCTCGGATAGAGCTGGCGGTAACGCTCGATGTGATCGAGGAGGTACAGCGTCGAGCTTTCGTTCGCTCCGATCGACAGGCGGCCAGCGGACTTGTCGCGCAGCTCCGCCAGAGCATTGCCGAGGTCGGCTTCGAGATTCTCGAAGCGGCGCGCATATTCGAGGACCACTTTCCCCGCATCCGTTAGCAGCAGATCCTTGGCCGACCGGTCGATCAATTTTTCCCCTAGATCTGCCTCTAAACGTTGAATCGCAAGGGAGATGGCGGGCTGGGTGCGCAGGAGCTTCTCTCCGGCGCGAGAGAAACTCTTCTCGGTCGCGACGGTAAGAAAGACCCTAAGCGGCTGTAGATCCATAAATCAAGTTTATATTATTGTCAGCATTATAAATTTGCTCAATCGAGGGCACCAGCCGATAATCGCCTAAGGAGGGCTATCAGATGGCGGAGCGCGTCTACATTTTCGACACTACCCTTCGTGACGGCGAGCAGTCGCCGGGATGCAGCATGACGGTGCCCGAGAAGTTGAAGATGGCCGCCAAGCTGGTGGACCTGGGCGTCGACATTCTTGAAGCAGGGTTCCCGATCGCCTCCGATGGCGACGCGGAAGCAGTGGATGCGGTGAGCCGCGAATTCCCTTGGGCCAACGTAGCCGCGTTGGCGCGTGCAAACAAGGCGGATGTCGAGCGTGCGGCCGAATCTCTGCGGCACGCGCGGCGCCCGCGAATCCACACCTTTATCGCCACCAGCGACATTCATCTGCATTACAAGCTGAAAAAGTCGCGGGCGCAGGTGTTGGATGAGGCGGCTGCGGCGGTGGCACTCGCGCGCCAATATTGCGAGGACGTGGAATTTTCGGCGGAGGACGCCACTCGCACGGATTGGGATTATCTCGAAGAGATCTGCCGCGCCGTGGTTTCGGCCGGCGCGCGCACGGTGAATCTTCCGGATACGGTTGGATACTCGGTGCCTGACGAGTATGGCGCGCTCATCGGACGGATGGTGAAGGCTCTGGGAGACACGGCGATCGTGAGCGTGCACTGTCACGACGATCTGGGGCTCGCGGTCGCCAATTCGCTAGCGGCGCTACACGCGGGCGCGCGCCAGATCGAGTGCACGGTGAACGGCATTGGCGAGCGCGCGGGCAACGCTTCGCTCGAAGAAGTCGTGATGGCGATGAACACGCGCCGCGATCGGCTGCCGTTCGAGACTCGTATCGTCACCGAGCAGCTTTACCCGGCGAGCCGCACGCTCGCCTCGATCATCTCTTTCGGCCCCCAGCCGAACAAAGCGATTGTGGGCGACAACGCGTTCGCGCACGAAGCGGGCATTCATCAGGACGGATATCTGAAGGAACGGACGACGTACGAGATTATCGAGCCGCAGACGGTGGGCGTTCCTGAAACCAAGCTAGTATTGGGGAAGCACAGCGGGCGTCATGCGCTCGCCAAGCGCTGCGAGGATATGGGATTCGCGCTGACGCGGGAGCAACTCGATTCGGTCTACCAGCAGTTCACCACTCTGGCGGACCGCAAGAAGGGCGTGGCAAACGAGGAGATCGGGTCCATCGCGAGGGGCGTGCTTCAAGTAGAGCGGAGGGCCGGGGCCGCAGCAGACTAAACTCGTTGTAATGACCGCAAAGATACTGCTGCTCCCCGGCGACGGGATTGGTGTCGAAGTAACGCGCGAGGCGCGCCGCGTCTTGGAGCGTGTCGCCGGGAAGTTCGGCCATACCATCGAGTTTTCTGAAGGCTTACTGGGCGGCGTTGCGATTCATGCGACCGGCTCGCCCTTGCCTCCCGACACGGTTCGGAAGGCGCTCGAAGCGGATGCGACGCTGATGGGCGCAGTCGGCGCTCCGGAATTCGATAATGATTCACCGGAGAAGCGCCCTGAGCGCGGATTGCTGCTGATCCGGAAGACCCTTCAGGTTTTCGCGAATCTGCGGCCAGTGCGAACCTGGCCCGCGCTGGTCGATTCCTCACCGCTCAAGAACCACCTGGTTGAGGGCACTGATATGCTGATCGTTCGCGAGCTAACCGGTGGCCTTTATTATGGCGAGCCGCGTGGAATCGAGAACGGCCGCGCGGTGAACACGATGGTGTATACGCGCGCGGAGATTGAGCGGGTCTCGCGTAAGGCGTTCGCTCTGGCGCAGAACCGGCGGAAGAAAGTGACCAGCGTCGATAAATCCAATGTGCTCGAAAACTCGCAGCTTTGGCGCAAAGTGGTGATTGAGATTGCCGCGGAATTTCCGGATGTGGCGCTCGATCATCTCCTGGTGGACAACTGCGCGATGCAGCTTGTGCTGAATCCCCGGCGCTTCGACGTGGTGCTGACGGAGAACATGTTCGGCGATATTCTGAGCGA
>Ga0187783_10002718_pt1 | contig 13126 bp, 11 predicted proteins | sample 1015_SJ02_MP02_2_FD_132471 | JGI IMG/M metagenome (GOLD analysis project Ga0187783, IMG submission 132471) | Tropical peat soil microbial communities from peatlands in Department of Meta, Colombia - 1015_SJ02_MP02_20_MG | ecosystem: Environmental > Terrestrial > Soil > Wetlands > Peat | place...
GGAACGTCGCAACAATGTCCGTGTGGTGCCTTGGTACCGAAGAAACTTTGGCAGAGGGACCACACATGCACGGCGTGTGGATTGGAAACAACCCGCGATCATGCATCGGCATTGGAGATCTTAAGGCGCGGACTGTGCCTTGTGAGCGCAACGCCTGCAATTGGTGGGCGTGCTTGCAGAAGCCCCTGGCTTTAGCCATGAGGCGTAGTCACTCTGGGTTCGCCGCGTGGGCTTCTTCTTCCAAACGAGATCGTTTGCGTCTCCTTCGCCAATGTACGATCCAAACTCTAAGGATCCTGATGCTGTGCGTTGTGGCGCCACGTCTCGCCGCGGCGCAGACGACGCCGCTGGCGCAACGGCCCACTCGAGCAGATTCGCCGAACACGCAAATCGTCGAGACTGGCCCGGAGCCGACTGCAGCTGCGCCATCCGATCCGGACCCCGGCACGGGCGACGTGCTGACAGTTTTCCCCCATCCAGAAACCAGCCGGTACTGGATCTCGGGGCAGGCGAACGTCGTTTTTCAGTGGCATCCGACCTTCCCGGCGCTATACAGCGGACACAATAGCCTGACCCCATCGGCTCAGAGCGCGACCACCCACGTTTTGACGCTGTATACCGGCTACGAACTTAGGCCGGGGACGGAAGTTTTCGCGGACGCGGAGTGGGCCACCGGGGGCGGCATCGGTAGTGCGTTTGGCCTTGCTGGCTACACTAACTTGGACTCTGTGCGCACGGTAGAGGGGATCCCACTTGCGAAGACGCCCTATTTGGCCCGGCTGTTGTTGCGGCAGATCATTCCGCTCAGCCACGAGCGCATCAAAGGCGATCGGGATGAGTTTCACCTCGAGCAATCCCTGCCCGCGCGGCGGATCGAGTTTTGGTTCGGAAAATTCGATCTCGTCGATTTCTTTGATGTAAACACCTGGGGCAGCGACAGCCATCTTCAGTTCCTGAATTGGACGATCGTCAATAACGGCGCATATGACTACGCAGCCAACACCCGCGGGTACACCGATGGCGGGCTGCTCGAATACGACGACCATTGGTTCTCAGCTCGATTCGCCGCAGTTTTGATGCCAAAGATTGCAAACGGCATCAATCTCGACGCGGACGTCGCGCGGGCGCGCTCGGAAGATCTGGAACTGGCGGCGCAGGGAAGCCTGATCGCACACAGGCGGGGCGCGGTACGTCTGCTGAGCTATCTGAATCAGGCAAACATGGGAAATTATCGCCAGGCGATCGCGGAGTATCTGGACGGCCAGACGCCCACCCCCGACATCATCGCCACGCGGCGCGAGGGACGCCACCGCTATGGCTTTGGCCTGAATTTCGAGCAGGAAATCACCTCGCGAGTGGGGGTCTTCGGTCGCCTGGGCTGGAGCGACGGCCGCAACGAGTCTTACGCCTATACCGAAGACGACCGTACGCTCGAACTCGGCGGCTTCGCGACCGGCGGCTCCTGGCATCGGCGCAACGATCGCGCCGGGGCGGCCTTCGTCACCAACGCGATCGTCGCGGCGCATCAGCAGTATCTTGCCCTCGGTGGACTCGGCTTTTTGCTCGGTGACGGCGGCCTTACCTACGGAAGGGAAGAAATCTTCGAGGGTTTCTACACCGCCCACCTCTGGCGCGGCTTCTTCGCGTCGTACGGTCTGCAGCATATCAACAATCCGGGCTACAACCAGGTCCGTGGCCCGGTAACGGTTTCAACCCTCCGCTTCCACGCTGACTTCTGAGATCCAGCTCCCTGGATCGCCAGGGGCAACCCAAATCTGGCGCAAGCACACTGCTAATCGGGATGAGGCAAGGGGCCGCCGGAGACGATTTTCGCCGCAGGCCGCCGACCGGCCCAGAACTCGGGCGTGGGGCGTCGGAATTGGGGAATCCGACATTAAGGCCGGAGCGGCGTGGAATGTGCGGTAGTCCCGCTTCTGGTGAATTCGAAGCTCAAAAGCCATTCGCTGGCGGTGACGTGACCGTTAATTTGTGGAGGAGAGAATTTCCACTGTTCTGCTGCCTCGAGCGCAAGCTTGGCGAAATATCGGCTGGGTCCGTGAAAATCGAATCTGGCCGTCGTTACCTCGCCTGCCGGGTCAACCCCGACTCGCAGTCTTACCAGGATCCGGCCGCGAATCGTGTTGCGTGCACTTTTGGGCACGATCGGCACGGGTTGTTCTGCCACGCCACCGGAAACCAATCGCCCGCCCGGAGAGTCTGGAGAGGATGCGATCATCGCGGTATTGGTCACGCCGGGCGGCGTCGAGGGACTCTCGGCGAGGCTCGAGGGTGCCGGGGAAGACTCCAGTGCGCGGCCGTGGGCCTCGCGGTGAAGGTTGCGCAGCCTAGGAACTGCGGTCATGGCTAACAGCAAGAGGATGGCTGCACTACCGGGAAGGATGATGCCCGGCTTTGCCAGCATGGCCCGAACGGAAGCTTGTTGCGGGGGCTGATCGAGGTGCGCCGTGATCTGAGCAACGGTCCATCGATCCTGGGGATCGCGACGCAAGACGTGGCTGGCGATCTCCCCGAATGGTGCCGGCAACGTCTTGGGTAACACCGGGCGCGGCCGTTCTGTTCCCTTCCAGAGCGGTGGCCGCTGCGTCAACGCCTCGACCAATAGCGTTCCCAGGCACAATACGTCCAGCGCGGGAGAGAAACCCTCGCCCGTCGCCACCTCGGTGGCCATGGGGATGCGAGGCAGGCCGAGAATCCTACCCGTTTCGCCCCGCGGACGAGCGTTGTCACTTGACAGCTTGACCTGATCGCCGATGGCCAAAATGTTCGCAGGCTTGATATGACCGTGCACGAAACCCAGGCGGTGGAGATAGGCAAGGGCGTCGAGAACCTGCCTGAGCATTTCCCGCACTTCCTCCGGCGTCAGCGGCCGATGGGGGAGAATCTCCGCCAGGTTCTCTTCGCCGGATTCCATCACGCAGTAGAAAAGCTCGTTCCCGTCCAGCTGGCAGCGGCCGTGTTCGAAGAGCCGAACCAGATGAGGGTGACGGTATCTCGCAATCTCCCGCCACCAGGAGGCCTGAGATTCCCAGTCTGATGTGCTTGCCTGAATGAGTTTGATGGCGGCTTCCCGCGGTTCCCGCCCGGTTCGCTCGCTCAGGAATACACAACTGTGGTCAGAACCCCCGAGGTAACGACGCAGAGGGAATCCGTCGACGGTTCGCCCTTCCCAATGTTTCCAGCTCTCGGCCATAATCTCCTGCGGCTGCTCTCCCTGGTCTTTGGTATTGTAGCTGAGCCCGGGAGCCGTTTTAGCCCTGGGAGAATGGAGATTTTCTACTTGGCAAGACGAGCAACCGCAGCGCTCGAGCCAACTGGGGGATCACGGAGCCGCCGCCTGGAGCTTTCGTCGGGCTGCATCCGACGCGTAGGTTCGAAAACAAGATGCCAGGGGCGGTCAGGTGATCGCAGTTCTACCCGGTGCGGGTTGGGCGATCCTTAGCGAGGAAAGTGATAATGGACATCCTGCTTGGAAGCAACGGGAGCGCCGTTTCGAGTGGCGGGAAGAAAGTGCCACTTCGCCAGGGCAGCCAGAACCCTCTGATCGATTGGCCCGAGGCTCTCGAGCACTTTCATGTCGACAATGTTTCCTTCCACATCAATCGTGATTTCAACCACTACGTCACCGCTTCTGCCCGCGAGGAGATCAGGCTCGAACTCCGGATCGACGGAAACCGTGGGCAAGGCCGGCCGAACCTCGAAACCACTGCTTTGCCCATTGAACAGCGAGCCAAAGGGCGAGCCTTCAGAAACTGCCGAGGAGGCGAGTGCAGCTTTCGTGTCGTTGCCGGCTTCGATTTTTGCGGGCGGCGACGGTCGTGGTTGAACACTTCGCGGCCTTGGCGACCGGGTTGAGAACAGGAGATGGGCTGGATGCTCCAGGAGAATGCCGTGTTGACCTCCAAAGTAAATTCGAGTGGGTGCGCTGCCGCCTTCCCCCCTGCTTCTCTGCGACGGAGCTAGAAAGGTCGCCTTCGGGCTCTGCAGGATGAATCCCAAGACCAGAAAGTGCAGCGCAAGGGAAGTGCTCAGGCAGGCTGCCTGACGACGAGGAATTCCGGACCTGAGCGGGGTAAACATTTCGACGTTTCGCTGGCACCTGTAAACTCGAGGGGCAGTCCAAACTGACCGATGCCAGTGTGGAGTATGCTCCAGTTCGGCAGAGTTTCGCCAGAACTAATTCTTCGACGGGTAGCCCTGTGGAAAACAGAAAGCATAGAAGGGAGCTTTGGCAAGGTCAACGTTTTCGATCGATGGGGCGGCACACCGAATCAACAATCCGTTGTCTCCCTGTTATGTCTTTCCTTATGAAAGAACCGACCGCCACACGGCCCGTGCGGGGCAAAACGGCGGGCTTGCGATCGGCTGGAACGCTTGTATTGCTGATGAGTTCCGTCTCTTGGGGTCCACTGGCGCTAGGGCAGGTGAATAGCCCGACCACGACCGAACCACCCGGCAGCGCAGCCGGAGGAGGCGGGATCCTCAGCCAGAGCCCATATTCAGGAAGTGTTGCCGAAGGCAAGGCGGTTCCCGAGATGCTGCCTCTTGCCTTCAAAGACGCTCTGAATCGAGCGTTGCGTAACAATCTCGGTATCCTGCTCTCGAGCGACAGCACGCTCGCCGCTCGCGCTGAGCGTTGGAGTGAATTGAGTGCGCTGCTGCCACACTTGAATGCCACCGCGAGCCAAAGCGTGGCCCAGATCGATCTGGCGGCGTTGGGGTTTCGCTTTTCGATTCCGGGGATACCGAATGTGATCGGACCAGTTGGAATTTTTCAGAGCGCATTGAACGTAAGCCAGTCGGTTTTCGATTACAGTGCTATCGAGCGCCTGAGGGGAGCAAAAGAGGAAGAAAAGTCGGCACAATACTCGCTGAAAAACGCGCGGGAACTGGTCGTGCTGGCCACCGGGAATGCTTACTTGCTGACCCTCTCGGGACAAGCGCGGGTTGATACCGCCCAAGCCGATGTCGAAACCGCGCAGGCGCTGTTTGACAAGGCGGCAGATCAGCAAAAAGCGGGAGTCAGCCCGGCCATTGATGTGCTCCGGGCGCGGGTGGAGCTGCAGACCCGGCAACAGCAGTTGATTGTGGCGCGCAATGATTATGCCAAACAGAAACTGCAGCTGGCACGGGTGATCGGGTTGCCTTCTGGACAGGAATTCAGCTTGACCACCGCGGCACCCTATGAACCGCAGGCTGAGTTGGAAGTGGAAGAGTATTTGCGGCGAGCCTACTTAGCTCGCGCCGATTACTTAGCCGCCGTGGAACATATGCGAGCGGCGGAGGCTGAGCGCCGCGCAGCCACGGCGGAGCATTATCCTACTCTCGACATCGCCGGTGACTATGGAGCTGCGGGGGTGAATGTCGGCATTTCCCACGGGGTATTTCAAATCGGCGCAACCCTTACCATTCCCATCTCCGCCGGAGGCAAAACGCACGCTGAGGTGCTCGAGGCCGAAGCCACCCTGCGGCAAAGCCGCCAGCAACTGGAGAATCTGCAAGGTCAGATCGATTATGAGGTCCGCACAGCCTTACTCGATATGACCGCCGCTGCCGACCAGGTAGAAGTGGCCCGCAGTTCGGTCGAGCTCGCCAGACAAACTCTCATCCAGGCACGCGATCGTTTTGCGGCGGGCGTAACCGACAACCTGGAGGTGGTGCAGGCGCAGGAAACCTTGGCGTCGGCGAATGAGAGCTATATCACGGGCCTTTACGCGCATAATATTGCTAGGCTCGAATTGGCAAGGGCCATCGGGTTCGCGGAAGAGGGTGTCAACCGCTACCTGCAAGATAAGTAAGTCATGGCACAAGATACCGATACGGCGGTGCGACGTCCGGGGACGGCCATCAACTCCCCCAAGCAGGCGGCTCCTTTGCCGGCCTCCGAAGTCGACCTGCGCTGGAAACGGCTGCGGGCGAGGGATCCTCGCTTCCGGATGTTCCTGATCATCGGCTTTGTGGGGCTGCTGGTCGCTGTTTTCTTCTTGGGGCGCTATTTCACGAGCTATGAGTCCACCGATGATGCGCAGATTGATGGCCATCTGAACTCGATCAGCGCACGAGTGGCTGGGCACGTGGCGAGACTTCTGGTGCAAGACAATCAGTACGTCCAGGTAGGAACGCCGCTCGTCGAGATCGATCCCAGGGACTATCAGGTGGCGCTCGATCGGGCCAAGGCCGACTACGCCGATGCCGTCGCCTTAGCCGAAGCCGCGCGGGTGAATGTTCCCATCGCTGCGGTGAGCACCAGCAGCCAAGTTTCCTCTGCCGAGGCGGATGTGGAAAGTGCGCAAGCCGGGATTGCCGCGGCTCGCCAACAGTCCGAAGCAGCCAAGGCCCAGCTGGCCCAGGCCGAAGCCAATAACGTAAAAGCGCAGGACGATTTGGTACGTTACCGGCAACTGGTCGACAAGCAGGAAATCTCGCAGCAACAATATGACGAAGCCCTAGCTGCCGCTCGGGCCGGTGAAGCCGCGGTCAATGCCGGGCGGGCGTCGGCCTTGGCGGCGGAGCATGAGGTGAGGCAGGCCGAGGCCCGGCGATTGGAGGCCGAAGCCGCGCTCCGCACTGCCCGCACGGGGCCGCAGCAGGTGGCAACGACCCGCTCCCGCGCTCAATCTGCCGCGGCGGAGGTCGATCTCAAGAAAGCGGCCCTCGATCAAGCTCAACTCAATCTTTCCTACACGATGGTGCTCGCTCCGGTCGATGGCGTGGTCACCAACCGTACCGTGGAGGTAGGACAAAACGTCTCCATCGGGCAGGAGTTGATGAAGGTGGTGAACCTCGACGACATCTGGGTGACGGCAAATTTCAAAGAGACCCAGCTTAAAGCCATGCGAGTGGGGCAACCCGTTACCATTCATGTGGACACCAATGGCAAGGACTACAAGGGCCGCGTGCAGAGCATAGCCGGGGCCAGCGGGGCGGTGACGAGCCTTCTGCCGCCGGAAAACGCGACTGGGAACTACGTGAAGGTGGTGCAGCGCATCCCGGTGAAGATCATTTTTGATTCGGGAGAGACCAGGGAGCACGTGCTGCGGCCGGGCATGTCGGTCGAGCCGAAGGTGTGGCTCCGCTGAGCCGGGCGGGCTAGGGGAACGGAGAAACTGTTGTACCGAGTCATCACGGTCGAGCGGGAGTACGGTTGCGGCGCCGGGGAGATTGCCCGCGAACTCGCCGGGCGTTTGCGGTGGCAGCTGTGGGATCACGCCTTGACCGAGGCGATCGCTAAATTGGCCAAGGTGGAGCACGCCGCAGTCGAGCGATGCGCGGAGCGCGTCGACAGTACCTTCCGCAGACTGGTGAATAGCTTCCTACGGGGCAGCTACGAGAGCCATATGTCCGCCCCAGGCAGGGAACCATTCAATACCGACCGCTTCGTGGCGGTAGGCCAGCAGGTGATGCAGGAGGCGGCCAACGCCGGGAATTGTGTTATCGTCGGCCGCGGCGCCCCCTATTTCTTACGCCAGCGCGCCGACGCCTTTCACGTGTTTCTCTATGCCTCCTACCCGGAGAAGTTGAGGCGCTTGAGGTTCGCGGGAAAGAACGAAAAAGCGGCAGCCCAGTTGCTCGACAACGTCGATCGCGAGCGGATCGAGTTTGTAAAGCGCTATTTTGATGCGGACTGGCCTACCCGATCCCTCTATCACATGATGATCAACACAGCCATGGGGAATGAAAACGTGATCTCGATCATCCTTGGCACCATGCACTCCCTCGAGCGAGGCGCGGCCGGGGAGATTCCACCGCCTTCGTTCTCGAGCCAGCCCCTGCCGTCCAGGTAGAAAGGCCGCGGTTCAGGCGCTTTCCGGTACCCCGTAACCGCGAAATCTGCAACTTTTGTGGTGCACGAGGTGGGTTGGCTCTTTTGGGCGATCGCAGATGGACACTCGGAAATTGCCAAGGCTAGAATTCCGCGTTCGCGAAATCGTTGAAATTCTTCATAACCCATTCCCTGGTCGCACGCTTTGCCAGTCGCCAGCATGACAAGCAGGCGGTGGCGCCTGGCGTTCGTAGCTCACAATTCCTACGTCATAAGATTGCTCGCACCACGCCGCCGTCAACCCGTAAGGCCGCTCCGGTGGTTGCTGAAGATTGTTCGCCACACACATACGTAACCAGGGCTGCGACTTCATCCACCCTAGCGAACCGCCGCAACAGTGACGACGGGCGCGCGCGCTCGAAGAACTCTCGCTCCACTTCTGCTTTCGATTTCTTCTGCTGCTTCGCCATCGCCTCCACAAAATCACTGACGCCTTCTGACTCAGTCGGGCCGGCAAGGATGCTGTTTACCGTGACCCCGCTGCCAGGTACTGACTCCGCGATGCCCCTTGCGATAGCGACCTGCGCTGTTTTGGTCATACCGTAATGCACCATCTCCGATGGAATCTGTACCGCCGACTCACTCGAAATGAAAAGAATACGCCCCCACTTCTTGCTTAACATTCCTGCGAGATAGTGTCGTGACAGTCGCACACCACTCATCACGTTGATCTCAAAAAAACGATACCAGTCAGCGTCCGCAATCTCCACAAAGGGCTTGGGTTCGAAGATACCCACGTTATTGACCAGGACATCGACTGCCGGCAGCTTTGCCATCACCGTTTCAGCCCCCTTGGCATCAGAAAAGTCCGCCACGATACCGTCAACATTCGCCGTCGCAACCTTTGTCCGAATGGCATTTGCAGCTTCATCCACCCGCCTCTGTGTGCGTCCGTTTATGTAGACATCGGCACCCTCATTCGCCAGATCTTTCGCGATGGCAAAGCCAATGCCTGCAGTCGATCCAGTGACCAGCGCCACTTTCCCTGCAAGTTGTAGATCCACGTTTTCCTCCGACTGTCTAGACTAGACTAGCGGGCCTGTGCTTAAAGTTGATTTCAACAAGCAATACTCACCGAGCACCTGCCCACCCGGCAGACGCTCTGTTTTCCCTATCCTTTGTGGAATCGACCAGGGCCTGATTTGAACTACAACCAGGCCGCTCACTTGGCCCGCCCTCGCTCTCCATGGAAGCTTTGCCGGAAAAGCCATAAAGCGACAGCGATGATAGGCTAACCTCAGTATCACTTCATTTCATCCCTGGTGCGGCTCGAGAAATCCCACCGCCTTCGTACTCGAGCCACCCCTGCCGTCCAGGTAGAAAGGCCGCGGTTCAGGCGCTTCCCGGTACCACCGTAACCCCGAAACCTGCAACTTTTGTGGTGCAATTTAACACATCTGCAATATTCGGTTGCGTATCCTAATAGAAGTCGGGATTCCGGAGGGATAGGAGTTTGGCCCAGCGGTTTCTTCGCCATACGTTACCTTTGCAGGTGGCGGCCGTGTGCTACCGCCGCCAGGGGGAAACCATCGAGTTTCTGCTGGTGAACACCAACGGGGGCGGCAAGTGGACGTTTCCCAAGGGTGCTCCCGAGCTTTCCTGCTCGCATAGTCGGGCGGCGGAACGAGAGGCGCGGGAAGAAGCAGGAGTCCGGGGCCACATTGACCCGGCACATTTTCATCTCTATCTGCATTCGAAAGGTGTTTTTTGGAAGCCGCCCGGGGTGCGGGAATTTGTGGTCAAGGCTTTCTTAATGGAAGTCGATGGGACCGAGCCCGTGCACGAGCCGGAGCGCAACCCGACTTGGTTTTCCCCCGAACAGGCCCGCAGGATTCTGGCCAAAGGCCGCGAGGTCAAGTACGCGCGGGAGATACAAACCGTGATTGACCGGGCACTGGCGCAGCTGGGGGCGACGAAAGCCGCTCGATGATTCCCCTGTAACCGGCGAGAGTCTCTGGACTTATCTGTTGCTCTGCCTTCTCGCTGCTCCACCTCATCCACCCATTCTTCGGCAAGGAGCGAAGCGGCGCCTGCGTTCTCAAAATCTACGTCTCATGAGACGATGGAAGTACCTATGATTCAGTTGTCTTCCGCGGGAAAGCGGTATGGAGAAAAGCTTCTGTTTGAGGGAGTGGACTGGCTGATTACCCACCGGGATCGCATCGGCCTGGTGGGTGCGAACGGTACCGGGAAATCCACCTTGTTGAAAATCCTGGCACAACTCGAGACCCTCGATTACGGCTCCATTTCGACCGCGAAGGGCATCCGGGCTGGCTATCTACCCCAGGAAGGGCTCACGCTCTCCGGGCAGACGGTCTTCGCCGAGTGCATGTCGGTTTTTTCCGATCTGCGGGGGATGGAACAGGAGATGGAAGAACTGACCTCGCGTATGCCGGAACTCGCGCATGGCTCCTCGGAATATGAGCAGGTTGCCGAGCGTTATCAGCGGATTGAGCACGAGTTCCGCACGCGCGACGGGTACGGGCTCGAAGCTCAGGTTGGAAGCGTGCTGCTCGGCCTGGGATTTGGCAAAGAGGACTGGGGTCGGCGCACCGAGGAGTTCTCGGGCGGCTGGCAGATGCGGATTGCACTAGCCAAGCTGTTGCTCGAAAAGCCGAACCTGCTGCTGCTCGACGAACCGACGAACCACCTTGACCTTGAGGCGCGCAACTGGCTCGAAGACTACCTCGAGAACTATCCCGGCGCCTTCGTTGTGATCTCCCATGATCGCTACTTTCTCGACGTTACGGTCACCAAGATCCTCGAGGTCTGGAATAAGCGAGTTCAATTCTATCCCGGCAACTACGAAAAGTACGTAACCCAGAAAAGCCAAAGACAACAACAGCTGGAAGACGCCTATCGCACGCAACGCGAACGCATCGAGCAGCTGGAGGTGTTTATCCATCGCTTCCGCTACCAAGCGACCAAAGCGAAGCAGGTGCAGAGCCGCATCAAGGAACTGGAAAGGATGGATCGCATCGAGCTGCCCGAAGAAGACAAGACGATCCACTTCAACTTTCCCCAGCCCAAGCCCAGTGGGCGGATCGTCGCGGAGTTGGTGGGTGTGGCCAAATCCTATGGGGACAAGGAAGTGTTTCGCGAGGTCAGTTTGCTGATCGAAAGGGGTGATCGAATCGCTCTGGTGGGGGTCAACGGTGCCGGCAAATCAACCTTGATCAAGCTGTTGGCGGGGAGAGAACCGCTGACCGGCGGTCTCTCCAAGCTGGGACACAACGTGCAGCTTGATTATTTCGCGCAGGACCAGTACAAGGAGCTCGATCCCGACGCGCGCATCCTCGATGACATCGGCGAACTATCGCCCGGCTCCACGCAAACCGAGCTGCGAAGTCTGCTTGGCTGCTTCCTGTTTTCTGGCGACGAGGTCTTCAAGCGTCTCGGAGTGCTCTCCGGCGGCGAACGCAATCGCTACGCCCTGTTGCGGATGCTTCTCCATCCGGCAAATTTCCTGCTGCTCGACGAGCCGACCAACCACTTGGACATGCGAGCCAAGGATGTGCTGCTCGCAGCCTTGACCAAATACAGCGGAACGGTGATCTTTGTCTCGCATGACCGCTACTTCATCGACAAGCTAGCCACGCGCGTGTTTGAAGTCGGAGGAGGCGGGGTCGAGGTTTATCCCGGAAACTACGAAGATTACTGCTGGCGTAAGCAGGGTGGTGCGCGTCGCCTGGAGGAGGAACTGGCGACCGTTGCCGGACGAAACCGGCCAAGCGGGGGAAATGGTCGTGAACTCCACCCGGGGGCAGGGGAGAGCAGGTCCCGACGCATCAATCCCATGAAGCGAAAGCAAATGGAGGATCGAGTGCGCGCATTGGAGGCGGAAATCAGCCGCGATGAAGCCGCCATCAGCGATTGCGAGACTAGATTGCAAGCGTTTGTTACCGTCGAAGAGAGCGCGCGCGTGGCCGATCAACTCAGCCGACACAAGAAGGAGCTTGAGAGCCGCATGCTGGAATGGGAGGATCTGAGTCACCGGCTCAAGCCATAGCCTGTGCTGTCGACCTCCTGCCGCAGGTTGCGCAGCCTTTGCGGCGCAGGCCAAAGCCGCCGTCCTCGCCTCAGGCCATCCACGGGCGACCGGAGATGTTCAGCCGCGAATTGAACTACGAGAAAGGTTTTGAGGTACAGCGGACTAATTACCGACCGACACCATCTTCGGTAACTTCCTCTATTCTTTCCTCCCATGCGATAGTCGGCTCAAGCGACACAGAATCGGCGCGTTCAGCGCGACACAAGGACGGATCGAATCGATGTTGTATCCAGCAGAGAACCCGCTGCCCAAGGTCCCCGCAAATCCTACCAAGGCAAGCTCGAAGCCCACAATCCAACCCATGGAGCAGGCTTCCATCGGGCAATCCCTTCTCATCAAGGGTGAGGTGATCGGCTCGGAGCCTTTGTACATCGATGGATGCGTCGAAGGGTCAATTCATTTGGCGGGCAACCGCCTGACCATCGGCCACAACGGCTCGGTGGTTGCCAATGTCGATGCTGAGGAAGTCATCATCATGGGTTCGGTGAAGGGCAACGTCCAATGCAGCGAGCGTTTGGAGATACGCAGCGAAGGTTCTCTGCTCGGAGACGTGGTGTCGCAGCGCATCAGTATCGAAGATGGCGCCGTGCTTCGGGGAAGCGTGGAAGTGAGGACCGGAGCGCAAAAACGCGACAAAGACCATCATGCCCAACCGAAGGCCACGGCGGGTGAAAACGAAAAGGCCAAGGCGGCCGCCGCCGGCGCCGGCTCGTAAACGCGAGATCGCAAACTAGCCGCCGCGGGTCAGAGCACGATCGCCTGCGGTGCGCAGCTTTCCCCAACCTCATCCCCGCTCTACTTCGTTTTCTTCGTTTCCGGTCGCAGCTCGAGCGAAGCCGAATTCATGCAGTAGCGCAAGCCAGTCGGGGTGGGACCATCCGGGAAAACGTGGCCCAGGTGGGCGTCACAGCGCGCACAACGGGCCTCGGTACGGTTCATGCCATGACTGCTGTCGTTATGTTCCGCCACGGCCACAGAGTCCACTGGCTGCCAAAAGCTCGGCCATCCCGTTCCTGACTCAAACTTGGTTTCCGAGTTGAACAGCGGCGCTCCGCAGCACACGCAGCTGTAAATCCCTTTCTCTTTCGAGTTCCAGTATTTGCCGGTAAAGGGTGGTTCTGTGCCCGCTTGTCGGGTGACATGGTATTGCTCCGGAGATAACTGGTTCTTCCATTGCTGCTCGGATTTGCTGATCTTTTCGGTCATGTGCTCCCTCAACCGCAATCGATGATGCC
>Ga0187783_10002719_pt1 | contig 13119 bp, 12 predicted proteins | sample 1015_SJ02_MP02_2_FD_132471 | JGI IMG/M metagenome (GOLD analysis project Ga0187783, IMG submission 132471) | Tropical peat soil microbial communities from peatlands in Department of Meta, Colombia - 1015_SJ02_MP02_20_MG | ecosystem: Environmental > Terrestrial > Soil > Wetlands > Peat | place...
CCACGCTGTTGGCCGCCCAGACCGCTCTGGGGGCGGCCAAGGTTGTGCTCAGGACCGGGCACCATCCGGCGCTGCTCAAGGATACCGTTACGACTCCGGCCGGATGCACGATCGATGGCATCTTGGAGCTCGAAGAGGGAGGATTGCGCGTGACGTTGATTAAGGCGGTGGTCAAGGCCGCTGAGCGCGCCAAGGAATTGCTCGTCACCGACGAAGAGAAATAGAGCCGCCTGAGAGGAGAGGCGTATGAGCCTGCGGACCGTCGGAGGCTTGCTGCTGGTGGGTGCGGCCACTGCTTCCGGGGCGCGCGCACAGCAGTTCAACAGCCGAACCATCGCCACCTACACGACCGCTCAGGCGGCCCAAGGCCAGGAAGTCTACGCCAGAAGTTGCGCGTCGTGCCACGGGCCGGGGCTGTCAGGCGGCGAATTCGCGAGCGCGCTAAACGGGATCACCTTCAGCAACAACTGGGGCGGCAAAACGGCCGAAGAACTGTTCAGCTACATCAACACGAAAATGCCGCCCGCCAGTCCAGGACAGCTAGGCGCAGAGGCCGTCGCGCAGCTCGTGGCTTACTTGCTTGCGGAGAACCGCATTCAGGCGGGGGACGCGGAATTGCCAACCGACACCAAGGCGCTCAGATCGATGCAGATTCCGCGAGGCGGAACGATGCGGTCGGCCCCGATGATGCCGCTTTCGCCGCTGGCGCCTCCGACGGCTGCCGTGGTCCTGCCGAACCCCCTTGAGCACATCACCGCTGTCACTGACGAACTGCTGGAAAATCCGCCTCCCGGCGAATGGCTGCTCTGGCGTCGCACCTACGACGATCACGGCTTCAGCCCTCTCAAGCAGATCAACAAAAGCAATGTCGGGGAGCTGCGTGTGGCCTGGGCCTGGTCGCTGCCGAACGGGCCGAACGAAGCAACGCCGCTCGAGCATGATGGCGTCTTGTTTATCGAGAGCTACGGCGACAAGGTGCAGGCGCTGAACGCGGTGACGGGCGATCTGCTGTGGCAATACTCCTATCCATTGCCCAGCGATGCGCGGCCCATGCAGAAGCGCAATCTCGCGATCTATCGGGACAAACTGTTCGTGCCGACGTCGGACGACCACATGGTCGCGCTCGAGGCGAAAACGGGCCGCCCGATTTGGGACACGCCGCTCGTCGACTACCAGAAGGGCTACCAGGTTACGGGCGGGCCGCTGGTCGCAAAGGGCAAGGTGATGCAAGGCATCGCCGGGCAGTCCCCGGGCGGCAACTTCATCATCGCGCTGGACGTCGAAACAGGCAAAGAAGCGTGGCGCTTTCACAGCATTGCGCAGCCAGGTGAACCCGGCGACAGTTGGAACGGTTTGCCGGCGGAAAAACGCAACGGAGCGTCGGTGTGGACGGCAGGAAGCTTCGATCCGCAGCTCGGGCTGGCCTACTTCGGAGTCGGCCAGACCTACGACACCGGCCCGGTGCTTTATCGCCTGCCGGGCTTTTCTAACGACGGGCTCTACACCGATTCGACGCTGGCCATCAATCCCGACACCGGCAAGCTCGTCTGGCATTTCCAGCACGTACACAACGATCAGTGGGATCTCGACTGGGCGTTTGAGCAGCAGTTGATCAATCTGCCTGTGGAGGGTACGCCGCGGAAGCTCGTCGTGACCTCGGGCAAGATGGGAATTTACGAGGGCATGGACGCGGCTACGGGGAAATACATTTTCTCGCACGATCTCGGATTGCAGAATGTGGTTACGTCGATCGACCCCCAAACCGGAGAGAAGACCATCAATCCCGCTGTCGTAGTCGGAGACGGGAAGTCGCATACGATTTGCCCGCATCCAGGCGGCGGCCGAAATTGGATCGCGGGGTCCTACGATGCGGCCAGGAAGATTGTCTACGTCTCGCTGAACGAGTCGTGCATGGATTTGATTCCCGCGCCGGCTGGCCAGCGCGGAAATTTGACGTCGGGCGTGAACTGGTTCATCCGACCGCGCCCCGATAGCGACGGAAAAATCGGGCGCGTGGAGGCGTTCAATCTGGAGACGAAGAAAGTACTTTGGATCGACCGGCAGCGCGCGCCCGAGACAACCTGCCTGCTGGATACCGCCGGTGGAGTGGCTTTTGCGGGCTCGTTCGATCGGAATCTCAAGGCCTATGACGACGCCACGGGCGACACCATCTGGCAGATACGGATGAACGACGTCCCCAATTCGTGCCCGATCACCTACAGCGTAAACGGGGAGCAGTACCTGGCCGTGGTGGTGGGCAGTGGCGGGCCAATCACGGGAACTTACCCTGTTCTCGTGCCCGAGATTCAGAATCCACCCGAGCACGGAGCGGCCATCTGGGTTTTCCAGCTGCCCAAAGGAAAAGGCAACCCTAGCCGCCGGCCGCGGTAAGCTTCAGGGCGAGACGACAATTTTCCCCCGGGTCTGGACCTCCATGTCCACCGTGTCACCGACACGCAAAACGAGCGTGCTCGGATTTTTCAGTCCCCATTGTACGTAAGGCACGGTGAATTTCGTGGAGATGTCCATGCGCCCAGCACCGCCCGGCGCGACCGACATCGCCAGTGTGGCGTCGTGATCCTGTCCGTGCAGGCGGAAGACTCCGGAAACTTCGACTTCCGCGGCTTTCTGCTGGTTCAACATCTGGATCAACGGGCCTTTGGCCCGATTCGGTGTGAAAACGATTTCCGGAAATTGCCTGCTTTCCAAAATTTCGCCGTGCAGCTTGGCGTCGCGCGAGCTGTTTCCGGTCTCGGCGCTGGTGGCGTCGACGACGATGGTGCCACTCATTTTCCCCGTTGCTGGGTCAAAGCGAATGCGGCCGCTCTTGAGCTTGAAGGTTCCGTGAACCGTGTGCATGGTGGCAGAAAGCGAGAAATCGATTTTTGTGATGGCGGGATCGAGATCGATGGTCAGATCCTGCGCAGAGAGAGCCGGAACAGACGCCAAGGTGGACAGCAGCGCCAGCAAGCAGAGGAAGGGCTTCGGTCGCCGGCGGAATTGAGGGAATCCGGCCATCCCTCAGGCCCACATCACACGCCAACCGAGCGTGACGAGTGCGGCGGCATCGAGCGCATCGGGCAACGATGCGCCCGTATGAATCGAGATCATTTTCGAAAACAGCGCAGGCCTCGCCGCGAACAACCGCAGCACTTTCCGGCGAAGCGTGGAGCTTGCGTTCATGGCCAGCAACAGCCGCGTGACTGACACGGGCGTGCGGGTGATGCGAGAGTGTGCAGCGGCGTAATTGGCCAGCTCACCGCGGGCCAGCGCCGCGGCGAGGTGAAACGCCTGCTGGAGGGCAAGGCTCAAGCCCTGCCCCGCGATCCCGTCCACCGTGCACGAGGCATCACCGACCAAGGCAACGTTTCCGCGCGTCACAGCGCTCGCGCTGCTAAGAACAGTAATGGCTCCCGACTCGCTCGAGCTGGGATGGGTACGGGCGAGGCGACGGGCCGCAGCGGGAAACGAGTCAAGAGCGCTATGGAGCCGAAGCCGCGGATTGCTGGTAAAGAGCGACAAGCAGACTTCGCCCGATCCGGTCGGGGTGATCACCAACTGAGATTTCTCGCCCCAGTGGACCTCGACGCAATCGTTCCACGGCTCGATCTCATAGTGGCGGCGAAAGCCGAAGCGGACACGGCCGCGACGGCGCGGCTCAAGGCCGGCAAATTGCCGAACCCTGGAGGAAGAACCATCTGCTCCCACCAGCCACTGGCAGGGAATGAACCCTGTGCTTGTTTCAACGCCGGCCGAAGCAAGACGCAAGACCCGGGTTGCCCAGAGAAAAGTCACTCCCAGGCTGAGAGCGCGGTCAACTAAAAGACGGTGGAAAATCGTGCGGCGGACACCGAAGGCCCGACCCCTTTCGATTCGCGCGGAGGCGAAGGAATTCTCGTCCAGAAAGCAGAAACCGGAAAAGGGAAACACCTGATTCGCGTGGAGGTGAACACCTAGCTGCTCGAGCGCACGAATGGCATCGGGCAGCAGGCCCTCGCCGCAAGGCTTGTCGATGGGCGGGGTGCGCGCGTCGATAACCGTAACGCGAAGCCCTTTGAGGGTGGCGGCGATCGCCGTTGCAATCCCGGCGGGACCACCGCCGACAATGAGAACATCGGCTTGCAATGCGGAGTCCTCCCCATGGTCGCTACCACCGCAGAAGCACCAGCTCCGAGCAAAAGCCGGGACCCATGGCGGCGAGAATGCTTAACGTCCCTGGGGCGGGCCGGCGGTGCTTGTAAACATCCTCCAAAACCAGAAGGACCGACGTGGAAGAGAGATTGCCGACTCTTCGGAGGCATTCCCACGACGCGGCGAGTTCCTTCTCCGTGATGCCCAGCGCCGCGGCGGTCGCCTCGAGAACCTTCGGACCGCCCGTATGCATAACCCAGCTCTTGACGTCTCTGCGGCAAAATCCCTGTTCAGCGAGAAACCGGTCGACATCCTCGCCTAAATGGCGCAAAACCGTGTCAGGCACCTCCGGCGACAATACGATGCGAAAGCCCTTTTCAGAGATGTCCCAACCCATCACCCTTTCCGTATTGGGGTAGAGAATCGATTTCGTCGCCAGGATCTCCGGGCCCCTGGATTCAAGCTCGGATCCGAAAACGACGGTGGCCGCGGCGCCGTCTCCAAACAGCAGAGCGGAGATCAGATGCGCCATCGATAGGTCGTCGCGCTGGAGTGTGAGCGAGCACAGCTCGATCGATAATAGCGCCGCCGCCTGATCCGGATAGCCGCGCACATAATCCGCCGCGCGAGAAATGCCGGCCGCGCCTGCCACACACCCGAGACCGAAGATGGGGATGCGCTTGATGTTCGGTGAAAGACCCATGCGGTTGACCAGGCGCGCATCGAGCGACGGTGCCGCAATTCCGGTCACGGAAGTAACGAAGATCGCGCTCAGATCGGCCGGCTCCAGACCGGCCCAGGCGAGCGCGCGACAAAGAGCCTCCTCACCGATTTCCAGGCCAACTTCGATCCATGTGTCGTTGGCCTGGCCCCACCGATGCATCTCCTCGTAGAACGAGATGGGGCGAGCCGTGAAGCGGCCGTCGACCTTCATGCTTTCGTCGAGGCGGTCGAGGATGTCGGGATTCGGCAGGCGATGTCGCCAATCGTTCTTGAGAGCTTCGACCAAGATTTCCTGCTTATAGTAATTCCTCGGAAATGCGCTTCCGACACCAGCGATCCTCATGAAAAGCGCTCCTGGTGCAACAAAATTTTACGCGTGAATGGCAACGGCTTTGGTCTCAATGATGTCAAATCTCTGTCAATTCGGGCCGGTATGCTCAATCCTCGGATCTACTCACTTCCCGCGCCTCATTCCCAGCTAAGCCCCCCCGGCCCACCCGACACACCCCGCAGGCCGCGAGGAGTTAACCTCCAGACTACCAAGAAAGCAAGCATATCTTAAAGGGAACCGCGGATCGCACAGTAGACCATGCCACAGGCCAAATTCCAAGAGAAGAGATTGCGGGGGGGTACGGTTCGCCAAAGGCACGTCCTGCCGGTGGCACCCAGCACGCCGGGCCGCCGGTCGCAGCAAGGCCGCGCCGGAAGGAGGGCCCCGGGTCTAGGGAACCGACCCGGGGGGTGGGGAGTGAGGACTGCTGGGCCAAAGAAAAGGAAAATCTGCGGCGTGTGCGAGACAGAAGCCGCCGGCCACTGGGCCGAAAGCGGCTATTCCAAGTGCCGAAGAAACATCGTCACCCGGAAGACAATCTGCAAGCCGAGGACGATGAGCGTATCGCGCACGGCAACCAATCGTTCACGCATGAAAAAGAAACCCTCAAAACCGTCCTCGTACGGAATCGCGATGGCAACGGCTCGGTTTGCTCTCCACTCCGCCCTGTCCCGTATATTCACGAAATCCTCCTAGTTCAGCACGTGCACGGGGATGTCGTGCTCAACGGCCACGACCATCGACTTGAAGATGTCTACGTCCCAACTGTCCGCGATCCGCAGTCGGACACTGTCATTGGTTTCCGACAGCAAGCGGCCGCGGAGAGGCACGCGCAGGTTCCCCGTGGCGACCCGCAATATGACCGGCTGGCCCATCCAGACTCGGTACCCACCTTCCATCGTTGGTCTCCTCTGACTTCCCTGCCTCGAACACGATGATTGTTGGTTAGGGGTCCGAACTGGCCAATGGTACAGGGAGCCAAACTGGGTAGGAGTTCAGTACCAATACCACCCGGGGCCTCGAAACAGGCACGGGCGAAAGGGCTCTTTTCTGTTACTGTAAATGCGGGAGTTACGGGCACGCCGTCCGCTCGAAATCCTGTTTTGAGTGCGCCATCGAAACCCTCCGACATCTGCTGCGCGAGCTTTACGACGTCCGAGGCCTCATTAGCTGGGGCGGCACCCTGCTGGTGTGCGCGATTGTCTTTGTGGAAACGGGTCTGTTCGTAGGTTTCTTTCTGCCGGGCGACTCCCTGCTCGTGACCGCGGGCGTGCTGGCCGGAGCCGGCCAGCTGAGGCTGGCACCGCTGCTGTCGCTGGTTACGGTTTGCGCGATCGCAGGCGATCAGCTCGGTTACGCGATTGGTTGGAAGGCGGGCGAAAGCCTCTACCGCAGACAGGACTCGCGATTCTTCAAGCGCAAGCGTCTTCAGGAGGCCCACGATTTCTATGAGAGGTATGGAGGGAAAACCGTCATCATGGCGAGATTCATTCCGATCATCCGCACGTTCTGCCCGCCGGTGGCCGGCGCCGCGAAGATGAAATACACGCGCTATCTCGCTTACGACATTTTTGGCGGTCTGCTGTGGGTGTGGAGCATGGTGCTGGCTGGCTACACACTCGGACGATCCGTGCCCAACGTGGAAAAGCGGCTTCACTACGTGATCGCCGTCGTAATCCTTTTGTCGCTGATGCCAGCCGCCTTCCATGCCTGGAACGTTCGGAGGCAGAAAGGCCGCGTTCCCTAGCGCAGGGGAATCCCCAGCCGTGAGAAGCAGCGAAAGCTGCTTGGCGAAGCTGTCCAGAAAAAACGGGCCAGATGCAAAACGGGGGAGCCTGGCAGCTCCCCCGTTATGCTCATTGCGTAGGCCGCGGCAGCGCCGAAGGCGTCGCCGCCGGCTCGCACCGCAAAAGCGGTGTGATCAACGGTGTCAAGAATCTATGCCCGGTGGAGTCATGCCTCTCCTTCCGTGCGATAGCTCTTACAAGCCACTCATACGCCCGTACGCCGAACGGCGCAAGTCAAAAATTCATGGCAACGCGGTTTGGCCTGCGACCCACCCGAAAGGGCTCGGCATGGACGAAATACGGCCCTTCGCGTCTGTTGCGTGAACGGCGTTCGGAAACGCTAGAATTGGCGAGTGATCGTGCCGACAGCGGCGAGAAACTGCCCAGAACTGAACAGCAGACCTGTATTGTCTGCGATCAAGTAATAAACGAGCATGTAGGTCACTGCCGGGTTGGTCGGCGTAAGAGTGGCTGTGCCGCGCCCGCTTGCTGCGGGCGCGCTGATCGTCGTGTCGGTCGTGCCAATTGGATCCGCCGCAAACGTTGCGGTGAAATTGTTGATGTCGAGAGCCCCGCCGCTCGCCACCGTGCTGCTCACGCTGACTTGGCCAACCAGAGTCGACTGATAGGAAGACGATGTGGCGGGTGGACTGTGGAAGAGTCCCTGTCCCGTCAATCCCAGAGCAAAGCTGACAGCCGAGAGACCCGGACTTGCTGCGGCACAGCCGGCAGACGCCGGACCGCACTGCTGGTAGGCCAAGCCGGCCGAGACGGCGGAAGAATCAAGCTCCAGCATCACAACGGACCCAACAGCTGTCGGATAGGCGGCAAATTCCGTCACGCCGGAACCGGAAATCGATGTACATGTACCGCTGCCCGAAAACAGGCCCAGATCGATCCGGCCCGTCGTTGCATCGACCGTAAAGGAGCATGAGCCCAGAGACGGACCGCTGTTGTAACTGCCGGCGTTGTTGATGTCGAGCACGCCGTTCGAAGTAGTACCGACCCCGTCGGACTGAAAAACGCCGCCGGCACCATACGCTCCGGCGGCGGAATTTCCGCCGCTCGTAAAGACATAGGTAGCGTCCGCAAGGCCAGGCGTTGCCGCAGCAAGGAACATGTCCCCCGCCGTGAAGGTGACGCCATCGATCTCGACCAAATGCAATTGGGCAACGATGCTGGTGTCAGCAGAGCTTACACCAACCGTGTAGAAGGCGAAGCTGCGGGTGGCTGTCGTGGTGCTTTCCAGCGTGAGAGTCCCGCGCCCGGTGCCCGGAAAGGCGCTATCGAATGCGTAGGAACCGTTCAGCGTGGTATCGCCTCGGGTAACCGTGCCGGAGCCTGAGATTCCGTTGTCGTTGACGTCCAGGATCGCGTCGGTGTTGGGTATATTGCCAGCACCGTCGGTCAGGAACTCACCGGCCATGCCCAGCGGATCGTAGTTTGGCTTTGCGTCCGTGCCCAGAGCAGAGAAGGCGTAGCGGCCAGAAATCACCGACGGCGAATTCGTGAGCGCGTTGACGCTTTGCTGATCGATCGAACCGCCGCCGGTGATATTGGTGTCGAAGCGCGTCAGCTGGGCATGCTGGTTGGTGCTGAGCACAAAGCGCCATGTGTTGGTTCCGCGACTCGTGTTGATCGAAGCCGAACCTCGGCCATCGGAACCAACCACATACGTCGAAGAAGTGATGGGAACTTCCGTTAACACGCCAGTCAGGAAACTCTGTACATCTTCAACGCCGCTGATGATCTTTCCGTTGCCGTCAGCCACAAAGCTCCCGGCCACCGCAAAAAAGCCGGACCCATCATTTCCCGTGTAGGAGAACGCATAGGGACCGCTTAGAGAACGATCCGAGTAGGAGATGGTTACCGTGGCCGTGGCCGTGACGGACATTCCGTTCGATCCCGTTGCCGTGGCGGTCACGGTGAGGGAGTTTCCCGGGGGCGGATAGGGAGGCGCGGTATAAAGGCCGGTTGAGTCAATCGAACCGAGGTTGCCCCCGGCGGTCGTTGCGCTGAGTGACCAGGAAGCACCCGAGGCTACGCCATTCAACAGGGCTGAGAACTGTTGCGTGCCTCCGGCCGGAACCGAGGCGGAAGGGGGGCTGACGGTAAGACCCAAAACGACACCGATGGTTACAGTGGCGATATTGGAAGTCACCGTTCCAGGTGTTGAGGACGTGGACGGAGTCGAGGAGCCCGTTGGCGAAGCTACCGCTGTGATGGCAACTTCTCCAAGTTGCAAACCGCTTCCGCAGGTAGTGGTTGGCACAGACGCAGGCGCCGTATAGACGCCGACCAACTGATCAGTGGCCAGGGCCGTAATCGTGCCGCACGCGGAGTTGCCGCCGGCCACACCATCGACTTCCCAGGTGACCGTGGTCGTCGACGACACCGTCGAATTGTTCAGAGTGACGACGGCCGTGAACTGAGCTTGCCCACCGATTGAAACCGACTCGGAGGTGGGCGTAATGGCCACACTCTTCACCGTGCTGGAGGAGCCGCCACCGCAGCCAGCTAGGTACCAGGCGACGGCGACACTGAAAACGGCCAGAGCGAGCGTCCGAGCGGACTTCCCAACGCCTCTCGGACCGACCACGTGGGCAAGGCCCAATTTCAACGCTTGCTCAGAAGTCGCGATCACTGTTCGTTGGGCTCCCGATTCGCTGGCGTGTTGGGCACGCCGGGATTTGCAGCGGTTAACTTTATTCCATGTTGCACAAAAAAGGGTTCCAATTTTGCATGTAGAGGCAGATCGTCTCCCATCGAGTTCCGGCGCACCGACAACCGCAAAGCACTCCCACAGCGAGGGCCGTCGCTCTCGCCAAACGATTCGCGCAGAGTCACACTCAGGAATTCACGCTAACTGATGTGGCGCCACGAGATTTGGTTGTCAGGCCAGCAGGAGCTAGCCGACACCGCCGGGGGTTTCTCACTTCACGAAAAGGGCTTCGCGAACTTGGTCGCGGCCTACGAAGCTCTTGGACGAACGGAATTGTTCGAAAAGCCCAAGGAGCTCGCGGTTCTGGAACACGTGGGCGTGAACGGCGAGCGTCGGCGCTGGCAGCAGTTCTACCGACTGAGCGTCAACGATGCGGTAACGGTGGAATCGCTCCGCCGGACGGCTGTGAAACAAAGCCAGAACGACCCCGCCGGGATGAACCAGACGTGAAAGGCGGTTGATCAAGGCTGGCACTGCCGCCGGATCGAAATAATCCAGAAGGTCCCAGGCCAGAACACCGTGATGACTTGGCTCCGGATACTGGAGCGCGGTTTCCAGGAATTTCTCGGCCAGCGCCGACGGCGACAGCCTTTCAGCGGCGTTGCCAATGACCGTCGTTCGCAGCCGCTCCTCTTCGATCGTCAGAAAATCCTTCCATTCCCTCAGCAGATCCTCCGTGGAGACTCGGTACCCCTTGTCCACGAAAAAACTCACGGTCGATTGCCAAACCGGACCAAGATCGAGCACGCGGCCACGCGGAACATCGCTAATCAGCCAGAGAAACTCCTTGAGCCCATTCGAGACACGGCAATTGGGAGCGGGCGCGGCAGAGATCGCCGGGCTAGGTTTCGCGGGTGCGGCGCCCGATGCCGCCGTCAGGCGTGGCTTGGCCGTCGAGTTCATTGGTCGCTCTATTCGACTTTCACCCCGACCGTTTCGTCAAGGTTCTCCGGTTCCGGAGTTGCTAGGGCTGGAGACTTTGTTGCCGTCTCGATCTTGCCGGAAAGCTGAGCACCATCAGCTATGCCAATGCGAGGAGTCAGCACGTTGCCGACCACCCGGCTCGAGGCACCGAGTTGCGCGCTTTCGCTTGCCTTGAGGTTTCCTTCGACTGCGCCCTCAATACAAATTTGACGCGCTTCGATTTCCGCCTGGACTCGGCCGTTCGGTCCCACCGTGACGCGACCGCTGGTCAATCGGACCCTGCCTTTTACGTCGCCGTCAATATAGAGATCAGAATCTCCGAAGAGTTCGCCGTGAATTCTCAAGCCGGAGCTGATCTTCGAGAGGTTCGAGGAAGCTGGCGTGCCGGCGGACGCCGCGGCTGGCGCTGCAGGGTTGGCAGCCGCCTGGGGAGTGGGAAGCGTCGGGGTCTTCACGGGCTCCTCCGATTTGGCTCGAGCCGGCGTAGCCGTCGGGTAAGGCTCCTCAGAAGGCTTGATTTCGTTCGATTTGCGCCACATGAAAACCTCCCGCGAATGGAGCTGAGTGGATGCAGAGCTGGGCGGCACGCATCCTGCGTGGTTTACGAACTATAGTACAGGGAAAGCGACCTGTAAACGTGGTCTGGGGCCGGGATCGCACAAACCGCCAACAATCGGTCGGCGGGTAGAGTAGGCCTCAATCGGTGGTCTGCACATTTTTGTGGCGCATTTCCCACACGGAGACGAGCATTCCGACGCACTCGTGCGCAAAAATCTCTGAGCCGCTGCGCGTACGCCACCAGTCCTGCGGGTCGTAATCTGAGTCCGGAGCGGCCAAGACGCGCAGCATGGTGCCCGGCGGAAATTGGCGCTCGGCAAGATATCGAGTGCGGCGAGTCTGGTAGTTCGATGTGACCAGGAGAATCCGCTTCCATCCGTGCGAAGAGATCAGCTGAGCGAGCGCCGCCGTCTCGTCCCGGATGTTCTCGGCCCTCTGCGTGAAACGAACGACGGCGGCGGCGGGCACACCGCGATCCTCCAGATCGTGTTCTTCCAGCTCGGCAATGCTCGCGTAAGGCCGCAGATACCGGCCACTGGCGACGACGCGCGGCGCCCAACCCGCCCTGTACAGCTGGGCTGCGCGCGCGGCCCGATCGGCCTGGAAGTTGTCGTCTCCTACGAGGATGATGGCGTCGGCTGGCGCCGGAGTTTCATCGACAATCCAGAAACCGCCGGCCAAACGCAGCAGCGGACGGCGAACCAGATAGACAGCAAAGAGCAGGCACAGAAAGCAAAGACCAAAAAGGATCCGAAAAACAATCCCACCTCTTTGCGGCTTTCGTGCGACACAGCAAGCCGCTGCGCCAGCCGTCATTTCTCTGGGGCGAGCCCGCGTAGGCATTCCGCGGCTTGTTCCGGGAGGATTCCGTTGAAGTACACCTCCTTGAGGCTGTAGGACTTGCTGCGAACGGGCATGATCGGAAGAATTTCGACGTGCCAATGGTAATCCCCCGCAATGGTCGCCCAATACTCGCTCAATTCACCCTTCGTCTGCAGAGTATTGGGCGCGGTGTGTACCACCATGTGGTAGCTCGGTGAAACCTGCAAGAGGCGGCGGAGAGTCTGGCCAAGCAGCGTTGCCAAGTTGCGCCGACTTTCGCCGGGTAAGGGGACCTCGAACTGATGATTGTGCGTACGAGGCATGAGCCAGGTTTCATACGGCACACGCGAGGCGTAGGGGCAAAAGGCGAAGTAGTCTCCAACGTTATCCACCAACCGCTTTTTCTGGCGAATCTCTTGCCGAAGGATGTCACAGAAAACACAACGATCGCGATCACGAAACCAGTCGCGAGCGGCGCGAAGCTCATACAGTGTGCGACGGGGCACGAATGTCGTGGCCGTCATTTGCGAATGAGCGTGAGCCCACTCCTCGCCGGCGTCGCGGCCCTGGTTTTTGAAGATGGTCACGTATTTGAAACGAGCGTCGCGCTTCAAATCGACCGTACGCAGAGCATAGGCCTCGAGCACACGCTGGATTTCTTCATCGCCGAGATCCGCGAGCGTTAACGAATGACTGGGAGTCTCTACGATGATTTCGTGTGCCCCCACGGCGGCCATGCGGTCGAAAATTCCGTCCGCGGTGCGGGCGGGATCGCCCTCGATGCGATACAGCGGGTGGAGATGGGGGTAGATGCGGACCTGCGGCTCGCCGTGCGAGGGCAGTTCGAGCAACGGCGTCTGTTCCACGGCATGGTCCGGGCAAAGCGGGCAAGGGCCGGAGCGGTCTTTTTCTCGTTCGGGATGTCCGATGACGACCCAACTTCGTGTGATTGGGTCTTTGCGAAGTTCCATCGAGTGCCTTGTGTAAGAATGCGGAGCCATCTTATACCCAAGTTCCGCCGCAGAACAAAGCAGGTCGAATTCCTTCCGCCGTCGAGCGCGAGCATCTAAAGCTCGTAACGGCGGATGCAGCTGAGGCCCGCTTTTCGCCGCCTGAGAACA
>Ga0187783_10002720_pt1 | contig 13118 bp, 11 predicted proteins | sample 1015_SJ02_MP02_2_FD_132471 | JGI IMG/M metagenome (GOLD analysis project Ga0187783, IMG submission 132471) | Tropical peat soil microbial communities from peatlands in Department of Meta, Colombia - 1015_SJ02_MP02_20_MG | ecosystem: Environmental > Terrestrial > Soil > Wetlands > Peat | place...
CCGCTGACGTCGACAGCGCTGTCGGCCGGAATCTTGGTTACGGCGGTGTAGTTCGTGCTCGTCCCCTGCCGGAGATTGACGGTGCTCGCCACCACTTCGGGCGGCGGCGCGCCCGCCGCGCCGGTTGGCGGCGGACCGCCTTCAGGCCCCGGCGCTGGAGGGCCGGCTTGTCCAGGGGGCGGCGGACCGCCCGCTGCCGGCGGGCCGACTTGCGCCGCGGCCGATTGCGCTGCGACGACGATAAGCGCTGCTGCGGCAATCGCGGTTTGCGTCAATCTCATTGCCGATCTCCTTTGTCTTAAAAACCATGCTAGCGCAGATTGCCGCGTCAACATAGCGGGCTGACTTCGCCGGCGTTCGCTGGCCCGATCACGGCGGCAGCTTTTGCAGTTCGGGGAACGTCGTATAGGTTGCGCCGGCACATTGCTCCTTGGGCGCGTCGACAAAATCGTCGAACCGGCCGGCGAGAAACACGGCGGCAACTTCCCTCACGCCGGCATATTCGGCGGCGTTCTTCTTCGGATTGAACTTAACGCAGGCCACGTAGCGCGTGCTGTTGCCGACCTGTTTGAACGCCGGTTCGGAAATGGCGGCGTCGCGAATCCCGGTCGGATCGTTCAGATAGGCATGCATGCCGGCAAGGATGTCGGCCTTGTAGTTCGCCGGATAGGCGTTGACGCCGCCGTCGCCAGCACTCTCCGCATCGGGGTGGTGATGTTGCCCGCAGCCGCCGAGCGCCAGCGTCGCGCCGAGCAACAGGCCTGCGGCTAGTGCCTTGGCGTCCACGCAGCCGGAGAAGATGAATTTACTCCGCCGCTTCATGCGCGCGAGTCTGCACCGGCACGTTGACGAGCTGCAGCGGCGTAGCGGTTTGCTCCAACGTGCCCCGGCTCTTGAGCCACTCATAGGTGCGCTGCAGTTCGTCGAGCGGGATCGGCGCCGGATCGCAGACGACCAGCCGGCTTTCGCGCAAATCCTCGACCTTGAGGGCGGCGATCTCCGAGTCCTTCTTGGCGTAATAATCGATGAAGTAGTGCATATAGGCTTTTTTGTCGGCATTGATGCGGCGCACGGCCTCGCGCACGGCGCGGTTGAACGCGGCATAGGTTTCGCCGTCGACCCGGTCGGAGGCGACTTCGGTGCCATGAAACAAGGCCGAGCAGACGATGCGGCAGCCCTTTTTCTCGGCGAGCGTGACGTACGGCTCGGTCAGCGTGGTGGCCTCCACCTCGCGTTTCATAACCGCGTCAAGCCGATAGCGCGAACCGTTCGGCGCCTGGCACAGTTTGATCATCTCGCGCGGCACGAAACCTTCCAGCATGTGCAACGCGATGTAATGGGTGCCGAAATAGAACGGCACGCCGATCAATCGGTTGGCGAGCTGTTGCGGTGTATAGACCAGCGAATCCGGCCGCACCACGATCCCGGCATAGGCGACGATGGCGCGCCGACCGAGTTGGCGACTGCCCTGGCCGGTGTCCTGGACGCGGCAGTAGTTGCCCCATTCGCAGGCGTTGTACATGTCGGCCTGGCCCTGCTCGAGCAGCTTGCCGTGGCTGGCAAATGGCGTGACGCCCTTCGGATCGGTGACGTTGACCTCAACCTTCTTCTCGACGCCGGCTTCTCTGTCGGCCCATTCGATGTCGAGGCCCTCTTTGGCGAACAGGCCCTCGTCATAAGCCACCAGTTCCGGCAGGCCTTGGAACGGCGCCGTGGTTTCCAGAACGAGTTGCTTCATTGTCGTCATTCTCCGCGCGGCTTTGATCCGCAGGGTGGTCGCCGGAATCTACTGTTCCGCCGAGTCGCGATCAACACACCATATTATTCGGCAACAGTTGCTCCGACACGCGCCCCGGGCGTCTCACCAGTGCATGCTGCGTCCGTCGAGTTTACCCCCGCGGCCGCAACCTTTGCAGCTGCAGCTCCGCCAGGAACGGCACCAGCGGATGCGCGCCCATTTTGACGATCGACGGCGTGTCAAACTTGATCAGCGCCTCGCGCTGTTCCGGGGGTAGCTGGAAACGGTCGGCGAAGGCGGCGGCGTCGGCCAGGTATTGCGCGCGCATCTCGGCGTCATGAGCGAGACCATGCAGCGCCGTGGTCAACTCCACCAGTTCCGGCCTGATCGACGGATAATGCACGGACTGAGGCCGCTCCGCGTCGCCGCCGATCCAGGCGAGCGACGCGTAATTGTGGTGCCAGCTCGGATCCATGGAGACCACGTCGGGCTTGCGCTCGCCAAGCGCGCCGGCGGCGCAGGCCCAGCAGCGCAATTCGATATTGCCGGTATCGTCGAGTTCGGCTTCGTCGAGGCCGATCAGTGATTTTAGATGTCCGGCGGCGAGTTTTTCTAGAACGCGTTGGTCCCAGCTGAGCTCTGGATTGGCGTAGCGGTCGGTGCCGGGGAAATGCGACATGCCCCCGCTTCCCAAGATCACGGTCTTCAGCCCCAGCCCGGCCACGGTGCGTGCCACCGCCTGCCCGAATTGATAGCAGCGCTCCATGGTCGGCTGCGGCGGCAGATAGGCGTTGACATAGATCGGCAGCACCGGCCCGGTATGGCCGAGATGGGTCAGCGGAATGCCAATGGCGTAATCGATCTTGGCCGTCGAGGTGAAGGCAGGATCGAAATTCTGCCGGTACAGTTGGCGCACCAGTTCGAAGCTGATTTCGCTCGGAATTTGCCAGTGAAATTTCCGTCCGGCGAATTCGCCGGTCGCCTCGCCGCCGACGTGCACGGTGAACGGCGGGGCGGTGGTATGAAAAAACTGTTCGGCGTGATCGTTGGAAAAAATGATCCAGAGATCCGGATTCAGCGCGCGCAGCTTTTTGCCGATGTCGGCGGCAACCTCGCGCACATGCGCGACCAGCGCCTTGTCTTCGGTGTCCGGCATGGTGAAGAATTGCGGCGCATGCGGCAGCATGGCGCCGCCGATCACGGTCGTCATCATGGTCGGTCTCCTTGGCCGCAAGGCTATCGCGCGCGGGCGCGAACAACAAGCGTGGCGCCGCGCAGCCATGCGCTGCCGCGCTTCACAGCTGCGAAGCAAGCCGTTAGCTTTGCCCCGACATGCCGAGGGGAAAACATGGTTGAAGTGCCGGTGACGATCGCCTGCGGCAATTACGACCGCACCCGCGCGATCAGAGACGGGACCGTCAAGGTGGAAGGCTGCGCCGTCACCTATCTGCCGCTCTATCCGGAAGAAATCTTCCACCGCGCCTTCAAGTTCCAGGAATTCGACATTTCGGAACTGTCGTTCTCGAGCTACATCCGCACCGTGGCGGCGGGAACGGCGGCCTATATCGGCATTCCGGCTTTTGTATCGCGGATTTTCCGCCATTCCGGCATCTACGTCCGCACGGACGCCGGCATCGAACGGCCCGAGGATTTGCGCGGCAAGCGCGTTGGCGTGCCGGAATACCAGATCACGGCGGTGGTTTGGATGCGCGGGCTCCTGCAGCATGAATATGGCGTTGCGCCGTCGGAAATCCATTGGCGCAGCGGCGGCCAGGAACAGCCGGGCCGTCACGAACGCACGCCGCTCAACGCCATTACTGGCGTCGATCTGCAGCCGATCGGCGACAATCGCACCCTGGTAGGCATGCTCCGCGCCGGCGAGCTTGACGCGCTGTTTACGGCGCGGGCGCCCTCGTCGTTTCTCGCCGGCGAACCCCATATCGCGCGATTGTTTGCCAATACGCGCGAAGCCGAGCGGGCCTATTACCGGAAAACCGGGCTGTTCCCGATCATGCATCTGATCGGCATCCGCAAGACGCTCGCCGAGAGGCATCCGTGGCTCGCCACGAGCGTCTACAAGGCGTTCAGCGAAGCGAAAGCGCGCGCGATGGTCGATCTGCGCGACGTCAATGCGCTGATGGTATCGCTGCCTTGGCTGGAAGCCGAGACCAACGAGACAAGGGCGATCATGGGCGACGATTTCTGGAAATACGGCATTGCCGAAAACCGGCACGAAATTGAAGCGCTGACGCAATACGTGCACGAGCAGGGCCTCGCCGACCGCGGGGTCACGATCGAGGAATTATTTCACCCCGCGACGTTCGAAATTTCGAAAGTATGACCGCGATGCCGGCGCCGGTCGACAATCGCGTGATCGTCTGCGGCTGCGGGCCGGTGGGCGCGGTGGCGGCGCTGGCCCTCTCCAGAGTGGGCATTGCCGTCACGCTTATCGAACAATTGCCGGACGCGGCGGAGGACCAGCGTGCCGCCACCATTCATCCGCCGACCGTGGAAATGCTGGTCGCGCTCGGTCTCGAAAACGAGATGTTTTCGGAAGCCGCGTCGGGCGGCATGCCGGCGCCGCTGTTTCATTTCCGCGACCGCGCCTCGGGCGAGCTGATCGCGGCGTTCGATATCGGCCTGCTCAAGGGCGAGGTGCCGTACTCTTATGTCGTTCAGTGGGAACAGTACAAGCTCGTGCACGCGGCGCTGCCTTACATCAAGGCGAGCGGTGTCGGCGAGGTGCGCTTCGCCACCAAGCTCGTCGCGCTTGCGCAAACCGACGACTTCGTCGAGGCAACGGTCACCAACGCCGCCGGCGAGACCGAAACACTGCGCGGCAAATATCTGATTGGCGCCGACGGCGGCAGCTCCACCGTGCGCCGGCTCGCAGGGATCGCGTTCGAAGGCTTCACCTGGCCGGAGCGTTTCATCAAGATCGGCACCAGCTTCGATTTCGGCGCGACCGGACGGGGCTATTGCACGCGCAATTATTTCTCCGACCCCGAAGAATGGATCAACCTGTTCAAGGTCAAAGGCTACGGTCCGCCCGGCATCTGGCGCGGCGTGTTTCCGGTGCCGGAGAACGAAACCGACGAACAGGCGCTGAGCATGGTCGGAATTCAGCGCCGCCTGCAAGGCATCCATCAAAAGCGCGACGATTACGATATTCCGTATTGCGCGCTCTATGCCGTGCACCAGCGCGTCGCCGTCACCTTCAACCGGGGCCGCGTGCTGCTGGCGGGCGACTGCGCTCACGTCAACAACCCGATCGGCGGCATGGGCATGAACGGCGGCATCCACGATGCGGTCAATCTCGCCACAAAGCTTACCGACATCTGGTTCGGGCGCGCCGAGCCGAGCGTGCTCGACCGCTACACACGGCAACGCCGTAAGGCCCAGATCGACTACGTGCAGGCGCAGACCATCCAGAACAAGAAATCGCTGGAAGAAAAAGATCCGGCCATCCGTCGCCAGCATTTGGACGAATTGCGGCGAACGTCCGAGGACATCGCGCTGCACAAGAAATTTCTGTACCGCTCTTCGCTGATCGACAGCCTGAACGCGGCGAATGCGGTCGAGTGATTGACTAAATTTTGCGTTTGAGCAGGATCTTATCCGAAAACCGGTTTCCACTTTTCGGGATCACGCTCTAGGAAGGTGCCGAACTCCGGTTCGGCGCCGTCGTGGCGGCGGCCAGATCGCGTTGGCCAGGCTGGCCATGTTGCTCAGTCTACATCACGCTGGACACAATGTTGACGGTCAGCGCCAGCACAATGACGTTGAAGAAGAACGAGACGACACCGTGCACGCTCGTCAGCCGGCGCATCGCCTTGCTGGCAATCTGAACGTCGGACACCTGCGCGGTCATGGCGACGACCAACGAATAATAGAGGAAATCCCAATGGTCCGGCGCCTCATTGCCGGGAAAAACAAGGCCGCCGGTCCGGTCATCGCTGCCCTCGCCGTAGAATTCATGCGCATAATGCAAGGCGAAGATCACATGCATGAACGTCCAGGACAGCAGAATCGTCACCGCGCCGAGCGCGATCCGGTATCCGCTGGGTGCGTGGCCGAGTTCGGACACCACCGCCGCGAGACTGGCTAGCGCCGATGCCGTGGTCAGCGTCAGAAGGGCAATCGCGCCCTCATCTTCGACACACGCTCGCTGGCGGATGTGCTCGATTGGCGCGCGCCATGATCCGAAAAATCAGTGCGAGGTAAAGCACAACGCCGCTGTCCCAGCCGGCGAGAACGCGTGTCGGAATGCGCCATGGCGTCGCAAGAAGCATGCACGTTATCGCGAGCCCGAATGCTGTCGAAACGAACAGCCGTGTGTGGAGCTGCCAGAATCGCGCGAACGGCGTCGCTTCGCGTAGCTCACGCCAGCGCCGGCTTGCATCAGTCAGTCTGGATTTTTCCAATGGACTTTCCTGTCGTCCGACCGGAAGTCGATCTTACCGTTTTATTTACAGCATGATCTTTTCCGAAAACCGGTTTCCACTTTTCAGGATCATGCTCTAGTGTTTCGCCGCGCCGATCAGCATCGCGCCCCACTTGGTTTCGATCTCCCGCGCCTGTTCGGCTGACAGCGCCGAAGTTTTGGGAAATCTGTCGATCCAGGCGAACGGCCGGCAGGCGTCGATGATTGCCTTGGAATGCGAGGTGACGCCGCACTCTTTGTCTTGCGGCGGAATGCGCGGATCGAGCGCCGAGCTCCAGGCGTTGCGCAGGATATCGATGCCGTCCGCCGGCTCGCAGCGCGTCGCCACCGCCCACATCACGTCGGCAAGATCGGACGGATCGACGTCGTCGTCGACGACCACGACGAGCCGCGCCATGTAGCTGTGTGCGGCGGCAACGAGAGCGGCGCGCTTGGCGTGGCCGTCGTAACGCTGGCGGAGCGCCACCACCGTCATCAACTGCGAAACATGCTGCCAGACGCCCGCGATGTCGCTCACCCCGGAGCTTTCGAGATCGCTCCAGATGGTCGCGGCGCGGAGCGGCAGACCGAAATGAAACCGCGGCGGTTTCATCGGCGGGGCGCCAAGCAGGATCGGGTCGTTGCGGTGATGGATCGCGGTCACTTCCATCACCGGGCCGGGGCGCGCCGCGCCGGGGTAATAGCCAGTGAACTCGCCGAACGGGCCTTCCGGCAGGCTCGCTTCGTTCATCGGCACGAGCCGGCCTTCGAACACGATTTCGGCGTGCGCCGGAATCGGCAGTCCGGTCTGAGGCCCAGGGAAGACCTCGATCGGCGCATTCTTGATCGAACCGGCAAATTCATATTCGGATTGTCCGTCGGGCAGATATTCAAAGCCGGCGATGAACAGGGCCGGGTCCTCGCCGTGCACCACCGCCACCGGACAGCTCGCGCCGCGATCCCAGTATTTTGTGGCAATGATCGCGCCGTGTCGGCCGCCGTGATCGAATTGCACCGTCACCTTGTCCGCGCCGTGCGCCTGGACGCGGTAGATCGAAGCATTGATCCAGCCGTCGTGGGGATCGCGCATCACCACGAGCGAGCCGGAACCAATGAACGGTCCGCCGTCATGGCGGTGCCAGACCGGCGCCGGCAGGCGCGCGATGTCCACCTGTGGGCCGGCAAACGAATTTTCCAGGAATGCGGCCGTGGCGACGATGACCGGCGGCTGCGCGCGCAGCGCCTTGCGTCTGTCGATCCAGGCTTTGAGCGCGTCGAGCGGCCGCAGTGCCGGGTCGAGCCCCAAGGCCAGCGCGGCACGCTGCGCGTTCGTCGTTGCATTGGTGAAGACTCGGAAGCCGCGGCGGTGACCCTTGATGTCGTCGAACAGCAGCGCCGGGCAGCCGGGCAGGCCGGCGGCGACCTCGGTTATGCCGCCGATCTCGAATCGAGGATCGGCGCCCGCGATGCGCCGCAGCGCGCCGAGCTTGTCGACAAGAGCGATGAATTCCCGCAAGTCCTTATACATGCGACCCCTCTGCGTTAGGTGCCGCCGCGTTAAAGTCAAGGCATTATCTTTGCGGTGGAACATGTATAACTGAGCGGAATTCGATAGCGGGATTCATGCACTTTCTCACCCACCTCATTCACCTTTATGGCCTGGCGGCCGTCGCCGCCATTGTCGGCCTGGAATGCGTCGGCATCCCGCTGCCGGGTGAGGCGGTGCTGTTGGCCGCGGCGATTTATGCTGGCACCAAGCATGATCTGAACATCGTCTCGGTCATCTTGACCGCCGGCAGCGCCGCGATCGTCGGCCGCATGGTCGGCTACGCCATCGGCCGCAGCTTCGGCTACCGGCTGCTGCTGCACTACGGCTATTACGTGCGGATGACGACGAGCCGGATCAAACTCGGCCAATACCTGTTCTTGCGCCACGGCGGCAAGATCGTCTTTGTCGCCCAATTCGTGCCGGTTCTGCGCACTTTTGCCGGCGTGTTTGCCGGCGCAAATGTCATGCCGTGGGGCGACTTCGCGGTCGCCAATGCGGTCGGCTCGTCGATCTGGGCGGTCATTTACGGCTATGCCGCCTATGCACTGGGGCGGGAGTTCGAACGCCTGGAAGGTCCGATCGTGATTTTCCTGGCGGTGATCACCGTTATCAGCTTCATCGTCGCCGGCATCTTCGTAAAGCGTCACGAAATGCAGCTCGCGGCGGAGGCCGAGCGCGCCATGCCGGGGCCGTTGAAGTTGCCTTGACGGACCGGCCTCGCCGATAATGGCCGCCAATATGCGGAGTGAAGCGCGGTATGGCGGAGCGACGGTTGCGGCTGGCGGCCGATATCGGCGGCACCTTCACCGATATCGCGGTATTCAACGAAAAAACTGGCACGCTTAACTTCGGCAAGACGCTGTCGACTCCCGCGCATCTGGTCGAGGGCATTTCTGTGGGCGTCGCCAAAGCCGGCAGCGATTACCGCTCGGCCGGGCTGTTTCTGCACGGCTCGACCATCGCCATCAACACCGTTCTGGAGCGTAATGGCGCCAAAACCGCGCTGCTGATTACCGAGGGTTTCCGCGACATCTACGAAATCGGGCGCATCAATCGGCCCGACGCCTACAACCTGTTCTTCCAGAAACATGTACCCCTGATCGAACGGGCGCTGCGGTTCGAGGTGAAGGAAAGAATGCTCGCCGACGGCGAAATCGACACGCCGCTCGCCGACGGCGAAATCGCCGCGCTGGGCGATAAACTCGAGCGGCTTGGCGTAGAGGCGGTCGCGGTTCTGTTCCTCAACTGCTACGCCAATGCCGATCATGAGCGGCGGGCAAAAGCGATCCTGGAGAAAAACCATCCCGTCATGTTCGTGTCGGCGTCGCACGAATTGTCCGAGGAATACCGCGAGTTCGAACGCTGCTCGACGGTCGCCACCAATGCCTATATCGGTCCGAAGGTCCGCCGCTATATCGGCGAGATCGACTCCCATATGCGCCAAGCCGGCTTTGCCGGCTCGTTCCTGGTCGTGCAATCGACCGGCGGCCTCTACGAGGCGGACCAGGCGCAGAGCCAGTGCGTGCGCATGCTGGAATCGGGTCCGGCTGCCGGCGTGATCGGCACGCAGGCGCTGTGCCACGCGCTCAAGATCGACAACGCAATCGCCTTCGACATGGGCGGCACAACCGCCAAGGCCGGCGTTATCCATGGCGGCGAAGCCCTGACGACCGGCGCCGCGCTGATCGGCGGCTATGAGCGGGCGCTACCGGTGCAGATCGCGATGATGGATATTTTCGAAGTCTCGGCCGGCGGCGGCTCGATCGCGCGTGTCGACGATGGCGCGCTGCGGCTGGGTCCGCTGAGTGCCGGCGCCGCGCCAGGGCCCGCCTGCTACGGACTCGGCGGCGTCGAGCCGACGGTCACCGATGCCAATCTCGTGCTCGGCCGACTCGTCGCTGATCGTTTCCTCGGCGGCGAGATGCGGCTCGACGTCGCCGCCGCCGAGCGCGCGCTCAAAGAGAAGATTGGCGATCCGCTCGGCATGACCGCGGTCGCAGCCGCCGAGGGAATTCTGCGCATTGCCACGACGGCGATGTCCTATGCGGTCAAAGGCGTGACCACCGAGCGCGGCTTCGACGCCGGCGATTTCGCGCTGTTCGCTTACGGCGGCGCCGGCCCCCTGCACGCCGTCGAAGTTGCGCGCGAAATCGGCATGCGCAAGGTCATCGTGCCGGCCGCGCCGGGCGTGTTTTCTGCGTTCGGCATGCTGTTTTCCGATTTGCGCTACGATTTCGTGCGCACCTGGTTTACGCCGCTCGAGGAAGCGCCGTTCAACGAAATCGAGAAGGTCTACTTCGCGCTCGAGCAGCAAGGCCGCGACGCGATTGCCGCGACCTCGATCAAGCCGCAGCGGATCGTCGTCAAGCGCGCGGTCGACATGCGCTATGTCGGCCAGGAGCACGCGGTGACCGTCGATCTGCCGATCGCGGTGTTCAAACGCGCCGACCGTAAGGCGATCAAACGGCACTTCGACGCTATGCACGCCCAGCGTTACGGCACCTCGGCACCCGAGGAGCGCGCCGAAATCGTCAGCCTGCGTTCGACCGTCACCGGCCTGATGCGCAAGCCGCCGCAAGGCAAGATTGGCCGCGGCCGGGCAACGCCGGCGAAAGCCGCCTTCGGCGGCAAGCGGTCGGTCTATTTTGGCGGTCGTTTTCATGCGACGCCGACTTATCGCCGCGCCGCGCTCAACGCCGGCAACCGCATCATTGGCCCGGCGCTGATCGAGGAGTACGCCTCGACCACGGTGTTGATGCCGGACGACGTGCTGGAAGTCGACGCGTTGGGCAATCTGGTGATCGCAGTGGGAGGACGCCGGAAATGAGCCATGCCGTCAGACTCCCCCGTCGCGAATTTCTACACCTTGCCGCAGCTGCCGCAGCACTTGCGGCCGGCGCGTGGAGCGCCCGCGCGGACACCTATCCAAGCCGGCCGGTGCATCTGATCGTCGGCTTCGCCGCCGGCAGCACCACCGACATTCTCGGGCGGCTGATGGGGCAATGGCTGTCACGGCGGCTCGGTCAGCAATTCGTGATCGAAAACCGGCCGGGCGCCGGCGGCAATCTCGGCGCCGAAGCCATGGTCAGGGCGGCGCCCGACGGCTACACGCTCTACATGGTGCCGCCGGCGGTCGCGGCCAACGCCACGCTTTACCCAAACCTCAGCTTCAATTTCATTCGCGACGCCGCGCCGGTCGCCGGCGTGGTGCGCGTGCCCAACGTCGTCGAAGTCAATCCGTCGGTTCCGGTGAACTCCGTTTCGGAATTGATCGCCTATGCCAAGGCCAATCCGGGCAAGCTCAGTTTCGCCTCCGCCGGCATCGGCACCGCGAGCCATTTAGCCGGCGAATTGTTCAACCGCATAACCGGCGTCAATCTTGCGCACGTGCCCTATCGCGGCGATGGGCCGGCGATGGCCGATCTTGTCGCTGGCCAGGTCCAGGTCGGGTTCGCGACCATGACCGCCTCGATCGCTTTCATCCGCGCCGGAAAATTGCACCCGCTGGCGGTATGCACGATCAAACGCTCCGACGCGCTGCCGGGCCTGCCGAGCGCCAGCGAATTCATCCCCGGCTATGAGGCGAGTTCCTGGTTCGGCATTGCCGCGCCGAAAGATACGCCCGCCGATATCATTGAACGCCTCAACCGGGAGACCAACGCCGGGCTTGTCGATCCCGCGATCAAGGTGCGGCTCGACGATATGGGCGGCATGCCGCTTGACGGTTCGCCGGCCGATTTCGGCAAGCTCATTGCCGACGAAACCGACAAGTGGGGTAAGGTGATCCGCGACGCCAATATCAAGGCCGAGTAGGGTACGCCGTGAAACCTGCCCGCAGACAGTTCCTTGCCGCCAGCGCGGCCGCCGTCGCTGCCCTGCCGTACGTCGCCGCGGCGGAAACCTATCCGACGCGGTCGGTGCGCATTCTGGTCGGTTTTCCGGCCGGCAGCGCGTCGGACATACTGGCGCGCGTCATGGCGCCTTGGCTGTCGGACAAGCTCGGCCAGCAATTCGTCGTCGAGGACCGGCCGGGCGCGGCCACCAATATCGCCGCCGAGGCGGTCGCCCATGCTTCACCCGACGGCTACATGCTGCTGCTCGCGACCTCGACCAATGCAGTCAACGCAACGCTCTATCCGAACCTCAATTTTGATTTTTTGTCCGATATCGTGCCGGTCGGCAGCATCGATCGCGTGCCGTATGTCCTGGAAGTCAATCTGGCGATTCCGGCCAACACTATTGCCGAATTCATCGCCTACGCGGGAGCCAATCCCGGCAAGATCAATATGGCGTCGAACGGCGTCGGTTCCGGACCCCACGTCGCCGGCGAACTATTCAAGATGATGACCGGTGTGGATTTGGTTCACGTCCCCTATACCGGCAATGCCTATCCCGATCTGATCGGCGGGCAGGTGCAGGCGATGTTTTCGCCGATTCCGGCGTCACTCGGCTTCGTGAAGTCCGGTCAGCTTCGGCCGTTGGCGGTGAGCACCGAAAAGCGCCTTGTGGTATTGCCGGATGTGCCGACCGTCGGCGAATTCGTGCCGGGCTACGAGGCGAGCGGCTGGCACGGCATCGGCGTGCCGAAAGGCACGGCGCCTGACGTCATCGATAAACTCAACCGCACGATCACCGCGGGTGACACCGACCCCGCCATGACGGCACGCTTTGTCGAATTGGGCGTCGAAGCCCTGCCGATGACGGCCGCCGAATTCGGCAAGTTCATCGCCGAGGAGACCGAGAAATGGGCGAAGGTCATCAAGTTCGCCAATATCAAGCCGTCGTGACCGGAGCGGGGCGCAAGTTCGAATGAAGCGCAAATCCAAAATGAAGCACGCGCGCGAGGCCGATCCGGTCGTCACCGAGATCGTGCGCAACGGCGTCATCGCGGTGACCGAGGAAATGAAGACCAACCTCATGCGCACCGCGTACAACATCATCATTTACGAGGCGCTCGATTTCACCACCGGCCTGTTCACCGCCGAAGGCGAGACGGTTTCCATCGGCATCGGGCTCCCCATGTTCATCCGCGGCATGGCGGAAACGGTGAGGGCCAAGATCAGGCATTTCGGCCGCAACAATATCCGGCCCGGCGACATCTATGTCACCAACGACTCCTATCTCACCGGCAGCCATCTCAACCACGTCACGCTGACGCTGCCGATCTTCCACAAAAACGTGCTGGTCGGCTTCTCCTGCTGCATGGCGCATTGGCTCGACATCGGCGGCGCGCTCGGCGGCATGACCACCGATATTTTCTCCGAAGGCCTGCAGATCCCGATCCTGAAGCTCCACGATCGCGGCAAGGTCAATGAAACTCTGGTCGAGGTGATCAAGCAGAACATGCGCCTGCCGAGCCGCGCCATGGGCGATCTGCGCGCCCAGATCACCGCGGTGAAAACCGGCGA
>Ga0187783_10002721_pt1 | contig 13117 bp, 10 predicted proteins | sample 1015_SJ02_MP02_2_FD_132471 | JGI IMG/M metagenome (GOLD analysis project Ga0187783, IMG submission 132471) | Tropical peat soil microbial communities from peatlands in Department of Meta, Colombia - 1015_SJ02_MP02_20_MG | ecosystem: Environmental > Terrestrial > Soil > Wetlands > Peat | place...
CTGTGCGAATGTGTAGCCAATTCCGACGAGCAAAACGAGAACCACGGCCAACGCGAATTGCAGAATGGAAACAGTCTTGGACTTCATCACATCCTCCGGGCGGGAAAGATCTGAGACGCCGCGCACGTTATCAAAACGCGCCGTCACAGTCAAAGCGGGTTTTCGAAACGTTCCGCACCTTTACGGTTTCTCTACGCTCTGTATCGGCAATCGCTGCAGCGACCAGTCCGTGGGAACGTCGGCGGACGCACCGCGCGTTCCAACATTCGATAGCAGGCGATCGAGTGGCGAGCCGCCGCCGCGAGTGCCGCCGCGCACCCCTTTCCAATTCAAGCTCGCCAGATTGATCGAGTCCGAAGGCTGCGTGGTGATCAAAAAGTACGTATCGGTCGCAAACGGCGGCGTAATCGTGAACAGGTCGGGACGCCCGAGAACGATCTGCTCCGGCAACCCGTTCGTCGTCTGGTCCGGCCGCGGAAGAATATTCTGCACGTCGCCAAACACGGCGCGCGGATAGAGCGAAGTGCCGTTTCCGTCGCTGTCGATCACGAATACATACACGCGTCGCGGTTCGGTGGCTGTTCCCGCGCCGGTCATCTTCTTCTCGGCCCGGAGCACGAGCGCATATTTCCGGCCGTCGCCGTACGCGGTCGTCACTTCGGGGCCATCCATGTGGTTCGCCTCGACGACCGCCAGGTGATACGGAAAGCTGCCGTCATCGGGCGGCGCTGGAAGTTCGAGCCAGCCGTGAATTCGCGCGAGATTGCCGGCAAGGCGCGACAGCTCGTCAACCGCACTCTGAAAACCGTCGCTCGTGTACGCGGCGGCGATCCACCGCGTTTCCGCCGGCAAAGAAGTCGCGGCATGAAGCGTTTTTTCGCTCGACGCGCCGCCCTTGCCGGCTGTTTCTTCAAGTGCCGTGCTCGCATCCTTCGAAGCGCCCGGAAGCAGCCACGCGTATTCGATTCCGCTCGCGCCGGCGCGGCCAACAAGAATGTAGTTCGCTTCGTTCAACGTTTTCACAAGCCGCGTGGGAGCTTCAACCGCGCCGATCGCCTTTGCGGACTGGCTGGCTTCCTGTGGCAGAGGAAGATTCACGAAAATTTTCGTTTTCCCGGTCGGCAACGTCTTCACCACAGCGGCGAAATCCGGCGTCTTGCCGAGATTCTTCGACGCGCGCGTGGCCTGATCGGTCAGCACCCACGCGGTGCCGTTCCACGCGATGACGTGCGTCGGGGTCGTTTCGTACGGATCCGTCACCACTGCAACACCGGAGACTCCGCTGATTTTTTCGACGGAATCGGCTGCCGCCTTCAAATCATTCATGGAAAGCGTCGCCGGAGGAATCCAGAGCGACAGCAATCCGCTCGACGTCGGCACCCAGCGATCCACGATGAAAAGCATCGCCGGCTTCAAACGATCCACGTTGCCCGAGACAATTTTCGCCGTCGAGTTCGAAGCCGTTTCGCTTGTCACCTTCAATCGAACGCCCGCTGCGGGACTGTTCTTGTCCGCTGGAACCAATTCAGTGCCCTCGCCGAATCCGAGCGTGAGCCCGCCAAAGAGCTGAACCGCTTCAGGGCCATCCACCTCCACGATCGGCAGCGTGAATTTCCCCGACAGATTTCCGGAACTCGTTCCAAAAAGCGGGCCCGCGATGCGCTCGTCCGTTCCCGAAATCACCGGCACTTGGCTCGCCCCGGAAGATCGCATGAGCGCGAACGTTTGTTGAAATACTTCGTTCGCGGACTCGTTCACCGGCGCCGTGCTCATCACCTTGATGAGCGCGGCGGTGAAGGCTCCGTGGTCCACGCCGTTTTCGTCGTGTCCTTCGGCGGCGCTTTCGATGTCCTGCGCGGCGGCAAAGACGAGCGCGCCGCTTTTCTCCGGGAACGGCCCGCTGTAGTCGTCCGCGGAATCGCGCGGGTCCGGGTCGGCGGCGCGAATGCGATTGAACTTTGAATAGCCGCGTGTGACCGCGCCGCTGTGGCAGCTGTCGAAAATGGCCGTCAGCGTCGCGCCCTTGTTAATCACCTTCATAAACGCGCGCGCGTATTCTTTGTCGCGAATGTCCGTCACGCCTTTGTAGGAATCGGCTGGAACGGTCGTCTCATCCTGCTTGTCCGACTTCCAGCTCTTCGAGTTCTTCATTTGCGAGCCGTGGCCCGCGTAATAGAAAAAGCTGATGTCCCCAGGCGACGCTTCATCCGAGAGATACGTCTGAATCGCGTGCAGGACGTTGTCGTGGGTTGCTTCGGCATCGGTGAGAGTGTGAATGTTCTTTTCGTCAAAGCCATAGCGCGTGACAAGGAGCTGGCGGATGCTCGCCACGTCGTTGAGCGAGCCTTCCAGATTTACCCAGCTCCCGCGGCCCCGGCTCGGCCCGCCCGAACTGGAGCCTTCAGCAACGACGATCTTTTGCACCGTTGTCCCGGCCGGGATGTAGGTGTTGATCCCGACAAGAACGGCGCGGCGCGTCTGCGCTCGTGCCGTTGGACTGAGCAATGAAATTGCGGACACGAAGAAAGCTATGAGGCTTAGCGCGTGACCTCGGGAGCGTGTGCGCGAAAATATCTCTCGCATGGCCTGGATCTCCTCCCGCCAGCCGGCTGTCTCTCCATTCGGCAAGAGAGTCTAGTCCCCGGCGTCAGAGCGCGCAATATCGCAATATCACTAGCCGTTCCTTGCCCCGCGACAATATTGAAGAAAGCCGGCCGCGCTTGATTTTATTGCTTGTGTTCTTGAATATTGCAGTTCGAGGGCGCCTGATATCGGGCGACGGCCCGCGTGCCATCCGCCGTCTCGGGAAGGTTCTAATCGGATGACCAAACGATTAGAAATGGCTGTAAGTTATAGAAAAGATTGACCGACGGCTCGTTCTAATCGGGAGACTTTGGGGGGTCCAATTTCAAGAGTTGGTCCAGTTTTACTCACGGATCGCGTGGCGCCCAGCACAGCGACAGCCGCGCTTGCCGCGTGCTCGACACGGGGCTGCGGCTCCGAACCGGCATGATTAAACGCAGGAACAATAATCCGGAAGATCCCGCCCAGAAGAAAATTCCTTCGACCGAGACCCTGCCAGGGCTTGCCAGGATCTCGAAGGATTGCAAGGCCTGCGACTTGTGGAAGCGAAGCACGCAAGTCGTTTTCGGTGAAGGTCCGCCCGACGCCAAGGTCATGCTGATCGGCGAAGTTCCGGGCGACCAGGAAGACCGGGCTGGAAAACCTTTTGTCGGGCCTGCGGGCGGCCTTCTGAATGAAGCTCTGGCCGAAGCCGGCATCGAGCGCAGCAAGGTGTATGTGACAAATGCGGTCAAGCACTTCAACTGGGAAGCGCGAGGCAAGCGTCGCATTCACAAAAAACCCAGCGCGTCGGAAATTGCCGCGTGCCGCCCGTGGCTCGAAGCGGAAATCGCCCGGTTGCATCCTCAAGTTATTGTGTGTCTCGGCGCGACGGCCGCGCAGGCGTTACTTGGGCGGGATTTTCGAGTCACGCAGCATCGAGGCGAGTTCATCGGCTCGCCGCTAGCGCCCTACGTCACCGCGACGGTGCATCCTTCGTCGATTTTGCGCGCTCCGGATGAAGAAACCCGGCACGCGGAAATGGAGCGCTTCGTCGCAGACTTGAAGAAGATCGCGCGCAAAATCTCCTGACCAGCTATTGATCGTACTTGAACGATTTGTCGGGATACGGCGGCGGTGGTGGAACGGGCCGCGGATCCTTGCGGATTTCCTCATCGAGGTATTTCAAAGCGGCGTCGAGTTGCGCGTCCTCTCCGGCAAATGTGGCGTGCGGCAAGTTATCTACGATCATGTCAGGGTCGACGCCGTGCCCTTCGATGAGCCATTTTCCTTCGGGGCCGTACACGCCCGTCTCCGCCGCGGTCGCAATTCCGTTGTCTTCCAGGAAATTACTCGCGCTCAGCCAAATCTCGCCGCCCCACGTGCGCACTCCGATGAGCTTGCCCAATCCGAGCCGGCGGAAACCTTCCGAAAACGCCTCGCCGTCTGACGCGGTACGCTGATCGCAAAGAACGACGATGTGGCCTCGAAATGCGTATTGCATGTTCCACTCCGGATTGCCGACGCGCGGTTGCCAGTAGAACCACGCCTGGCGCTGCAGCTTCGAAAGGAGCCAGGAATCAATGTTCCCGCCGTTGTTGTGACGGACGTCAACGATCAGACCCTGGCGGTTGAACGCTGGATAAAAATCACGGGCCCACTGCGCGATGTCGCTCGCCGTCATCGCGCGGAGGTGAACGTATCCGACGTTGCCGTGCGAAGCCGTCTCAACTTTCAGGCGGCGCGTGTATTCCCATTCGGCGTAACGGAGGTCGCGCTCATCGCGCTCTGAAATTGCGGTTGCAAGAACGCTTCGAACTTCACCCGAAGTTGATTTCACACGGAGCAGAACTTTGCGGCCGGACTTGCCTCGAAGCAGCGCGCGCTCGTCGGAGACTCCGAGCAAGTCTTCTCCGTCGATGCTGATGATGATTTCGCTTTCACGGACGAGTGAATCGGGCCGCGCCAATGGAGGCGCCTGATCGGGCAGATCGGGATCGTGGAGATACACATGCTCGACTACGTAGCCGCCGGCCTTATCATCGCGAGTGAGAACGGCGCCCAGCGAAGCGAGATCAACGTGGTCGGACGGCTCCCGCTCGTCGCCTCCGAAGACGAACGTGTGGAGTGCCGACAGCTCGCTGACCATTTGCGCGATGACGTCGTTCAATTCGCCGCGATCCGCGACACGATCGGCCAGCGGCAGATAGCGGTCGCGCATCGAGACCCAATCAACTCCCTGCATGTGGCGATCGTAGAAATAGTCGCGCTCGAGACGCCAGGCATCCAGGAAAAGCTCGCGATATTCCACGCGAGGATTGGTAACGAAATTCCAGCTCGACATGTCAATTTTCGCCTTCGCAAGCGACTTCGAGTCCGAGAGAGCCGATGCTTTTGCCGAAGCGTCGAAAATGAAGAAATTGTCGCCCTTGGCAACGAACAATTTCTTGCGATCGAATGATATTTCGAAACTCTTGACATCGCTTATCAGCGTTTCGGGCGCGTCGCCTTTGTTTGCGATATCCACGCACGCGACGGCTCGCTTCGATTGCTCGTCCTCATTCCGGTCAAGCCAGCACAATCGCTTTTCGGCGGCTTGCAGCGAAGAGTAATTTCCCGCCGGAACGGGAACCTCGCTCAATCGCGACGCAAGCTCGTTGAAATCGATGTTCACCGTAACAGGGGCTGGTTTCTTTTGGCCGCCCTTTTCATCGGCGCTCTTTTTGTCGTCGGCGTCCTTTGCCTGATCAGAATTCTCCTCCTTCTTTTCCTCGGGCTTGGGAGGAGTCTCGGGATGCAGCTCGTCCACAGGCGCGAAAGGAGAGCGGAGTCCCGGTGTCAGCGCAAGTTCGTAAATCTTGATGGAGCGGTCGAAGTTCGGATCGGGCTGGCGCGGTCCCCAAGGGGAAGCGACAGTCGAACGCAGCATCCGGTCCGACAAAAAGTATAGCCATTTGCCGTCGGCGCTCCACGCGGGGCTGCCGCTGTTGTACCGGTCGCTGGTGATCGCCTCGATTGCTCCGCTTTTTGTGTTCATCACTTTGATCTGATCAAACATGTCGTCTGCGGACTGAACGTAGGCGAGCCACTGGCTGTCCGGCGACCAGTTCAAATCTAAAAAGCTCCCCTCCATCGACTGCGCGATTTTCTTCGACTGCTTCGTCTTGAAGTCGTACAGCCACAGCTGCTGATCCTTGTCGTGGAATGCGAGCCAGCGCCCGTCCGGCGACGGGATTCCGTCCCGACGCAACACCTTGGCATCCGAGGTCAATTGTTCCGCCGAGCCGACGCCGTTTGCGGGAAACTTCCAAAATTCGGTCTCGCCGGTCTGCGTGGAAAGCGCCACAATGCTCTTGCCATCGGGCATGTAGCGCGCGGAACGGTAGCGCACTCCCGAATTGCCCGCCACCTTGATGATTCTTCCGGTCGTCGCCGGCAACGTGAACACTTCGCCGCGCGCGGTAAAGACGGCGGCAGAGCCATCGGGCGAAACGTGCTCACCGGTGAGATAGTCGAGCGGCTTATTGACCCAGTGATCTCGCAGTTGATCGAAATCCGAGACAAGCGAGATCGGAATGATGGCGTCCTGACCGGACTGAAGATCGAGCAGCCAGAGATCCGCACCGCATTGGTAGACGATCCGTCCATCCGAAAGCGAAGCCGAGCGCGCGTCAAAGCCGCGATGATGGGTGTGCTCCTTCAAGTCATGGCCGTTCGCATCCATCGAATAAACGTTCATCACGCCGTCGCGGTCCGAAAGAAAATAGACTCGGCCGTTCCAGAACATCGGATCCGTGGAAGTGCCCGCCCAATCGCTCGTCAGCGGAACAGCCTCTGGGCCCGCGTCGTACCGCCAAATGTTTTCTGCGGTGCCGCCCTTATAGCGTTTTGTCCAACTGCCCTGGCGATCGAGACGTGTAAAAAAAAGCGTGTGGCCGTCCGGCGTGTAGCTGCCCTGCGCCGCGGACGCTAGAGGCACGATTTCCCGGCGGCCGCTCGCGTCAATCGCAATAAGTTTTGGATCAGGTAGCGTTGAATACCGTGTGGTGCGAACCAAGACGCGGCCGTCGGGAGTCCACCCCGCCACGAGCGCATTTCCGTCCCACGTAAGGCGCTTCGGCAGGCCGCCGTCAATGGACATGATGTAAACATCCGACGGCCCTTCATACTGAGCCGTGAAGGCGACGGTTCTTCCGTCCGGCGAAATCGCGGCGTGGCTTTCTTCGCCAGGATCAGAAGTGAGTCGCGCCGCAACACCGCCTTTCACGTCAACCTTCCAGAGATCGCCTTCGGCCGAAAAAATGATCGTGTCGCCGTGAATCGCGGGATAACGGTAGTAGCCTGGACGCGTCGCGCTGGTTTCGTTTGCGTTGACGCAGGTGAAAAAGGCGAAGACGATTGCAATCGCGGCCGCGGCTCGCATCAATACTTTCGGGGAGAAATATTGCACGGATGGGCCTCCTCGTTCAGGATTCGCAGTCCGGTTAGACGCGGCAGATGGGCTGTCGAAAGCCGGGCGGGAATAATAGCACGCAGTCTCGATTGCACCTTCGTTCAAGTGATCCCAGTGAATTAATCGGCTGAAGCTTTCGCCGCTATACCTCGCGGGGCATGGCGCCCGCGAGCAGGAGAACGGCGCCGCAATACATCAGCGTGTCCGCTGCGTAATTAATGCCCTCGAGCGTTGTGCGCTCTACGACTCCGATCGGCACGTAGACAACCAACACTCCGACGAGCACGGCCAGGCCCGCGATTGCCGCTGCGGCTCGAGTTTTCTTTCCAAGCAGCAACGGGATGCCCGCGACGAGATAAACGACGGCGGTCAGGTAGGTCCAAATGCCGCCGTGTCCGAAGACATATTCGGGCGTCGCCTTTTCCAGCGGAATGCCGGGAACGTGATCGGCATGCCTGAATTGCTCGAAGCTGTAAAAGAGCATGGGAATGGCAATGAAGTATCGCGCCATCGTTGCAAACATATTCGCGCTGCGTCCGCGCGACGGATCGGTGAGGCTGGCTGCCAGGGCCAACGCGCCGCCGCTGAACGACAACTCCCGCAGCATCAGCGCCGCCGCAAATCGATCTCGCGGACTTTGCACCCAGCCCGGGACATCCATCAACACGACGAAAAGGAAAAACGTCAACGCAAGCAAACTCGACGACAAGCGCGCCTGAATCCTCGTCGCCAGGCTCAGCCCGGCCGCGATAAAGCAACTCCCAACGAAGTACGCCCAGAACAGATGCCAGGGGATCCACGCGGGCACGAGCGAGGCGATTTCTTGTGTAATCGAGAAATGTTCGGTGCCGAACGCCGTGATGGGGGCGGCGTAGAAAAGCGGCCCGAACAGAATCAGCTTGTCGAATCCTCGCGCCTTTTGCCAATCACCGCGAAAAAAAACTGCGATCAAGCCGATGGCAAGAACCGCTCCACCGCCGACGTATGTCCAAATCACCGGGCCCGGAATTGCAAGGAGAATCACTGCCGCCGACGAGAACACGAAGGTGCCGCTCACGACGATTCCTTTCAGCCCCGTTGCGCCCTAGTATCACGTCGCCGCTCGCGTACGCAAACGAATTTCGCGCTCGGCAACGCAAGTGCATCTTCATTCGTTCGATTCGCGCGTCTTCCTTGACCCGTGGCTCCCGCGAGAATAGTCTCTGACGCCGATTCATCGATTTCACAGAAAACTTTTGTTTCGCGGAGGTGCAATGGCTGTAGCACTTCGCCTGGGAATACTCATGCTCGCCCTGTGCGCAGCGGCGTCCGCGTGACTCAGCCGCTGACGTTTCTGGCCTCTAAATAGAAAAAGTTGTGTAAAGCGCGGGTCAAAGTCGGTTCCTGTACCGATTCTCAGTTTTTGTGGCTCGCGGCTAGTCGGTTCAGAGAACAGACCTCATTCCGAAGTCTCTTCGCTCTGTGAGAATGCCTCCCAGGAATCGGCTCCCTTCCTTCATCGCAGACACAAAACACGCCGCTCTCGTGCTTGTCCTCGTGTTGCGCGGACGATTCTTGGTTTATCGCCACCCAACGCGCCGTGAGGCGGGTGCGATCTCCTTCGCGGGCCAGCAGCCAAACACAATGCAGGCCGCGATGAGTGGTGAAGTTCTGAAGATCACTGGTGAAATTGCGCATGTTTCCCTCCTGCCAACGGGCACATTTGCGCTAATGAACGCCCAAGCGCGCCCTCGCGAGAGTCAAAATGTCGCCAGGTGGGGATCTTTTGCTGAGACGGCGAAGGTTCCCACTCGCTCGTTGTCTTTTCCGAGAGCGAGGGGATGAGGTGAGAAACGCCTTATCTGCTCGCCCGTCGAGTTTCCAGGCGATCGTTCCTGCCCGGAGCTTCTGGTTCTTGAATGAGAGTTTCCATATCGTTCATCTTCGAGACGGGCGCTCTTCGAGCCCCGATCCCTTGATACTATACTCCGATAGGGTAGTCAAGCCAAATGTCCCGTTTATTTGGGGGAAAAATGGATTTGGCAAACTGGAGGAGACGTCTCGCACGAACGGCTGACTATTGATTCCTCCGCTTGGACGATTTTGGGCGGAATCGGTTCCCGCGGCGCGACTTTCTATTCGACGGGCTTGTGCCTTGCCCTCTCGCCATTTCAACCTCCGCCTGAATCTGCGCGGCGCAAGTTGAAATTGCTTTTTTCACTTCCGGAGAAAACGTGTCGTTCGCTGCGAAATTCCGACCCTCAATTCCGTAGAGAACCAGGGACCGCGGCAGCTCGTTCAATGCCCGCGCCAGATGGATAGCCGCTGCAATTCCGAACGCATGGCTGGAGTGGCTGAAAATTTCGCGCGGAAGCTTCTCTTTTGACAGGTCCATGCGCCGAATGGCGCCGGGAGACGATCCGGACTGAATCGCATCAACCAAGATTATGAAGTCGGCCGCCTTCCATGTCTCCAGGAGAGATGTTCCCTCGCCGGTCTCTTCGATAATAGTGATCCCAGACGGCAGCTTTCCTCGCAAGCATTGCGCAACGGCGAGTCCCGCGCCGTCATCTCCGCGATACTTGTTACCAATTCCGACGATCCGGACTCTGGGGGAACCTCGGTTCATTCGCGCGCCAAATGCAATTTCAAGAAATGCGTTGCGCACGAGATGCACGGGTCATAGTTGCGGATGGCCTGCTCGCACTTCCACTGAAGCTGTTCTTTCGGCATGTCAATATGCGACTCGACGAAACGGAAGAGGTCCTCCTCGATCGATTTCTGATTTTGCGATGTGGGCGGGACGATCTTCGCATCCAGAATCATCCCGTGATCGTCGATTCTGTAGCGGTGATACAGAAGACCGCGAGGCGCCTCGGTGCAGCCGTAGCCGACTGAGCCTCGGGGCTCAACGGTGACGGACGCGCGATCGGGAGTTTCGTAGTTCCGCACAATGCGCAAAGCTTCCTCGCACGCATACACGACTTCGACCGCGCGGACGATTATGCTTTGGAACGGGTTCGAACAGACTGGGCCTAACCCTGCAGATGCCGCCGCCTTCTTCGCAGCCGGCGAAAGCAATTCGTAGTTCAGTGCATATCTCGCCATCGGGCCAGCCAGGTATGAGCCTCGCCCTTTCAGCGTGGAGTGAAGCGCGTTGGAATGCTTCAGGTGCTCCTCAACGAAATGCTGGTCGTAGTCTTTCACCTCAATATCGAGGCCCTTGTTCGAAACAATTCTTCCTTCATTGAGCGGGTACTCTGAGGGATGGCGGAGAGCCACGAATTCGTAGTCGCGCTCAAACTCGGGAAATGAAAATGAACCGGCCCATCGAACTGTCTCGAGGGCAGCGCCGAGCGCCCATTCGAGATCTCCTTCGAGTGCGAGGAGTTCCCGTTTTGTCGGCGCTTTGTAAAATCCACCGACTTTAACGTTGATCGGGTGGACTTCTCTCCCGCCGACGACCTTCATGATCGTGTTGCCGATCTTTTTCAGATGTAGGCCGCGCCGGACCACCTCCGGATACTTTTGCGCCATTTGGATCCCGTCTTCGTAACCGAGGAAATCAGGCGCGTGGAGCATGTAAATGTGCAAAGCGTGGCTTTCGATCCATTCACCACAATACAGAAGGCGGCGCAGTTCGCGGAGCTGACCACCGGCACGAACGCCAGCCGCGTCTTCCATCGCATGGCAAGAGCTCATCTGGTATGCGACGGGACAAATCCCGCAGATGCGCGCCGTAATGTCGGGAACCTCGTCGAACTTTCGGCCACGCAAGAAGGCCTCGAAGAATCGCGGCGGTTCGTAGATCTTCAGCTTGACGTCGGAAACGTGCCGATCCTTGATCTTGACGTACAGCGCACCCTCGCCCTCCACTCGCGCGAGGATATCCACTTTGATGGTCTTACTGCTCATGTGCTTCACTCTCGCGCTGGAAGGGCTCGGCGCACGCGTTGAAGGTTCTGTAGACGCGGAAGACGTCCTGGTCAGCGACTCCCAATTCGCGCCATGCAGCGCTCAATGCGGGCGTGTTGGGCGTTTCCTTTGGGCCGAAGCAACCGAAACAACCGCGATTGTATGCGGGACAGAGCGCTCCGCATCCCGCTTGGGTTACAGGGCCCATGCAAGGCGTGCCGCCTGCGACCATCACGCAAACCGTTCCGCGGCGTTTGCACTCGATGCAGACGGAATAGTTCGGCATGTTTGGCTTGCGACCGCGAAGAAACGCGTTGAGAACCTCGACGAGATGCGCTTTGTTCACCGGGCAGCCACGAATTTCATAATCGACGGACACGTGGTCCTTGATTGGCGTCGATTTGTTTAACGTCTCGATATAGTCCGGCCGGGCGTAAACGATTTGAGTGAACTCGCGCACATCTTTGAAGTTTCGCAGCGCCTGAATTCCGCCCGCCGTTGCGCACGCGCCGATCGTAATCAGAAACCTGGACGAACGGCGAATGGAATGGATCCGTTCTTCATCGTGCGGGGTGGTGATGGAACCTTCCACGAGCGATACATCGTACGGGCCCTTCACGATGGCTCTCGAGGCTTCCGGGAAATTTGCGATGTCGACCGCTCCCGCCACGGCGAGAAGCTCGTCTTCGCAGTCCAGCAGGCTCAATTGGCAGCCGTCGCACGACGCGAACTTCCACACCGCGAGCTTGGGCTTGCGTGGAGCAGGCATCTAAATCTCCGCTTTGCGAAAAATCGGCTCGACGCGATCGAATCGAAATACGGGGCCGTCCTTGCAAATGAAAGTCGGCCCGTATTGGCAGTGTCCGCAGAAGCCGACCGCGCATTTCATGTTGCGCTCCATCGAGAGGAATATGTGCTGGCTCGGCACGCCGCGTTGCTGCAATTCCAAAATGGTGAACCTCATCATTACTTCCGGTCCGCACAGCAAAGCCACTGTATTAGCCGGATCGAACTGGGAACGCTTGATCAGCGCCGTGACTACGCCGACGTTGCCCCGCCAGTCGGGAGTCGCGCGATCCACAGTGACTTGAACTTCCAAGTCAAATTTGCCCCGCCAACGCTCCAATTCGTGCCGGAACAATATTTCTTCCGGCGCGCGGGCGCCATATAACAGGACAATTTTTCCGAACTTCTCACGCTGCCCGATCAATTGATACAGGGCTGGCCGCAGCGGCGCCAAACCGATGCCGCCTGTAACAACCACAAAATCCCGCCCATGTTGATCGGCGACGGGCCAAGAAGTGCCAAACGGGCCGCGAACTCCAATAACGTCGCCGCGTTTCAACGAACCCATCGCTTTCGTAACGGCTCCGACCATGCGAGTCGTATGCTTGATCGTGGGACAGTTCAGCGGATCGCTGCTAATGGAAATCGGAACTTCTCCCACTCCAAAGACATAGACCATGTTGAATTGCCCCGGGCCAAAGGAAACCATCCCCGCGCCGTTAGCAGGCTCGAGGTCAACGGTGAACGTATCGTGCGTCTCGCTCTTCACCCGCTCGATCCGGTACGGAACCGGAACCATCGGGTCAATGACCGGAGCGGCGTTTGTCGGCATTTCAAGCATGTACGCCGTAAACGTCCAACAACTGCAATCGAGCAGAGTCAAGCCGCTCCGTCACCACGCTTGCAAACCGCTTGAGAATCTCGTACCCGAGGTCATGATCCTCCTCACATTTTTCGCGGAGGCATTTGCCGTCGAAATCAAGCGCGCGGGTGCGGCGCAGCGCCCGGGCGCCGAAGTGCCAGCGATACGGCGGCGTCAGCCAAGACCATCCCAGCATGTCTCCATCGCTCAAGGTTTGCAGAGTTGTCGGCCCTTTATTCGGTATTACCAGTTCAATGGAGACGAGGCCGTCGCGGATAAAATAGAATCGCTCGGCCGGATCACCTTCCGAAAAGATGAACTGGTCTTCTTCGAACTTCACGTTCCGCGCGCATCCGACGATGAATTGAATGTATTTTTCGTCCAGCCCCCGAAAGAACGAGTGCTCTCGAATGACTGAATCGAGCGAATGAATCATGGCGTTCCCCCGTTGACACGCCCAGTTGGCTCGCTTTCCCGGATGGCGCGAACCTCTTCCGTGATGTCGATCCCCACCGGGCACCACGTGATGCAGCGTCCGCAGCCAACACAGCCGGTTTCTC
>Ga0187783_10002722_pt1 | contig 13116 bp, 10 predicted proteins | sample 1015_SJ02_MP02_2_FD_132471 | JGI IMG/M metagenome (GOLD analysis project Ga0187783, IMG submission 132471) | Tropical peat soil microbial communities from peatlands in Department of Meta, Colombia - 1015_SJ02_MP02_20_MG | ecosystem: Environmental > Terrestrial > Soil > Wetlands > Peat | place...
TAAGATCTTCTTGTACCATTTCTTTAATAAGTTGTTCAAAAGTAGTTTTGTGTTGCCATCCAAGGAGCTTGTGTGCTTTGCTTGGATCACCAATGAGAAAATCTACTTCGGTGGGGCGAAAATAGTACGGATCTATGCGAACAAGTACGGTACCTGTATTGACGTCGTAGCCAATTTCATCAAGATCTTGGCCGGCCCATGCGATGGAGATGTTAACTTCTGCAAAAGCGTGTTCGACAAATTCTCTCACCGAGTGTGTTTGCCCTGTTGCAATAACCCAGTCTTGCGGCGTTTCATGTTGCAGTATGAGCCACATAGCTTCTACATAATCTCGTGCATGTCCCCAGTCGCGTTGTGCATCGAGATTGCCCAGATATAATGTATCTTGCATGCCCAGTGAAATGCGTGCAACAGCGCGGGTAATTTTGCGGGTGACAAAGGTTTCGCCACGTTTGGGAGATTCATGATTAAATAAGATGCCATTTGTGCCAAAGATGCCATATGCTTCACGGTAATTTTTTGTAATCCAAAAAGCATACTGTTTTGCGATAGCATAGGGAGAGCGGGGGTTAAAAGGAGTGTTTTCATCTTGAGGAGTTTCTAACACTTTTCCATACATTTCACTGCTGGAGGCCTGATAAAAGCGCGTTTTTTGGCATAGATTAAGAATGCGTATTGCTTCAAGGATGCGTAATGTGCCGAGTGCGTCAACCTGTGCCGTATATTCAGGAAGTTCGAATGATACCTTGACATGACTTTGTGCGGCAAGATTATAAATTTCATCCGGCTCGATGCGTGCAATAAGACCGACAAGATTGGCGGTATCAGTTAAGTCACCGTAATATAAAAAAAAACGTTCATGTCCGTACACATGATCAATGCGTTCGGTGTTTATCAGAGAGCTGCGACGTTTAATGCCATGCACCTCATACCCTTTTTCAAGAAGTAAGTCAGTCAAGTAGGCGCCATCTTGTCCGGTGATGCCTATGATAAGTGCTTTTTTGATGGAGAATAGTGATGATGGTGTCATAAGAGCACAGAGCACCAGCATGCGAACAAAAAAAATTAATATGAGCTTCATACATTTCCTTTTTTTAGATATCTTTTTTTGTGTACAAAACCATCTGCATATTAAGGTACCTGTTTAGGGATATGTTTTGCAAGATTATACGGATATGAAGCTAATTAAATTTTCCTTGTTCTATGCACCAGACAAGAGTTTTTTCTATACCTTCTGTCAGTGATGTCTGAGCTGACCATCCCAGTGACGAGAGCTTGTCAATGTTGAGTTGTTTTTTAGGTGTGCCATCTGGTTTTGTTGCATCAAACACAATATCACCATCATATCCAACGATACCTTTAATCAGATAGACAAGATCAAGAATAGTAATATCAGTGCCGGTACCAACATTGACTATGTCATTGCCGGAATAGTAGTTCATAAGAAATATGCAGGCATCAGCAAGGTCGTCAACATACAAAAATTCGCGGTATGGTTTTCCACTGCCCCACACACTTATGGAAGGATCGTCATTTTGTTGTGCCGTGTATATTTTACGTAACAGTGCGGGAAGTACATGTGCATTATTAAGATCAAAATTATCATTTGGTCCGTATAAATTTGTCGGCATGCAGGCGATAAAGGTGGTACCATATTGTCTATTGTATGACTGACACATTTTTATGCCAGCAATTTTTGCAACAGCGTATGGTTCATTTGTCCATTCAAGGAGGCCAGTGAGTAAATATTCTTCCTTTATGGGTTGCGGGCACAGAGCTGGATAAATGCAAGATGATCCTAAAAAGAGAAGTTTTTGTACATTAAACAGCCAGGACGCGTGAATAACATGTGCTTCAATCATGAGATTGGTATAAATAAAATCTGCAGGATAGTCCATATTTGCTTTAATGCCGCCCACTTTTGCAGCAGCCAAAAACACAAAATCAGGTTGTTGGTCAGCAAAAAATTCGTTTACTGCTTCCTGATTGGTCAGATCAAGTTCATCATGAGTACGGGTTATAATAGTTGTATATCCTTGAGCTTGCAGTGCGCGGACGATGGCAGATCCGACAAGTCCCGTATGTCCTGCAACATATATTTTTGCATCCAAAGGCATGACATTGTCTGCCAATGAAAAACAGCGGTGAAAAAACATGATGAGCAGTGATGCAGTAAAAAACGATAGTTTCATAAGATAACTCCTTTTTTTGGGAGAAAAAACAGCTTCTTTTTTTCAATATTCTAAAAAAAAATATCGATGTCAATGGAGGTATACGTTGACTTCTAATCCTTCAATCAGCCTCAGAAGGCTTCATGAAGGATGGGTAAAGAAAAAAAACGGATAATTATAACTGATTCATGGTATACATTGACTTAGTATCTGTTTTTTTCGTACAGTAGCGGAGAAATGATACGTATTTAAAAAAGGAGATACATGCGAATATGTCTCATAAGTATTATAATGATAAGTGGCACCATAATCTCATATGAAGCAACAGTCCTCGTGACAGGAGGAGCGGGATTTATTGGAAGCCATGTAGTAGAGCATCTAGCCGCGCGCGGCGATCGAGTAATTATTATTGATCCATGCATGGCAGGAGATGATGAATTGAGTATGTGCTATACCGTTGCAAAACAGCATCATCTGAAAAAAATTATGGCACGATTTCCTGATGCGATTTCTTGGTATCGGTATGATATTCAAGACAAAAAAAAACTTGAAGAACTTTTTTATAAAGAACAACCGACCCATATTTGCCATCTGGCAGCGTGTGCAGGGGTGCGTAAAAGTATTGAAGATCCGGAGCAGTATATAAAGGCAAATATTATTGGTACACTGCATGTGCTTGATATGGCAAAAAAATATCGGGTTGAACATGTTGTTATAGCGTCGAGCAGTAGCGTTTATGGAGATTGTCAGGAAGGGCCGTTTTTTGAAAGCCAAAAAACTGATTGGCAAAGTAGTCCATATGGCATGACCAAAAAAGCAGGAGAACTGCTTGCATATACCTATTATCATTTGTACGACGTTCCCTGTACCTGTTTGCGATTTTTTACCGTGTATGGTCCCTGGGGAAGAATGGACATGGCGCCCTTTATTTTTCTCGATGCAGTGTGTCAGAAAAATATAGTAACTATTACGGGAGATGGATCGGCAGTGCGTGATTTTACCTATATTGATGATATTGTGTGTGGTATTGTCAAAGCACTTGATTATTCTTGTGGGTTTGAAATTATCAACCTTGGCCGCGGCCAACCAATAAATATTATAGATTTTTTACGTGTCATTGAACAAGTAACGGGTATTGAAGCGCAAGTGAACTATACTGCTGCATTTGCAGCTGATGTGTCTTTGACCCATGCAGATATTACAAAAGCGTACATGCTTTTTAATTATGCCCCAAAAGTGTCAGTCTATGAAGGTATGAGACGAATGTATGAATGGTATTGTGATGATTATTCATCCTTGATAGAAAACATGACGCTCGAGTACTTCTCCTGACTGTAGCAAAAGCACAACTTCATCGATAATGAGGCAGTCATTAATCCAGATACAGTGTTGTGGGTATATGACAATGTCAGGATTGCCGATGAACTGTGCAATGCGTGCACTATTTGAAGCACCTCTAATTATACATTTGAATGTTGCCATGAAACAGAGATCATCAATGCATGAATGATCATCATTTTTATGGGTTAGTATGGTAATATTTTGCTTTTTTATGTTTGCAGCAAAGCGGTCACGGACAGTTTGTGGTTCCTGGTGATCGGTAAAAAGATACACAGTTAAAGGAACATCATGCAGCAGCGATGAAAGAAATAAAATCTGATCTATATAATATTGATCCGGAGGAAATTCAAGGGGATATTTTTTGTCGAGTTGCAAAAAAAGTTTTTTTCGCTGATCTTTTTGCAACATCGATAGGGTATACGCAGGTTCATCATAGTAGGAAGGCAATGCATCATGTTTTTTTTCCATAGTGTAGGGAAAATTCTGGTATAATTGGCGTGAGGTGCGTGATGACTCTTTGCTTCCTTGCATGTGCACAGCAACGGTCAATGCGGCAGGGTTGGATGGTAGTGTAGGTAAAACAACAGGAATGGTGGGCGTCATTTTTGTCACCAGTTCTGCGCGAAAAGACGCATTGTTCATAATAGCAAACGTGAGATTTTCTGTGTACAAATGATGTACAAAGTATGTGCTGTCCTCAATGACGGTGGTATCCAGCATGTAGCGATAGGGGGCATGCAGGGTGGCGGGTATAGGTTCTTGAAAAGCGACATGATAGTCAGTAATGTAGAGTGTCGGTTTTTTACAAATAGTGGCAATATCATGCATGTCGCTGACGCAGCGAGTTTTGGAAAACTGTTTGATATTTTTTTTGTTGTAATAGTACTGCTCTTGTGTATCGAGAGCAAGCAGGTGAGACTGCGGAAATGGTTTACACAAAAAATCAAGATCGTAGCAAAAAGCGAGATATTTTGCTTGGCAGTAGTTCATAACATTGTCGCCGAAAGATCCTGGATGTCGCTGATAACTGATGGCGGCGGCAGGTGAGCGTGCCCCTGCAGATAAAAAAGCAGTATAATGGGCAAAGAATGTGAGTAAAAATAATCGATACAGATGCATACGTTGTTCCTTTTTTTAAGGTTCTTTTTTTTGAGTATGTCTTGACTTTGTGCTATGCATAATACTACAGTAGCACTAGGGTTAGCATAGGTCATACAATAAAAAAACGCCAACTGTTTTTTATGTGGAAAAAAGGGTGAGGGGGGTATATCAAATGATCAAGCTAACATATCTATCAATACTTTGTATGATGATAGGAGCAACATCTCTTTGGGCACATCGTCCGCTGCGTATTTTGATGGTTGTCGAACGATTTCCGTGGTGTACAAAGCAGGTTATTATTAATCAATATATTGGGTTGTATGAGCGGGGACATGATATTTATATTTTTTCTGAAAAAAAAATGGAAAATGCGCCGATGGATGAAGGGTTTCTTGAGCGATATGACATTCCAGCACGCACCTACTATGATACTCTGCCGTCCGATTTGCATACGTATGATGTGATTATATTTCAATATGGTAATTTGGCAAAAAAATTTTGTTACATTAAAAAACAGTATGGGCTAAAAGCAAAAATTGTTACCTTTTTTCGAGGATTCGACATTACTGCCAATGAAGAAATTCTGCCGGGGGAATATAAAGAGCTTTTTGAAGTAGGAGATTTATTTCTGCCCATTTGTGAATATTTTAAATTTCGCCTGCTCATGCTCGGGTGCAATCCTGACAAAATTGCCGTGCAGTATTCAGGTGTTAACTGTTTATATTTTCCTTTTAAACAAAAAAAAGTAAAATCTCGCGAGCAGATTCACATTGTTTCTGTGGGACGTCTTATAGAAAAAAAAGGATTTGTTAATGCAGTGCGCGCATTTGCAGAAGTAGTCAAACGTATTCGTATACCGCTCAAATATACTATTGTGGGGGATGGAAGGCAGCGAAAAAATATTGAAAAACTTATTGCACGATATAAGCTTGAAAAGTATGTGCAGTTAGTTGGGTGGAAGACACAAAAAGAGCTTGCTGAAATTCTTGATACTGCTCATATTTGTGTCATTCCTTGCACAACATCAAAAAATGGCACGCAAGATGCTCCTATTAATGTGTTAAAAGAAGCAATGCTGTGTGGGTTGCCCGTGGTTAGTACGTATCATGGTGGCATTATAGAGATAGTGGAGCCGGGAGTATCAGGATATTTGGTACCTGAGCGAGATGTGCATTCACTATCGCGTGCTATAATTCATCTGATAGAAGACCCGGAAAAGTGGGCAATAATGGGTGCGGCAGGAAGAAAACGGGTAAGAGACTTATTTGACATGGAAAAGTTAAACGCTTTGCTTGAACAACGGTTATACACACTTGTCGAGCAGACATATTTATAAAAAAAATAATATTTTTAAAATGTTGCGCGACTATACGGAACAATTTTACCGTAACGCACTAATTTTTCAACATATGTAAGTTGTGCAATTTTATTATCAATGCCCGTTGTCCAGTTTGCATGATGCAGTACTATTTTGTGTGGTGTTCTTAATTTTTGTCCTGGTTTCCACTGTTTTGCTTCAAGAGTTCCCGCACTGAAAAACATGTCAGGTAAATAGTCCCAGCGAATGGTATATGGATTGCGCGTGCCATGATATGGATTGCATCCAAGAAGGCAACGAATAAAAGAAAGCTGATCACTGACCTGTGTGCATTCTTCCATATATTGTCGCACATCACACCACAAAGCGCGTGTTTTTTTGTTTGCGCGACAGATAAAAAATCCAGTGCATGGCTTATCTCCTGGTGCATTTCGCTGGATGCGAAGGTCATATCCTTCCATGAGAGTGGGAATTAACTGTTCTATGGGAGCAAAAAATTGGATATCGACATCAGAAAAAACAAACATGTCACCCCAGTTTTCATCGATGGCCTGTATGATGAGATCTACTTTTTTGCGCGTTGTTTTTGTCCATCCTTGAGATTTAAATACGGCTGATGGGCATTCCTGAGGCTGAAGTACAAGAGTGATATCAAAATTATTGTATTTTTTGAGTGATGGTAAAAAATACGTATTGACCAGTATTTCATGCGATGGGGTATAGATGGCATATAATTTTATGGGTGTTTTTTTTGTTGATGGAAGTATAAGAGGTGATGCAGCAAAGCAGGCATCAGTAATAATGCAAATGAGTAGTGCGTGAGTATACGTGAACATATAATCCTTTTAGCTAAGAAAAAAATAAGTTTTTCGCTGTGCAAGTTGTTGTACTGGAGTACGTGGATGAATAATTTTTTGTATTAATGTTGAAAATTGAGTGGCAGTAACATCTATATCATATTCTCTTTTTACTTTTTCTTGGGCTGTCTGACAGATTGTTGTAAGATCTTCATTGTTTGTTGTCATAACCCTATAAATGCCATCGGCAAGAATTTTTCCTGAGGTATCTTTTTTCATTTTTTCTTCTGATACTAAAAACCCTGTCTTCATATCTGTGATAAGGTCTTGTGTGCTATCAGTAGTAACAATAGGTATATTGGCCAACATTACTTCTTTGAGTAGATTTTCAGTGTCGTCAGAAATAGTTGTTTGAGAGGTAATGATAGGAAGCACAAAAATATGAGTTTGCGCTAAACATTGTTTAATTTGGTGCTGATTTTTTTCCTCTGCAGAATTGATTTGCAGTGCGAAATTTTTTCTTGTAATATAGTTTTTTGCTATTAATTGTCGGTGTTTTTCTCCGATAATGCTTGCTTCAACAGCTATATTTTTATCATGGATCAGGTGATTGATAGCATTAATGAGATGCTTGCTTTTTTGTGTTGTTGAATGTTCGATACTCAAGATTTGAAATGGTTTTACTTCTGCGACCCATGATTCTTTGGTGTACTGTTGGCGATCTCTGACAAGGAGTGGAAGATCTTCACATATAAAATTTTTACTTATAATGCCTGAAGGGACAACTGTAATTTTGTTTTTATCGTAACCTGCCTTTAAAAGTTGGTTTTTAAAGTAGGTGTTAATGGGCAATAGTTTTACTGCGCTCGAAAATGCAAACATATATGCAGAGTGGTGGTCTGGATGTCCGCGAAAACGAATAATAAGATTAGGTATAGTGTTTATATTGTCCTTTTTAATTGCTGCATAGACTTTGCCCTGATCTTCCCATTCGCAGCAAACAACATTATATAATTTCATGTCAGGCAAAATGTAATGAGTAATCTGGTCAAGTTTGTGTGCTTTGATCAAAGGTTCAAGATCTTCTGCTTCTCCTTTTGTTTGTGCATAAATAGCACATGAATGGCCATTTTGTTTGGCTCCGATTATGTCATTGAGAATGTAAGGTTGATAAGCAGAGGGAAACTCTTTAGTAACAAAAAGAATTGATACTTTTGATGGTACGTTGCTTTTTGAGGAAAAAAGAGAAAAAGTGGAGACTATAGCAAGAAAAAATATATATTGTTTATACGTATTCAATAAAGTCATCAGTATCATCGTATATTCCTTTTGTACGAACAAGCGCTTCAAAAAGGGCAAGTAATGTATTATTTAAACTATTTTTTTCATACTCTTTTTCTATTTTTTCTCGTCCATTCTTTCCCATTTTTTCCCATATTTCAGGATGTTTTATAAGATGGTCTATGCGTTCTGCCAGTCCATACACATCTTTTTGTTCTACGAGGAATCCTTCAACACCATCTTTTACCAGCTCAGGAATCCCTGCTTCGTAGGTGGTGATAACAGGAAGCCCTATTGCCATTGCTTCTTTCAGTGCATTAGGAATTCCCTCTTGATTATTTTCAGCATCAGTGACTGAGGGAAGAATAAAAATATGTGATGAAGCTAAATGACTGACAACTTCCTCCTGAGATGCTCGTCCGACCAGTATTATGTTATTTCGTGCGCCGAGTCTATCAATGAGATTTTGATATTCTTGTTGCAGGGGACCAAAGCCGACAATTTTATAGAGAATACGTGGATACCGCTTGACAAGGAGTGCAACTGCTTGAATGGCATATTCTATGCCTTTTTTTGCATCAAGACGTGCAACGGTAACTAATATGATAGGCTCTCCTTGTCTATAAGGATGAGGTTGATATTTGAAAAAAGTGCAGTCAATTGCAGAGTGATGAGTTTTTATTTTTCTAGAGCTGCAGCCGAGACTGATAAGGCGATTTTTAAAAAAGTCACAAACGGGTAAAAAAAGATCTCCTTCCAAAAATAGTTCATCATACAGATGTTTATCCTCTTTGACATATCTGCTTAAATCTGCACCGCGAAAGCAGGTAACCAGTTTGACTCGTTGTGGAAGTCTTTTTTTGACCGGAATAAATTCAAGCCCCCGGTATCCATATTGACAAAAAATAATGTCGAAAGAGTTGAGATTTGCAGGAAGATTTTTGAGATTTTTCTTAAGTTTTTTTGCATGGGGACTTGTGGGAAGGATGATAGATCGTTTTGGAACTGGGTCATGATAGTATGCTTTTTCAAGGAGTCGATATTTGGCAATATCGGGATGTGACCATTCTATTGGTCCTTTATAGAGAGCGTAAATAAACACATCGCATCCACGCTCAATAAGTCCTGTAATAAGATTGAGAGCAGCAGTGCTGGTAACTTCGGGAAAATAAGTAACAACAACAAGGATTTTAAGACGCTTTTTAGGATATGTGGATGGTTTTGGTTTGGAAAAAATAGTAGCTGATAGATACATAACTACTATGCAGAGTACACGATTAATATATGCACCAACCATACACGCTCCTTTTTTTTTGTGAATCCTTTTTACGTTGATTATCATATCATGCGCTACAATAATTTAAAAGAGTCATAAAAAAAGAAAGACGTTGACAGGTATTGATGTAATTTTTACAATGAGAAAAAAAAGGAACTCATATGACTGTATTGCGAACCATTAGTTTTACTACTATTTTTTTTTCTTTTTTTGTATCTACTGCATGGGGTAATGATCCACAGGTACAAAATATTCTTTTTGTTATGGGTTTTTTTCCGGTTATTACTGAAACCTTTATTCTTAATCAGATAACGGGTCTTATAGATCGTGGATATACCGTCAATATTCATGCGTTTAAAAAAAGATCACCAGATATTATGCATGCTGATGTAAAAACGTACAAGTTACTTGATTGCACGACGTATGGCAATAGAGTTCCTGATCTGAAAAAATATGATGTTATTTACTGTCAATTTGGTTTTCATGGCGAACGCCTCGTGAAAGTGGTGAAAAAAAAGAAGAAAAAATTTGCAGTGTTGGCTCCTATAATTACCTGTTTTAGAGGATCTGATATGAGTGCGTATGTACAAAAAAAGCCTGCAGTATATAAAGAGCTTTTCAAGCAGGGAGAGTTGTTTTTTCCTGTGTGTTCTTATTTTGCAAATATTTTAGTGCGTCTTGGCTGCAAACCAGAAAAAATTATGGTGCATCATTCAGGTATCGATACTGATCGATTTGTCTATGTTGAGCGTCCACGCGCAGAACATAGACGACTGACTATAGCGACTGTTGGGCGACTAATAGAAAAAAAAGGTATAGAAGATGCGATTCGAGCAGTTGCTCCGTTAATACCAATGTACAATATATCATACATTATTGTTGGTGATGGACCTGAGCGAAAATATCTCGAAAAGTTGGTAAAAGAACTGCGCATAGAAAATTCAGTGCATTTTTATGGATGGGTAACGCAGCAAGAAGTAATTGAATTATTGGCGCATGCTGATCTCTTTATATTGCCATCGGTAACCGGCTCTGATAATAATCAGGAAGGGATACCGAATGCATTAAAAGAAGCGATGGCCAGTGGACTTCCTGTTATTAGTACGTATCATGCTGGCATTCCGGAACTGGTTGATGATATGATAAATGGACTGCTCGTTCCACCTCATGACATTCATGCACTGAGCAGGGCACTTATATACCTGATTACTCATCCTGATCAGGCAACCATGATGGGAAAAAAGGGGCGAGAAAAAGTAGAGCAAGAGTTTGATCGCGATCGGCTTTTAGATCGTCTTGAGGATATTTTTTACGAATGCATAAGAAAAAGGAGTGCTCGTAATGCGTAATTCATATATGTTGTTCGTGAGTCTGTTGTTTGTCTGGAAAATGTCTGGCAAGGGAGAGATATCGCTTACCTATACTGATTTTAATGCGCATGACCTTGTACTGGTAAAAGAGTGGGAAGTAAAACGCAGTTATATTGCAATTGTTAAAGATGCTCGGGGAAAAAAATATATTATCAAGCAGTCAAAAAAAGACGATGTAAAAGGAGAAATGTTTTGTGTGCGAGAAGTTGCAGGAGCATATCTTGCAAAAATTCTTGGTATTCCGGCAAATGAGGTGCTTCTTATCCCTGCTGGTGTTTCGGTAGTGGGGAAAAAAAATAAAAATCGAGCAGCGACAATGCATACGTTTGTCGAAGGCATTCATTGGGGTGTCAAAAAATTTGAAGGATCTCGCTTTTTTTCGTTAAGACAACGGTTGTCGCGTGCGCCATCTGATGCAGAAAAAGGACTGACATTAATAGTGATTAAAAGTATGGCGCTTCATGCAACGTTACCGCTTATAGTGGCACTGGATTCATTTTTAGGAATTTCTGGAAGAAATAAAAGAAATTTAATATATGACGAAAGTCATGATGCGTTCTATGTAATCGATTTTGATACGGGATGTACAAATAATTTGTGTGTATGGGCAATTGAACGACTTACTGAAATTATGAAATCTCAGGATAAAGTGTTAGAAAAGCAAGATATAGAAGGATTGATTCTGTATAAAAAAATGCTTGAAAAAATTATTCATACTATTTCTCCAGCATTTGTCCATACTCTTTTATATGATGCGCTTGTCCAAGCTCATATTCGTGATGCAGGAGAGGCAAAAAAATGTGTTGCGCGCTATGAAGATGCACTTACACATTCGTATGGATGCATAAAAAAATTGATTGATGTGGTAAAAAATGTACTCATGGCATACAACAAGAAAATTGGATTTTATCATTCATAATAGGTGGATTAAAAAGGAGTTGTATGACACATATGATGATACTTGTTTTGCTTGTCATGATGATAATAAGTGTAAAAGACATTATCGGCAGAGAGTTTTCCTTTTTGTATACCGATTTTTGCCAAGCAGATGAACTTTCTGTCATGAGAGAATATGAAGTGTCGCGCAGTTATATTGCGATTGTAAAAGACACGCGAGGAAATAAATATATTATCAAGCAGCACAAAAAAAAAGATGTACCAAAAGTTGATGTGTTATGCGTGAGAGAAATGTTTGGTGCATGTATGGCAGAAATGCTGGGCATACCAGCCAATAAAGTGAGACTTATTCCTGCGGGCGAATCTGTGCGTGGCAAACCATTGAGGCATCGCGCAGCAACAATACATGAATTTATTGAAGGCAACATCCATTATGTAGAAAGAACATTGATCAAAAAACAAGGAAAAAATAAATTTTCTCTCCGTCAACTGTATTCTCGTGCACCAACAGAGGCAGATTATGGACTAACCTTATTAGTGATTCTGAGTATGGCATGCCATCGGGATTTTCCGCGCATTGTAGCACTAGATACATTTTTGGGAATTTCCGACAGAAAAGCAAGAAATATGATATATGATGAAAAAAAAGACATTTTTTATTTTATAGATTTTGATAATGGGTGCATGCGTGATTTATGTTATTGGGCAGCCGTGCGCATTAAAGAAATTATAAAAAAACAGGGTAGTGGATTAGGGAAAAAAGAGTATGTGGCACTTGCCGTTTATTATGAAACATTAAAACAGATAGTTGATATGTTTCCCCCAGAGAAAGTAGATCGCATATTTCAAGAGTTATTTGAAGATTTGCATATGAGAGAACATGATGATGCTGCGTATTATGTAGGTCTTTGCAAAAAACGCATGCGAACGTCTTATGAATCAGCTAAAAAATTATTAGTGGTGCTCAAAGAACTTTTTGCTTTGTATAGTAAAAATACTGGGTTTTATCATTAAAAAAGGAGAGAGTCATGAACAATGCCAGTACCATAAAGCGGGTTTTTTTTGTTGGTGTGTTAGTATTGTCACATACCATTTCTGCGCGTCACATACCATCGCTCCTGTATACTGATTTTTGTACAGCATCAGAACTTACATTGGTAAAAGAGTGGCAAGTGAGAAGAAGCTATATAGCAATAGTACGTGATAAAAAAGGAAACGAATATATCGTCAAGCAAGCCAAAGAAAAGTTAGCGGCAGCAGATATGTTTGCAATTCGTGATGCGATGGGTGCATGGATGGCAGAAGAACTTGATATTCCTGCAAATAGAGTACGCATTATTCCTGCAGGTGTTGCTGTGCCGGGCAAAATGTATGTTGATCGACCTGCTACTATACATAGGCTCATTAAAAATGGTATTCATTATGATATTCGTATGCCAAAATATATGAGAACTTTTATGCAACGTTTACAAAAAACTGTCAAACGAATAAGACAATTTTCTCTCAGACAAGAATATGGAAGAGCACCGAGAGATCAAAGAGGACTCACCTTGCGCATAATAAA
>Ga0187783_10002723_pt1 | contig 13116 bp, 11 predicted proteins | sample 1015_SJ02_MP02_2_FD_132471 | JGI IMG/M metagenome (GOLD analysis project Ga0187783, IMG submission 132471) | Tropical peat soil microbial communities from peatlands in Department of Meta, Colombia - 1015_SJ02_MP02_20_MG | ecosystem: Environmental > Terrestrial > Soil > Wetlands > Peat | place...
AACTTGCCCGCGCCGCTGACCAGCTTCGTGGGCCGCGAGCAGGACCTGGTCGGCCTGGAGCGGCTGCTGGGCGAGGTGCGGCTGGTCACCTTGTCCGGGACCGGCGGGACGGGTAAGACCCGGCTGGCCCTGGAGGCCGGGGCGCGCGCGGTGGGCCGGTTCCGCGACGGGGTGTGGCTGGCTGAGCTGGCTGGGATCGCCGATCCGGGGCTGGTGGCGGCGCAGGTGATGGGGGCGCTGGGGGTGCGCCAGCAAGGGGATGTGCCGGTGCTGGAGGCGCTGATCTACCGGCTGCGTTCGGCGGAGCTGCTACTGATCTTGGATAACTGCGAGCACCTGCTGGATGCGTGCGCGCGGCTGGCCGGCGCGCTGCTGCGTGCCGCGCCGGGGCTGCGGGTGCTGGCGACCAGCCGCGAGCCGCTGGGGATCCCCGGCGAGGTCATCTGCCCGGTGCGGCCGCTGGACCTGCCGCCGCAGACCGCCGAAATCCGCGAAATCGGGCAGGCGGCGGCGGTGCGGTTGTTCCTGGACCGCGGGTCGGCCGCGCGCGGCGGGACGGCGGTCGGAGTGGCGCCGGTGGCGGTGGCGGAGCGGATCTGCCGCAAGCTGGACGGGCTGCCGCTGGCGATCGAGCTGGCCGCGGCGCGGCTGGGCACGTTGTCTGCGGCGGAGATCGAGGGGCACCTGGCGGACCGGTTCGCCTTCCTGGCCTACCGCCGGCCCGTTGCGGACCCGCGGCATCAGGCGCTGCGGGCGGCGATGGACTGGAGCTATGACCTGCTGTCGGCCGAGGAGCGCCGGGTCCTAGGCGAGCTGTCGGTGTTCGCCGGCACGTTCGGCCTGGCGCAGGCGGCCGAGGTGTGCGGCGGCGGGGGCCAGGGGGCGGCGCTGGAGGTGGTCGACCGGCTGGCCGGCAAGTCGCTGGTGGCCGCCGAGCCGGCCGAGGATGGAACCCGCTACCGGCTACTGGACACGGTCCGCCACTACGCGGCAAGCCGGCTCGCCGACGCCGGCGGCACCGAGGCGGCCCGGGACCGGCACGCGGCCGCGTTCCTGGGCGTGGCCGAGCGGGAACGCGAGTCGGCGGTGCTGGCGCGCCAGCAGGACAACTTCCGCGCCGCGCTGGACTGGTCCCTGGAGCGCGGCGACCAGGCCGGGCCGCGGCTGGCGCGGGCGCTCGGGGACTTCTGGCTCGGCCGCGGCCTGCTGGCCGAGGGACGGGACTGGCTAGGCCGCGCCGTCGCCCAGCGCCCGGCCGATCTGGGCCTACGGGCGGAACTGCTGCGGCTGCTCGGCGCGGTGTTGTTCGAGGGCGGTGACCTGGATCAGGCGGACACGGTGCTGTCGGAGGGTGCGGAGATGGCCGCGGTGGCAGGCGCACCCGCGGTGGGGGCCCGGATCAGGGTCCTGCGCGCGGACATCGCGAACTTGCAGGGCCTGGGGAACGCCGAGGCGCTGGCCGAATGCGAGGCGGCGGCGGCCGTCGCGGAATCCGAGGGCGACCTGGACGGCCTGGCCGAGGCGCTGACGGCGGCAGGAAGGCTGTGGTTCTGGCTCGGGGATATACCGGCCAGCCACGTAGCTCTTGAGCGCGCCATCAGCTGGTCGCAGCAAAGCGGTCTTCGCCGCACGCAGATGCGGGCCAGCCACTGGCTGGCCGTGACCTTTTCCCTGCTGGCTATCCCGGCTGATAGCGGAGTCGCCCGCGCCGAGCAACTGGTCCAGGATGCCGACAGCGATCTGTGGGCCGAGGCGGACTTGCTCAAGCCGCTGTGCGTGCTGTATGCCCACGTCGGCCGGGTCGCCGACGCCCGCGCGGCCATCGACCGCAGCCAGTCGATATTCACCGGCTTCGGCGCGAAAGTAGCCCTGGCCGAAACCACCATCCCGGCCGCCATCACGGGCCTGATCATCGGGGACCCGGCCTACGCCGAGCGCCAGGCGAGGCAGGGCTACGAGGCATGGCGGGACTTGGGAGGGCACGGGGGATACGTCATTGACCTGGCCGTCCTGCTCGCGGACGCGCTGTATGCGCAGGGCCGCTTCGACGAGGCGCAGCAGCTGATCGATCAGGCCAACGCTGAACCCCCTACCGCCACGGTCAGCACCACGCGGCTGACAGAGGCGAAGCTGCTCGCCCGCCGCGGCCAGTTCGCCGCAGCCCGCGAGCTAGCCGGCCAGGCCGAGGCGCGCCTGTCGCCGACATCGCTTCCCTATTTGCAGGCTGGTGCGCTGACGGCCAGGGCCGAGGTAGAGCAGCTCGCCGGCGCCCCCAGCCAGGCTGCGGCCAGCCTGCGCGCCGCCCTGCGAATCTACGAAGACCTGCGGGCAGCGACTTTGGCCGGGCGGGTCAGGGCCGCCCTGGCCCGCCTCGGCGCCCAGCCTGGCCGCGATCCGGCGTAACCACCCGCCCGCCGGTTCAACGCGATCCCAACCAGCCTGCAACACCCTTCGCTGACCCTGGTGTCGAGCGCCCGGCCACCCGGCCGGACGACGCGACCACAGCGCCGGCGCGGCCTCACCGCCTGACGCCCCAGCCGAAGGGAACCAGCCATGCACCTCCATGACAACCAGACCAAGACCGGCGGCTTCGTGATGGCCGCCGACGACGGCCAGGCGTTCTGGTTTTTGAACACCCTGACGATCAACAAGATCCGCGGCGGCGACAGCCAGGGCCGGCTGAGCATCGTCGATCACCGGGTGCCTCCGGGCTTCGCGCCGCCGCCCCACATCCATGAGGCCAGCGACGAGGCCTTCCTGGTCCTAGACGGCGAGTTCGAAGGGTTCTGCGGAGACCAGGCATGGCAGGCCGGGCCCGGCTCGCTGGTGTACCTGCCGCACGGGATCGCGCACGGCTTCGCCGTGTCCGCGGCCGGCCCGGGCCGGATCATCGTGGTCGTGTCACCAGCCGGATTCGACGACTTCGTAGCGGCCGCGGGCGAGCCGACCGGCGACTTGCGGCTGCCCGATCCCGTCGCGCCCGATCCCGCCCGGATCACCCAGCTCGCCGCCGCGCACGGTATCCGGATTCTGCCCCCGCCGTCCTAGCAGGAGGGCGCGAATGGCCCGCGCCTGAACGCGCCCTTCGCTTCACCCGGGGCGCTACGGCCTCGAACCCTCCCGCGCCAGCTGCGCGGGACCGCCCCAGCCCGAAAGAAAGGAAACGACAATGACCACCAAACAGGCGGCCAGCACGGCCGCAGCCCCCCCGGCCGCCACCGCCAGGGCAGGCAAGCCGCGACGCAGGCTGATCATCCTCCTCTCCAGCGTGGCTCTCGTCCTGCTCGCCGGCGCAGCGCTCACCGTCACCGCCCTGATCCGGTCGGCGCCGCCGGCGGCCCACGGCACCGCCCGTCCGCTCGCCGGCACCGGCACCGGCACCATGACGCTCAACCTTCTCACCGGGGCGGCGACCGCCGACTTCACCGGTCACCTGGCTCCCCTGGGAGCAGACACCGGCCACGACAACCTGACGTTCACCGTCACCGGTCCCAGCACATTCAGCTACACCGGCACGAGGACCTTCGTGGCGGCCAACGGCGACAAGGTGTTCTCGGCCGTCACCGGCACGGGGACGCTCAGCCGCACCACCGCCAAGAGCAACGAGACAGACACGATCACCGGCGGGACGGGCCGCTTCGCCGGCGCCACCGGGACGTATGAGGACACGATCAGTTCCGTCCTCATCTCATCCACCACGGGGTGGCAGACAAGCCGCGTCAGCGCCACTGCCCACGGACAGATCCGCTACTGAGCCAGATCGGCCCGCCACGGCAAAGGCTGCGCACCACAGTCCTGCCCGCCCGGCTGCCGCACACCATCCAGCTGTGCATCCACTGCCGGGACAAACCGGCCGGATTCTGGGTCAGCTGCACCGGCGCCCAGACCGTGCGCCGACCCTGGTGCCTGTCCTGCTGCCAGGGACTGGACCGAGACCGCTGCGACATGATCCCGTTCGACAGCTAGCAAAAGGGCAACGCGGCGGCCACAAGCTCGGTCACCGGAAAGGTAGTGCCAACGTCCACCGCATCCACCGATCCCCGGCCAGCTCACGATCGGCTTCCAACTGCGAACTCACCGGCGAACGCGCATTGGCTGCAGATACCCCCAACGTCTAACCAGGCCGAGCGCGACCTGCGGCCCGCGAAGACGCAGCAGAAGATCTCCGGGCGCCTCCGCTCGGAGAAAGCCGCCCGCGACCGCTACGCGATCCGCGGCTATACGTCCACCGCCGCCAAGCACGGCGCCTCCGCCCTGGCCGCGCTCCGCGACGCACTCGCCGCAAACGCCTGGATGCCGCCGCTTCCAGAGATCGCCCGACCCTGCCCCACGAGAGTCACGCAACGCAACGAGCAACAACACTGCCGAGGCAGCCTGAATGCTTACGGTGCGGCGAGTCGGAATGCATGGCGGCGCGCAAGGGACTTCCCGTCCGGGTGTGGCGGACTCCGTACGGCAGTGCGTACCACCGCACCCCGACCTGCCAAGCGCTGCTTGAGGGACATCGCATGGCAAAGCGTTACGGTCGCGAGGCTCATCCCGCGGAGTCTGTCCCGCTGTCAGTGGCGATGTCCGCCGGGCTCGGCGAATGCTTCCACTGTTTCCCGGAGAACGTCCCCGCGGACGCGAAGCCATGCCGGGTCTTTTCGGACGGAGTATGGGTAGACGGATTCTTGCTGGAATGGCAGCGAGGTGCAGACGGCCGGCGGAAAGGCCTGGTGAACTACTGGCAGGAGGCCGACCGTCGCGTCGCTCTCAAAGACCAAGCCGAGCTCAGGCCAGTCGGCGGCAGGTAAAGCTGAAATCGGCGAAGTCATGGAATGCCTAAATTGTCCCGCCGCCCCGTGCGGCTGCATTTACATATACGACCCGGTCGGTATTCCAATCGCATGGCTTGCCCGATCTGGGAATCTCGGCGGTTTCCGTGTTCAAGTCGGACACGTAACCTCCCAATGAACGGCGGCTGGAATGCAGGCTGAACCGTCACTCGTGCCTGGCCTTGGTGGTGTTAACGCTCTCGACTATAGAATTTGCTATAGTTCCACGGTAGATGACTGGCACGTAACTGGATAGGTCCCTGAATTGGCTCGGGGCGGCCGTTCGGGCAGCAGGCAGGGCTGCATCACTTCCAGCGGCGGTCGGCGTAGTATTGCTTGCGATCTCGTGCCCAGGAGGACACATGCGGCGAGGCGAGGTCTGGTGGGTCGAGTTCGATGAGCGACGGCCCGTCGTGCTGCTGTCGGAAGAAGGGCCATCCGGGTTCCGCGCGATGCAGGTCGTCGCCCCGGCGGACACCGACATCTCCGGCTGGGGAATCGAAGTGGCAGTCGGCGTCCAGGAAGGACTGCCCTTCGAAGGCGTACTGCGGCTCGCCTTCCCGCACCCGGGCTTTACCCCGTGCACCTGGCTGACCACCCTGAGCCGGGACGACCTAAGCGAGCGGGCGGGCGCGCTGTCTCCCGCGAAGCTCAGCGAGATCGACGATGCCCTCCGTGCCGCCGGACAGGGGATGGAGCGGGCTCCGGCCGCTGGATGAGCATCAGGTGGTGCCTGGGATCCGGGGGTTGCCCTGGGCGGCGCGGGTGAGGGCGTCGAGCCAGGTGATGCCGTGGCGGGCGGCGGTGGCGAGGTAGGAGCGGATGGCGCAGAAGGTCTCGGCGCCTTTCATGGAGCGCATGCAGCCGGAGACCTTGATGCGCAGCTTGCTCATCTTGATGACCTGCTCGGCGGGGTTGTTCGTGAACGGTATGCGCAGGTCGCGGGCGAACCGCAGGTAGTCGTCCTCGCGGGCCTGCATCCGGGTGGGCGAGGGCGCGCCGTTTCTGGCGGAGCTTGCTGCCGCGGCCGGCGTTGAGCGTGATCCCGGTGGCCGCGGCTTTGCGGTACCAGTCCTCGTGCTCTTCCCGGGTCTTCGGGTCCATGGCGGCTTTCCCGGCGGCGCGGGCGGCTTCGGCGGCCTTGCCCGGCATACGCCATTTCCCCGGATAGTTGCTACCCGCATGTCCAACATCATCGGCGTGCTTGCCCGCGTCTTCGTGGACGATATCGACGCTGCCGTTGAGCTGTACCAGAGCCTGTCCGGCGGGCAGCAGCCAGCCCGCTTCCGGTTCCGCGACGTCGAACTTGCCCGCGTCGGACCGTTCCTCCTGCTCAGCGGCAACACCGCCGCCTACCGGGATCGGGTGGCCACGCTCCTGGTGCATGACCTGCAGCCGGTAATCAACGACGTCGAACGAGCCGGCGGCCAGATCCTCGAAGGGCCTTCGCCCGCGCCCAGCGGACGTCGGCTCATCGCTCACCACCCCGACGGCTCGGTCTTCGAATACATCGAGAGTGGGTGACCACCAGCCATCTGTGGAGCTGACCATTGTAAGTGCCGTTGCAGTATTAACCGGCGTGCGACCGGTCGGGTACCACTTCCGGCGCGGCTACTTCCGCCGCGGCTGGCGTTCTGGGCGGTGCCAGGACGGGCGGGAGCCGCTTCAGGACGGTGGGCGTGACGTGGCGGTAGGCGGCGGGGTCGACGGGCATGAGCCAGTGCCACGCTCGGATCGGGGTGCTGATGTTGACGTCGAGATCCCCGAGCACTTCGTCCACGTTGTGCATTGAGAACGGGATGATTTTCCCGCCACGGCAGTGGTGGGTGCTGGTGGCATCGTCCATGAAGGCGAGCTGGTCGGTGACCTGCTCGCGCATCGCTGCAGGCCCGCGATGAGCGGCCCGGCGGCCGCAGCGCCACCGGCACGGCCGCGAGATCGCGGTCGCTACTAACCGGCCGTCGGTGCGTCTTGGGTGTTGACTTTGGTGCTGACGATCTTGTTCGCCGCGTACCCGGTAGCGGAAACGCCCATCAGGGTGAGCAGCGCGGCAGGCACCTGCGGCAGCCCGGCCGCGGGCTGCGCCAGGAACTGGCTAGCGAAGTAGACCAGCGTGATCATCGTGAACACGACGTACTGCAGGTCCGCCCAGGCAACCACGCCATCATCGTAGGTAAACAGCTCCGCCACGCCCCTGAAGAACCCCCATACTCCCGGGGAGATGGGATCACGCACGTAGACGCGTTTGCCCGGCCCCCCGGCTGTGTTTGACTTCGCTGTCGCTGACTTCAAGGACGCGGAGGTCGCCGGGCCCTGGCCGGAGTTGGCTGCGGCCACGGCGGCCTTCGCGGTGGTCGCTGCCGCTACCGGCAAGCCGAGCAGGACCAGGTATTCCGGATGCCAGTTGGTCTTCACCGCGTTCAGGAACAGGCTTCCGCCCGGGTATGCCCGCGCGAGCAAGAGCAGGTCGACGAGTGCCCACACCAGCGCCCCGGTCCAGAGCACTACCTGGGTCTTGCTGGTAGAGGCCCGACCGTCCTGCCCTATGACGGCCGCCTTCAGCCCCCGGCGGCGGAACGCGAGCGTCGGCTGGTCCGGCGCGTCGCCCTTCGCCCTGAGCAGCCGGGCCTGATACGACAGCAGGATGACCTGGGCCACGATGGCCAGCGCCGCCACCACCAGCAGCGCGGTCCACGCCGCCGCGGCCCGGTGCCCCGTCGTGAAATGTGTTTGCCTGGCCACCACGACCGACAGCCACGCGGCGGCCGCCACAGCCACGATGGCCAGCGGCCACCAGCCGAAAGCGACCTCGTTGCTGTTCGGCGGCTGCCGGACAGTGGTCTTGGTCTTAGCGCTCTTGGCCTCAGCCGTTTGCGCCTTACCGGCCTCGGCCGCAACAGTCTCGGCCGTACCAGCCGGGGCCGGCTGCGGTGCGGCGACCTCTGAGCCGACCGCACCGGATGCGGCGTTCGCGTCGACGGGGGGGTCAGTCGTGTCAGAGGTCATGATCGTGCCAGCTTCCGTTTCGGGAGCGCGGACCGCCGTGCAAGGGCGCGTTACCATTCCAGAGGCGGCGGGGCGGAGTGTGATACAACCGGCGGCCGAAGGGGCCGCTCAGGATGCCGGCCGGAAGCTGGTCACCAGAGGGTGCCAGATGCTCGCGTACACCCCGGGCCACTGGCCGACCGGGCCGTACAGCTCGATGGTGTAGGCAAGCTGGCCGGCCCGGACGATGAAGGTCCGGTCGATGACGCGGATGCGGACACCCTGGTAGATGTCGATGAACTGCCAGTCAGCGGCGTTGTAGCCGCGGTAGCTCACCCGGCGAATCGAGATCTGCCGATAGGAGGAATCGGCGGCAGCCTTCCTGGCTGCCTGCTGCCGCCAGTCGGCCAGGGCATTGGCCCGCGGGTGCGTACTCCACGCGACCACCAGGGCAAACCCGCCGGGCGCCCCGGTGAACTGAACCTCGCCGGGCGTCGTCGAGGCGACGGCCCAGCCGGGCGGCAGACGGACGGCGAACCCGCTGGGGTCGTGGTAGGTCTGCCAGCGAGGCGCCGACACCGCTCGTCCAGTCGGTGCGTGACCGGCGCCCGCCGCCTGCGCGCCAGGTGCGCGTCGCGGCTGCGCGAGCGTGAGGAACGCGACGACAGCCGCGGCACCGGCAACAGCCGCTACGGCGGCGATCACCAAGCGGCCGTGGCGGCGGCGGCCCGGGACGACATCGGCCTGGCCGGGCGGCTCCATCGAGCGCGGCCGCGCCGAGGGCCTGGCGGCGGCGGGTTCCGCGCCAACACCGGCGGATCCGCCGGGGGCGAGGCCGGCTGCCTCCCCTCCGGTTCTGCGATGCGATGCTCCGGCGGCGACGAGAGCCTCGTACCGGCCGGCGCCCGCCGCGCGCTGGAACGCCGCCGTGAAGTCGCCGCAGCTGCGGTATCGATCACTGGGTGACTTGGCCAGCGCCCGGCCGAGGACCGCATCCAGCTCCGCAGGCAACCCGTGACGGCGAGTCGACAGTGGCGGCGGAGGCTCGGACATATGCGCGGTGAGGACGGCCATGACCTCGTCGCGGGGAAAGGGCGTCTGCCCGGTCAGCATCTCGACGGCGACGCACGCCAGTGCGTACTGATCCGCCCGCCCGTCAACACGCCGCCCCCTGATCTGCTCTGGTGCGGCATAGTCGGCCGTTCCCAGGAATCTCCCGGTGCCGGTCAGCGTGACCGCCCCCGATGTGGCCTTCGTCAGCCCGAAGTCCGCCAGGTAGACGTGATCCGGCCGACCCTTGCGGACGTCCATCAGCATGTTCCCTGGCTTGACATCGCGGTGCACCAGCCCAGCGGCGTGCGCCGCGTCGAGTGCGGACGCCACCGATACCAGGATCGCGGCGGCCCGATCAACGCTCAGCGGTCCCTCGCGAGCCAGCAGCGACCGAACATCGCCGCCGGCGACGTACCGCATGGCGATAAACAGCACGCCGGCCGAGTCACCGGCCTCGAACACCGGGATGATGTGCGGGTCGTCCACCACCGCCGCGGCCTTCGACTCGCGGACGAACCGCTGCCGGAATTCCGCGTCCGAGGCGACGGACGGGGCCATGATCTTCACTGCCACCAGCCGGCCGAGCTGATCGTCACGCGCCCTGAACACCACCGCCATACCGCCGTGGCCGATCTGCTGTTCCAGCACGTACTTGCCGATCCGGGAGCCAGGGCGGAAGTGGCTCTCCTCCCATGGCAGGCCGCTGACCATTACACCTCCGGCTGGGCCGCCGCCGTGTGTCCGAGCCACGTCATTGTCGCGCATCAAAGCGCCCAGGCAGGCACATTCCAGCTCAGCCGTACCTCCCGCCCCGCGCCACCGTGACGAGGGGCCAGGGCCCGAACGCGGGACCGGCGGTCAGCGGCCGGGGTAACGCCAGTCGCTGGCCCGGGACCCGCCTGCGTGCGGCGGAGACGCCGGGCTCGCCGCGCAGTCTGACCGGCGTCCGCGGCGCGGCGGACTTGGCGCACCACCAGCTCGCAGAGTCGCGAGAACGCGGTGTGTCGTCAGCACCCGTCGTAGTCCGTCCAGGCCGACGCGTCGCCCGCGGCGATGGCGTTGTCGAATATCTGGTCCTGGTAGGCGGGACCGGCCACGCCGAACTCGCTGGCTGCGCCACCGTAGGTTTCCCAGGTTCCGAGCAGGAATTGGTAGGCACCGCCGCCGTTACCTGGTCCCCAGGCGTAGCTGCCGCCCTCTTCGGCGTCGCGGATGCAGATCCCGAGGGGCGAGTCGGCGGCGTTGCCGCCGCTGCTGGAAGGCGGTGGTGCCGGGCTCGGGCTCGCTGACGGCGCTGGCTGCTGCTGGGCTTGCTGCGCGGCAGCCAGCGCCGCGCGGCGCTTGCGCTGCGCGGCCGCCCTGACCCGCTGGACCTGCCGGGCCTCCAGGGTACCGACGTGGCGCCGGACGGAGGTGATCATCTGGTCGGTGGTGATCTGGTCGGTGGCGAGGCCGGGCTCTCCACTTGTCGCCGCGATCGCGTGACGAGAGGACGCGGGCGTCACAGGTCTGCCGGGCAAGAACACAAAGGCCGCAACCACGCCTGCGAGCGTCGCTGCGGCCACTGCCACTGCCACTGCCCCGATCCTGATGGCGGGTGTCTTGGGCTTGGCATGACGGGATGCTGCGCGCATCAATCTCCTGTCCGCGCGGCCTCGCGCTTACCCGGCGGGCTGACGCCAACTGGCGCCAGGCGGCACGGGAAACGCCTGTCCGGGGGAACTTACTAGGGCCCAGGCGGCAACGTCGGGAAATACGGAAATACGCGCCGGCCAGGCCGGAATCTGATGGCGGCGGATCGCTCCGGCCGGCCGACCGGGCCAGCGGAGGACGAGGCCGCGTGCACACCATGACTCCGGGTGCGGTAGCGTCGATGACGCATTGCCTTAAGTGGGCGCGGCCGTCAGGGGCGCGCCGGTCGTACATCGCTCAGTCAGCGAGCTGGTTTCCACGGACGTGGCGGCCCCGACAGATACGGCCACCTCAGCTCCGGAAGACGACCTTCATGACAGCTCAGCCCATCGAACGTACGCCTGCCCTGCGCCGGGAGAGCCGGCGCGCCAGGCCGACGGACGCGGCGCACAGTCCCAGCTTTGCGTCGCTCGGCGTGCCGGCGCCACTGACCGATGCCCTGACCGCAGCGGGCATGGGCGCGCCCTTCCCCATCCAGGCCGCCGTTTTGCCCGATGCGCTGTCCGGTCGCGACATCCTCGGCCGGGCCCGTACCGGCTCCGGCAAAACCCTGGGGTTCTGCATTCCGCTGGTCGCCAGGCTGGCCGGCGGCCACACCAGCGCCGGCCGTCCCCGCGGGCTTGTCCTCGTGCCGACCCGCGAGCTGGCCAGCCAGGTCCAGGCGGTCCTGCAGCCGCTGGCCCGAGCCGTCGGCCTGAGCACCGCCACGATTTTCGGCGGCACGCCACAACGCCCGCAAGTGGCGGCGCTGCGTAACCGGGTGGACATCATCGTCGCCTGTCCTGGCCGCCTCGCCGACCTGACCGGCCAGGGTCATTGCGATCTCCGCGACGTCGAGGTCAGCGTGGTGGATGAAGCCGACCACATGGCCAACCTGGGCTTCCTGCCCGTGGTACGCAGACTGCTGGACGCGACCCCGCCGGAGGGTCAGCGGATGCTCTTCTCCGCGACCCTCGACCACGCCGTCGATGTCCTGGTCCGCCGGTTCCTCGATCATCCGGCCGAGCATGCCGTCGACCCGCCCGGGGCTCCAGCACCGATCGTCCACCACCTGCTCACCGTCGCACCCGCCGACCGGACGGCGGTGGTCGCCGCCCTCGCCGGAGGCGAGGGCCGGTCGCTGGTCTTCACCCGGACCAAGCATGGCGCGCGCAAGCTCGCCCGCCAGCTCACCGCGGCGCACATACCAGCTGCTGAGCTGCACGGCAACCTCGCCCAGACCGCCCGCGAGCGGAACCTCGCGTCCTTCGCCTCCGGGGCCGTCCGCGTGCTGGTCGCCACCGACATCGCCGCCCGCGGCATCCACGTGGACGGCATCGACCTGGTCATCCACGCCGACCCGCCCGCCGAGCACAAGGCCTACCTGCACCGTTCCGGCCGGACCGGCCGGGCCGGCGCCAGTGGCGCGGTGGTCACCCTGTCAACCCCCGCACAGGCAAGCGACGTGCGCGCCCTGATGCGCAAGGCAGGCATCGTCCCGCTCACCGCCACCGTCAACCCCGGTTCCGCGCTGCTGCGCTGCATAGCTGGCCAGCCCGCTAAGCCACCCGCCCCGCAGCCACAGCGGGCGGCTGCCGGGCACCGAGCGCCCGCCACGGCGAGCCCGGCCACCGGCCGCGGCGCAGCCGCCATGTCCGCCGGCTACCGAGGCCGGCGAAGGCGCTGACCCCGCACGATCGAGGCCAGGATTCGCCTGTCAGTCCCGGCCTGGCTTGACGTAGCCGAAGAAACCGCGGCGCTTGATCAGCTCGGCGACTTCGGGGGGGACCATGCTTTCCCATGACTCGTCGTTCGCGGCGATCCTCCGCAGCACGTCGCGGCTGAAGATCGGCAGGAACTCGGGCCGGTAGTTATCGAGGTGGACGAAGCTGCCCCGCCCGGCCAGGTAGTCATACAGCGGCTGCAGCTCGGGCTGGACCTTGATGTCGTTCACGGTCTTCAGCTCGTCATCTGGTGAGGGCTGGACAGGGTAGACATACAGTTTCAGGTCGTTTTTAAACAGCCGACCGAAGCTTTCCAGGATCCCGCCGGGAAGCTGCGCATGGTTTCTCTCATCGAACAGGTCGATCAGGCTCGGCACGCCCATGACGATGCCGACCCGCTCGGTGGTCCGCTCAGCGATATACGCGGCCAGGCGGTAGTAATCGAAGTAATCGGTGATCAGCACGGTCATGCCGCATGCCGCGAGCAATTCTGCCCGCGCGAGGAAATCCCGCCGGTCCACGTCGGTGGCTCCGCCGGCGAGCAGGTTGCGCATCGTGATCTCGGTGAGCGCCAGCACTGGCTTGCCCGCAACAGCCGGATCCTCTTCGAACCGGGCCCGGGCCGTCTCCAGCATGTCGAGGTTCACGTGCGTCGGCGGCCGGAAGCTACCCCGCTCCACCAGGATCGCCTTCTTGCGCAGCACTTCGCTCGGCTGCAGCACCTCGCGGTCGGGGCCGAACATCGCCACGCCGCTGAGCCCGAGCTGGACGAGTTTGAGCGCCATCAGCCTGTTGTCCACGCCGCGGAACTCGATGCCGCGGAACTGGATCATGTCAATCTCGACGCGGCCGGTGGTGAGCCGGTC
>Ga0187783_10002724_pt1 | contig 13115 bp, 13 predicted proteins | sample 1015_SJ02_MP02_2_FD_132471 | JGI IMG/M metagenome (GOLD analysis project Ga0187783, IMG submission 132471) | Tropical peat soil microbial communities from peatlands in Department of Meta, Colombia - 1015_SJ02_MP02_20_MG | ecosystem: Environmental > Terrestrial > Soil > Wetlands > Peat | place...
AGAGAGTGCATCCGAGTCGCGTGATCCGCGGACGCACGACGCATCTGCTCGAAGGGCGTCGGATCCTGGTCGGCGTTTCGGGGTCGATCGCCGCGGTCGAGGTTCCGCGCATCATCCGGGAGCTCATCCGCCACGGGGCCGACGTGCGCGCGGTGATGAGCCCGGAGGCGACCCGGATCGTCACGGCGGAGGCCCTCGAGTTCGCGACGGGTCATCCTCCCGTGGTCCAGTTGACCGGGAACGTCGAGCACGTCACCTTCCTGGGACCCGGCGAGGAGCGGGCCGACCTCTACCTGATCGCACCGGCCACGGCGAACACGATCTCCAAGATCGCGCACGGGATCGACGACACCCCGGTGACGTCGTTCGCTTCGGTCGCCCTCGGAGGCGGAGTCCCGATGCTGATCGCGCCCGCGATGCACGCCCACATGGGACTCAATCCGGCCGTCCGCGAAAGCCTCGAGAAGCTGCGGTCCTGGGGCGTCGGGGTCGTCCAGGGCGCTTCGGCCGAGGGGGAGGAGAAGATCGCGACCCCCGAGGAGGTCGCCGCCGCCGTCCTCCATCGGATCGCCTCCGGCCCGTGGGTCGGCCGTCGCGTGGTCGTGATCGGGGGCGCGTCGCACGAGCCGATCGACTCCGTGCGGTCGGTCACGAACGAGAGCACCGGAGCCTCGGCCGTGGCGATCGCAACCCAGGCACACTATCGCGGGGCCGACGTGGAGCTCTGGTCGGGGGCCCTCCGCGTTCCGGTCCCCCCGTTCCTTCGCACGGTGACCTGGCGCGGGGTCGCCGACCTCCTCACGCTCGCTCGACGACGCGGTCGGGACCTCGCGCGCGCGTCGGCGGTGATCGTGCCCGCGGCCCTGTCGGACTTCACGCTCGACCCGCGCGCGGGGAAGATCGCGTCGCGCGGCGCGTCGACGCTCTCGCTCAAGCTCCGTCGCGCGCCCAAGGTGCTGCCGACCCTTCGCACGCTCGCCCCGTCCCCCACCCAGCTCGTCGCGTTCAAGCTGCTGTCGGGCGCCGACGAGGCGTTGCTCGCCGAGGAGAGCCGTCGGCTCCGAGCGGAGACGCGCTCCGACTGGGTCGTCGGAAACGACGCCGCGACCTTGGGGAGCGCGACGACCGAGGCGTTGGTCCTTCCGCCGACCGGAGCGCCGCACTGGATCCGCGGCCCCAAGCCCGAGTTCGCGGGAGCGCTATTGGATGAGATTGGAGCTCGACTGCCTCGCGCCGCCCGTGCGAAATGTTCACACCGTGAACGTCGATTGTAGCGCGTTCACAGACAATACGGTTAAATCGCCCGCCGAATACGAGGAGGCGTAGGGAGACCCGATGAGCGACTTCTGGATCTTCATGGCGTTCACCGCCGCGATGGGACTTTCGATCTTCCTCTCGCTGCCCATCGTCTACAGTCGCCGGGCGCAGGGTCGCTGGGCGATCGGGCTCAACGCCGGCGCGATCGGGATCCTCATCTTCCTGCTGGCGGACGTCTTCTCCGATGTCTCTCCCATCCTGTACTCGGGCACGAGCAGCGTGTACGTCGCCGGCCTCGGATACTCGATCGCGTTCGCAATCGCATTCCTGGTCGCGTTCCTCGCCCTCTACTTCGTCGACAATCTGCCGCGCGGAGCGCCCCGCGGTGCCTCGGCGGGAGACCCGAACGTGCCCGCCCCGCCGGTCGACTCGGGGCCCCGTCGGACGGCCCTCATCATCGCCCTCGGCATCGGGCTTCAGAACTTGACCGAGGGGCTCGTCTTCGGGGCAAACTGGACCGCGGGCATCCTCGGGGTCCTCGCGGTGGTGTTCGTCGGATTCTTCCTCCAGAATGTCACCGAGGGATTCCCGATCGCCTCCCCGTTCCTCGGTACGAATTCGAAGCGCGGACTCACGATGATGTCCGGACTCTTCCTCGTGGGAGGGCTGCCGACCCTGCTCGGCGGCGTGATGGGATACTACGGAGGGTCCAACAACCTGCTCCTGGTGATCTTTGACGCCCTTGCGATCGGCGCGATCGCCTACGTGATCCTCCCGATGCTCAGGGTCGCGTTCCGCCCGCTGGAGTCCCGGGAGGCCTCGATCCGGCGGAACCGCCTGGTGTACATCGGAGTCATGGTCGGATTCGTGCTGGGATTCGCGGTGAACGCGATCTAGGCGGGCAGGGTGTCCGAGTCCCGCCGGTCGAGCGCGCGCGGTGATACGCCGGCCCCGGACCCCGGCCCCGGCGGGAGCACCGAGCCCGCGCCGTCGCCGGTCGTCTGGGTCCAGGTCATGCAGGCGCTCGTTGCCCGCGAGCTCGTGGAAGGGTTCGGCCTCTCGGAACGGCAGACCGCGCTCTTGCTCGGTATCGTGCCCTCCTCGGTCTCCCAGTATCTGACGGGAAAACGTCTCGGCCCGACGCTCTCGGGTTTCCTCAACGACGAGGCGGCCCTTCGCATCGCGCGCCGGACCGCCCAGCAACTCATGTCCGGTGTCGCCGGATCCCGGGCCGTGCTCGAGGCGGCGATGCTGCTCGGGGAACGGGCGGTCCCGAGTGCCGCGGGGGAACCGAGCGTTCCGAAGGACGGGATCTCCCCGGCGCTCCGACGCAAGATCCCCGGCTGGTTGCGCGACCGCATCGCCGGGGAGCAGACGGCGGTCGCCGAGTGCATGCGGCTCGCCCAACGCTCTCGGGACGAGCTGACGCGGGCGCTCTTCCGCCAGATCGCGTCGGACAGCCTCCGCCACGCCGAGATCGTTGCGTCCCTCGCCGCCTACCTCGACCGCGGCGTCACTTCCTCCGCCCCGACCGGGATCACGCGCGCCGACGTCGAGGACCTGATCCGTCGCGAGCACGAAGCCGAGGCGACGAGCGAGATCGACCTGGGCCCCGAGCTCGGCGGGATGATGCGGATTCTGTGGGAGAGCATGGAATCCGACGAGAAGAAGCACGAGCGGCTCCTGGAGTTCCTGCTCGAGGCGAATCTCGCGGAACGCCCGAGCGCCGCGACGGCGGCGCACGCGGGCCAGGACGACGCACCGCGCCGCTCGCGCGCCCGGCGTCCTTAATAGACCGCGGACCTCGCGCGCCGAGGGTTCCATGGTCAAGCTCGCCGAGTGGCGGGGCAAGGAGGTCTTCCAAAAGTACGGGGTCCCGCTGCCCCGGGGGGCCGTCGCGCGCTCCGCCGACGAGGCGGAGTCGTTGACGCGCAGCGGCGCGGTTCCGCTCCCGTGCGTGGTCAAGGCGCAGGTGCTCGCCGGCGGCCGGGGCAAGGGCGGCGCGGTCAAGTTCGCGAACACGCCGGACGAAGCCCGCGCGGCGGCCGCGTCCATCCTCGGCCTCGAGTTCAAGGGGGAGAAGGTCACGGAGCTCCTCCTCGAGGAGAAGCTTCCGATCGCCCGCGAGCTCTACCTGTCGTTCACCTTGGACCGGAGCCTCCGGCTCCCGATCGCGATCGCGAGCGCGCAGGGCGGGGTCGAGATCGAGTCCGTGGACGACGCCGCGATCGAGCGCGTTCCCATCCATCCGTTCCCGGGGCTCGCCGCGTACGAGAAGCGACGGATCGCCGAGCGGCTCGGGGTGAGCGGGAGCGTGGCGAAGTCGCTCGACCGCCTCTTGGACGCGCTCTGGCGCGCGTTCCAGGGAGAGGACGCGGAGCTGGTGGAGATCAACCCCCTCGCCGTGGTCGGCGAGGGGTTGGTCGCGCTCGACGCGAAGGTGATCGTCGAGGACGACGCGGGCTTCCGTCACCCGGAGTACGGAGACATCCGGGACGACCGGACGCCGCTCGAGGAGATCGCCCGCGAGAAGGAGATCGCGTTCGTCCAGCTGGACGGGAACATTGGCGTGATCGCGAACGGCGCGGGCCTCACCATGGCGACCCTGGACGTCCTGAAGGAATTCGGAGGGAACCCCGGCGTCTTTCTGGACCTCGGGGGGACGGACGACCCGAAGAAGGTGACCGAAGCGTTCCTCCTGATGGCCCAGGCGAAGCCCAAGGCGGTGTTCCTCAACATCTTCGGCGGCGTCACGCGCTGCGACACGGTCGCGAACGGCCTCGTCGCCGCGATGAAGGAGGTACCGCCCGAGAACCGGTTCCCGCTCGTCGCCCGGATCCGGGGGAACAATGAGAAGGAAGGGATCGAGATCCTGCGGGCGAACGGGATTACCTCGATCCCGACGCTGAAGGAGTCGGCGCAGGCGGTCGTGGCCGCCGCGGGAGGAAAGGCATGACCGTACTCGTCGACGGCTCGACCCGGGTCATGGTCCAGGGGATCACCGGTCACCAAGGGACCGTCCACACGCGCCAGATGAAACTGTTCGGCACCGAAGTCGTCGCGGGCGTAACTCCGGGCAAGGCGGGCGCGACGGTCGAAGGAGTCCCGGTCTTCGACTCCGTGCGCGCGGCGGTCGAGAAGACGAACGCGAATGCGGCGTGTATCTTCGTGCCCGCCCCGTACGCGAAGGACGCACTCCTCGAGTCGGTCGACGCCGGGATCCCGCTCGCCGTGATCGTCACCGAGCACATCCCGTTCCACGACATGCTCGTGATGTACCACTATGCCCGGTCAAAGGGGGCCCGCATCATCGGCCCCAACTGTCCGGGGATCGCCGCCCCCGGCCTCGCGAAGGTCGGGATCATCCCCAACGTGGTGTTCCAGAAGGGGCGGGTCGGAGTGATCTCGCGGAGCGGGACTCTCACCTACGAGATCGTGAACGGCATCAAGGAGCGGGGGCTCGGCCAGTCGGCGTGCATCGGGCTCGGCGGCGACCCGGTCGTCGGGACTTCGTTTGTGGACGCCCTTCCGCTCTTCCAGGCGGACCCCGAGACCGATGTGATCGTGCTCGTGGGCGAGATCGGCGGCACGGCCGAGGAGGACGCCGCCGAGTACATTCGTCACCACGTGACCAAGCCGGTCGTCGCGTACATCGCCGGACGCAGCGCGCCGCCGGGCAAGCGCATGGGTCACGCGGGCGCGATCATCTCGCGCGGGAAAGGGACGGCCGAGACGAAGCTCGCGGCGCTCTCTCAGGCCGGGGCGAAAGTCGCGCGCTTCCCCTACGAGATCCCGGACCTGGTCGCGGAGATCATCGCTCACCAGGGCCGACGATGAGCCCGGACGACGAACCGGACGAACCGTGCCTCGTTCCCGGCTGTGGCGGCACGTCGGTCCGGCATCTCTCCCTGGCCGAAGCGCGCCGCGCCTTCCCGCAGTTGCCCGAGAAGGGACGCCGCGCGCCGCTCTGTCGCGATCATTACCGCGAGTGGAAGAAGTCGACGAAGGAAGCCCGGAAGCTCGACCGCCTGGGCTGGTGAGCCCCGATCCGCCCGTCGTCGCCTACTGCTTACGCATCTTCTGCGCCCGCATGCGCCGGCGCATCCGCTTTTTGCGCCACTTCCAGCGCATGTGGCCGCGTTTCTTCCAGACCCGCGACGACCGTTTCATTTCCCCCGCGTCCGAACGGGCGCGGGTAGGGTCGTCGGTTTATAAGTCTGCCCTCGGCGGCACCGCCGAGAATTCGCCGCGCGGGCCCGTCTTATCTATCCGACCGCGCTCGCGGCCCGCGTGCTGAGCGCGAGCGACCTCGAGATCAACGTCCTCGAGTTCCGGCAGCGGTCGTTCCAGTTCCAGCGCCTCGCGAGCGTTGCCGGTCGCGACCTCGCGCTCTTCTCCCGCACCGAAACCGAGTCGGAGAGCCGGTTCCGCCCCAAGCTCATTCACCTGCACCTTGTCGTTCCCCAGGCGTGGGTCGTCTACGACGAGCCGAACGACGTGCTGCTCCTCGCTCGGGACGGGACCACGATCCCGGTCCGACTCACAGAACAGGTCGTGGAGGTCGGGGCGGAGCGCGCGGAGTTCGACGAGCAGGGAATCCCCTGGAAGCGGGTCGACGGACCGTCCGGGTCCTTCGTCTACGCGCCCGCCGAGCTCGCGAGCGAACTCCTCAACCCCGCGACGTACGCCGCGCTCGGGGTCGCGTAATCGCCCGCCTAGTCCTTGAGCGCGCGGTCGACGATCGCGGCGATGATCCCGCCGATGATCGGCGCGATCCAGAAGAGCCAGTCCTGCGTGATCGCCCAGCGGTCGCCCGAGAACACGGCCGACAGGATCGCGGGCGCGAAACTGCGTGCCGGGTTGATCGATGCCCCGTCGACCGGGATCGCGACGAGGTTCGTCATGAGCAACGTGAGAGCGATTCCCACCGGAGCGAGGTTCTTCGCCGAGCTGGACGGGCGGGTCGCGAGCAGGACCACGATGACCAGAAAGAAGGTCAGGACCACTTCGAGCAGGAAGACCGACCCCCAGCTGAAGGCATAGGGGGATCCGTTGCCCGAGTAACCCTGGGAGGCGAGCGCGACGGTCGGGCCGGACACCACGGTCCAGAGCGAGGAGTTCCCGTAGGCTACGCCCGCGATGACTCCCACGGCGACGATGCCGCCCAGGAGCTGAGCGACGATGAACAGCACGGCCTCGGTCGCCCGGATGCGGCCGTTCACCAGTTGGGCGATCGTGATCGCGGGGTTGAAGGAGGCGCCCGAAACGTCCCCGAACGCGTACGCCATGCCGAGCACGCCGAGACCAAGGGACGTGGCGATCAGCACGACGCGTGCCGCCGGGTCGAATCCCGCGAACCCCACGCTGAACAGGGCGGCGCCGGTCACGGACGCCAAGAGCCCGAACGTTCCGACGAACTCCGCGAGACACTTCTGACCGACCGAATACGCCATCGGCGGCCCAGCAGAGTCGCGAGGGTTAAAGATTGCGACCGAACGACCGATGGGCCCGGAGGGCGGCGGGTCCCCTAGAGGACGCCCATTTCGGTCAGCTTCTCGGGGAGGTAGTGCTCCGTGACGTAGTTGAGCCCGTACTTCGCGAGCGACTGCTGCTCCGCCTTCTTCCCGTTCTTGAGCATCAGTTCGATCTCGGACCGCCATTCCGACGTGCCGAACCGGGGGTCGGTCAACTCCGCCTGAAGCGCGCGCACGTCCTGCTCCGAGAGTTTGTCGGAGGGGAGTTCGTAGTTCTCGATGTCGGACGCGGTGACCCCCAGGAACTCCGCGCTCGGGGTCGCGAGGTAGTTCGAGAGGTGCGCGGTCTTGATCGCCCCGTACGCGACGCTCGCGTAGATGCGGAACGACCACGGGTCGCCGTCGGTGAAAACGACGACGGGCAGCTTCAGCTCCTCGGTGATGCGTTTCAGGAACCGCCGGGTCGACCGGGCGGGCTGGCCCTTCAGGTGGAGCAGGATCGCGTCCTGCTCGTCGTCGAAGTTGTTCTCCGCGAGGCGGTCGACCATGCCGCCGCACTCGATCGCGATTACGAACTTCGCGTTCGTGCTGACGAACTCGATCTTCTCCTTCTCGACGTTGAACGGCAGCGAGTAGCCACCGTCCCCCACGTCGTCCTTGCAGTTGATCTTCTTCACGACGCCCTTGCGGTTCCGCTCCTTGATCGTGAGGTCGCCGATCACGGAGGCCCCGTTCTCCTCCGGATGGAGCCGGAAGTCCTCGCGCAGGCGCTCGCAGAGGACCTCGAGGTCCTCGATCAAAAGGTTCGACTCGTCCTCGCTGTGGAACTTCGCGTCCTCCCACGCCTCGCTGATGTAGTAGAGTTCCCGGAGCGTCGACGTCTTCCGGTCGCGCGACATCTCGTTGATGAAGTCGACGAGGTAGAACGTCCGGAGCAGCATCAGCGCCCCGTCGAGCTTGCGGGCGCTGCGGGTGCCCATCGCCCGGCCGAGCTTCCAGACCCCCTCGCGCATCTGGAAGGAGAGGTTCTGCTTCGTCCGCAGGGGAAGGCGCATGCGCGGGATCTGCCCGTCGTCCAGCTGCTCGTAGATCTGCTCCGCGAGCTGGAGCGTGGGCTTCAGCGCGTCGGCGCGGACCTTCGGGAGGTCGTCGTCCTCACTCTTCGTCGCTCGCGGGCGCGCCCGTTTCGGCGGCATCGTAGTCCACCTCCTCTTCGTCCCCGTTTGCCGCGGCCTCCGCGGCGGCCGCTTCCGCGGCCTCGACGATCGTCCGCGGCAGGCGGACGTCCCAGTCGCCCGGCAGGGGGTCGGCGCCGAGGACATGGGACTCGTCGATCCCGGCGACGTACCAGTCGAGGTCGTTCGCCTCGACCGCGGTCTTCGGCGGGAAGGTGACCGCGATCTTCGTCCGCTCGTTCGGGCCGAGCTTGGCGAGGGTCCACCACGCCCGACCGAGGGCGGGCTCGGTCCCCTCGGGGGCGGGGTCGAACGTCGCGACCGCGAACTCCTCGGGCGGGACCTCGACGAACAGCTCGAGCACCCTCGGTCGCGGCGTGTAGTTCGTCACCTCGACCGCCATCCGCACGCCGCGCTCGTCCGCGGTCGGCTGGCTCTCGACGTTCACGACATCCATGATGCGCGTGATCACCGGCGTCAGGTCGGGGGTCGGCTTCCCGACCAGATGGCTCGTCTTCTCGGCGAGCTTCGGAAGGATCCGCTGGATGATCTCGAACTTGTCGGAGGCGAACGCGCGGCGGCTCTTGCGCGAGATGTGCGACTTCAAATGGCGGGCGGCCGCCTGGAGGGCAAGCGTGAGCTCCTTGTCGATCTCGGGGTCCTCCGCGACGGCCTCCTTCGCTTCGCTGGTGAACGGGATCTTCGTGGACGCGACGTGGACGAGGACGACAGCGGGTCCGGTGGGGATCCCCGCCCCGCCCTTCTGCTCGAGCCCGTAGCGGCGCCAATCGAGGGTGGCAATCGCGTTCGTGATCGCGCACGCGCCCTGCTGGAAGAGCAGCGGGACCCGGTTCGCGAACCGGAGGATCTGCATCGGCTGATCCGGCGGGAGTCCGCCCCCGTAGACGAGCCCCACCTCGACCATGAACGGGAAGCCTCCGCGCACCTTCGGCGGGCGGCTGACCGGCGGGGCGTAGAACTCCGGTCGGAGCTCGCCCAGGACGTTCCGGAGTCCGCGTTTGATGAGGAGCGCGCCGATCGGCGAGAGACACTCGGCGGACGGGGTGACGAGCGGGACCTCGTGGAGCGCCGCAAGGAGGGACTCCTGGTCCTCGCCCAGCACCGACGCCGGCGCCTGGCTCGCCCTCAGCCGCGACCGCTCGAAGACCTCCTTCGCCGCGCGCGGACCGACGCCGGCGAGGTCCTTCCTCAGGAACTCGGCGAGCGTGGGGCGCTTGGTCGCCTTGAGCAGGTAGCCGAGTTCGCCCAGCTCGAGCCCGTAGGGATGCGGAAGGGTCTCCTTCGAGACCGGCGGCATCTCCTGCGCCGCGCGCTCGAACGTGATCCGGGTCCCGTCCGGTTCGACAAAGACGAGTCGCGCGTGGGGGTTGACGATCGCGGTCCCCCGCAGATATTCGTACGGGGACTGTCGCCCGCGGATGTACTTCGCCTTGAGGACGAGCTCGACGCGGGTCCCGTGCGGTCGATCCCAGAGGACCAGGTCCTCCGCGGTGACACGGGGCTGGTTCTTCTGCGTGTCGATGACGAGGTCCAGGACGTGGGCCGCTTCCTCCTCCTCGACCTTCGACGTGATGTGGGCCGGACGCGCCGTGGTCAGGTTCGCGTAGAGCACGGCCGCGGAGACCCCGATCCCCTGCTGCCCGCGTGCCTGGCGGTTCGAGTGGAACCGCGAGCCGTACAGCAGGCGGGCGAAGACGTTGGGGATCTCCTTCCGGAGGATCCCCGGCCCGTTGTCGGTGACGGTCACCCGGAGCCGGTCCTCCGACTCCTTGGTGACCTCGACGGAGACCTCGGGAGGGATCGCCGCCTCTTCGGCGGCGTCGAGCGCGTTGTCTACGCACTCCTTGACGGTGGTGAGTAGGGAACGCTGCGGATTGTCGAACCCCAGGATCTGGCGGTTCCGCTCGAAGAACTCGGCGACCGAGATCTCGCGCTGCTTGGCCGCGAGCTGCTGGGCGATCGTGGGCGGGGGAGACACCGTCAGAAAAGGGGCCGCTGCCGCTTCATAAGCGGCACGCTCGAATTGATGGGTGGTGTCAGGCCGCCGGGGCGGGGGGAACCCCGGGCCGCATCGCCACGTCGCGCAGCACCGGGCGGAACGGGCGCCAGCGGGCCGACTCGGTCGGGTCGACGTCGACCCGGAACAGACCCTCCTCCGGCGCGAGCCCGGCCGAGTCGACCCGGGTCAGCGTCATCGACTCACCGCGGGCGTCCCAGGCCGCCGAGCCGCCGGCGAAGACGTAACCGTCCTCCACGCCGACGCGGTTGACGAAGACGACGGGGAGGCTGTTCTCGATCGCGCGCGCGGGGAGGAGCCGCGCGAACAGCGCGGCGCTCGTCACGGGCGACGCCGAGACGACCACGAGCAGCTCCGCCCCCTCGAGGGCCAGGGCGCGCGAGACCTCCGGGAAGAACGTATCGTAGCAGATTTGGAGCCCGACCGACCGCGCCGCGACCGGCACCGGATGGCTCTCGTCCGTGGGCGTGAAGTGCGCCCCTTCTTCGAACGGGCCGAAGTTGGGGAGGTAGCGCTTGACCTGGACGTGGACCTCACCGTCCGGACGGACCGCGAGGACCGCGTTCTGGACCTCCCCCGGTCGCTGCGGGGAGACGAGGGGGGCCCCGACGATCAGGGTCGCGCGCGACTCGCGGGCGATCGCCCGGAGCTGGGCCGTGGTCGCGTCGCCGTCCCGGAGCGCGAGCCGGTGGACGTGGTCCCCGACGCGGTACCCCGTGAGGTAGAGCTCCGGGAAGATCGCGAGGTCCGCCGGCGCGGCCTGGACGACCGACCGGATCCGCTCGACGTTCGCCGCCACGTCCCCCAGTCGGGGGGCGAGCTGGGCGAGCAGCAGTCGCATCAGTAGAAGTATCGGCGCACCGAGATAAGATAGACGAAGACCACGACGAAGAGCAGGAAGAGGACGGTGATCGAGCCGGTGAAGAACAGGTACGTGGTCGTGAGGAAGACGAGGACGATCGTCGTCCAGAGCGCCCAGGTCTCCTGGCGCCAGAGGGACGTCGCGATCCCGAGGAGCGCCGCCCCGAGGACCACGAGGATGACCGCCCCCACGAGGTCGATCGAGGGCACGAGGTCGATGGCGGTGGGAACGACGGAGCCGAACTCGGCCGCGAGCAGGTAGACGAGACCCGCGAGGACGATCACGAGCGCGAAGAGCGCGATGAGGACCGCGAGGACCGCGACGCCGAGCGGGCGCCGGGGGACGACCCCGACCGGCTCCCAGTGCGGGGGCAGCGTGTCGAACGTCACCGGCGCGTCCCCCGACGCGTTCGCGTTCGACGAGCCGCCCATCGGTCCGACCCCGGGAACGATTCGACCCCGTGCGGGGGACTTGTACCTTTCGTTCGACCCGTCACCCTAGAAGCGTCGCTCGGCGGCCCCCCGGGCCAGGAGCTCGAGCAGGTGGCGGTACGGTCCGGTCCGGACCGGTTCCAGCGCCCGGATCGCCCGGTCGGCCCAGTGGGTCGCCTCGGTCGCGACGACCGCCCCCGCATCCGTCAAGTCGGTCAACTCGCGCAGGCGGAGGAGATGCTTCACCTTCTTGTGCCGGAGCTGGAAGAGCGCCTCGAACTCCGCCTGGTGCTTCGCGTCGAGCCGGGAGAACGCCTCGAGCGAGACGAGGGTCGGGTTCCCCTCCCGGAAATCGGTGTAGAGCGGCTTGCCCAGGAGGTCGGGGTCGCCGTAGATGTCGAGGAGGTCGTCCCGGATCTGGAACGCGACCCCGAGCGACCGGCCGTACTCCGTGAGCGCATCGACGCGCGGGGGCGTCGCCTCGGCGATCTCGGCGACCGAGCTCAGCGCGGCCGCGATGATCGCGGCCGTCTTCCGCTCGATGATGCGGAAGTAGTGCTCGCGACCGGTCGAGAGGTCGAACCGCGACGACTCCTGGAGCACCTCGCCCTCGACCAGGTCGGCGCACGCCTCCCCGCACTTCAGGATGATCGAGCGCGGGTACTCGGCGGCGAGCTCGAACGCGCGCACGAAGAGGTAGTCCCCCGACACGATCGCGAGCGGGACGCCGAAGGCGCGCGGCATGGACGGACGCCCGCGGCGCGTCTCCGCGTGGTCGATCACGTCGTCGTGGACGAGCGTCGCGGTGTGGATGAGCTGGAACGACGCCGCGAGCGACCGGACGGCGTGGGTCGACTCGGCGCCGAGGGCGCGGAAGGCGACCGCCATGAGGAGCGGGCGGACCCGCTTCCCCCCGGTGGAGCAGGCGTAGCGCGCCGCCTCGGTCAACTGGGCGTAGGTCGAACCCAGGACCTGCTGCTGCCGCCAGTCGATGTCGGCCAGGTCCCGGGCGAGCACGGGCAGGAGCTGCGCGACCTGCGGGAGGGCCGCGGGACCGAAGGTGTCGGAGACGAGCGCCTCGAGGGACGGCTCGATGACCTCCGGCCCGGTCGCCGGGCTCGTCACGACCCCCTCCCGAGGCGGGCGGGCCACCGTAGCCGCATCATCTCGTCCAGACCCGACGCCCCGATATATCGCATCCCTAACGCGAGGAGAAGGTCCGTCCCCGCGAACCGCTCCCCGAACCGCTGGATCCGCGCCGCACGCTCCAGCGGGGCAAAGAGCGCGGTCCGCCACGCCCGGTCGTACTCGGCGAGCGGTCGGCCGTCGCGCACGTGCCGGGCCGCGGCCTCGCCCGCGAGCCAGCCGCTCATCATCGCGGTCGGGATCCCGCCGCCGTTCGTCGCCATCACGAGGTTCGCGGCGTCGCCCGCGAAGAGCGCCCGGCCGCGTATCAGACTCTCGGGCGGTGGTCCGACCGGGACCCACCAGTGGGTCGGCTCGCGCGCCGGTCCCCATCCCGCGTCGTCGACGAAGCGTCGCAGGAGGGCGTCCAGCGAACGGCCGGGCGTCGCCTCCGTCACCCCGAGCCCGACGTTCGCGTCGGTCGCCCGGGGGAACCGCCAGGCGTAGCCGCCCGGGGCGACGTGGCCGAAGTGCAGGTCGATGGCGTCGTCGAGCGGGCCGTCGACGGTCGCGGTGATCATCCGTAACATCGTGCGCCGGGGCCGGAAGCCGACCGAGCGCCCCACGGTGGAGAGGGGCCCGTCGGCCGCCACCACCACCCGGGCGCGGACCGAGCGGCCGCCGGTGAGCCGCACCTCGTCGTCGTGGACCTCCGTGACCCCGACCGGGTGGCGCAGCTCGGCCCCCGCGCCC
>Ga0187783_10002725_pt1 | contig 13113 bp, 13 predicted proteins | sample 1015_SJ02_MP02_2_FD_132471 | JGI IMG/M metagenome (GOLD analysis project Ga0187783, IMG submission 132471) | Tropical peat soil microbial communities from peatlands in Department of Meta, Colombia - 1015_SJ02_MP02_20_MG | ecosystem: Environmental > Terrestrial > Soil > Wetlands > Peat | place...
CGCAAGTGGACAATAAGCACGGGTTACCCGACGTTTGATCGCCACGGGGTTCGATAGTTCGAAAGAAGCTAAGGGTCGCTTTAGAAGTTATTGAAAAGAAATGTCTAAGGAAGTGGCGCGCCCAAGGGGACGATTTTAGAACTTTTCTGCAAGAGTTCGTGTCAATGCTGCCACACACCGAGATCCCTCGCGAACTGGGGCTGTAGCGTGCGCGAGCGTGGCCGATTGTGTAATTCCCTGCCTAATCTAGCAGTTAGGTCTTGCTTTGACACGGTTCAGGGCAGATCTTGGTAATGCGCGACCGAATGGTTGTATATTTCCGGACGATGGCCCCTAATCCCTTCCACTTGACCGATCCACGCACGTGGCCGTGGATGCTCGATGTCTGGGCTGCAGTCGTAATGCTCGGATTCGCAAAACCCATCTGGCGCTGGTTCCAGCGCCACCGGGCGGAAACTTGGCCAGCGACGCAGGGCCGTGTTGAGTCCACCGAGATAAACCACGGCAATCCGCTTCACTCGAGCTCCTCAAGTTCGTCGATCGCAACGTTCGAGTATTCTTATGAAGTTGGCGGGACGAAATACGCCGGGACATATAAGAAACGATTCGGCACAGACGAAGAATCTGACGACTTTCTTCGAGACCTCATAGGTAAGGACGTCAGGGTTCAATACAATCCAGATAAGCCCTCTCGTTCGTTTGTACTGGACGACTCGATCAGCTCTCTGCTGTCGAGTCGCTCGCCGTCGGCGGCATCACCCCTAGAGACCCATCGCTATTGGAATCCTCTCCCGATTTGGCTCACTCGGGTTTTGCCGATGTTTGAGGTACTTGCGATCATCGGGTTCGTACTGAGCCTCTTGGTCAACGTGGGGGCCTTGATTTCCAGATGGACTCCACCAAGTTACTTTTGGGCGTTTCACGTCGGCATTTTCCTGGTCTTTTTTCCTGCCCTGTTTGTGGCCCAAAAACGAGTGGGCAACACCAATCGAAAAGATTTTTGGAAGGTCATGCTCAAAGGTGCGCCCGACTGGATGAAATATCTTCTTTATGCGCTATTTGTTTATGGCGCAGCGATTGGCATTCCGTCGTGGATCCGAACAGTACAACACGCCTCTGGCCCGCAGCGGTCCTCGGGATTCAACGATTGGACTGGAGTCTCGGTCACTTGGATGGTGTTTTATTGGGCGTCGTTTACAATTCTCTATGCTGCGATGCAACGGGAGCGATTTGGTCCGCGATGCGTCAACGGGCATCTCGCGCCTCCCGGGGCCGATTTCTGCAACCAGTGTGGCCAGCCCATTGTTCGGACCTGAGCGGCGTTTGGTGCGGACATCGGTCTCTCGCGAAGCATAAGTTCGAAACGACTTGAAGGGCAGTTTTGGAACTGGTTGAAGACAGTGTCTAAGGAAGTCGCGCGCCCAAGGGGACGGCTTTAGAACTTTTCTCAGCGATTTGGTGGCAGCCCTCCCATATAACACCACTGCCTCGCGATTGCGTTCGTTGACACTTGCGATTACGCAAGAGTAGTGTCTCGAGCTAATGAACCAGGTCATGAACGCCAAAGATCTTGAAAAAAGGATGATGTAAGGCGTAAGAACTTCTTCGATATGCAGGCGCTGTCTTTTGTAATAGTAATTGCGCTATATGTAGCTGCTTGCGAACTGGTTGAGCATCTTCTCGTCCGCAGACTGGGTGACCAAGTCTTTCCACCGAAGATCGGCTGGAGATTACTTCGCTGGTGCGCCATCGCCGGATGTGCGGCTGGAGTTTGGGAACGGCTTCACGGCAACGCGCCGCGCTGGCCTCTCTGGATGTATGTCCTCCTGTTATTGTTTTGGATTTGGTGGCCCCGCTCCGTCTTAGTGGATTCTTCAGGCGTTTCCTCATGTAGCCTATTTGGTATCCGCCGTCGTTCAATCCTTTGGGGGCAAACGTCGCGGATCACTTGTGACTGGCAGGAACAAGGGCTCAACATTCACTTCCTGACTAGGATCTGGACTTTCATGGGTACCTCGATCACCGTGGCAAGTCGGGATGGTGCCAGCATCCAACATGGCGTGGTTAACCGTAAGCAGGCACTCTTCCTGGATGCGCTCAGGCGCTATCTGCCGCAGGAACTATTTGATCCGGGCCTCTACGATTGGCATCCATAGGCGTGCTGGTTTTTCCGACCAGATGCGGAGTTCTAAACTGGGAGAAGGGTGCGTCTCTATGTTATTCAATACAAGGCACAAGGAAAAGTGGCGCGCCCAAGGGGCGATTTTAGAACTTTTCTCGGCGAATTTGTGGCAACCTTGCCACAAAATAAATCCGTTGCTGAACTAGGCTTTTGGTGATTTGCGCTCGTGGGCATTTTGTTCGGTTGCGCGACGTACCAGGAGTTTGCCTACTCTCGTTTATTCGGAGTTGAAGTTTGAACCCAGTTTCCATCAACGCAGCGCAGCTGGAACGATCCCTTTGCGGAGTTGACCCGTGCGCCCGGCGAAAATTCCCCTTCTCCTTCGCAGTAGCACAGACCCCCTCCCCTGGGCGGCTCAGGCGAACAGTAAACGGGTCGCGGGGCGGGAAGATGGACCACCGTCGCGCTGCGTTGACGGGCAGCTTCGCTGGTCACGATCCACGAGGGGATATATGTTAGGCCAGCGTCAGGATTCTTCGGGTCAGCGCGAACCTCGACGCGCACGCACATCTGTTCGGAGCCGTTTCCCACCTGAATCACGGTTCCTTCGGGATAGTGGATGCTTGCAGCCACACAAGTTATTGGTTCCTGAGACTTCGACTGTGCGGCGGCCCGGTCCTCTTGCGCTTGCTTCTCCACGGAGCTGACGTCGGCCTGCCATCGTTCGCCGCTTGCAAACTCGATGTCATTCACGAAGATCACGAGCTCGCGAGCTCCCTTATTCAACAATGGGTTGATAGAATCGCCCTGAGCCGGGACGTCCTGCACGCCACCGGGAGCGATTGCGGCGGGCACGTTCGTCGCCGGACCAAGAGTAACCTCAGTATTCCCTCCGCTGAAAACGACCACCCATCCGATGCGATATCGGACTATTGGGCGTGCTCCAATGTTCTTTAGTTGCGCTCCAAGAAGCAGCTTCTTGACTCCAAAGGTGACTGCGGGCAGACGCACGGGCGCACTCGGCTGGCGAGCAGAGAAGCAACGGATTACTATCGTCGGCACTTCCCCGCCCCTGGCGTTTGCTTCCGAGGAAGTCGCGAACCCGATCAGTAGAGGGACGCCCACGATCGCGGCGATTAGACTTGCTACCAATACTTTCGGGATCCGGAGGAGCGGACCTTCTGACTTGCACGACATGATTGTCTCCATTCGATTCTTGAGATTCGATCCAGAAACTCCCGAAATTCCCGCAAGGTCCTCCCTGAGATGGAAGCGACAGACTTTCAGAATGCCCGCGACGTAATCCTCGGGAGCGGCACCACAGCGAATTACCATCTCGTCGCAGGCGAGTTCGCGTTCGCGCTGCAATCGCGTTTCGATCCACCACGACACAGGATAGAACCAGAACACACAGGTCACTGCGTGGGCGAATGCCCCAGTCCAATTGTCCCCGCGCTTGGCGTGCGCCAGTTCATGAAGGATCACCGATTCGAGCTCAGCGGCTGATAGTTGCTGTGCCATTCCTGTCGGGATAATCACGACAGGATTCCAGAATCCAACCAGCGCAGGTTCGCGAACGGTATCGGATACCCTGAGCGTGACGCTCCTTTGCAGCCCGATGCGCTGCTTCAAGCACTGAAATAGTTGCTGCTCGACGTCGCAGGAGCACTCGCAAGCACGACGCGAATTCCATAGTTTGGGCAGCCAAATGGCGAACGCCACGGCGCTTCCGACGATCCAGATGCAGAAAAAGATCAGCGGGTAAAAGGAGGCCGCGATTGGCACGTCCGATGGCTTCGACACTAGTGGAGAAATCACCCACTCGGAAACGACTACGGGGATGGCCACGATGTGGCTCGCTGGGAGCAGTCCGCCCAGGCTCTCGCCCAACCACGAAAAGAACGTCGTTGGCAAGACAAACTTCGCTGCGGCAATGAGCCACAGTGCGTGGCGGGTCGCGGCTCCGAACCGGCTCACGCACAGGCACAGAACTCCGACAACGAGCGCGAACAAGGTCGAATCCGCGAGGTGGTGTCCCAGGGTGATCAGCATTTCTTCCCCGCTCGTTTTGCCAGTTCTTTTTCGATTGTTCTGATATCCGCGAGAGTCAGTTGTCCCGTTTCAACAAGGTGCGACATTACGGATGCGGGTGAGCCTCCAAACATATCCAAAAGGTCGGCGACCACTCTTTTGCGGACGGCGATCCGCGTAAGCACGGCCTCAAAAACGTGAGCGTTGCCGATTTTCTTGACGCGTCTAACCACTCCCTTCCGTTCAAGACGATAGATCATTGTCTGAACTGTTGTGTACGCGGGGCGATTCTCCTGCGACAAGCTCTCCTGAACTTCGCGGACAGAGGAGGGACCAAGTTCCCACAGTCTTTCCAGGAGCTGAAGCTCGAATCGTGTGACGCGTGGGCTTCGCATTGACTACGTCCGTCGTCATATCTACTACATTCGTTTGCATGCAGTCAAGGGAAATCTGGGCGGAATTCACGCTCTTGCTGTTTTCCAGACACTAAAAATGTTCGTTGACAACTAGAAGCGCATCCTGTATTATGAGATTATGGATGACGAAACAAAAAACAAGGCTGCCACCGAATTGGGCAGACTTGGTGGGAAGAAGACCGCTGAGCGTGGCCCCGAATACTACGCCAGGATTCAGGCGATGCGACAAACCCGTGCGGGAGGCAGACCCAAACTTCCGCCTCAGGCGGCTTACGAAGGAATCATCAAGATCGGCAATATCGAGATGCCTTGTGCCGTGCTAGAAGACGGTACCCGGCTCATTAATCAAGCTGGGCTCTTGCGAGCACTCGGACGTGCGCGTTCTCCAAAGGCTGGAAAGGGCGTCCTGAGCACGGTCGACGATCTGCCTTTCTTTCTGCAGGCAGAAGCGCTTAAGCCTTTTATAACAGGTGAATTAATAGAGTCGACTAAACCTGTGTTCTACCTACCGAAAAAAATGGTTGAACACAGTTTTCCAAAACCACCGTACCGATTTCCTCGACCGGATGCTGTCGGGTATAACGCCGAGGTCTTGCCGCAGGTATGCGAGGTGTATCTAAAGTTCCGCGACCAATCATTGAACGAACACAAAAAGATACCCAGCCGCTATCAGCACATTTTTGAGGCCTGCGACATTGTGATGCGGGGCCTCGCTCACGTTGGAATTGCAGCCTTGGTTGACGAGGCTACCGGGTACCAGGCGATTCGGGACCGAGCTGCGCTTCAAGCTATACTCGACCAATTTCTGCGTAAGGAATTGGCGGCGTGGGCAAAGCGATTTCCGACCGAGTTTTATCAAGAGTTGTTTCGGTTGAGGGAATGGGAATGGAAAGGAATGAAGGTAAATAGACCGCAAGCGGTAGCTGGGTACACGAATGACTTTGTATATGATCGTCTCGTGCCGGGAATCCGCGAGGAGCTTGAGCGGCTGAATCCAACAAATGAACGAGGTCGCAGAAAGCATAGGCATCACCAATGGCTCACCGATGAAGTAGGTCATCCCGCATTAGCACAGCATTTGTACGCGGTGATTGGCCTAATGCGAGCTTCGACTTCGTGGGAGCAATTTACCGAGATGATGGACAGGGCGTTCCCGAAGAAGGGCACTACGCTCTTTCTTCCCATCGCGGAGTATGAGAAGTAAAGTGCTGGCGCCAGGAGCCCTCGTCCCTATCGATATGCCAACGTCGCTTGGTTTAGCCTGGAGGTTCAAGCTTACAGAACGAAAAAGCTTCTGGTCGCACCTTCAATCCATCGATTTTTTTTTCGAGAACCGCAGCGGCGTTTTTGCGTACCTGGTCTACATATTTTGGCGGTGCGAACACATGCCCCCGCCAGCTTCTCTGCATATACATCTTCCGCCATTGACTGATCGGGAAGATCTCTTCGAGCAGCACAAAGTTTGGAGTATCTTTCGTGCCTTGGTTAACAAGCGTGTTACCGAGCCCGGTCGTTTTGGGTAACGGCGGCAGGTCAATCCAGATTGATTTCCGATCTTCTTTTCGAACCTTACTCTCTTTCGCAATTTCCATCGCTATCTCGCGGAGGCGGGCGGACCCTTCAGGAGTTTGATTTGACTCTTCCATCAGGTTCAAGAAAGCGTCTGGAAACGACTTCGGATTAGCGCCAGATTTGGAGGTCAGTGTCTCGAAAGACAGCACCAATACGCGTTTGGGCAGGTTCCGTCGAAGCATCGTCGTTTGCGTGAAAAAGTCGTTATCATTTGCACGAACGAAGTCAATAGCCTTCGTAAATTTCTTGTCTTCTTGCTGCTTTTCGATCCAAGTTTTAAAGAAACAATCACATGCCCTGATCTTATGGTGATGGTACACGGAACTGGTGAGCTGAAACCGACTGAAAAGGATCTGCTCGATTGCTGTGATGCCGCTCCGATTAATGACAAGCCGAGTTTGGTCGTGCTCTATTCCTTTGACCTTTCCTTTTTCTACGAACTGGATTTCGGTGGATAGCCAAAAGCGCTCGAGGTCAAGTGACAACGGCAGCCCGGTGTGGAGGCCATCCCGCGAAATATAGTCGAGCTTATCTGCGTCCAGCGGGCCGTTAATTACGTCGACTTGCCACGCGTCGTGCGCCGGCGTTTTCGTATAGTCGCCAGTGATCAAATGAGCGAGTGTCTGCCCGTCCGTGTGCAAAGGGGCCTTATTCTTAGCGCACAAATCGATGATTTCTCGGAATTTTGGGCTTTCCAGAATGAAACGAGCTATCAATTCGCTCGCGTTGTGACGTGGATATTCTCCCTTTGGTTCCGTAAATTCAAGTACATCAGGCAAAAATCGGTATATTTCTTCGCTCGTATGAGAGAACATCCCGTGGGAACAATCGTGGAGAAGCGCTGCCAACCGAAGAACCGTTACTGCCTCTTCGGTGACGATGTTCGGGAATCGTTCTCTCAAAGCCCGCAAATGATTGTCGGTTTGCCTGAGAACACCCAGCGAGTGCTCGAATCGACTGTGTCTGGCCGAGGGGTAAACAAGGAACGCAAATGCGGTCTGATGCAAGTGCCGGAGCCGTTGCATTAATGCTGTGTCGAGGAGAGCTACTTCCGAGCCCTTTAGGTGAATTGAGCCCCAAACGGCGTCGTGGATGACTTTGCCAGATCTTGGAAAATGAGCAGAGCTGGCATCTAGGAATTCATCGGCAAATGTTCTGGCGGATTTCTTTAGGTTTTCGGCCACGTCATTTGGGCCGCTGTCCGCAAGAAGTACAAATACCGTTCACTTGTTAAGCCGCGTTTTTATTAGCGTTCTTAAGCTTGTTGGATATTATCAATTCGCAGGAGTCCTCAGAGCTAATTTCAATCTCTCCGTTCAAGAGCAGAAATGAGAGCACATCATCGAGTCGTTGCGAGTACGGCGTAGCTAGTCCGTATTCGAATGGCAGTTTGAATCTCTGGCAGTTCTCATACGCAAAACGTTGGAGTTCGGCCGGGTGAAAAACGGGCTTTGTTTCCCTCATTTCAGCCAAAATCAACCGGACAGTATCCAGTAAACTCAATTTTTGTTCCCTCCTCGAATCATACGCCGATTCAGATTGGCGAGTATATCCAAAAGCGACTGAATCTGGAAAAAAAATCACAACTGTTTCCTCCAGCTGAAAAACCCGCGGCAGCGGCTCACAATGAGGTCAGGCACCGCAGGGCCCGCTGGCAGGTTGTTTCGAGGTTTTGCGTCCCCGGCAGATGCCCTGTGCTCGAGGTGGTTCGAGATCAGATTTACGCCGGAGAACCGTTAAAGGTTCGATTGTGGTTAACCCACCAATATTTCATCGCGACCTCAGTGATTGCGACGAGTCTACAACACGTTGGCTGGAGAACTGACCTCTGGGGGCAACTTTTTGCGAGCTCCGCGTATTACAGAATCCGCACAGAGGCTCATCATGACTCGCGCTCCCGGCCCATTTGTTTTAGGATCAGTCTGCCAGCATGAAGCCAGCGCACCAAGATTCTCATGTTGAGTTCATTCACGCCGATTTCCATCGAATCCGGATTGACGTTCATTGGTACCGCTGGGAGTTTCTTCGGCGCAATCCCCACTATCGTGTTGACTATGAGGAGTTTGTCGAGAAGTTCGGTAAGTGGCTTAGTCGGAAGGGCTATTGGTATGATGATGTGCGCTACTCAACGTGGACAGAAGGGGATGAGAGGTATTTTAAGACCAAGATACTTCCAGCTATCGGCGCGCTTTGTGAGAAATGGCAAATTACCAATCTGATTTCTCCAAGCTGGGGTTTCGATAGAAGACGTGGGTTGCGTAGGATTCCTGGTGGAATGGTGGAGATCCCGACCATCGTCGCACCGGGTTGGAAATGGGATCCGTCCGTTTTTAGGACCCTCGTTAGATTGGGGTTTCTGGGTACAGCTGATCTAGCGAAACGACATGGAAACGTAGTACTTGCAGAATTCGACCTGAACTGGCCGATGAAGGATCTATTAGAGTACGCGAAGAGAGTTTTGTCATACGCGTACGAAAACTACAAAAAGGAGCTCGGACGAAACAAAGTGGACGTCTTACGCGGACGCCGACGCCTAAGGGACTATGATACGCACCTCCGAGTATGGGATCTCAAGGCAAAAGGGAAATCCGTTCCAGAAATCGCTAAGGCCGTATTCCCTCTTTATTCTTCACGTTCTGCTGTGCAGAGAGTTCGCGACCACCTTAGGGCCGCTAATCGGCTGGTGTTGGGTCATCCCACAGATATAAGGTAGACCGCCTATATCTGCTGGCTAACGGTCGCCATTCCTGAAAAAATCAACGGCATGATGAACACCCTGGAACTCAAGCCGGATCAGCTGCCTTTGATCATTCGGTTCAGGATATCCGGCGCAACTAAAGAATATGTTTTGATAAGAACCAAACAGGATAAGCTCCTGCTCAACAAGCCCAACGGAGAGTGTCCGAAGCAGAACGCGTGAAACAAGGCGGTTAAGCCAGCTAGCCCCGCACAGCAAGCAAGTCGAATAGGGGATTCAGCCAGCCATCGAGATCTCATGGCTGGCTTTTTTTATGCCGAAGCACGAAACACCGTTTGAGACTCGGCCGGTACGGGCAGTTCCCGACGATTTACGAGCTCTGGAACGGCGTGGATGTCTCGAACTATTTGATGAAAAGCAGGTGGTCGCGCTGAGAAAGCTTTTCCTAACTCTCGACGAATGGGAAAGAGGAGAAGGTCAATGCGCCGATCGAAGCAGCAGTTGTTCTGGCATTCAAGGCTGAATACTTAGGATCTCGAAAGGATAAAATATGAATTCACCACGCTTCATTGCCGAGTTAAAGCTGACAGAAACCACGGGCCCGGTCAAGGCACGCGCCGATGTGCGCATTGAGCTCCCAGGGGGATCCCTTGAGCTCTTTGGCTTTTCGGTAATCCAGAAGGACGGTGAACCTCCCTGGGTCGGATTTCCCCAGAAGCAGGGAAAGATCCCTGGCAAATACTTTCCCGTAGTCACGGCTGAAGGCGAAGTCCGCAAAGAGATCATCGAAGTGATTCTGGAAACCTACGAGACGTCAGCGCACATTTGACGATCTTCCCGGGCCGGGTGCGACTCCAAGAGCGGGCTCTGCGCTGACCACTCTCGCAACCCGTGACGGCGTACCGCACACCCGGTCCGGGGAGTCCAAGTGCGGGTGCCGGATGAAAAGAGTGGAGGTCAAAGTACTGCAACTGGATCTTAGGTTCTCGCGCGTTGAAGTGACGCTGCCAAGATTTCCCGTGCGCGCGCGTGGCGGGAAAGAGAGCGTGGTGCAGAACTGCTCGAAGATGGGGATCGCGACTGTCGCGAGATAGTCATGAGTGGGGCCGCAGTTAACCCCTTTATCCCATCAATGAACTCAGGGTGTGTCTTGAAATATGAAGCCATACTGGGTTTTCGACAAACTGGATGCCCAAGCGTTCGAAGCCTTAAGAGCGTATCGGAAAAAGATCGGTCTATCTGACGAGCCGCCAGCTGCTACGCAAGTCAGCGAGCGATTTAGGGCCATCGGGGAATGGATCGACCGGCTCGCGCGGTGGGACATTTACATGACCGGCACATTTCGCCACCGTCCGTATCGTTTGCCAGGGCCGGGCGGGCTCGCTCGGGTTGAGGTAGTGCCTTCAGACGGGAGATACATTCGCCCCGCTTCCCCGGTCGGATCCTTTCCAAGGAAAGATTTTACGATCCGTCCACAGATGCGGCCTGCTCCCGAGCGCTATGTTCGGCACACTTTTGATCGATTTCGTCTGTTCTTGCAACGAACCCTTCGTGCGCCGGTCGCCTATCATGTGGGATTTGAGGCCGGAGTTCTGTCCGGCCAGGCTCACTTTCATGCATTGCTTTCTGCCCGCCGCCTCCGTGACGTTCGACGTGAAGAACTGTGGAACATCCTGTATGACAATTTTGGCTGCGCGCTTGTTCTGCCGTTTGAGCCTGAGCGAGGAGCTGGGTGGTATTTCGGTGCAGCTTACGTGGGCAAGCGATCGCTCGGTTGGGACTTGCACATTCCAGGCCGAAGCCATCTTCGGCGAGATCCCGCCGCAGGTGGAAGAGCCGCCCCTGTGGTGCCCTCTGCCAATCTTGAACGGAGTTTTTTCCGAATTCATCCGAAGGGGTGGCACCGATGAACGAACGCCCAGTAATGAAGATTTTCGCGGATGGCCGAGGGCCCAGTCCAGACGGCCATAAACCCGCATTCGCTTGGGTTCGCGCCGATGGGACGGCACATGCGATCGAGGAACGCGACGGAATCACGTCGAACGAAGCTGAGTATCTTGCGATCCTGGCAGCGGTCGAGGCTGCACCTGCCAATGAGTCCCTGGAGATCGCTACAGATTCTCTGCTCGCCAAAGCGCAGCTGAACCGTGAGTACAGAATTCGGGATGTGAAGCTCACGAAGCTGGCTGGTCAAATTAGAACTGTCGCGAGTCAAAAGAATATTCTGCTGAGGGTTTCGTGGGTGCCCCGAAAGGACAATTTAGCGGGAAGGCTACTTTGATGAATAGAGAGGATAAGGCGTCGGACGTTAATGTAACGTTGAGATCTCCGCAGGCTGCCATCGAGGGGTTAAACGACAAGGAATTTCCGTGTCCACTATGCGGAGCAGGACTTCCGATCCTTGCGTCCAAGCGAAAAAAACCTTACTGCACCTGTAATGATTGTGGCGTGCAGATTTTTGTGCGCGGGAAATCCGGAATTTCCCGTCTGCGGGAAATGGCGGATATCGGAATTCTTGTTTCCGGAATAAAGGAAAGCGCATCACACGGACTTAGGCTCTATAACCGGTTGCAGCAGTTGAAGTTACAGAAGCGCGATTTACAGAAAAGGCAGGGAATATTCTTTTCCGACGAAAATGTACGGAACACAATTTCTTTGGTTGACGCAGAAATAGAAAAGGTGGAAGGTGAACTCGCAAAAATAGCGCGCAATACGAAAAGGGTGAAAATTAAATGAGGGAATGTGTCCTGTACGCGCGAGTGTCCAGCAAGGATCAGGAACGGGAGGGATATTCCATCCCTGCGCAATTAAAGCTATTGCGCGAATATGTGGCGCGAAATAAATTCCATATTGCGCAAGAATTTGTAGACGTCGAAACGGCAAAGATAACGGGTAGAAAGCAGTTTGGCGAAATGCTGCGGTTTCTTGAGAAAAATTCCCAGTGCCGCGCTGTAATCGTTGAGAAGACGGACCGCCTTTATCGGAATTTTCGTGACTACGTAACCCTAGAAGGCCTGAACGTCGAAATTCACCTGCCTAAAGAGAATCAGATAATCAGCCGGGATTCAAAATCTCAAGCAAAGCTTCTGCATGGAATGCAACTCGTGATGGCTCAGAATTATATCGATAATTTACGCGAAGAGGTTAAGAAGGGAATGCGGGAGAAGGCCGAGCAAGGAATTTACCCAAGCCGTCCGCCGCTCGGGTACCGGAACAACAAGCTGCAGCACACGATCGAAGAAGATCCCGACAAGGCCCCGATTGCCCGCAGAATGTTCGAGCTCTACGCCACGGGGCAGTATTCGCTGTCCGGCCTTCGAATCGCGTTAAAACGAGAGTTCGGGGTCGTTCTCGCCAAGGGCTATCTGGAACGATTGTTGAAGAATCCATTTTACGTCGGACGGTTCTATTGGGAGAAGAGGCTTTACGACGGGACGCATGCGCCGCTTGTTTCGCATGATTTGTTCCACCGCGTGCTGGACGTTTTTCGCGGGCGTAACAAGCCGAGATATCAGACGCGGGAATTTGCTTTTCGCGGACTGCTTACGTGTGCTTATGACAGTTGCAAGGTAACGGCGGAATTTAAGAAAGGGAAATACACGTATTACCGTTGCACGCAATTTCGGGGAAAATGCGATCTTCCATATTTCCGTGAAGAAGACCTTGCGGCACGACTCGGCAAAATTCTGTTGGATATTCACATTCCGGACGGCATCTTGTCGCAGCTTCAGGAATCGCTGTTGGCCGATAAAGGCCGCCAGGAAGAGCTTACAGGGCAACAGCGGCGGTTTTTGGAGCAGCGTTTGGCCCAAGTGCACCGGAGAATGGATCTCGCCTACCAGGACAAGCTAGACGGCAAAATCAGCTACGAGCTGTGGGAGCGAAGATCTTCGGAATGGCAAACGGAAGAGCAACAGGTTCTCGCCTCAATGCATGCCTTAGACCCCGCTAGGCCCGAGCGCTTCCTAAGTGCGGCTCGGATTTTAGAACTCGCGAATAAGGCCTATTTTCTGTACCTTAAGCAGCCGCCCGCCGAACAAGCCAAACTCCTCAAAATCGTGCTTTCGAACTGCGCGATAGACGCCGCAAGTATCTATCCCACATATAGAAAGCCGTTCGACCTGATCTTCGCTAGGGCCAAAACGGGGGAATGGCGCGCCCGGAGGGATTCGAACCCCCGCTACTCTGCTTAGAGGGAGCGTAGTGCAAAATTCTAAGTGCCGCCTCTGCTGTCACTTACGACCAAAACGCACGACGTTCTTCGACACGGTGCA
>Ga0187783_10002726_pt1 | contig 13111 bp, 12 predicted proteins | sample 1015_SJ02_MP02_2_FD_132471 | JGI IMG/M metagenome (GOLD analysis project Ga0187783, IMG submission 132471) | Tropical peat soil microbial communities from peatlands in Department of Meta, Colombia - 1015_SJ02_MP02_20_MG | ecosystem: Environmental > Terrestrial > Soil > Wetlands > Peat | place...
CGTCTATGACTTACAGAGACAGGCGGCCAGTCATCATCTCAATGCGGGCGCGGCCTGGGCAGATAATCCGCGCGCCCTCGCTGGCCGCAGCGACGTGATCTTCTCCTCGCTGCCGGAGCCGCCCGATGTTGAAGCGGTCGCGCTTGGACCGGACGGACTCATTGCGGGCATGAGACCCGGCGCCGCCTATTTCGACTTGTCGACAAATTCGCCGAGCGTCGTCAAGAAATTGCACGAGGCCTTTGCCAAAAAGGGTCTGCACATGCTCGATGCTCCCGTGAGTGGCGGTCCGACCGGCGCGGCATCCCGCAAACTCGCGATCTGGGTTGGCGGTGACGAAAAAGTGTTCAACCAGTACAAGGCCGTGCTCGACGCGATCGGGGATAAGGCCGCGTATCTGGGACCGATCGGCAGCGCCACGGTGGCCAAGCTCGTCCACAATATGTCGGGCTACGCAATTGTCTGCGCGCTCGCCGAAACCTTCACTCTGGGCGTGAAGGCGGGCATGGACCCGCTTACGCTTTGGCAGGCGGTCCGCCAAGGTGCGGTTGGGCGCCGATTCACGTTCGATGCGCTGATTGACCAATTCCTGCCTGGTGAGTACGACCCGCCGGCCTTTGCACTCAAGCTTGCTCACAAGGATGTATCGCTCGCTAACGCGCTCGGGCGCGAGCTCGGTACGCCTATGCGCCTCTGCAATCTTACGCTCGCCGAAATGACGGAGGCTCTCGCACGCGGATGGGGTGGACGCGACTCGCGCGTCGTGATGCTCCTCCAGCAGGAACGCGCCGGCGTCGAGATTGCCGTAGATCAGGAGCGGTTGCGCCAAGCGCTTGCGCCGACGGTCGGGAGGACATCTTAAGACCGCGTGCGAAAATCGCACTTACGCTCACACTTTATCCATCGGTGCTCCGATGGCCCAATTCGTTAAACGATTGCGCTGTCGAAAATGCGGCAGCGGCAGCGTGATGGCGAGACGATCTCATTCAAGGAGTGCGGTTGCATGACAGCTTAAAGGCTTAAAGGTTATTCTTTTCGGCGAGCTCGCGAAACTCATCCGGAACGGACTGAGATAGTCCCAACATAACTGATCCGTACCCGCGGGTTACGAGGCGAACGTCCGGAACGCTCTGGTCACCGCTAAGGGGTCTTGCAGACCCGGAAATTCTCGCGCGCTTCACGGAAGTCGGGGGGCTTCCGATGCCCATGACGGCGAGCGAGCTAGGCAAGCTGATTGCGGACGAGAACAAGAAGTGGCACAAGCTCATCGAGTTCGCCGGCATATCGATCAACCGCGCGACTCCGGGAGGGAATTAGTTAAGCCCAGCGCATGGCCAGGAAAAGCACGTTGCGCACACCCGCGCGGATCTCCATACCCACCATATCCCAAGAAAGGGCGCTCCCCGCCGTCCGTCCGCTCCTCAAGTCGTCGGTCGGCGTTGCTGAGTTCTTTGCAAGCGCTGAAGGGTTGAGCAGAAGCCAACAGACACGCGTTATCGATCAAGCCATCATGATGCTCGAGGGGTTCTATGCGCATCTGCCGCTCAAGCGCGCAATGTATGCTTTGGATCCGCTGCAGCGGCTGCGACTGCTGCGGCAAAGGCTCCATACTTTCAACAGCGCGGCAAGTTTTCATCGGGAGATGACCAGCATTTTTACGTCACTGCACGATTTGCACACGAATTATTGCCTGCCTGCGCCGTTCAAGGACGCAAATGCCTGGCTCCCGTTCAAGGTCGAATCCTACTGCGGTATCCATCCGGGCGGAGATCCGGCCTGCGCTCCCGAGCATCGTACTTATCTGGTGACCAGCGTTGCAGAGTGGTTTAATCATCCCACGTTCCGAAGGGGTGTCGAGCTCCTCTACTGGAACGGCATTCCGATCGCCCGCGCCGTTGAGATTGCCGCCGCACAGAGCGCCGGCGGCAATGCTGGCGCGCGCCACGCGAAGGGCCTGGCTGCCCTCACGGCGCGACCCCTGATCGTATCGCCTCCACCTGACGAGGAGTGGGTGATCGTCCAGTTCCGAAATCTGGCCGACCGCATCGAGGAGATGCGGGTGCAGTGGCAGGTGACGCAGATTCCCGATGAGATCCCTGCCAAAAAAAGAGGCGTCGCTCTCGCAACAGAGCGAATTCGAAAAATCGGCAAGTTCCTCTTTGCGCCGGAGACCATACAGTTCGAACGGAGATTGGCGGCGAGCCGTAATCCTCTTTTGCTGCTGAAGAAAACCGAGTCGCTGTTGCCCGATGTATTCAACGCCCGCGAGGTCAGGACCCCTCATGGAAAGTTCGGATATATCCGCATCAGAACCTTCGACGTTGATGAGCCCGATGATCTTGTATCGGAATTTCTCAGATTGGTACGGCTCTTGCCGCAGAAGGGATTGATCCTCGACGTGCGAGACAATGGTGGAGGGCGAAGCGCTGCCGCGGAGCGGCTATTGCAGCTGATCTCGCCGCGTCAACCGATCGAGCCGGCGCGGCTTTATTTCATCAATACCCCGTTCACCCTTCGGCTGTGCATGCTGCAAAAGGCCAACAAGGACCTTGGTCCGGCGGGACTGTCCCCGTGGATCCAATCCATCCAACGCTCGATGGAGACGGGAGCGACCTTCTCGGCCAGCTTCCCGTACACCGATCCGATAACCTGCAACAGCATCGGTCGGCAATACCCTGGCCCGGCGATCGTCATCACCAACTCCCTTTGCTACAGCGCCACCGAATTCTTTGCCGCTGGGTTTCAGGATCATGGCGGAATCGTTCTCGGGGTTGACCGGGCCACCGGCGGCGGGGGCGCCAATGTGAGAACCCACGAGGAGCTTCGAAGTTACTTTCGAAAGGATCGCAGGTCGCCTTTTAAGACCTTGCCCAATCAAGCCGACCTGCGGGTGGCGTTCCGGCGCTCCGTGAGGGTCGGTCCTACAACTGCCGGAAACGACGTTGAGGACTTTGGGGTCACTCCAGACCACTTTCATGCGATGACGCGAAATGATCTCTTGCGCGGAAACGTTGATCTTATCAATCATGCCGCCAGACTTCTGGTAGCTTTGAGAGCCACTCACGCCAGATGCTAGAAATCTACTACCGCGATCGCGCTCCGGAATACGATAGGTTCTACGAGATTCCGGAACGACAGGGTGATCTCGCCTGGTTGCGATCGTGGCTGCTCGGCCATGTCCGGGGGCGCACCATCCTCGAAGTGGCGACCGGTACCGGTTACTGGACCGAGGTCGCGGCGAGAGTGGCCAAGGCAATCGTGGCGACAGACTACAATCCGGAAATGCTCGCGATTGCGGAAAAACGCGCCCTCGGCCGCCACGTAGTCTTGAGCCAAGCGGACGCCTATTGTCTTCCGGAGTTCTGTTGCGCCTTTGATGCCGGCATGGCGCACCTGTGGTGGTCCCACGTTCCCAAGGAGCGACGACAAGAATTTCTGGCGCATTTTGTGTTACGGCTGCAACCCGGAGCATTAGTCCTGATGATCGATCAGGTGCTGGTGGAAGGCCCTTCCACGCACATCTCCCGTGAGGACCAATGGGGTAACCTGTTCACCGTCCGACAGCTGGAGAACGGCGCTACCTATGAAATCATCAAAAATTATCCGAGCCGGGAAGAACTACGGGACGGCTTCGCTAGCGTGTGCGAGGATATTCAGGTGACCTTGCTTCCGAATTTCTGGGCTTTGAGCGCGCACGTGCGCAGCCGCTGAGAGATCAATCAGGACTGATCATGCATTGAGGTACTCTCCGCGTGCGAGGTTCATGGCCGGCACCCGGCACAGTTCCTCGGTACGCCGGCATAGCGTGGGACTGTCGGTGCAAGGTCCGGTAATCAGGGTCACAGAAAGCCCCATCTTTCTGAGCTTTGTTGTTGCGCTCAAGGCCCCAAGCGCATCCGCGGCGGCGAGGATCACTTTTGCGCGTGAGCGCCGGCGTCGGAAGCGCTGAAGAAAGAGCGGGACATTAGCACCCAGCATGTCGCCGCCGCATTCGATCAGGACCGCATCGGCCGGCATGGCGAAGCAGGCGTTAAGCGCTGTCTCAAACGTATGTGCTATATCTGCACGACCGGATGGATAGGTTGTGGGCAGCCCAAAATCGACGCAATCGAAACACTGAGCGGCGCCATAGTCCTGGTAGCTCGCGATTTCCGTAACGCCGGAAGTGCCGGTGGCTTTTAGTGCAATGATCGTCCGATGGCCTTTGTATAGTAGGGTGCGCAGAACAGTAAGCGCGGCTGTGGTCTTGCCCACTTCCGCCGACGTGCCCAGAAACAGGAATGCCGGGGCCATGTAATCGGGGTCGGGATTGGCGACTGAGAGGGCGAAGTCGCGGATGTTCAGAGCGCAATCATCTTGCCCGAGGGCTATACCAACGTATTTCGCCTGCCGCAGATGGCTTCTGGTGACGGGCGTGCCGGCAACGAGTTCGCCCATTACCCCGCTCTCGGAGAGCACCCAGTAGTTCTTCGCAGGTAATAGCCCACGTTTCGGGATCCCGCCCACCGCAAAGCGAGTCGATTCCCGATGTCCAGGGGTAGCCAGAAACATCTCGCCCGGCATGAGCGTCATGGCGCGACCGCAAACCGCCTCAACGACGATCGGCGAGGCGTCGGGCAACAGTTCGAAGGCGCAGACATCTCCCTCGCCGGCCGGGACAACAGCCAATCGCAAGCTGCCGAACTCAGGCATGCGGCGCAGAACCGAGGTCTTTTTGATTCTGGCCGGAATTGATATGCCACGTGAGGCACGGCCGAGTGCGGCACGCGGCGATCGATCTCTGCGCCGCCTTCCAGCGCTACCTATCTGCCCCTTTGCTCGGCCCATTTGGGCAGCATAACTGGCCTTCTTGTCTGGGGGGATCACTTGGTCGAGCGAATGTGAAGTCGGCCCTTTTCGTAGCTTCAGTGCGTCGAGTGGGCGTATTGAGCGCGCTCAGCGCTTCCTTTTCTTGCCTCCTTTGGAAGCTCCTTTTTTCCTGAGCGCCTCTTTCCTGAGCGCATCAATTTTTTTTGCTACCGCTCTCAGATGACGGTGATGCGTATTGATATGCTTATTGATATCGCTCATTACCTGCTGGAGCGTTTTCGACATCGACGTCTCCCGCTCTTCCAATAAATCAATGTGAAACCGCGTCGGCCACTTGGCTCGCGCGTATCACATCGTTAACATAGCGGAACTGTGGTTGAGGGCAAGTCATTTTGCGGGCTGCGGTTTCTTCTAACCGAACGCGCTTCACACTGCGGAGCATTGTGACATTAATCTGTGTGAGAGAACGCCAACACGGAACGCAAATAGAGTCCTGGCGGCCGGCAGCATGAGGGCTGTATGATTTGCCCGCGCTGTGGCGCTCAAATCAACGACCCTCGCAAGTTCTGCGGGGATTGCGGGTCGCCGCTTGCATGGCGGTGCAGCTCCTGCTGGAGCGAAAACGCGCCTGACAAGCGATTCTGCGGCAAGTGTGGCGCAGCTTCAGAGACGAAGCCCCGAACGCCACAACAATCTCCGACCAGCGTGAGCTTGCCCGAACGCCGGCAGCTCACGGTCCTGTTTGCGGACATGGTCGGCTCGACGGCGCTTGGCGCCCGCCTCGACCCAGAAGACCTGAGAACTGTAATCGCAAGCTATCACGGGGCGGTAACAGGTCTTGTGGCCAGATTCGAGGGATTTGTCGCCAGCTACATGGGCGACGGCGTGCTGATCTATTTCGGGTATCCGGAGGCGCACGAGGACGATGCTGAGCGGGCCATCCGAGCCGGTCTTAGGATCGTCGAAGCAGTCTCCGAGATTAATACAATTGCGGGCCCTCCGGGCACGGTGCGAGCCCGAATCGGCATAGCTAGCGGACTTGTGGTTGTCGGGGATCTCATTGGCCTCGGTGCCTCTCTTGAATCGGCTGCCGTGGGAGATCCCCTTAACCTTGCCGCGCGGCTGCAGACGGTGGCGGAGCCCGGCGCTGTCGTCATTTCCGAAGCTACCTGGCGTCTGACCGGCGATTTGTTCGAATATCGCAAGCTTCCGTTGGCGCAACTCAAAGGCCGCCAGGCGCCAGAACACATGTTTCAGGTGCTGCGCGAAAGCACAATCGAAAGCAGGTTCGAGGCCTTGCACCGCGATCAGACATCGCTCGTGGACCGCACCGAAGAACTGGAGCTGCTGCTGCGTCGCTGGGAGCAGGCTAAAATGGGAGAGGGTCGGGTGGTGCTGGTCGGAGGCGAGCCGGGAATCGGAAAATCTCGGTTAATCGCCGCACTCGAGCACCTGATCGCCAGCACCCCACATCAGCGCCTGCGGTTTGTTTGCTCGCCGCACCATCGTGACACTCCTCTGCATCCCGTGATTCGCCACATGGAACGCGCCTCCGGATTCCAACACACCGACACGCCGGCGGCTAAATGGCAAAAGCTCATGACGCAACTTGGCCTGGGGCCCGACACGGAAGAGGTTGCGCTCATGGCAGACCTCCTCGGGATACCCAATCCCGGGAAGGACTTGGTCGGCCGGATGGCACCGCAACGGCGCAAGGCTATGACCCTTGCCACCATGGTACGTAGGATTGAGGCGCTCGCTCGCCAAACGCCGGTCCTTGGCATCTTCGAGGACTTGCACTGGGCCGATCCCAGCACCCTTGAGCTGCTTGAGTTCTCGATGCGCGCTCTCGCCCAGTTGCCGATCATGCTGGTCATCACCGCGCGATCAGATGTCAATCCAGCCTGGGTCTCGCGTTCCAATGTCACAGTCCTGTTCCTCAGCCAGCTTAATCGCGAACGGGCGATCTCCTTGGTGCGGCAGGTGGCTGGGACTCGCGCGCTGCCCGACAGTGTCGTCGACCGCATTGTCGCCCATGCGGATGGCATTCCGCTTTTTTTGGAGGAGCTCACAAAAACTGTTTTGCAACGGCAGGAACCTGAGGCGGAGCGCCCACTGCCGCAGGAATCGCTCTCTGCCGACGTGGTTCCAGTCTCGCTGTACGCCTCCCTCATGGCCCGTCTTGATCGTCTTCCAATCGGAAAGGAAGCCGCCCAGATCGGGGCAGTTATCGGACGCGAGTTTTCGTTCGAATCGCTTGCAGCACTCTCACAGATAGCTCCCCAACGGCTGGAGCGCGCGTTGGAGGAGCTTGCGGACGCCGGCATCATCCTGACGCATGGCAAGCCTCCGAGGGCGACTTACTCGTTCAAGCATGCGCTCGTGCAGGACGCTGCTTATGCCTCCCTCCTGCGTGATCGCAGGCGCGCGATCCACTTGCGTCTGGCCGAAACCCTCGAGCATGATGGGACGGAGCCGCAGCTGGTTGCATGGCATTTTGCCGAAGGTGGCGAGCCGGACAAGTCCAGCATCTACTATCTTAAGGCTGCGGAGCTCGCGACGGGTCGTTACGCGCTAGCCGAGATAGTAGGGCATCTCCGCAGCGGACTGCGTCAGATCGCGCAGCTTGCCGAATCGCGGGACAAACAGCATCGCGAGCTTGTGCTGCAGGTCGCTTTGGGCCGCGCCCTGATCGACCATCAGGGTTCCGGCAGCGAGGCGGTGCGCGAGACCTTCGAGCGCGCGCGCGAGCTCTGCCTTGCGCTCGATGAGGTCCAGGTGTTGCCGCGTATCTACGACGGGCTGATGTTGAATTACCACTTCACCCATTCGCAGCCGCAGAAGATGTTGGACTATGCGGGCGAGATGATCGCAGTCCACCAGCGCACGAATGACCGGCAAGCCTTGCTGATGGCACGCCGGGCCGGAGGATTGGCCAATTTGCTGCTCGGCCGTTTCACCAACGCGCGGGAAGAGATGCAGGTCGTGATTGACATGTACGACCCCGAGCACGATACGCCCTACGTCGGCATGAGCACCCGCGATCCCAAGGTTTCGATCTGCACGTTGCAGGGCACATGCCTGACGATTCTTGGGTACCCGCAGTCCGGGGCGGCCATGAGCCTCGCCGGCGTTACCCATGCCCAGACGTTGGATCACCCCATCAGCCTCATTCTTGGGCTGCGACGCGCATGCCTCCAGGCGATGGTGGAACGCAACGTCGAGCGTGTAGCACAGCTCGCCGATGGGCTGCTCGGAGTGGGTGGCACCTATGAGACGTTCAAGGGAGGTCTTGAAGGCGCGATTTTTCATGATTGGGCGGCACTACGGAGACGGCCAGACCAACCAGCCAAGGAGCGAATTCAGGCCTCTCTGCACAAGTTTGATAGCGTGAGGAATTGGGCCTTGCTGCCCTTCCACATGGCTAGCGCGGCCCAGCTCTTCGGCGAGCACGGCGACTTGGAGACGGCGACGTCGCTGCTGCAACGTGCAGCCGAGCTGGTCGGCGTCACCGGCGAGCGTTGGTGCGAGCCGGAGATCCTTCGGCTGCAGGGGTGTCTAGGTAACCACAATACAGCCGAGGCGTTGCTGCGGCAAAGCCTGGCGCAAGCCAAGGAGCAAGGTGCCAGGCTCTGGGAGTTGCGGACGGCAACCAGCCTGGCTGAGCTGTGGCGCGAACACGGCAACCCTAGCGCGGCACGAGAGCTGTTGACGCCAATCTATGAGTCGTTTCCGGAGAAAGGAAGCGCAGCCGACGTGGTCGCTGCATGCGACTTGCTTGATGCACTCTAATTAGGGGCGGATCGGCGACAGACCATCATAGCGGAAGCAGCTCAGATTTCATGCACGGCGAGAGTGCTCGCGGCCGCCGATGAGGTGATCGAATTGCCGACAAGTCAGCTCAATATCCGCTGTGGATGCTGTGGACGGCTCCTCCACCGGCACGTGAGTGCCATGAAAGTGGGCGCCTGCTGAGGACCAACGATTCGGAGGAGCTAGATCATGCAATCGATCACGACAATTGGTCTCGACATCGCTAAGTCGGTCTTCCAAGTGCATTGCGCAGATGCCGCCGGCCAAGTGGTAGTGCGCCGGCAGTTGAAGCGGCGTTGCGTGCTAACGTTCTTCGAGAAGCTGCCGCCCTGCTAGTCGGTACCGAAGCCTGTGCCTCCTCACATCATTGGTCGCGCGAGCTCGAGGCACTTGGTCACACCGTTCGCCTAATGCCGCTGGCTTACGTGAAGCCATGTGAAGCGGCACAAGAATGATGTCACTGACGCCGAGGCGATCTGCGAGGCGGTTACCCGACCAAACATGCGGTTCGTTGCAACCAAGACACCAGAGCGACAGAGCTGCCTGACGCTGCATCGCAGCCGCGATTTGTTCATCCGCCAGCAAACCTCGGTGATCATGGCCATCCGTGCTCGCCTGGCCGAGTTCGGGATCGTCGCGCCGGCCGGACGCAATGGGGTCGAGCACCCGCTCAGTGTCGCCGCCGATTCAAACGCTAAACCGTTGCCCAAGGTTACACGCGCCTGTGTCGCCGCACTCGGCGCCCAACTGCAGACGCCGAAAGCGCAGATACAGGAATTCGATCGTATGATCGGGGCCTGGCGTCGATCGAGCGAGGCCAGACGGCGGCTGGACGATATACCGGGCACGGTTCTGCATTAGCGACTGCCTTAGTGGCCGGCGTTGCCGATGCAAAGGCAAGTCATTAGGGCGCAATTTCTCAGCCTGGATTGGCCTCGTACCAAAGCAGAGTGGGGACAAGCACAGGTTCGGCAAGCAAACGAGGCGATCGCTACCTGCGCAGCCTGTTCACGAACGGCTCACTCGCTGTCATCCGCTGTGCCAAGATCCATGGCGCCGCGCATCGACCTAGGATCACGGCATTGTTGATTCGACGACCGACGAAAGTCGCGGCCATCGCGCTCGCTAACAAGATCGCCAGGATTGACGATCATGGCCAAGGGTGAACGCTACAAAGAACCGCTCGCGGCATAGACGAGGTCACACCGGGCATCCGATGTGATGTGACGGTTGGGAGGACGAACAGCACGTAATGCAGAGCCGTCGATCCGGCGATCAGCAAAACCCACATGTGCCACAGCATCATCGAATCACAAAGCAGACATTGACCTCGTCAAAGTCGCGTGGAGTGCGTGCCGAGAATGCTTCTACTCGGCCTTGATGTCAGTCGCCTGAATCACCTTGGTCCACTTCTCGGTGAATTCGACGATAAACTTGCCGAATTCGGCAGGCGAGCTGGCAAATGGGTCCACACCCAAATCGGCAAGCCTGGCTTTGAACGTGGGATCAACAAGGGCGGCATTAACTTCTCTATTGAGGATGGTGATGATTTCGGGCGACGTACCAACAGGAGCACCAATGCCGTCCCAACTGCTCGCCTCATAACCCGACACAAAATCGCCGATGGGTGGGACATCCGGCAATATGTCCGAACGTGTGGTGGTCGTCACCCCTAGGGGCCTCAGCTTTCCTGCCCTGATATGCCCAATGGACGAAATCACAACATCAAACATGACCTGCACCTGGCCGCCAATCAGATCGGGCAGTGCAACCGCTGAGCCGCGATAGTTCACCGTAATCAGGTCGACGCCCGCCATCATCTTGAACAACTCACCGTAAAGGTGGGATGCGCTTCCCACGCCGGCTGTCGCCATGTTGATTTTGCCCGGATTGGCTTTGGCATAGGCGATGAACTCGGCAACAGTTTTAGCCGGAACCGATGGATTGACTTCCATCACGCCGGCTGCGCGCCTAACACTTGCGATGGGCGCGATGTCACGGATGAAATTGAAATTGAGATTTTTGTAGAGTGTCGCGTTCCAAGCATTCGACGCCGAAACTTCAAGGAGCGTGTAGCCGTCAGGGGCAGCCCGCACCACTGTCTCGGTCGCTAGATTGCTGCCGGCGCCCGGCTGATTCTGGATGACAAATGGCTGACCGAGTCGCTCAGAGAGCCATTGAGCAATTAACCGTGCACTCGTGTCGAGGGAACCACCTGCGGCATAGCCGACAAGCAGATGCACCGGCCGCGTTGGATAATCCAGCGCCGATGCGACGCGCGAGACAGCCGCAAGCGCGGCAGCGCCCGCTGTCAGGTGCAAGAATCGTCTGCGGGGAAGTTTCACGGGTGATGCTCCACGAACTTCAGCACCGTTGCCCACCAACAACAATACCGGCTTTCTTCCTCCGGCCGCATCATCACAATCTTGGGCCCAGGTTTGGCTGCGGCACCAGGACAAGCGGCGGAGCATTTCTCCTCCCAATAACGCTGTGATTGCTGTTATTTTTGACAACTAATCATCAAACTGAGAGTGCTATTGTCAATGACTTCACCGGGCTTCATAGGACCCCCCTGGCTCATGCTCGGGCGCGCCTGCCTTTCACGGCCTAGTCAACAGTCGATGTTGCCGTTCGCTCTAATCGCTCGGAAGAAGAAAGCTTACTGTTTTGAGGTTAGCTTGAGCATCGGACCTATGTCTATGCACGAAAGCTCTGCGCCGCTTCCCGCCGCCCCGGACTGTCGAGGAGCTGGAGGCCTGTTTCGTCGTGAAGGACGCCAATGGGCAGAAGCTCGGCTATTTCTATTACGAGGAGGCGGGCCAGCGATTCGGCGATCTTGACGGCCATTAGGCTATCAGAAGCTATTGTCCCGTTGGCTGGCGAAGACCACTGCGTCATGAATTTTGTTACGATGATTCGCGACCGATAATGATTGTAGAAGATGGGGACGAACACTCAGTTTGGTCCTTGTCATTTCTTCTCGCCTGCGCCTAGTTTTCAGCGCTTCGAGTTCGGCGATAAGCTTTTCAAGTTCGTTGGTCGAACTTGAAGTTAACTTTGCTATGGAGGCGCGTAGTCGTTCGGCATCGATGCCTATCGTACTTTTCTCTTTCGGAGCATACGGGATAACGGTTCTGATAGTGGTCATCGCACCCTCCCAACTCTGTTAATGATTGAGCGCCTGGTCTGGAGTTCCTGGCGTTGCGTGGTCAGCCAAAGGTGTGCCTCAATCCATCTCGCCGCCTCTGCTCGGAAATGAAACTTGCCGTAGTAGCGCGGACTGTGGTCTGACCAGGCCATCTCCACGCGCCAATACTTTGACTGGATGACAGGTCTTAATACTACGGAACTCAAGTCACCCCCCGATTGGAAACCTCGCGAATGCTGCTAGAGCACTAGGTACGAAGTCGATTAGTTGGTGAATTTGTAGTTCAATGCGACGCGGATTGGTCGCGAGAACGTTCGCGAACTGACCAAAGGGCGATCAGTATCTTGCTGGGACCAGAGGCGCCGATTCCCAATTGAACTTCCAATTCATGCCGGCGCGGACGATGTCGTCCGTCAGTTTTACATCCCGTGTGTCCACAGTCCCACCGGGAACTGCCACCGGCGGCCGAATGCCCGTCCCAGTCCCCAGGTCGTGTGAAAGTGCAAAGCCGGAGACCCCAGAAGTTAGCGCAACTAACAGGCGACGCATGATGACCCCCACACACAACAAAATTACTTGGATCGGCGTATACCGCTAAATGGATTGGACCGAAACTTAGTAATGACTCCTAGTCAGTGAATCTGAAATATTGTGATAATTCGGTCACACACAACGTTAAATCCCGCATTCTCCACAATGATCTCCGATATGGGAACGGCCAGTCTCCCTCCAAAACCAAAGACGAGGCGCGGCGGATCGCAGCCAACTTTGCGATGCCGGAACTATTGCGGGAGCCGCGACGCTTGCGCACACTAGTGATCAACGTCACAGCGTCCGGCTGATTTTGTTGGCCACCCTGATGGGTGATCCAGCATTGATGGTGACGGATGCCCCGCCCGATCATCGTAGCTGCCGCACCCATTGCTGCGTCGTTGGTCTATGGGTTGACCGCGGTGCAGGTCCACGCCGATGCGTCTGGTAGCGGCAAGTCCGTCGAGCCACCGGAATGGTGCCTCGTAGATCAGCAGGCCAGCGAGATGCTTTGCAATTACGCTAGCCAAGCGGCGTGTGTCGAAGCCAACAAAAACAAACGAGGCGTGTGTGTGATTAGTATCATCATACGTGAGGAAGAGTCGTGATTCCTTTGGCGTTACAGCTGAGGCTACTCACCCGTGACAGGGCGCGGCGGATCGCGGCCAAGTGGCGAAGTTGCCGGAGCTATCGCGAGAGCGTGCGGGTGCTGTGGCGGGGCACGTACATGTACATGCTTCTATGGTGTGTTGGGGCTACATATCCCGGTGCCCATTGGTTGCGGACACTTTGTTGTTGTGGAGGGTCTGA
>Ga0187783_10002727_pt1 | contig 13111 bp, 7 predicted proteins | sample 1015_SJ02_MP02_2_FD_132471 | JGI IMG/M metagenome (GOLD analysis project Ga0187783, IMG submission 132471) | Tropical peat soil microbial communities from peatlands in Department of Meta, Colombia - 1015_SJ02_MP02_20_MG | ecosystem: Environmental > Terrestrial > Soil > Wetlands > Peat | place...
ACGAAGATATCGATCAGCAGCTCAAACCGGTCGTCCGGGTCGGCGTAGGCGAACTCGGCGGCGAGCGCCACCAGGTTCGGGAACCGCTGCGCCGGCAGCGCGCCGATGTACGCGCTCGCCAGAGCCGCGCCGGCATCGCCGTCGCCATCGGCATCGTCGGTCCTGGCACCCTCTGCCGTGCTGTCGACTCCGGTCTCATCCAGGGTGAAGCCATTGACGGTCGAGATCAGCAGGTGACTGCCCTGTACCGCTAGCCGGGGTGGCAAGCCGCCGGCGCGCAGGATGGCGAGCGTCCGCTCGGAATAACGGAGTGCGTTCGGACCGAGCGGGATCCGCCCGATCGAGATCTGGACCACGTACGGGTGCCGCAGACTGATCGCGCGCTGGGCTCGCGCGACGCCCTTGATCTGCTCCCGCCACCGCGGCGGGTCGGGATCGGGGATGGTCAGCTCGCCGATGATCTCGTCAAAGACCAGGTCGAGCAGTCCGTCCTTGCTGCCCACGTGCCAATACAGCGACGCCGCGCCGGTGCCGAGCTGATCGGCGATGCGACGCATCGACAACCCACTCAGTCCTTCGCCGTCCAGTAGCCGGATCGCCGTGGCCACGATTGCCTCGCGGCTGATGGGGTCGCGCCGTCGCCGGGACGCTCGGGTCGGCGTTCGCTGCCACGGGGGCGGCGGGACGCCGGTGTCCCCGCCAGGCTCAGTCGTCATCTCTGGTTGTAGTCGACTCTCGGTCCGCTCAGGGCCTTCCCGCTGGAATCCGCCCTCCAGGCGAACAGCGTACCGCCCTGGAACAGCGATTGACTAGAACGATGCACCATGATAGAACGATGTTCTAAATAGAACGATGTTCGAGTCTCGCCCAGGGCGCGGCTGTCGATAACGCGGAGGAGTCGAACCATGACCTCGACAACGGGGGGCGCACGCCACAGCACCCCGGTGGCGCCGCCCGTGGCGGCCCAGACCTCACGGGTGCGCTGGCTGGCGGCCGCAGTGCTGATCACCGGAGCGCTGATGGACCTGATCGACGTCACGATCGTGAACGTCGCGCTGCCCACGATCCGGCGGAGCCTGAGCGCGAGCGCGACCGAGCTGGAGTGGGTGGTTTCCGGCTACATGCTGGCGTTCGCGGCCATCCTGATCATCGCCGGCAGCCTTGGCGACTCCTTCGGCCGCAAGCGGCTATTCCTGCTGGGTGTCGCGGTCTTCGGGGCCGCCAGCCTGGGGGCCGGCCTGTCCGCCACGGCTGCGGAGCTGATCACGGCGCGGGTAATCCAGGGTGCTGCCGCGGGCGCGATGTCGCCGCAGGTGCTGGCTACATTCCGGGTCATCTTCACCGGCCGGGAACGCGGCAAGGCAATCGCCCTGTACGGCGCCATGGCCGGGTTCGCGACCGCGATCGGGCTCGTCCTAGGCGGTGTGCTCACGGACGCGAACCTGTTCGGCTGGAGCTGGCGGGCCGTCTTCTTTGTGAACGTGCCGATCGCGCTCGGCACGTTCACAACCGGGATCCGGATCGTTCCGCCCACCCGCGACCGGGCCGCGCGCCGACCGAATCTCCCGGCAGCCGGCGTGCTGGCCGGTGGCCTCGTGGCCATTGTTTATCCGCTGCTCGAGGGTCGGCAGCTCGGCTGGCCGGCCTGGACGTGGCCGCTGCTCTCGGCAGGCGTGGCGGCGGTGGTTTCGGTGGCGGCGTGGGAGGGACGCGGCCGGACACCGAGGGCCACCGCGCCGCTGCTGCGGCCGGCGCTCTTCCGGATCCCCGCGTTCGCCGCTGGGCTCGCCGTCCTAGTCGCGTTCGCCGTGGGCATGCAGGGCTTCTTCCTCATGCTGGCGCTCTGGCTGCAGGCTGGCCAGCACTTCTCCCCAGTCAAGGCAGGGCTGACGGCGCTCGCGTTCAGCGCCGGCAGCTTCGCCCTGGCACCCGCCGCGGTGCCGCTTGCGGTGCGGTACGGCCGTCGGTCCCTAGTGCTCGGCGGCATCCTGATGGCGGCCGGGTGCGGGGCCCTGCTGGCCGTCGTGGGCGACGTCGGCGTGGGCGCCAGTCCCTGGCCCGTTGTGCCGGGACTGGCGGTGGCCGGCGGGGGACTGGCGATGCTCGTCATCCCGCTGGGCAACGTGGTGCTGGCCGCGGTCCCGGCCGAGGCGGCCGGCGGCGCGTCCGGGCTGTTCGGCACCGCGCAGCAGCTCGGCGGCGCCATCGGCGTGGCAGCACTGGGCACGATCTTCTTCGGCTGGGTCGCCAGCGGGCACACGTTCGCCGCGGCGATGACGCGCGGCGCGCCGTACGCGATCGGCGCGTTCGCAGTCTGCGCCGCGCTGTCGTTGCTGCTGCCGCGCACCGCGGTGGCCGACTCGGTGCTGATCGGCGACGAGACCGCCGCGCAGGCCGACACTGTCCCGGCCGGCGGCTGAGCGAATCCGGGCGGGACGCGGCTCGACGTCGCGAGCCGCCCACGTCACTCGGCGCGGACCGCGGACGCGGTGCGTGCTCGCGCGCGCACGAGACAGGGCTGGCCGGCCAGGCACCGGGCAGTTCCTGACGCGGCGCCCAGCTCGGCTCACGGGCGCAAGCGGTGCGCAGCGAGCTCCTCGTAGAACGGCTGGCACCGCGCGGCGAGCGGCTCCAGCTCGGCCGGCAGCTCGGCAGCCGCTGACTCGCGGTAGGGACCGAACCCGGTCGACCGCCAGACGCTGTCGTACCAGTAGCGTGCCCACACGCCGTCCGTCCGCCGCGGCCCGGCAGGCCAGGACAGCATCGCCGGGTCGAAGCCGATGCCTAGCGCACCGCATAGCGCGTCGAGCGCGGCGCCCGGATTGCGCAGGATGTCTGCGGAGTCGATCACCGGGCCGCCGAACGTTCGGTAGATCTCGGCTTGCTGCGCCAGCCCGAGGTCGGCGAGCATCGGCCGGGCGCGGACCTTGGCGTAGGACGCTAGCAGCCGGCGCGGATCGCGGATCAGGAATGCGTGCGTCAGCCCGGCGAAGGCGGCCCGGTCGATCTCGGGCAGCAGGTGGTGCGTCATGTGCTTCTGGTAGTACACAGACGCGCCGTCCGGCAGCGGGCCGCTCGCGAGCTCGTCGAGCACTTGCCGCCAGCTGGTCGACATGCTCGCGATGACCTCGTCGCGGCCCGGATGGTCCACGTCGGTGTGCGCCAGATAGTAGGCGTACAGCGGCTCGTCCACGACGACAGTGTCGGGCCGGTTTTCGAACGACCGCATCAGCGCGGTGGACACCGTCCTCGGCCCGGACCACATTGCTACCCGGATCGGCTTCGTGTCCGTTCTTTGCCTCCTGTCCGCGTTAGTGTCACCGCGCAGTCTCGCCACGTCACGTCTGACCAGCGGAAACAGGCCACAGAGTACAACGCCGTTGAGTCTCGCCGGGTCTGCCGGACCGCGGCGGCAAGCCGCGAGTAGGGCGGAGCAGACAGGCGCAGGCCAGGGCGACGTGTTTCTCGGGGCAGCCGCCGGGACAGGTAGGTGGAGGGGCTGATCGGATCGGGGGCGACAGTCATGAAAAGCAAGGCCGCCATACAGGTCGAGTATGGAGGGCCGTTGGTGATCGAGGAAATCGACATTCCCGATCCCGGTCCGAACCAGGTCACGGTTCGCAACTTCGCGAGTGGCGTTTGCTATTCACAGGTGCACCAGTTGCGCAACCCAGGGTTGCCTAGGCCAATGGGCCTCGGCCATGAGGGCACCGGTGTCGTGACGCAGGTTGGGAAGGAAGTCGGCCACGTAAAAGAGGGTGATCACGTTATATCCACATGGGTTCCCCGGATTCCCATTAGTGGATTGCCCGTCTCGAGGCCTACGGGGGCTAGCTTCCACGGACGGCCGGTCATCGCTGATGGCGATGTCTATACCTGGAGCGAACACATGGTGACGTTCGCGGACAAGGTCGTCCCGATGTCGTCGTCGGACCCCACCGATATCACCTGCCTCGTCGGCTGTGCCGTGTTGACAGGAGCCGGTGCCGTGCTGCATACGGCGAAGGTCGGACCCGGCCAGTCGGTAGCGGTATTCGGTGTTGGGGGCGTCGGCTTGTCGGCGATTGCCGCCGCAGCGATTGCTGGCGCGGATCCTATTATTGCGGTGGACCTCGTCGACCGTAAGTTGCAGTTTGCCAGGGAGTTCGGCGCTACCCATGGGGTTAATGGCGCGCTTACCGATCCGGTAAAGGAGATCTGGGCGATCAACCCAGGTGGAGTTGACTACGCGCTCGACGCGGTCGGCGCGCCGACGACGGCGCTCCAGATTCTGGGCGCCGTCAGGCAGGGCGGGCCAAGGGCGGACAACCAGGGTGGCATCGCGGTTCTCCTTGGAATTCCCGTCGCTGACGTCTCGGTCGACCTGAACTCAATTCTCCTGTACCAGCGCCGCTATTGCGGCAGCCTCGGTGCCACCGAACCCGATACAGACTTCCCGCTTTTCCTGGACTGGGTGCGCGAGGACAAGTTCCCGCTCGGGAAGCTGGTGACCGACCGCTATTCGCTGGAACGGATCGAGGACGCCCGTGTTGCGCTGGAGGAGGGACGGATTCTCGGCCGCGCCATTATCGAGATCTGAAGCTGGCTCTAGCACTGCAGCCGCACTTCGTAACAAGGTGGCTGCCATGGTGTGACCGCGAAACCTATAGGAGCCGGCCTCAGCTGCGTTGGCTGATCCATACCGAGACGTGCGTGGGTTCCAGGCTCCGGTGCACGACACTGGCCAGGTCACCGCGCACCGCGTCCAGGTCGACGGCGTCTTTTAGCCGGGCCGCGAACGCAGCAACGGTCTCGTCGGCGTCATACCGGGCCCTGTTGAACCGGCGATCTACCACCCCCTGCACCCGCCGCCGCAGCGGACTGAACAGGGCCGCCACCGCCAAGGTGGAGACCGCCACCGACACCGAGGAGTGGAACCGCAGCACGTGACTGGCTAGCAGCACCATCCCTGCGTACACCCCGGCCAGCAGCCCGGTCACGATCGTGTAGGCCACGGTGCGGCTGATGATCCGGTCGATGTCGTACAGGCGGTACTTCAGGATCGCCACCGCCATGCAGCCGGGCAGCGCCACGAAGCCGAGCGTGTTCAGCCCCTCCAAGATCCCCCTCACCAGGGTCGGCGCGGTCGGGTCGAGCTCCGAGACCGGGAGCAGCACGATCCCGCCGAACAGGAACCCCACGGTGCCGGCGAGCAGCCACTTCAGCTGCTGCCGCCGCTCACTGCCTGATCGCCGCCAGCTCACGACCTGAGCGGCCATGAACGACAGCAGGCAGGCCGCGATAACCGGGATGGTCACCCGCTCCACCGTGGCGAACCACCCGGACGGATGGTCCACGGCGGCGAGTCCCGCGTCGCCGTCGAGGCGGACCCGGTGCCCGGTGACCGTGCCGAGCACCACGGCATAGTTGGCGCCCAGGAAGCAGGCGACGGCGGCCAGGAGCACCCGCAGCGCCCACCGCCAGCGAGGCGAGGGCAGGCGCCCGTCCGGGAACAGCAGGATCGCGGTGGCCAGCGCGGCGAGCGGCAGTATGTACGAGTAACCCACCAGCAGCGCCGCCAGCCCTAACGGCAGGTCGTGTCCGCGGCTGTAGGCGAGATCCACGTAGGGGATGGCGGCACTCGTGAGCGGCAGCCCGACAGCGCCGGCCAGCACCAGCCAGCCGATCGGGTTGCCTGGCCGGCGCCGGGCGATGAGCAAGCCCAGCACGGCCAGGGCTAGGGAAGCGCTGAGATCCTGGCCGGAGGTGGACAGCACGTTCTGGCGGTCGGCGACGTCGAGCGCCACCCAGGCGACGCACAACAGCACCGCCAGCACGGCGAGCACCCACGCCATCGCCAGGGTCGTCCAGGAGCGCAGGGCGCGGGCAGTATGGGTACCCGTTTCCCGCTGCTGCCCGGCCGCAGGCCGTGCTTCGCTCACACAGGCAACGCTACGCGCGCACCGTTCCGGAATCGTTACCGCTCAGCACGAGAACTCCTCGATCCAGCTGCAGATCACCAACCGGGCGTTAGGGGTCCGTCCGCGCGTCACTCCACGCCGCGAGGGTCCTTAACAAAGTGCCGCTGTAGTACCAGGCCTGCTCACATCAGCACAACCGAGCGCAGCACCTCCCCGCGTTGCATCTTGGCGAACGCGTCCTCGACACCGGAGAGCGGGATGGTCTCGGTCACGAACTTGTCCAGCGGCAGCCGGCCCTGCAGGTGCAAGTCGACCAGCATGGGGAAGTCGCGGGTGGGCAGGCAGTCGCCGTACCACGAGGACTTGAGCGCGCCCCCCCGGCCGAAGACGTCGAGCAGTGGCAGCTCGAGCCGCATCTGCGGCGTGGGCACGCCGACGAGAACCACGGTGCCGGCCAGGTCCCGCGCGTAGAAGGCCTGCGTGTACGTCTCGGGTCGGCCGACCGCCTCGATGACCACGTCCGCGCCGTTCCCGTCGGTCAACTCGCGGATCCGCTCGACCGGGTCGGCGGCCGAGGAGTTCACGGTGTCGGTGGCGCCGAACTGGCGGGCCCAGCCCAGCTTTCGATCGTCGACGTCGACAGCGATGATCTTCCGGGCGCCCGCCAGCGACGCGCCGAGGATCGCGGCGTCGCCGACGCCGCCGCAGCCGATGACCGCGACGGAATCGCTCCGGCTGACCCCGGCGGTATTCAGCGCGGCGCCGAGGCCGGCCATCACGCCGCAGCCGAGCAGCCCCGCTACTTCCGGCTTGATCTCCGGATTCACCTTCGTGCACTGGCCCGCAGCGACCAGCGTCTTGGCCGCGAACGCGCCGATGCCCAGGGCGGGCGACAACGGTGTACCGTCCGCCAGAGTCATCCGCTGGGTGGCGTTGTGCGTCGCGAAGCAATACCACGGACGGCCGCGCAGGCAGGCTCGACACTGCCCGCACACCGCGCGCCAGTTCAGGATCACGAAGTCGCCCGGCTGCACGCCGGTTACGTCCGGACCGATCGCTTCCACGACGCCCGCCGCCTCGTGACCGAGCAGATACGGGAAGTCCGTGCCGATGCCCCCCTCCCGGTAGTGCAGGTCGGTGTGGCACACGCCGCAGGCCTGAACCGACACAAGCGCCTCTCCCGGACCGGGGTCAGGTACCAGCACCGTCGCCATGCTGACCGGGGCTCCCACCTCGGTGGCGATGACGCCCTGGACCTCGTGTGCCATCCGCTGCTCCTTCACTCGCCGATGAGGGCTGCCCCAGTGGCCGGCGGCTGCGCTGCATCATCACGGCCCCGGCCGCCGCGAGCACCCACCGTAGTCCGTTCAGCGCTGGCCGGATAGCGTTCGCCGTCCGCGCTGAAAGGCCCGGTGGGCGGGTGGGGGAGCGGTGTGCTGATCGCTAGGGGCGCCTGGCACCGGTCGGCAGGCGCCTGGGCACGTACTCGCCAAAGCGGCGCGGCCGCGGCGCGCGCGGCGGACTCGGCGCCCGCGGTGGCCGCGGCAGCCGCGGACTCGCGACCCGGAGCGCGGCCATGCTGTTGAGCAGCCTGATTTGCACCGTCTGCGGCGCAAGCATCTGCAGCGCGCCGCCCAGCTCATCCGCGCGCTCGCAGATCCTGACCCGGTAGGCCGGCGGCCGAAGCCGCGGCATCGTAGTGAGGGCTGGGCGACCGCGGCCGAACCCCAGCGGCATCAACAGCGCGCCGAGCAGGAGCGACCCCTGCCTGCCCAGGCTCGGCCGGTACACCGGCGGCGCGGCTGGGCTCAAGAGCAGCTCCACCAGCGCCCCGTACCGGCGCGGCACCACGCGCACCTGTGCGATGTGCGACCAGGGCAGGTAGACCTGGCGCTGCTTCGGCCGCTTGCGCGCTCGCCGGGAGCCCAGCAGGACACCTTGCCGGTCGGCCCAGAATGCCATCCGTCTCGAGGTCAGCACGACGCTGGCCGCGATGCAGCCGGCGAAGAACAGCCCGCCGATCTCGGTGACACCGAGCCACAACGGCAGCTTGCCGCTCAAGGCGATGCTGACCAGTGCGACGGCCGCGCTGACGACCACAAACCAGATGGGAAACAGCCACACGTACCCGCGCGGATACCTGCTGGCTGGCCCTCTTACGAGGCACGCTACGGTGTCGTCCACGGCCGCTCCCCTGCCATCCCCCAGCGTGATCATCGGACCTGCGGGGTCTCGCTGGCAAGTCACAGTTTGGCCGCGCCAGCCGCGGCGGCGACACCCACGGCCGCGACGAGGGGCACCGCGTTCCGGCCAGGGTTGTGTCTTAACCTGGGTCTGTCAGGGGGCATTCGGACTAAGGGAACGCACGCATGCAAATCGCTGAGATCACGCGCCGGGAGACCAGCGAGCGGTCAGCCCTGCTCGCTGTCGAGTCCTACACGGTCCACCTGGACCTCACGCGGGGCGACAAGGTGTTCGGGTCGACGTCGGTGATTGTCTTCGACTGTGCGCAGCCCGGCGCGGCCACCTATGCCGACCTGATCGCCGAGACAGTGCACGAGATCACCCTGAACGGCGTGTCGATCGACCCCGCCGCCGCGTGCGCCGGCGGTCGGATCGCGCTGTCGGGCCTGGCCGCCCGCAACGAACTGCGCGTCGTCGCGGAGTGCGGATACGCCGCCGACGCCAAGGGCATGCACCGCGCCGTCGACTCGGCCGATGGCAACGTCTACTGCTATACGAACTGCGAGCCAGCCGACGCCCGGCAGGTCTTCGCGAACTTCGAGCAGCCCGATCTGAAGGCCGAGTTCACGTTCCGCGTCACCGCGCCCGCACACTGGGTCGTCTTGTCGAACCAGCCCGCGCTCGCGCCCGAGCCGGTCGGTGACGGGGTCGCGGCGTGGCAATTCCCGCCCACGCCGCGGATATCCACGTACCTGACGGCCGTCGTGGCCGGCGAGTACCACATCGTCCGGGACACCCACACGACGCCCGACGGCCAGGACATCGAGCTCGGCCTGGCCTGTCGGGCGTCGCTCGCGCCCTACCTCCAGGCTGCCGACATGATCACCATCACCAGGCAGGGGCTGGACTATTACACGCGGTTGTTCTCATCGCCGTACCCGTTCGAGAAATACGACCAGGTCTTCGTGCCGGAATTCAGCGCCGGCGCTATGGAGAACGTTGGCTGCGTGACCTTTTCCGAGCGGATGCTGTTCCGGTCAAAGGTCACGGACCTCATGTACGAGCTGCGGGCAACCGTGATCCTGCACGAGATGGCGCACATGTGGTTCGGCGACCTGGTGACCATGAAGTGGTGGGATGACCTGTGGCTGAACGAGTCGTTCGCCGATTTCAGCGCGGCGCTGGCCAGCGCCGAGGCTACCCGGTTTACGGACGCGTGGACGACCTTCTGCGCCAGCCGGAAGACGTGGGGCTACCGGCAGGACCAGTTGCCCACGACGCACCCGATCGCCGCCGATGTTCCGACGCTCAGCGAGGCGATCGCGAACTTCGACGGGATCAGCTACGCCAAGGGTGCGTCGGTGCTCAAGCAACTGGTCGCCTACCTCGGGCGGGACAGCTTCTTCGCCGGCATTCGCGCGTACTTTGCCGGGCATGGCTGGGCCAACGCGACGCTCGCCGATCTGCTGCGCGCCCTCGAGGCGAGTTCGGGCGTCGAACTGGGCGACTGGTCGAAAGCATGGCTCGAGACCGCGGGGCCCAACACACTGCGCGGTGACTTCGCGGTCGAGGCGGACGGCCGGTTCACCGATTTCGCGGTGCTGCAGGAGGCGCCTGCGGAGCACCCGACGCTGCGGCCGCATCGCATTGCGATCGGCCTGTACAACCTGACGGCGGACGGCGAGTCGTTGCTGCGCACGCACCGGGCGGAAGTCGACGTGGCCGGCCCGCGTACCGAGGTGCCGGTCCTGGCGGGGCTGCCGCGGCCGGATCTGATCCTGCTCAACGACGACGACCTGAGCTACGCCATCGTGCGGCTCGACGACCGGTCGCTGGACACCCTGAAGACGTCCATCGGGGCGCTTGATGACTCGCTCGCCCGCGCAATCTGCTGGAGCGCAGTGCTGGACATGGTGGAGCACGCCGACCTGTCGGTACCGGGGTTCGTGCGGATCCTGCTCGCCGGCATGGGCCGCGAGCCGTCTGTGACGATGCTGCAGTCGCTGCACCTGACCGCGTCCCGGCTCATGGGTACCACCGCTGACCCGGACTGGGTGCGCCAAGGCAAGGAGCTGCTGGCGACATCGGCGCTCGCATTGCTGCAGACCGCAGAGCCGGGCAGCGACCATCAGCTCGCCTGGGTTCAGCTGCTCAGCTGGACCGCGGTGACCCCGGAGCAGCTCGACTTCCTGGCCAATCTGCTAGCCGGGAGCGCAGTCCCGCCGGGACTGGCCGTCGACACCGAACTGCGCTGGGCGTTGCTGCGGAGGCTAGCCGCGACGGGCCGGGCCGGCGATGCCGAGATCGACGCGGAGTTGGCGAGGGATCCTACCGACGCTGGACGGCGGCACGCAGCAGCGTGTCGGGCGTCGATCCCGGACGCCGAGCACAAGGACGCGACGTGGCGGCTGCTCGCCGAGTCTGGGGAGCTCGGACACGAGGGCGTGCTGGCCGTGGCCGCTGCCTTCGGGCAGTCCGAGCACGCTGAGTTGCTGCGCCCCTACGTCGACGCATACTTCGTCGCGCTGCCCGAGATCTGGGATTCCCGCGGCGACCACATGAGGCGGCTGCTGGCGGACGCGCTGTTCCCCGCTGCGGCCGCCTCGCCCGAACTGATCTCCCGCGTCGACGGGTTCCTTGCCGCAGAACAGCGCCCCTCGTCCATGGTGCGGGTCCTCTTGGAGCGGCGCGATACGGTCGACAAGGCGCTCCGGTCCCGGGCCCTGCCGTACTGAGCACACACGGGGAGATCAGGTGGCGATCGCGGACATCACCAGGGAAGAAACCGCTGCCCGGGCAGGTCTGCTGCGCGTCCGGTCCTATGACATCGAACTCGACCTCACCGGCGGCGAGGAGACATTCCGGTCGGTATCGGTGATCCGGTTCGACTGCACCGATGCTGGGGCGGCCAGCTACGTGGATCTGGTCGCCGAAGCGGTGCACGAGATCACGCTGAACGGCTCGCACGTTGACCAGGCGAGCGCGTGGGCTGACGGTCGGATCGCGCTCGAGGGGCTCGCGCGCAGCAACGAACTGCGCGTGGTCGCAGAGTGCCGCTATGGGACCGCTGGCTTCGGCCTGCAGCGGTCGGTTGACTCGGCCGACGACCGGATCTACACGTTCACCCAGTTCGAGGCCGCGCACGCCCGCCGGGTCTTTGCGAACTTTGAGCAGCCCGACCTAAAGGCTGAGTTCACTTTCCATGTCACGGTGCCCGCGCACTGGACCGTGCTGTCGAACCAGCCCGCGCCCGAGCCACAGCCTGCCGGTGCGGGCACCGCTGTCTGGCACTTCCCGCCGACTCCGCGAATCTCCACCTACCTCACCGCGATCGCGGCCGGTGAGTACCACGTCGTCCGCGAGTCGCACACGACGCCATCCGGCCAGGTGATCCCGCTAGGCCTGGCCTGCCGCCAGTCGATGGCCCCCTACCTCGAGGCCGACGACGTGCTGCTCATCACGCGGCAGGGTCTGGACTACTTCACCGAGCTGTTCGCGGGTCCGTTCCCGTTTGAGAAGCTCGACCAGGTGTTTGTGCCGGACAACGTGGGCGCCATGGAGAACGTCGGCTGCATCATCACCAGCGAGTCGCTGCTGTTCCGGTCCAAGGTGACCGACACCATGTACGAGGTCCGGGCCATGGTGGTCCTGCACGAGATGGCGCACCAGTGGTTCGGCGACCTGGTCACCATGAAGTGGTGGGAGGACCTGTGGCTCAACGAGTCCTTCGCCGAACTCGCCGGATTCCTCGCGACCGCGGAAGCGACGCGCTTCACCCAGGCGTGGACTGCGTTCTGCGCGTCGCGGAAGATCTGGGGGTACGGCCAGGACCAGCTTCCATCGACACACCCGATCGCGGCCAGGGTGTGGACGCTGAGCGAGGCCGAGGCGAACTTCGACGGCATCAGCTACGCGAAAGGCGCGGCGGTCCTGAAGCAGTTGCTCGCCTACGTCGGCCGCGACGTGTTCCTCGCGAGCGTGCGCGCCTACTTCGATGAGCACGCGTGGGGTAACGCCACCCTGGACGACCTGCTCGGCGCCCTGTCTGCCAACTCGAGCCGGAACCTGGCCGAGTGGTCGAAGGCATGGCTCGAGACCGCAGGCCCAAACACGCTACGCAGCGAGTTCACGCTCACCGCTGATGGCCGTTTCGACCGGTTCGCGGTGCTGCAGGACGCGCCTGCCGAGCACCCGACACTGCGGCCGCATCACATCGCGATCGGGCTGTACAACCTCACAGCTGACGGGGATCTGGTGCGGACGTACCGGGTCGAGGCGGACGTGACCGGACCGCGCACCGCGGTGCCAGCGCTGGCCGGCCAGCCGCAGCCGGACCTGATCCTGCTCAACGACGACGACCTCGGCTACGCCCTCGTACGGTTCGACGAGCGTTCCCTGCAAACCCTGAAGGCGTCGATGGGGGCGTTCGCCGACAGCCTGGCGCGCACAGTCTGCTGGAGCGCCGTGGCGGACATGGCGGCACAGGCCGAGCTCTCGGTCCCGGCGTTCGTGCAGATCGTGGCCTCCGGTATGGGCAGCGAGCGGTCGGTACCCGTGATCCAGGGCATGCTCGGGCACGTCAACCGGCTGCTCACCACCACGGCTGACCCTCGCTGGGTGCGCCAGGGCAAGGAATTGCTCGCCAGCAGCGCCGTCGAACTCCTGCGCGGGGCCGAGCCTGGCAGCGACCACCAGCTGGCCTGGGCACAGCTGCTGGCCTGGACGGCCACTACGCCGGACCAGCTCGACCTGCTGACCGACCTGCTGGAGGGCAGCGCGGAGATCCCTGGCCTGGTCGTGGATGCCGAGCTGCGGTGGGCATTCCTGCGGCGGCTGGCCGCGACGGGCCGGGCGGGCGACGCAGAGATTGATGTCGAGCTAGCCCGCGATCGCACGGACGCGGGCCGACGCAGCGCCTTGGCTGCGCGCGCTTCGGTTCCCGATGCGGCACACAAACAGGCCGCGTGGCGGCAGGTCGCGGAGTCGACCGAACTCGGGCTGGAGGAGTCGGTCATGGTCGCCCGCGC
>Ga0187783_10002728_pt1 | contig 13110 bp, 14 predicted proteins | sample 1015_SJ02_MP02_2_FD_132471 | JGI IMG/M metagenome (GOLD analysis project Ga0187783, IMG submission 132471) | Tropical peat soil microbial communities from peatlands in Department of Meta, Colombia - 1015_SJ02_MP02_20_MG | ecosystem: Environmental > Terrestrial > Soil > Wetlands > Peat | place...
CCGTTGATCGGACCGAGGGCGCGCCCGCTCACGGCGGAAAAGTTTCAGAGCACTCCGAAACGCCTAGCCCGCGGCGAGTACCTGGCACAGAACGTGGTCGATTGCATGGGGTGCCACGCAGAACACGACTGGACAGCGCACGACGCCCCCGTGCTGCCCAACACGCTCGGTGCGGGCCAGGACATGAATATGCTCAAGAATCTCCCCGGAAAAGTGTATGCGCCGAATCTCACTCCGGATGCCGAAACCGGCGCGGGGAGCTGGAGCGACGATCAACTAGGACGCGCCATCCGCGAGGGCGTCAGCCACGACGGCCGGGCGCTGTTTCCGTTTATGCCGTACTTGAATTTTCGCTACTTGTCCGACGAAGACTTGGCGTCGATCGTCGTATACCTACGGTCGCTGCCACCCGTCTACCAGCAGCGGCCGAGGACGGAGCTGATTTTTCCGGTGAAGTATCTGATCCGCAATGCGCCCGCACCGCTCGATGAACCCGTGCCTGAGCCCGATGTTTCGACTCCCGAAAAGCGCGGGGAATACCTGGTGACCATCGCTGGATGCGCCGATTGCCACACCCCGCAAAACGCTCACGGGCAGCTGCTGCCGGGCATGGATCTCGGCGGCGGGGCCATTCTCGAAGGGACCGTGGGGCCGCGTGGCTAGCGCCAACATCACTCCCGACCCGTCGGGGATTTCGTACTACGACCAAGCCATGTTCAGCCAGGCAATGCGCACGGGCTCTGTCGGGGCGCGGCAGCTCAACCAGGCCATGCCCTGGCACGCCTACCGAGGAATGACGGACGAGGATTTGGCGGCAATGTTCGCCTATCTTAAGACGTTCAAAGCGGTCGGGCACCACGTGGACAACACCCAGACGCCGACCTTTTGCAAGCTCTGCCGCCAAACCCATGGAGGCGGAAACCAGAACTAGTCGTAGCTGCCATTCCCGAACGACGCTTTGCCGATCGACTGCTTCTTAAACCCCGCCGCGGTGGATCGACTGGGTATAATGACGCGATAAGCGCGGCCGCGAGGCCGGTGTCCGGCGAGGCATTTGCGGCCGAGGGTTCGGGAAACGAGGGAGGAGTAACCATGTTCGACCGCGACCAGTTTATCGTCGATCTCCGTAACACGCTTGCGGAGCCGTCTCGAAAGACGATGAAGGAGGTCGTTGCCCGCGCGGTTTCGGATCCGGCATCCCTGTTTCGCCAGCTTGGATATCCGACCCAGGGGGCGGTTCAGGTTCTTCATCGCGCCTCTGACCTGACGGTCCTTAACGTGATCTGGACGCCAAACCAAATCACGCTCCCGCACAACCACCGGATGTCGGCGGTGATCGGCATGTATGACGGGCGAGAGGACAACATGTTCTGGCGCCGCGTCCCAACCCCGGTTAAATTCCAGATCGAAGCCGCAGGCGGGCAAGCTCTTGGTCCCGGCGATGTCCTGGTTCTCGGCCGCGATGTGATCCACTCCGTGGTCAACCCTCTGGCCAAGCTGAGTTGTGCCATTCACGTCTACGACGGGGATTTCCTCGGGGCGCAGCGCAGCATGTGGAATTCGGAAACCCTGACGGAGGAGCCTTACGATATCACCGCCGTCTTGAAAGGGATGCCGTTAGAGGGGAACGGGTAGGCTCCAACGCTTAGGATTGCCCGAACCGGAGCTTTGTCAGGTAAGCGCCAAGAGGTTGCTCGGAATACGAACGCCGGGGAGGGGAGTCCGAACCCCCACGGTCCTAGGTACCGCCGGACTTCTTATTATCTTGCCCCTGTTCGCCTTCCTTCATGGCCGAGCGGAAATTCCTGATGCCTTCCCCGAGACCCTTCCCGAGGGCGGCGAATTTGCTCGGCCCAAACAGCAGGAGGGCAATGCCCACGATCAGCAGGATGTGCAGCGGCGAGAATAACCCTTCTCCCATAGACCCTCCTGGCAGCACCGACTTGGCTGCTCCCCCTGTATGAATTCTAGGTCACCAAGGGGAGGGAGTCAAAAACAAGCCCGTAGAACCCACGGCCCGGGGGTGCGCGGGCCGGTGCTCACACCTCCACCATCAGTTCGGCCAGGAGGGCCGTCCGCCTCGGTACTTCGGAGATCAGGATGGATTCGTGAGAGGAGTGGGCGCCCTCGCCCACTCCACCCAAACCATCCAGGGTGGGGACTCCGAGCGCGGCGGTAAAGTTCCCATCCGAGGCACCTCCCACGGTCGCCTCTTCCAATTTCCAGCCAAGCTGCTTTGCGATGTCGGAGGCCTTTTTAAACAGTGCGACCACGGCTGGGCTTCGTTCCATCGCTGGACGCTGGATCCCGCCCGTGATCTCGAGCTTGCATTTGCGGTTGAACGGCTTGAGCGCCCGCAGTTTCCGGTCGAGCGCTGTGAAGTCTCGGCTGCGCGCCACGCGCGCATCGAGCAGGGCCTTTGCTTCGGCCGGGATCACATTCGATCGAGTTCCACCCTGAACCGTTCCGACATTCAGGGTAATGCCGCGTTTTCGATCGGTCAGCCGCGAAATTGCGATGATTTGCTTTGCCAGTTCGATGATTGCACTCTCGCCCTTTTCGAAATCCAGCCCCGAGTGCGCCGCCGTTCCTTTCACCTGCAAGCCATATTCACCGACTCCCTTGCGACCGGTCTTGACTGCCCCCTTCGGCCCGAAGGAAGGCTCAAGCACTAGCACGGCCGCAGATTTCTTGGCAAGACTTTCGACGATGTACCGCGACGTCTCGCTGCCGACTTCTTCATCGGAGACGAGGAGCACGCTCACCGGTCGAGGTAATTCATCGCCGTACCAGAAGCGGAGCGCCTCGATGCTGTGCAGGATAAAGGCGATCCCGGACTTCATATCGAAGCTGCCTGGCCCCCACAGTCGACCCTGGGACAGGCGAAACGGCATGGCTTTGAGCGTTCCGAGCGGATAGACGGTATCCAGATGCCCTAAGAGCAGTAACGGTTTGGCGCTTCGCTTGCCCGGAAAATCCACCTGCAGGTGATCGCCAAACTTCACGGCGCGATGTAACTTCGCATGACCTCCTAATCCTTCGAACCGACCGGCTAGCATGGACCCCAGCCGATCGACCGCCGCTTTATCGTCGCTCGGGGATTCCAGCTCCACCAATTGTCGAATGGTTTCGATGATCCGCTCCTGCCGTTGCTCAAAGTATGGCAGGCGGCCCGCGCTTTCACCGGAGGGCTTCTGGGGTTGGCCATTCGTCGGGTGTCTGTTCATAGCTGTTTTGCGTCGGAGCCCTAAAGACCGGTCGGTCTTCCCGGGCGAGACAGTACAGTATACTTCGCGCCCGATCCTGCCGCGGGAAGAGCACAGTGGTTACGCCGCGCGTGCAGCTTTTCTCTCTGTCCCTCTTCGATCGCAGAGAACCTGTCTCCGGAAAAACGGGTTCGCTTTGTTTTCGCCGCATGTATACTGCTTAGATCAAACGGTTGCAAACCCCTATGAGCGACACTACTCACCCGATGACGGAGACTCCTCTCGTCTCGAACACCACCCTAGATATCAACCAGATCATGCAGATCCTGCCCCACCGCTATCCCTTCCTGCTGATTGATCGCGTGATTGATCTTCGGCCCCGGGAGCGGATCGTTGCCATCAAGAACGTAACCGTCAACGAGCCATTTTTTGTCGGCCATTTTCCCGGCACACCGGTCATGCCCGGAGTGCTCATCGTGGAGGCGATTGCGCAAGCCGGGGGAGCGCTCTTGCTCACCGAGGTAGAGGATCGACACAGCAAGTTGATGTTGTTCACCGGCATTGAGCGTGCCCGCTTCCGTCGGCCGGTCGTACCCGGAGACCAGCTGCGCATTGAGATCGAGGTCAAAGCGTGGCGTGGCGACGCGGTGCGTATGGAAGGCCGAGCCTTTGTTGATGAAAAGCGAGCCGCCGAGGCCATCGTGACTTGCAGGCTGGTGAACCGTTCGCGGGCTGTTTCCGAGGAAGCTGGCGAGGCCGAGTAGAGGGGTTCTCCAAGAGCAAAAAGACACCGCCGGAACCTCTCGCATTTAGACACCGATGACTGTCCACCCCACCGCCATCGTCGATCCTGGCGCGAACGTCGACTCGAGTTGCCAGATCGGTCCCTATTGTACGGTCGGCCCTGGGGTGGAACTGGGTCAACGATGTCGCCTGGTCTCGCACGTTGTCATGGAAGGTCCGTCGAAAATCGGCGGGGACAACATTTTTTTCCCTTTTTCCTCGATTGGCACCGCACCCCAGGATCTGACCTACGGGGGTGAACCCACCCGGCTGGAAATCGGCGATCACAACCAGATTCGGGAGTTCGTTACCATCAATCGGGGAACGTCGAAAGGCGGCGGGTTAACCCGTGTGGGCAGCCACACTCTCATCATGGCATACAGCCATGTCGCCCACGATTGCAAGATCGGGGATCAGGTGATCCTGGCCAATGCCGCCACTTTGGGAGGACATGTCGTGGTGGAGGACTGGGCTACGGTGGGAGCTTTATGTCCCGTCCATCACTTCGTGCGCATCGGTGCCTATTCTTTCATTGGGGGCGGCACGACGATTACCCGCGACGTTTTGCCTTTCTCGATGACCGCAGCCGCTCGAGACACGCATGCCTACGGCCTCAACGCGACGGGACTGGAGCGCCGAGGGTTCAGCCCGGAGAGGATCCGCAAGATTCATCATGCCTATAAGCTTCTCCTTGCCTCGAAGCTCAACACCTCGCAGGCTCTGGAGAAGCTGAAACGAGAGTCCAATCGTGGCGAAGATGTTGACTTGTTGATCCGGTTCATCGAAGCCTCGGAACGCGGCGTCATCAAGTAACCAGGATGTTTTCGGCCATGCCATCAACGATTTCCGGGAGTGAGTTCAGGTCCTCAACCATCGGATCGCCTTGACGGGTTCGATCGAAAAGCCGCCATGCCAGTAAAGCAGAAGCTCGGACTGATCGCGGGAAACGGTCGCTTCCCTTTTCTCGTGCTCGAAGCTGCTCGTGCTCAGGGCTTTGAAGTGGTGGTGGCCGCGATCAAAGAAGAGACCTCTCCTGAGATTGAAAGCCGTGGGGCAGCCTCGGTCCATTGGCTGTCTCTCGGAGAGCTTTCGAAGCTCATCGAGACTTTTCACCGCGAGGGTGTGTCCCGGGCCGTCATGGCGGGTCAGGTGAAGCACAAGCAAATCTTCTCGAGCATCCGTCCCGATCGACGTTTGGCCAAGTTGCTGCTCAATCTGCGCACGCGAAACACGGATGCGTTGCTCGGAGCGATCGCCAAAGTCTTGGGCGACGAAGGCATTCTTTTGGAGAATTCCACCGCGTTGCTCGAGCCGCTACGGGCCAGGCAGGGAGTGCTCACGCAACGAAAGCCTAGCGCGCAAGAGAACAACAACGTCGAGTACGGGCGCCTGGTGGCCCGGCATTTGGCGCACTACGACATCGGTCAGACGGTGGTCGTGGCGGACGGGGCCTGCGTCGCGGTGGAAGCGATGGAAGGGACCGATGCCACCATCGAGCGTGCCGGACGCATCATGGCTTCGCTCGAAGCCGAAGCTTCCACCCTGAGCCGGGCTCTCACCGTGGTCAAGACGGCTAAGCCCAATCAGGACATGCGGTTCGACGTGCCCGTGATTGGTGTCCATACGATCGAAGTCATGGGCGCCGCGCGAGCCACCTGCGTGGCAGTGGATGCGGGGAAGTGCTTGTTGCTCGACGGAGACGCGCTCATCCGCGCGGCCGATGCGGCAGACATTGCGGTCGTGGCGGCTTGAAGATCGGTTTCCTCGAATCCAGTTCTTTCGCCCGTCGATCGAGTTCGAAGGCTGCGCAAAAGGAGGATCCTGATGTCGGAAACTGCCCGTTTGGCCGATCAAATTCGCCGCGCTTTTCGGGGAGACGCCTGGCATGGCGACTCGGTTTTGAAGCTTCTTGCCGATGTGGATGGCAAAACCGCCGCCGCACGTCCCATTCCGGCAGCGCACACGATCTGGGAGCTCGTCCTGCATATCGCGGCCTGGGACGACGCGGTTCGCCGCCGGCTGGGCGGGACTCGAGTCTCCCTATCCGACAAAGAGAACTTCCCGCGGGTGGTCGATACGAGTGAGGTCGCCTGGCGCAAGTCCATGGCAGATTTGAAGCACACCCATGACCAACTGGTGAAAACCGCTGCCCGGTTTCCCGACTCGCGATTAGGGGATCCGGTCCCCGGCAAGAAGGCAACCTACCACACCTTCTTCTACATGTTGAGCGGGATTGTGCAGCACGAACTCTATCATGCCGGCCAGATCGCGCTGCTCAAGAAGTTCCGATGAAGGTAGGCTCCTCGCTCCTGAATCCTGGACCTCGGATTCGCGGCGAAGCACCAGGGAACACGAGCGGCCCAGCCCAAACCTAGTTGGATCTGGCGCGCTTGTGGTTAAATCAAAGCTTTCCCGGCAATCAGCCGAAGAGAGCGGAAGCTGGCCACGGACCCACTGATTCACGTCGCAGTCGTCGGTGTTGGTGCCTTCGGACGCAATCACGCGCGCGTCTATCGACAACTGGCAAAAGTGGGCCTTGGCCTACGTCTGGTTGGAGTGGTGGATTCTAATCGCGAGCGCGGGAATCTGGTGGCCGAGGAGTTTGGCTGCCAAGCGTTCGCTTCCCTGGCAGCACTCCTTTCTACCCGTCCGCCGATCCAGGCCGCTTCCGTCGCCGTCCCCACCGTTTACCATCTCGCGGCCGCGCGGCAACTGATGGAAGCGGGAGTCGACGTGTTAATCGAAAAGCCTTTGGCTTCTTCGCTCGAGGAAGCCAACGAGCTTTCCTGTCTCGCCGAGCGCCTGGGCCGCATTGTGCAGGTAGGCCATCTCGAACGCTTCAATCCTGCGGTTCTGGCCACGCTGCCGATCCTCACTCGACCTATGTTTTTCGAGGTGCATCGTCTCAATGTGTTTACTCCCCGATCCTTGGACATCGATGTCGTGCTGGACTTGATGATTCACGACCTCGATGTGGTGCTGTCCTTTGTGAAGTCGCCGGTGAAGGCAATTCGTGCTGTGGGCCTGCCCGTCCTCTCCGACAAGGTTGACATCGCCAACGTGCGGGTCGAATTCGAGTCCGGGTGTGTGGCGAACTTCACCGCCAGCCGGGTCTCGACCGAACGGGTCCGCAAGTTGCGCTTCTTTCAGCCCAAACAGTACGTGTCGATCGACTATACCCGCCAGGACGTGTTGGTTTTCAGCATCGGCCAGAGCGACCCAACCGCGATGGCCTCGGTGAATCCCCAGATTCAGGTGGCCAGGCTGCCGACCGCTGCCGCTGAACCCTTAGAGGCAGAGCTGAAGTCCTTCTTGGACTGTGTGCGATCCCGGTCGCAGCCTTTGGTCAGCCTGGACGATGGTCGGCAAGCGCTGGCGCTCGCGCTCGACATCCTCGCCGCCATTCGCGAGCACGGCCAGCGACTTCACTTGGACGAACTGCGTTCCTGAAGCGGGGCTGGCCAGGATCCGACCCCGTAAGTCGAGAGCCTGGATCAGGATGCAACTAAGGTAACTCCGGACTTGAGAGCGGTCGCGGATTGCAACAAAAAATGCGAGAATAGCCTTCATGGGCCAGCGCCAGACCCTCGCCTCATAGGAGGGTCGGAAACTGGGTCGGTCTGGGTGGCAACGAATCGCGAACGTTTCCTATCAAATGACAGGGTGAGTCTCAGGTGTCAACCACGCAAATTCGGCCGCCCCGCGGAGCCTCCAGCCAGGAAAGTGGCCGCGATGGCGGAGAGTTCTACGATGCGCGCCATTGGGAGTCGGCTTACCGTGACATCGATGAGCCACCGGCTCTGGTCCTGCAGCTGCAAGACGATTTGGCCAATTCACGTCGCCGGGAAGCCTTCTGGATTTCCGTCGCCGTCCATCTGTTGGTCGTGCTCACCCTATGGAATTCGGACAAGCTGGCGCGGCTTCTGCCTCGGCAGGCCATGATCGTCAAGCCGCAGGTGTTGCCCTTAGGGAAGGATCTCACCTTTCTCGAATTACCTCCCGATGCCCAGAGAGTTACCAAGCGCCCGGATACGAACATCATTTCCGACAAGGACCGAATCGCCACCTCGAAGGTGCCGCAACTCGATCGCAAGGAGTTGAAGAAGATTTTGGACAGCAGCCGGAGGGGCACGCCCGCCCCGAGCATGCCCCCGAGTCCGGCGCAGCAACCACCCTCCCCGGCGCCGAAGGCAGCCCAGAACAATCCTGCGCCGCAGCAGGCGCCCCCTCCTCCGTCCCCCCCGGCCAATCAAATGGCGAAGTTACAGACTCCGCGCGACAATCCATTTGCCAACCCCGCGCTCTCTGCCGGATCCGCGATTGAGCAGGCCGCGCGCGCCGCGGCGGCCAGTCGTGGCGGGTATGGTGATGCGGGAGGCGATTTTGGGCTGGGGGAGGGCAACCAGGGGAAAGCCTTAGGTGCACTCGATGTCCTCAGTGACACCATGGGCGTCGACTTCGGCCCTTATCTGCAGCGGGTGCTGCATGACGTCAAATATAACTGGTACGACCTGATTCCTGAGTCGGCCAAGCCTCCCATTATGAAGAAGGGCAAAGTCGCCATCGAATTTGCGATTCTGCCGAACGGTCAGGTCGCTGGCATGAAAATGGAACAGGGCGGATCCTCGGGGGACACCGCGCTCGATCGTGCAGCCTGGGGTGGCATCACGGCGTCGGATCCCTTCCCTCCCTTGCCAAGCGAGTTCACCGGGCCGTACCTGATGCTGCGTTTCCACTTCTTTTACAACCCCGACCGGAGGGATCTGGAGGAGTAGCGGGCCGATGGGATTACCGGGCCACCGTCAGATTATTGGTTACAGAAAACACTCCCGGGACGCCGTTCGCCCGTAGACCCACAAGATTCTTGTCGCTGTCGCTGTCGACGACTCCCTCGAGACTCAAGTTCCCGTTCTTCACAATGATGCGGATCGGCTTGATGGTCGGCAAGGCATAGCGCTGGAGCGCGGGATAACCGTAGATGGCACGAAACAGCTGGCGCCGGAGCCGGTCATCCATCGGGGAAGTGGGAAGCACCTCGATCTCGTTCACAACTTTCTCCACCCCCTCAATCCGCTTAACCGCATTCTCGGCATCGGACTTGAGCGATGGCCTCACGACCTGTCCCAAAAGCGTGACCTCGTAGCCATCCACCTTGTAGGCCAGGTTGTCGAACACGCTCAAAAAAGGCAGCATCACCAGTTCATGGCGAACTTCCTTCTGAATGCGCTCTTCTGCTTTGGGCGAAACCTCCCTTTGGGCAAATAGGGACCAGGAGAGAACCAGTGCAGCACCTGTTGCCAAAAGCATATATCGCATTTTCATGTCCCTCATCTCCTCTCTAGTATCGCAGCCGGCAGTGCCGGTCGAAACCGACCCTTCCTAGACCAGCTCAACCTTGCGTTTTCGTACTTTAGCGCACGCCAGGCATTGGCGTATATCGGATTTTCCCTTGGCGGAGCGGAATGGCGGTTTTGAGATGGCGGCGAGCGGCTGGTGGCTCGATCAGCGCAACTGGTACCCGGGCTTGAGCTGGCAGTGGTAAGCCTTCGATTGGTCTCTGTCGGTTCTTTCCTCACAATCCGCCCACGGCAAACAAAGCGCTGGTCCCAGTGGAAAGACAATGGGGTTGCCATTCACGTCGGCTTCGATGGTTGGCCCCTCGGCCCCCGCCGGAAGACTGAAATTGAACGCCTGTCCCAGAACCATAGGATACGAGTTGCGAAGCTGATCGCTGACCACCGGACGCACCACATCGGCTTCCACCAGAAAGGTGGTGGTGTCGGACCAATCGCGGACGGAAACGCCGATCGTAGGCCCCCCTTTCGAGAAGCCGTCATGCTCGATCTTGGTGAAGGGACACGGGCCGGCGATGCAGGAAACGCGGACGCTGCGAAACTCATTTCCTTCACCGGCGTCGAAGTTTGCGAAATTAATCGCCGCCTTCCAACGTCCATCGGGCGAGCATGGAGCGCTGCCATTGCAGGGAACATTCGCGGTGTTCACGATTTGAAAGGTCCGGACGGCTGTGCCTACCTGGGTGGTGGTGATCGTCTTCTGAGAATATCGCACCACCACATTCGTGATGTTTACGTCAGGACGGTTGGGTGCCGGCGGCTGGGGATGGGGAATCGGAACCATACGAGCGACGTAGAGCTGATCGCCGGCGACGTCCCTGACATTGAGTGGCCGGTAGTCGGCGTGGCGAAACTCGAGAATTACTGCCTGGCCAGGCTTCACCTCCGGCCGCAAAGCGATTCTGAAGAATCCGCTCGCGTCTGACGTCACGGGAGCCAGGGAGAGTCCCCCGGCGGCTGTGATGGCGGCGTCGGCAATCGGAGACTGCTTGCTTGGATCCTCATCCTCGCGAATGACCGCTCCCTTGATTACGACCGACTTTTTCGTGGTGCAGTTCGAGAGCACAAGCAGCAGGAAAACCAGCGCCAGGACGCCCAAAACCAGCGCCCACACTCTGAACTTCCATCCGCGGAACATCATCCTTCCTACTTTAATTCACGTTCAGGTTGGAGTGAATAAGATTACAGGGTGGAGGTACCATCGAGGCCTACGCGTAGCGGCGGGGCGGTTGACTTCTCGGTGGAGCATGCCTCTCGGTATCACTCCAGGCATCACCCAGGGGCAACTGGGGATGCCAAGGTCATGGTGCCGCCGGGATTCGTCGCCCAGCTTGCTACTACCATTCCCTCGGATCCACGTTTTAGAGTGAGAGGGTGCGTCCCCGGTGTTCGAGTGGCTGGCAGTCACGCCGTGAGTTTTTGAAGCAAGGTTTCCGGTTCGGCCTATGCCTCCCGCTGGCCAGATTGAGCTTGGTTCCGCTGGCCGACAGCGGAGCATCCTCGGTTTGCATGGCGCCTTCGCCGCCGCCGAGTTCCCTCGCCTCCGAGGATGAACCTTTTCTCGAGGAACTGGAGAAGGCAAATTTTAAGTTTTTCTGGGAACAGACCAATCCGGCAACCGGGTTGGTCAGAGACCGCGCCACCACGCGCGCGCAGGAGACCCGGGTCGTGGCCAGCATTGCCGCCACCGGCTTTGGACTGACCGCACTCACCATCGGACACAAACGCGGCTACATCTCCTATCCCGAAGCCCGGGCGCGGGCCCTGGCCACTCTGCGCTTTTTATGGCGGAAGCTGCCCACCCATCGTGGGTTCTTCTTTCACTGGGCCGACATGAATACCGGGGAAAGGATCTGGGATTCGGAGGTTTCCTCGGTCGACACCGCGCTGTTGCTGTGCGGAGTTCTTACCTGCCGCGAGCATTTCCAGCATTCCGAGATAACCCAGCTGGCGCACGAAATCTTCGACCGGGTGGAGTGGAGTTGGCTCTCCGAAGATACCACGCTCTTGCCGCACGGATGGAGCCCGGAATTCGGATTTCTTTCCTATCGCTGGGACTATTACAGCGAACTGATGGCGATGTACTTGCTCGGCTTGGGATCCTCCACCTACCCGCTTCGCATCGAGACTTGGAACGCCTGGAAACGGACGGAGTTCGAATACGACGGGCTGCGCTATGTGGGGTCGTTCGCTCCGCTTTTCGTGCACCAATACTCCCACGCTTGGTTTGATTTTCGCGGCAAGCGCGACCAGCATGCGGATTACTTTCATAACTCGATCATCGCCACCGAGGCTCATCGGCGTTTCTGCTTGGAGCTGTCGCGAAGGTTCCCGGATTACGCCAACGACCTGTGGGGCATCACGGCATCGGATTCCGACAAGGGCTACGTCATCTGGGGAGGCCCTCCCACGATGGGACCGATTGACGGCACCGTGGTTCCGAGCGCCTCGGCGGGATCCTTGCCGTTCTTGCCCCAGCCGGTCATGCGCGTGCTGCGCACGACCAAGGATCGTTTTGGAGACAAGGCCTGGACCATGTATGGATTCGTGAATGCGTTCAACCCTTTGAACAATTGGTACGATCCCGACGTCATTGGAATTGATACCGGAATCACGATGCTCATGGCCGAAAACGCGCGTACCGGCTTTGTCTGGCAAACGTTCATGAAAAATCCGGAAGCGCGCCGCGGCATGGAGCGGGCCGGATTCAAACCCTATGCCGCAGCCGACCCGACCGCCGATCCCCAGATGTCGAACGCCACTTCGAGCCGGGAAACTCAGTGCTCGATGGAGCATCGATCTTGAACCCGCCAGCCAGGCTTCGGTTCGATTCCGGAAGGGAGATCACTCGTCCTCGGCGGGGTTGATGGGCTCTCCCACGATGTTGTAGTAGACCTCTTTCGGCTTTTCGGGTTTCTTCGGCTTGTCGGCCTTGTTCACGCTGGAGGGCGGAGGCGGGACGGGCGCCGGCGATGGTTCGGGTGCGCTGGGTGCTGTGAGCACCTGCGGGATCGCGGAGGGCGGAGGTGGCGGTAGGGGAGAGGAGGCCACCGGTGCTGCCCTGGGGGCTTCGGCTGGGGGCACGATTGCGGGTTTCTCTGCCAGAACCTGGGCTGGGGCCGCGCGGCGAACTCGCCGTGCACCCGGCGCTGCGCGCGTCACCCAGGACTTGATCGACAGAAACACGATGCCCGCCAGGCAAAGCTCAACCAACGAGACGAAGAGGTCGGGCGTGTTGAAATCGCCCTTGCCCAGGGGAGACTGAGCGTCTCCGCCAATGGCTCTGGCCATCAACGGCAACAGCAAACCCTTGGTCAGGGAAACGATCGTAGTCCAGATGCCTTCCGCGAGGACGACGGCGGAAACCACCAGGCCCAGCCATTTCCCGAGAGCGAGGGTTGGGGAGGGCAGCGACGAATTTGCGCTTTCACTCATAGTTGGTCTGATGCAAATTGTGGCACAGTCGGGCGAACGGCGAAAGTCGGTGTCGACCTCTTGCCCTTGTGGCAGATCCGACCGGCCTTTGGCTATCCGAGCCTGCGCGCGGTCGAAGTTCGATGCTGCCGGATTGCCCGGTCCACGATCTCGGCCTCTTAGACCCAGCTGAATCCCGGCGGCGGTTTTCTCATCATGAGGCGGACTTTGAGCGGGGAGCGGTCTGCGATATGCTGCTCCACGCGAGAGGTAGAAACCCAGAGCCAGGGCTTAGCATGCGGAGGGGTCATGGGGGCGGATTTGCGTGACGCGCTGCGGCAACTGCGAAACGC